>Ga0185299_10002460_pt1 | contig 28394 bp, 24 predicted proteins | sample PaiPotPPA55metaG_FD_128002 | JGI IMG/M metagenome (GOLD analysis project Ga0185299, IMG submission 128002) | Iron sulfur acid spring bacterial and archeal communities from Banff, Canada, to study Microbial Dark Matter (Phase II) - Paint Pots PPA... ...
CGCCGTGATCACCGTCCGGCCCGATGTCAGCTGCCGCGGGCTGCTCGCGCTGCTGGCCGAGCACAATATCGGAGCGGTGGTCGTCTCCGTCGACGGGGCCACGGTCGGCGGCATCGTCTCCGAGCGCGACGTCGTGCGGCACCTGACCCATCGTGGCGACGCGATCCTCGACGGGCCCGTCTCCGAGATCGCCGTCTGGCAGGTCTCGACCTGCGGCCTGGACGACCCGGTCGACGAACTGTGCAACACGATGACCACCCGCCGTATCCGCCACCTCCCGGTCGTGCAGGACGGCCGCTTGGTCGGCCTCGTCAGCATCGGCGACGTCGTCAAGGCCACGATCAGCCAGCTCGAGTTCGACCGGCAGAACCTGATCGACTACGTGCAGGGTTAGTCGGGCAGGGCAGGGCAGGGCTGGTCACGGTCGGGCGGCCGCGCGGGCGTATTCGGTCGGCGTGCGGCCGTAGTGCTTCTTGAACGCCCTGATGAAGTGGCTGCTGTCCGCGAACTGCCAGTGGGCGGCGAGCTCTGAGACGTTCAGCCGGTCGCCAGGGATAGTGAGGGCGAGCCGGGCCTCCTCGAGCCGCCGCTGTCGGATATGAGAGATCACCGTCTCTCCTACCGCGGTGAACGCCCGCTGAAGGGTACGCACGGAGACGTTGAGCTCCCGCGCCAGCGTCGCCGCGGACAGTTCGGGATCGGCGAGCCGGCTGTTCGCGAGGTTCTTCGCGGCCTGCACGAGGGCGGGGGCCAGCAGCGGCTCCATGTCGTCGAACCGGCGCCGGGCCACCGCCTTGGCCAGCTCGATCAGGGTGCTGTGGGCGGCCTGCACGCCGGCCGGGGCTAGGTCGGGCATCGTGCTGTGGATCATGTTCGTGTGCGCTGTCAGCAGGCGCACTTCGGCCGAGTCGGCCGGCCCGGTGATGCTCCCGGACCCGAGCAGCGGCTTGAGCATGGCCGCGGGCAGGACGAGGACCTTCGCCGTCGTGTTCGGCACGGTCTCGAAATGCGAGGGCCGCCCGACGTGCCGCAGCAGGAACCGCCCGGCCGCAATGGTGCTCTCGCCGCGTTCGTACGGACCGCCCAGAGTCCAGGCGCCGCGCTGCACGACGTATAGCCGGACGACGTCCTCGACACCGTTGAGAGGGCCCTCGGTCCGGATGACGGACGCGCCGTGCAGATCGGTGATCGCCACGTCATCCACCCTGGTGACGCGGCTCCTGACCCGGAAGTCGCCGGTCGTCGCGGGGCTGAAGGCCGGCAAGGGAATGCCGTCGCCGAACTCCTTCTCCCAGCCGCGCTGGAAGGTCTCGAACGCCCGCGATACGGAGGCCTCGGCTTCAGCGTTGCCCATCGCCGCTCGATCTCCCTCGCGTTGACCGCCCGACGCATGCCCCGTGGCGCCGATGTTCTGTCCGGATGGCGCTGTGGTTCAAGCCTGTGCTGTACCAGTCTTCCTAGCCTTCAGTCGTGGGGGCAAAGCCTTTGTCCCGGCCAGTGGCATACGAAGGACGAGAGAGTCGTGAACGAAGATATTTCCGGCCGGGTGGCCCTCATCACGGGGGCCGGCACCGGCATTGGGGCCGCGACCGCGCACCGCGACGCCGCGCGCATGCATCCGTGGGTCGCGGACGTCTCGGACCTGGACTTCGTCACTGCGGCAGTGGACGGCGTGGCCGAGCGGTTCGGACGCCTGGACGTGCTGGTCAACAACGCGGGCGTGGCGATTCCCGGCACCGTCGACCAGATCGACCTGGACAGCTACCGGACCATGGTCAGGACCAACATCGACGGCGTCTTCTTCGCCTCGCGGGCCGCGCTGCCGCACCTGCGGACCGTGCGCGGCTGCATCGTCAACGTCGGCTCCGCGGCCGGGCTGCGCGCCGAGTGGAACCAGGCCGCCTACAACATGACCAAGGGCGCGCTGACGAACCTGACCAACTCGATGGCGCTGGACCACGGCCGGGAGGTCCGGGTCAACGCCGTCCACCCCGGCGTGACCCTCAGCCGCGAGTACCTGCGTGACGCGCTGGCCGAGGGCACCCTGCTGCACCGGCGTTTCGCCGAGCGCGTGCCGATGGGCCGCCCGGCCGAATCCGCCGAGGTCGCCGCCGTCATCGCGTTCCTGGCCAGCGCGGACGCCGGCTATCTCAACGGCGCGCATATCCCGGTGGACGGCGGCCTGACCGCCTCGGACGGCCAGGCCGACCTCTACCGGCTTGACTCTTGAGAGTTAACTCTTATGATGAAAGCAAGCTATCCCGATTGGAGCGTCAGATGACGAACGTAGAAGTGGCCGGGATCGGTCCGGTCGAGGTGTCCGTCGCCGAGTACGGGTCCGGACAGCCCTTCCTGCTGCTGCACGGCGGGGCCGGCCCGGTATCGGTGACCGGCTTCGCGGAGAAGTTCGCGGCCGCGCACCAGGTGCGGGTGCTCGTCCCGACCCACCCCGGGTTCGGCGGCACCGCGCGGCCCGAGGCGCTGAGCTCCGTCGGCGGGCTGGCCGCGCTCTACCAGGGGCTGCTCGACCAGCTGGAGCTGACCGACGTCACCGTGATCGGCAACTCGATCGGCGGCTGGATCACCGCGGAGATCGCGCTGCTGAAGTCGTCGCGGGTCAGCGGCATCGTGCTGATCGACGCGGTCGGGATCGAGGTGCCCGGCCATCCGGTGGCCGACTTCTTCTCGCTGACGATGGAGCAGGTCTTCCAGCGCAGCTTCCACAACCCGGCCCCGTTCCGCATCGACCCCGCGACGCTGCCCTCGGCCGCCCAGGCGATCGCCGCCGGCAACCGGGCCGCGATCGCCGCGTACGCCGGTTCCGCGATGGCCGATCCCACGCTCGTCGGGCGCCTCGGCACGCTCGAGATCCCCGCCCTCGTGCTGTGGGGCGAGAGCGACGGGATCGTCGACATCGACTACGGACGCGCGTACACCGCCGCGATCCCCATGGCCCGGTTCCAGCTGCTGCCCGAGACCGGCCACTCCCCGCAGCTCGAAACCCCCGAGCAGGTCATCGACGCGATCTGGGACAGCGCGGAGACCGACTTCTCCGTCTTCAAGGGCTGAGCCCGCGCCCGTCACCCATCGACCACCGAAGGAGCCACGACCATGCCCAAGACCGCGGTCACCCGCATCACGCACAGCTGCCACCTGATAGAGATCGGCGGCCGGACCTTCCTGACCGACCCCTGGTTCAGCACCAGGCCCGGCTACTACCAGGGCGAGCCGATCGCGCTCTCCGTGGCCGACCTGCCGCGGCTCGACGGCGTGCTGATCAGCCACGAGCACTACGACCACTGCGACCTTGAGGCCTTTGCCGCATATCGCGACCACTCGGTCCCGCTGTTCGTCGCGGAGACCGTCGTCGGCGCGGCCCGCAAGCACGGCTTCACCAACGTCACCGCCCTCGCCCCGTGGGAGCAGGCCGAACTCGGCGGCGTCACCATCACCGCGACCCCGGCCAAGCACGGCGTCTACGAGGTCACGTTCGTCCTGCGCGCGGGCTCGGACGCGGTGTACTTCGCCGGAGACACGATGCTGATTCCCGAGCTCTTCGAGATCCCCAAGCGGCTCGGCCACATCTCACTCGCGCTGCTGCCCACCAACGGCCTGCACATCCGGCCCGCCAACAACATGCAGGTCGTGATGAACGCCGACGAGGCCGCCGAACTGACCGCCATCCTCAAGCCCGAACTCGCCGTCCCGCACCACTACACCTTCACCAAGGGCTTCCTCGGCGACCGGCTCATCACCCACAGCGACAAGAATCCGCTGCACTACCGGGACGCCTCGCGCGACCTGGCCCCCGAAACCAGCGTTCGCATCGTCGAGCCCGGCATCCGAATCGAGCTGTGACCCCGTGGCCGCCCAAGTCTCCTCCCCGATCGCCCCCGTCGCGGCCGTGCCCCGACCCACGCGGCGGACGAGTCGGATGAACCAGAAGGTCGCGGGCAGCGTCGTGTTCGTGGCGGCGATGTTCATGAACATCATGGACATCACGATCGTCAACGTGGCTCTGCCGGCGATCGGCCGCCAGTTCGGCGTCACGGAGGCCTCGCTGGACGCGGTGGCCACCGGCTACCTGGTCAGCCTGGCTGTATTCATCCCCGCAGCGGGATATCTGGGCGACCGCTTCGGGTCCAAGCGCATCCTGCTGCTCGCGATCGCCTTGTTCACCGCCGCGTCAGTGCTCTGCGGTCTGGCCGGGAGCCTGAGCGAACTGGTGGCCTTCCGGGTGCTGCAGGGCGCGGGCAGCGGCATGATGACGCCGGTCGGCATGGCCATGCTCTACCGCGCGTTCCCGCCGAACGAGCGGCTGCGCGCCTCCTCGATCCTGACCATACCGACCGCCGTGGCCCCGGCGCTCGGCCCGGTGCTCGGCGGTGCGTTGGTGACGAGCCTGTCCTGGCGCTGGGTGTTCTTCGTCAACCTCTTCATCGGCATCGCGGCCTTCGCCTTCGGCCTGCTCTTCCTCCAGGAGGAGCGTCCGACGCGCCCCGGCCGCTTCGACCTGGCCGGATTCGTGTTGTCCGGCGCGGGATTCGCGGCCGTGATGTACGGCGTCAGCCAGGGCCCCGGTCTCGGCTGGACGCATCCGCAGATCATCGGCAGCATCGCCGCGGGCACTGCGGTGCTGGTGCTGCTGGTACGAGTCGAACTGCGGTCCGGCGCCCCGCTGCTGCGGCTGCGCCTGCTCGGCAACCGACTGTTCCGCTCGACGAGCACGGCGATGGCAATCGGGACGGCCGCGTTCCTCGGCGCGCTGTTCGTCATCCCGCTGTTCTTCCAACTCGGTCTCGGGCTTACCGCGCTGCAATCCGGGCTCAACACCCTGCCCGAGGCACTCGGCGTGATGCTCGGCGCCCAACTCGGCTCCCGCATCCTCTACCGCCGCCTTGGCCCACGTCGGCTCATCGTCCTCGGCCTGACCGGCATGGCGGCCAACCTCGCGCTGATGGCCCTGATCGGCGCGCACACCGACCTGTGGTGGATGCGGCTGCTCATGCTCGGGATGGGACTGACGATGGGCCAGGTCGTCGTCTCCACGCAGGCCGCGACCTTCGCCACCATCTCGCCGGCGGACACGGGCCACGCCTCGTCGCTGTTCACCATGTCCCGCCAGCTCGGCAGTGCCACCGGCATCGCCCTGCTCGCCACGGTGTTCACGATCGTGGGCACCACGCATACGATCGCCGGCCGCGCCGTGCCGAACTTGACCGCGTATCACACGGCGTTCCTTGTTGCCGCGTTCCTCGCGCTCCTGGCCGTCCTGCCCGCGCTGACCGTCGATGACGCCGACGCCGACGCCGCGAGCACTGTGTCCGCACAGTCCGTGCAGAACGACTAGGAATGATCGGCGAGCTCCAGCGCGATGTCGACGAGCATGTCCTCCTGGCCGCCGACCAGGCCTCGTCTGCCGGCTTCGAGAAGCAGTGTGCGCACGTCGATGCCATACCGCGTGGACGCGGTCTCGGCGTGGCGCAGGAAGCTGGAGTAGACCCCGGCATAGCCGAGCGTGAGCGTCTCGCGGTCGACGCGCACGGGTCGTTGCTCCTGAAGCGGGCGGACCAGATCTTCGGCGGCGTCCTGGAGGGCGAGCAGGTCGCAGCCGTGCTCCCAACCCTCGAGGTTCGCGACCGCGATAAAAGCCTCGATCGGGCAGTTGCCCGCCCCGGCGCCGTGCCCGGCCAGCGAGGCGTCGACGCGGACGGCGCCCTCCTCGACCGCCGCCAGCGAGTTGGCGACGGAGAGCGAGAGGTTCTCGTGCGCGTGGATGCCTATCTCAGTGCTCGGATCGAGCACGTCGCGGTACGCGCGGACCCGCTCGCGCACCCCGTTCATGGTCAGGTGGCCGCCGGAGTCGGTGACGTATACGCAGTGCGCGCCGTAGGACGCCATCAAGTAGGCCTGGCGCGCCAATTCCGCGGCCGGCGCCATGTGGCTCATCATCAGGAATCCCGAGACGTCCATCCCGAGGTCGCGTGCCGTGTCAATGTGCTGCGCTGAGATGTCGGCCTCGGTGCAGTGCGTGGCGATCCGCACCGAGCGCACGCCGAGCCCGTACGCCTGCTTGAGGTCCTCGACGGTGCCGATGCCCGGGAGCAGCAGCGTGGTCAGCCGGGCCCTGGTCAGGACCTGCGCCACCGCCTCGATCCACTCCGGATCGGTGTTGCTGCCCGGCCCGTAGTTAAGGCTCGTGCCGGCGAGTCCGTCGCCGTGCGCGACCTCGATGCCGTCGACGCCCGCCGCCTCGAGCGCCGCCGCGATCTGTGCGGCCTGCTCGGGACGGATGCGGTGCCGGGTGGCGTGCATGCCGTCGCGAAGGGTGACGTCCTGGATGAACAGTCGGGTGCTCATTTCACCGCCTGCGGGGTTCGGCCCGCGATCAGTTCGCCGACCCGCAGGGCCGCCGAAGTCATGATGTCCAGGTTCCCGGCGTAGGCCGGCAGGTAGTGTCCGGCGCCCTCGACTTCGAGCAGGACGGTGACCTGGTGGGTGACCGGGCGCTCGCCGACGAGGGTGCGCGGCTGGTCGTGCACGGCCGTGATCTGCACCGGCTGCTTGAGCCGGTAGCCGGGTACGTACGCTGACACGTCCGCGACCATGCGTTCCACGGACTCGGTGATCTGTTGACGGGTGTGCGGTTCGGGCGCGTCCACCAGGCAGAACACCGTGTCGCGCATGATCAGCGCGGGCTCCGCCGGATTGAGGATGATCACTGCTTTGCCGCGCTCGGCGCCGCCGACGGTCTCGATCGCGGTCGCAGTGGTCTGAGTGAACTCGTCGATGTTGGCACGCGTGCCCGGGCCGGCCGACTTCGAGGCGATCGAGGCGACGATCTCGGCGTAACGCACCGGCGCCGTTCGTGAGACCGCTGCGACGATGGGGATGGTGGCTTGGCCGCCGCAGGTGACCATGTTGAGGTCGGCCGCGTCCACGTGCTCTTCGAGATTGACCGCGGGGACAACGAAGGGACCGAGCGCGGCCGGAGTCAGGTCTATGAGTTGCTTGCCGTACGGGGCGAGCGCTCGGGCGTTGGCCACGTGCGCCCCGGCCGAGGTCGCGTCGAAGATGATCCGGATGTCCTCGAAGCCGGGCATGGCTATGAGGCCCTCGACACCCTTCGCGGTCGTCGGCACGCCGAGCCGGCGGGCGCGCGCGAGGCCGTCCGAGGCGGGGTCGATGCCGACCATCGCGGCGATCTCCAGTCCCCGGCCGTATCGCAGCATCTTGATCATGAGGTCGGTGCCGATGTTGCCCGAGCCGATCACGGCCGCCTTCAGGGGCGGTGCGGTTGGTGCGTCGTTCATAACGTGCCTCCGGTAAAGCTTGCGCGGACCTCGCCGAGACCGCTGATTTCCGCGTGGAAGCCGTCGCCCGGCGCGACCGGCACCATGGGGCCGAGGGCGCCGGACAGCACGATCTCCCCGGCACGCAGCGGTCGGCCGTGGTTTCGCGCGGTCGCGGCCAGCCATGCGACGGCGATGAGGGGATCGCCGAGACACGCGGATCCCGAGCCTTCCGAGACCACCTGGCCGTCGCGGCCGTCGCGGCCATCGCGCCGGAGCGTCATCAGGCAGGCCGGCAGGTCGAGATCCCCCAGCTTGATGCGCTGGTCGCCGAGCACGAACAGGCCGGAGGACGCGTTGTCCGCGACCGTGTCCACGATGTCGATGTCCCACGCGGCGATCCGACTGTCCACGATCTCCAGCGCGGCGACGACGTACGCGGTGGCGGCTGCGACGTCGGCGGGCCCGATCACCGGAGCGGTCAGATCGTGTGCCAGAACGAAGGCGACCTCGGCCTCGATCTTGGGTTGCAACGTGCGCGCGATGTCGATCGGCACGTCCGCCGGGCACGCCATCGTGTCCAGCAGGAAGCCGAAATCGGGCTGATCGACGCCGAGTTGCTTCTGCACGACGGGACTGGTGAGCCCGACCTTGCGTCCCACGATCCTGGCTCCGGCCACCATCTGCCGCGCGACCCAATCGGATTGAACGGCGTACGCGGCATCCAGATCGCCAGCGGGCAGCAGGCCGCGTATCGGGGCACAAGGACGCCGCGTCGCGCGGGCCTCGCTGAGCCGGTTCAGTGCTTCTGCGGCGCCGGGCATATCAGTTCACCTCGAAGGTCGTGCCGATGCCCATGCCGGTGATCCACTGCGGGACCGGCTCGTAGCTGGTCCACACGAACGGCCGGTTCACGGCGGCCTGCCCGATGAGCCAGGTGCGTATCTCGTGCCCGCCGCTGCCAGCCTGCTCCTCAAGGACTTCGTCCCCCAGCGCGGCGATCGGGTCGAGGTCGGCGGCGGCCAGGTGCTTGAGGAACCAGTTGTCCCAAACGGAGTTCACGTGCGCGTGCGGATCGCCGCCCATGGCTCGGACCAGGGGCTCGCGCGCCGCAGCGAAGGCCCGGAGGTTCGCCCGCCCGTGGATCACCGACTCCCGCCGCTCGCTGCTCACCGAGGGGTCGCGCGGGTCGTTGGACGGCAGCCAGTGCGAAAGCCCGCCGCTCGCGACGACGAGGACGCGGCCGGGGAAGTCGGCGCCGCGGATGGCATCGCCGAGGGCCCTGCCGAGCTGCACGCAGCGCGGCATGCTCGGCAGCGGCGGGGCGGCCGTGTTGACGATCAGCGGCACGAGCGGGACCGGCCGTCCGCCGCAGACCATCTCATAGCTCTGAGTCACGCCGTGGTCGATGGTGAGCGAGTAGGACAGCGACACGTCGAACCCGGCCCACGCGAGCGTGCTACGCACCGACCAGGCCAGCTCTTCGGCGACTGGAAGCGGCCCGGACCGACTGTCGAAGTCGCCGAAGCCCACGGCCTGCTCGACGCCGAGGACGAACGGCGGCATCTGGTCGTAGAAGTTCGCGTGGAAGTGGTCGGGGCCGATGACGACGACGGCGTCCGGAGCCAGCCGGGCCACGGCCTCGGCCACGCGGGCGGCGTCGGCGATGAACCTGCCGCCGGGCTCCTCGGGCCCGCTCGGCGGCGTCATCGTGGCGAACGGCGAGTGTGAGATGCCGACCAGGCCGATGATCTCGCTCATGCGGGATCCTTGCCGAGGACGAGGAAATCGCGGTGGGCGCGCAGGAACTCGCCCACTTTCTCCCACTGCGGCCAGTGGCCCGCATCCGTGATCACGTGCAGTCGCGCGTCGGGCAGCCAGCGCAGCAGCAGCTCCGCTTCGTCGAGCCCGCCGGTGGGATCGTGGTCGGTCCACAGCAGCAGCGTCGGCGCGGTGACCTTGCTGACCCAGGTTTCCCGCCACGCGAAGTCCTTGCGCACCTCAGGATCCTGAAGAACGAGCGTGTTGGTGATCGCCTGCAGGAATCCGGGACGGCTGTAGACCGCGCGGCGCAGATTCACCAACTCATCGGTCACCATCTCCTTGTGGTGGAACAGGAACTCCACCCGACGGCGCACCGTCTCGTCGCTCGGATCCCGGACAGCGGCCAGTGTGCTCTCGCGCATCCGGACCATCACCTCCGGCTTGTCGGCGATGTTTCCCGGCGTGTTGAGTACGAGCCGGTCGACGCGGTCCGGATGGTGCGCGGCCGTCCAGGCGACCACCCAGCCGCCGAGCGACTCGCCGGACAGGTGCGCCGAGTCGATGCCCAGCGCGTCCATCAGCCCGAGCAGGTGGTCGGACAGGACGTCGATCGTGTAGGGCTTGTCCGGCAGGTCGGACCAGCCGTGGCCGACCATGTCGTACGCCGTGACGCGGAAGTCCGCGGCCAGCCCCGCGATGTCGCGGGCATAGGCCTCGAGGTGCCCGCCGGTGCCGTGCAGCAGGATCAGGTCGGGACCCGAACCTGCTCGCAGCACGCGGGTGCGCACGCCGTCCACGTCGACATGCCGCACCTCGTGGTCGAGGTCGGCCAGCTCGGCCCAGAGGCTGATGTGTTCTGGTAGCGCGTTCATCGCTGATCGTCTCCGAATCGGGTGCGAGCTTCGTCCATGGTCGCCAGGCCGGCGCTCTGCCGACGTCCGAGGCCCAGCAGGCCGAGCAGCCGGGAGTTCTCGATGGTCAGGAACTCGACCGGTTCGGCGGCGGAGTCGTTGTAGTGGCGGTGCCAGGTCCACGGCGGCGTGTAGACGAAGTCGCCGGTCGACCAGGACTCTGTCTCGTCCTCGACCTCGCTGTGCCCCTCGCCGCTGATGACGTAGTGCACCGTCTCGTGGTGGTGCCGCTGCATGTCCGAGCTCAGGCCCGCCGGGATCGTCTGCCGGAAGATCTCGAAGGTGGCGGTCGGCAGCTTCCCGGCGATCGACAGCTTCGTGGGGTTGTGCACCTGGTCGGCGGGCAGCGTCTCGAGTTCCTCCGCGTGCACGACGACCGGGCGCGCGGCGCCGGGTCGCACGGTGTCGGAGATCGCGCCGAGGAAGTCCGCCAGCGCGAATCCCTGTCCTGACAATCCCTGTCCTGACTCAGCCATCAGATGGTTTCCGTTCTTCCGCCGTCGACCGTGAGCACGGTCCCGTTGATGTAGCCCGCGGCCGCCGAGGCCAGGAAGGCCACGGCCGCGCCGATCTCCGCGGGCTCCGCGGCCCGAGCGGCCGGGATGCCCGCGGCGTCCGCCGCGTCGAGGTTCTCGAACGCGGCTCCGGTGGCGCGCGCTCGAGCGTCCAGGATCTCGCGGCGGCGCTCGGTGGCCGTGGCGCCGGGCGCTACGCAGTTGACCGTCACCCCTTCGGCCGCGAACTCCCGGGAGAGCAGCTTCGCGGCGGCCGTGACCGCGGACCGCAGCACCACGGACGTCGCGAGGTCGGGCTGGGGTTGGCGCACCGCCGCGGAGGTCACGAAGACGACCCGGCCGAAGCCCCGCGCGGCCATCCGCGGCAGGGCGATCCTGGCCAGCCGCAGCGGGCCGAGCAGCAGCAGCTCGAAGGCCTGCTGCCAGCGTTCGTCGCCGACCTCGAGGATGCGGCCGGGCGGCGGTCCGCCGGCGTTGAGCACCAGGACGTCGAGGGCGCCGCACCGGCCCTCGACGTCATTCAGGGCCGCTTCGGCGGACTTCGGCTCCGACACGTCGTTGACCAGCGCATGGACGGTACCGCCGGTGTCTTCGCCGAGCTGCAGCGCCGCCGAGTCGAGCTGCTCGGCGCGCCGTCCGGTGATGACGACGCGGTGGTCCGACCGCAGCAGCTGCTCGGCCACGGCGTATCCGATTCCGGCGCTGCCCCCGCCGACGAGGGCGTTGCGTGCGTTGATGGCAGCCTCCTGTGTCCACGTGCTGGGCCGCTGGTCGCGACGGGTCTATCGTGGGCCGCATGAACCCGGGAACCAACGTTGAGTCCCGCTGAGCGGGACGACGGCGCCGCGGCCATCGGCGGCCTTGACCGCGCCGCGGCGATCCTCGGCGCCTTCGACGCGGCGCATCGCGACCTGACCCTCGCCGCCCTCGTCACCCGCAGCGGCCTGCCCCGATCCACCGCGCACCGGACCGCCGAACGGATGATCCGGCTCGGCTGGCTGGACAAGCCGAAGGACCGGTACCGGATCGGCAACCGGCTGTTCGAGATCGCCAGCCTGGCCCCGATCCGGCTCCAGTTGCGCGAGGCGGTGCTGCCCTTCCTGCAGGACCTGCACAGCGCGACCAAGGTCACCGTGCAGCTCGGCGTGCTCGACGGAGCGCAGATCCTGGTCGTCGAGAAGATCACCGGCCACCGGCCGATGCCGATGCTCTCCCAGGTCGGCGGGATCATCCCGGCGCACTGCTCGGCGCTCGGCCGCGCGATCCTCGCCTACAGCGACCCCGCGACCATCGACGCGGTGCTGGGCGCCGGCCTCGAACGCAGGACGCCGCGTACGCTGACCGATCCGGTGGCGATCCTGCGCGAGCTGACCGCGATCCCGCCGCGCGGCTGGGCGATCGAACGCGAGGAGGGGAACATCGGCGTGAGCTGCGTGGCCGCGCCGATCTTCGGTCCGCTCGGGGAGGTCGCGGCCGCGCTGTCCGTCACCGGCCCCTCCGGCATGATCCGGCCGCCGGCGATCGGCCCCGCCGTGCGCCTGGCCGCCGCGGCGGCGTCCCGGGCCTACAGTTCGCGGCGTTGATCGGCGTGGCCGGGAGTCCCGCTGAGTGGGACGTCCGATTGCCGATCCGGTCAGGCGGCCCGCACGCTGTGAGCGCTGACCACAAACCCCAAGGAGACGACGATGACTCTAGGCGGCGGCTACATGCTGCCCTCGCGCGAGGGACAGGCGATCGCGGCGATCGGGCTCGGCATCACGAAGAAGACCGACGGCGCGTCGACCCGCGACGCGTACTCGCTGTTCGAGTACACGATCCCGCCGAAGACCGACGGGCCGCCCCCGCACCTGCACACCCGCGAGGACGAGTCGTTCATCTGCCTGGCCGGGCGCCTCGACGTGCACCTCGGCGGCGAGGACTTCGTGCTCGAACACGGCGACTACCTGTACCTGCCGCGGGACGTGGTGCACGCCTTCCGCAATCCGTACGGGGAGGAGTCGCGGGTGATCTCGGTGGTCTCGCCCGCCGGGCTCGAGCGCTACTACCAGGCCCTCGCGGACATGCCGCCCGGACCCAAGGACATCTCGCTGATGAAGAAGATCATGGCCGACTTCGGCATCGAGCTGCAGCTGCCGCCCGAGGTCGGCTGACCATGAGAATCGCGATCATCGGCGCCGGCGTCGCCGGTCTCGCCACCGCGAAGGTGCTGACCCAGGCCGGACACGAGGTGCGGGTGTTCGACCGGTGCCCGGACGTCGGCGGCGTGTGGAGCCGGACCCGGCGCTACCCGGGCGTGACGACGCAGAGCCCGAAGGCGCAGTACTCGCTCTCTGACTACCCGATGCCCAAGAACTATCCGGAATGGCCCAGCGGCGCCCAGGTCCAGGCCTATTTCGCCGGGTACGCCGCCGAGTTCGGCCTCGAACCGGTCCTGCGCCTGAACACCGAGGTGACGGCGGCGCGCCCGGTCGGCGACGGCCGTTGGACGCTCGAGACCCGCGACGGCGCGGGGACGGAGTCCGTCGAGGGGTTCGACCGGCTCGTCGTCGCGAACGGAGTGTTCTGCGAGCCTGCGGTTCCCGCGTATCCGGGCCTTGCGGAGTTCACCGCCGCGGGCGGGTCAGTTTGCGCGGCCACGGAGTTCCATGACGCCGAGGAGGCCCGCGGCAAGCACGTCCTCGTCGTCGGCTACGGCAAGTCGGCCTGCGACGTCGCGGTGGCCATCAACGGCGTCGCCGCGAGCACCGATGTGATCGCCCGTCAGTTGCTGTGGAAGGTGCCGCGCAAGATCGGCGGTTTCCTGAACTTCAAAATGCTGCTGCTGACGCGGATGGGCGAGGGTCTGTTCCGCTACCTGCGGCTGCGCGGCTTCGAGAAGTTCCTGCACGGCCCGGGCAACGGACTGCGCGGCCGGATGATCAACTCCATCGGCTCGGTCTCGGTGCGGCAGTTCGGCCTCGCGAAGCTCGATCTGATTCCGGCCGGCCGGATGGAGGACATCGTCCGCGGCGCCATCGGACTGGCGAGCGAGGGTTTCTTCGAGGGCGTCGAGGACGGGAGTATCACCGTCCGCCGCGATCGGACCATTACGCGGCTCTTCGCGGGCGACAACGGCCCCGCGGCCGAGCTGAGCGACGGCACGAAGCTGTCCGCCGACCTTGTGCTCTGCGCCACCGGCTTCACCCAGGCCGTGCCGTTTCTGCCCGAGGACACGCAGCGCCAGGTCTTCGACGAGCGCGGGAACTTCATGCTCTACCGGCAGATCCTGCCTGTCGGCGTGCCAGGCCTCTACTTCAACGGCTACAACTCCTCGTTCTTCAGCCCGCTCAACGCCGAGATGGCAGCCCTCTGGATAGCCGCCGACCTCGCGGGCGCGGTGGCTCTGCCCGACACTGAGACCATGCGCCACGCGGTCGTCGAGCAACTGGCGTTCATGGACGAGGCCACGGACACGCACCACTGCCGCGGCACCAAGATCATCCCGTTCTCGATGCACAACGTCGACGAAGTGCTCGGCGACCTCGACCTCAACATCGGCGCCCCGATCCGCGCCTCGCATTGGCTGAATCCGGTCAACCCCGCGGCCTATCGACGGCTGACCCCGCTGCTGTTGCGGCGGCTGAAGAACAAGACGGGGCCGGATCACGAGCCGTCTATCAATAGCACGACTCGTGATCCGGCCCCGTCCCGGTCGCTCTAGACCTCGGGCATCTCCGGCGGGATCAGCGCCGGGGTGCGCTCGAGGGCTTCGAGCGCGAGCCGGATCCCCTCGGCGAGCTGCGGGTCGCGGCCGGCGACCCAGTCGTGCGGCGGGATCGGGATCTCGATGTCCGGGTCCACGCCGTAGTTCTCCACACCCCAGCCGGCCGTGTCGAACCAGAACGACAGCTTGGGCTGGGTCAGCAGGGTCCCGTCAACCAGGCTGCGCTCGTAGTCGTAGCCGACGACGCCGCCCCAGGTCCGGATGCCGACGACCGGGCCGAGACCGTAGCGCTTCACGGCCTGGGTCGCGATGTCGCCGTCCGAACCGGCGCATTCGTCGGTCAGCGTGACGATCGGCCCGCGCGGCGCCTCGGACGGGAAGCTTTCGGCGCTGCTGTTGCGGCGCAGGTCCCAGCCGATGATCTTCCGGGTGAGTTTCTCGATCACCAGCTGCGAGGTGTGCCCGCCGCTGTTCTCCCGCAGGTCGAAGATCAGGCCCTCGCGGGTGAACTCGTTGTGCAGGTCGCGGTGCAGTTCGGCCCAGCCGCGGGACATCATGTCAGGGACCTGCACGTAGCCGAGCCGACCGGCGGAAAGCTCGCGCACCAGCGCGCGGCGCGTCCGGATCAGGTCGTGGTAGCGCAGCACGGACTCGGAGCCCAGCGGCGTGACGACGACCCGGCGGTCCTCGGCGCCGTCCCGACGCAACGTCAGCTCGACCGGCTGTCCGGCCTTGCCCACCAGTTGCGCGTTGGGTCCGCGCGCCGGGTCGACGGGCCGGCCGTCCACGGCGACGATCGCGTCCCCGGGCTTGGCCGCCACGCCCGGCGCCTTGAGCGGGGAGCGGCCCTGCGAGACCGAGGTCTCGCTCGGCAGCACGCGCAAGATCCGCCAGCCGCCGTCCTCGTCCCGGGCCAGGTCGGCGCCGAGCATGCCCTGCGAACTCGCGGGCGCGCGCTCGGCGGCCGGGCCCGTCACGTAGCAGTGCGAGGTGCCGAGCTCGGCCACCATCTCCCACAGCAGGTCGTGTATCTCGTCGACCGAGCCGATCCGCTCGATCAGCGGCCGGTACCGGTCGCCGATCCCCGCCCAGTCCATCCCGCCCATGTCGGCGCGCCAGAAGTTCTCCCGCATCAGGCGCCAGGTCTCCGCGTACATCTGGCGCCACTCGCTCACCGGCTGCACGGTGACCCGGATGCGGTCCAGGTCCACCTTGATCGGGTCCTCGTCGTCCTTCGAGTCCGCGGCCCGCACGGTCAGGCCGCCCTCGGCCCGGTACGCCACGCGCGTGCCGTCGCCGGACACCGCGTAGGACTCGAGCGCCTCGACTAACGTGGCCGCCTTGCGCTTGCCCAGGTCGAAGCGGATCAGCCGCGGCTTCGGCGGCTCGTCAGCGCCGTCCTGGGCCTCGCCGAGCACGCCGGGGCGCGGCGCCTCCAGCCAGAACAGCGCGCCGTCGCCCGCGCGCAGGGACTGCAGGTTCCCGGCCGCCACCGGGAACGGCACGACCCGCTCCTCCAGGTCCTCGAGTTCGAGGCGGACCTCGGGCACCTCGGCCGCCTCAGACTTCTGCTTGTCCTCGTCCGGCTGGGCCGGCTTGGCCGGGCGCCCGTTGAGCTCGGGGGCGAAGGGCGAGGGGGTGTCCGCGGCGAGCGTGACCAGGTACGGCCGGACGCCGGGGAGGAAGCCGAGGTCGAACAGCTGGGTGTCGTAGACCGGGTCGAAGGTGCGGTTCGAGAGGAACGCCAGGTACTTGCCGTCGAGGGTGAACACCGGCGAGCTGTCGTTGAACCGCGGCTGGGTCACGTCCGCCACGGTCCCGTCGGCCAGGCGGGCGAGGCGGATGTGCGAGTTCGGGAAGTCGCCCGGGTACCACTGCTGCGACCAGGCCAGCAGCGCGGAGTCGGGGGAGAAGGTGAGACCCGCGACCTCGTTCTCGGTGCTGCGGGCGATCTCGGTGGCCGCGCCGCTCTCGACGTCCACCGTGAGCAGCCGGCCGTCGTCGGAGGCCACGGCGATGGTCTTGGCATCGGGGGACGCGGCGAGTTCGAGGACGTGGCCGAGCCCGCCGCTCAGGATGCGCCGGGTTTCGCCGCCGTCGGCGGGAATGAAGTCGAGGCCGTCTTCGCCGGTGGAGTCGGAGACGCACACGACGGTTGAGGTGCCGGGCAGGATCAGCGGCAACCGGGAGCGCACACCGGGTTCCGCGAGCAGCGTGCGGGCCGGGCCGTCCTCGACCGGGAGCCAGTGCGTGGTGCCGCGCACCTCGGCCGTGACGATCCGACCGGTCTTGCAGAGGCTGTAGCCGCCGAGCGCCGATGCGGTGGAGACGGGGAAGGGCGCGCGTCCGGTGCGGACCCCGCCGAGGCGGACATTCAGTTTGACCGGCTCGGCGTCGAGCGATTCGAGCAGCCACAGTTCGCCGGCCTGCTGGTAGACGACGCGGGTGCCATCGGTCGTCGCGTGCCGGGCGTAGTACTCGCCGAGTCCGGTGTGTCGGCGCACGTCCGAGCCGTCCGGCAGCGCGGAGTACAGCGCGCCGATACCTTCGTGGTCTGACAGGAACGTCACGCGGCCCGCGACCCACATCGCGTTGACCAGGTGATTGCCCACATCCCCGAGGATCTGCTGGTACTCGCCGCCGTCGGGGGAGTACCAGATCTTGCCTCCGGTACCGCCGCCGTACCGCTTCCACCACGCGGGCTCGACGGTGTGGATGGAATTGACCAGGACCGCGCCCTCGGGCGAGACGGACACCCCGGACGCCGGGCCGTAGGGCAGCTCGCGGATCGGCGCGTCGTCCAGGGGAACCGCGTGCAGCCACGTGCGTCCGCTGCGGTGATGCCCGGCGGTGCCGGCGACGAGCACCTCGGTCTCGTTGGCCCAGCCGCGTACCAGGGAGCCCTCGCGGTTGCTGCCGCTGGAGTACGTCAGGCGTCTGATCGGACCGCCGTCGACCGCGACCGTGTACGCCTCAGGACCGCCGTCGCGCTGGGAGGTCCAGGCGAGATGGGTGCCGGAGGGGCTCAGCCGCGGATTTCGGACGAGGGCGCGGTCGGCGGTCAGCCGCCAGGCGCGGCCGGTGCCCGCCACCGCCTCGTCGAGCGGCGCGAGCCAGACATCGTCTTCGGCGACGAACGTCAGCAGGTTGTGGGAGATGTGCGGGAAGCGCAAGTACGAAGAGTCAGCCACACTCCGACTCTAGACAGGCGCGCAATTGAATTGCGGATTTGCGCGAGGGCTGGTCCAGCGGTCGAACGGGCTAACGCAGCGGCGTCGTCGGCCAGAGCGGCTCGGTGGCGTGCAGCTCCGCCTCGCGCAGGACGCGCAGGACATTACGGCCGGTCAGCGCCTCCAGGTCCGAGCGGGACCAGCCGCGGGACGCGAGTTCGCGCAGCAGCACCGGGTATCCGGAGACGTCGGCCAGGTCGATCGGCTGGCGGTCGATGCCGTCGTAGTCGCCGCCGAGGCCGACGTGCGCAAGACCGGCGACGTCCCGGGCGTGCTCGACGTGGTCCGCGACCTGGGCCGCCGTGGCCTCCGGGCGGGGGTGGAGCTCGAGCCAGCGCAGCAGCCGCTCGTCGGTCGGCGTCGCGAAGATCCGGGCGCGCTCCTTGACGACCAGCGCCGGGTCCTCGCCGGGGCGGGGCGCGCGCGGCCAGGGCCAGGACACCGGCAGGTCGAGGCGTTCCTTCTCGGCCTTGTACTCCTGCGACCACTCGTTGACCGCCGGGGACACGAAGGCCGGGACGAACGTGAGCTGGATGACGCCGCCGTTGCCGGGCAGCAGCTCCAGCACCGCGTCGCTGACGTTGCGCGGATGGTCGTTGATCGAGCGCGCGGAGGAGTGGCTGAAGAGCACGGGTGCGCGGCTCGCCGCCAACGCCGCCCGCTGGGTGCTCTCCGCGGTGTGCGAGAGGTCCGCCAGGACGCCGATCCGGTTGAGCTCGGCGACGATCGCGCGCCCCGTGTCGTCGAGCCCGCCGACGGCCGGTTCGGCGGTCGCCGAGTCGGCCCAGGCGGTGTTGTCGTTGTGGGTGAGCGTGACGTAGCGGACTCCGAGCCTGGCGAAGGTCCGCAGCACTCCCGGCGACCCGGCCAGGCTGTGGCCGCCCTCGACGCCGAGCAGCGAGGCGATCCTGCCCTCGGCGAAGGCGCTCTCGACGTCGGCGGAGGTGTAGGCGATCCGAAGCGCGCGCGGGTAGCGGGCCACGAGCCGGTAGACGGCGTCGATCTGCTCCAGGGTCGAGACCACGGCCTCGGGTTCGGGCAGCTTCGAGGACACGTACACCGACCAGAACTGGGCGCCGACCCCGCCGGCCCGCAGCCGCGGAAGGTCGGTGTGCAGGTCGGCCCTGGCCTGGTCGAGACCGTCCACGCTGTACCCGGAGCGTGCGCGCAACGCTGACGGCAGGTCGTTGTGGCCGTCGATCACCGGGGTGCCGGCCAGCGCCTCGCGCACCACGTCGGCGGGGTTCGCTCCGTTGTCCGCCATCGGTCAGCCCTCGTTGACGCCGAGGAGCGTGCCCGCCTGACCGAACGGCGTGGCGAGGTCCTGGACGAGCTCGGTGAAGATCTTCTTGTTCCGCGAGGCACCGATGGCGCCCGCGGCCCAGCCCGAGGACGCGCGGGTCAGCCGGACCACGGTCGTGCCGGGCTGCGGGCCGTTGAAGACCGTCAGATCGACCTTCACGGACTGCCGCTTCTTGCCGACGAACGCCCCGAGCAGGATCGTCAGCCCGAGGCTGCCGCGCTGCGCGTGCCCCGTCGCTTGATCCGCCCAGGTGACCGTGAACCCGGCGCCGCGAACGACCTGGTCCCCGATGGCACGGACGCTCTCGGGATCTCCCTGTATGACGAAGTCGGCGTAGCTGCTCACGACCGTTGGCTCCCCGCGATTGTCGGATGACTTGTTTCGTCGAATCCTGGCACGCGAATACGCTCGACGCTACGGTCCCATCCGTGATCGTGCGGCGGGCTAGCCCGCGATCGGATCCAGGCGGAAGACGGCGAACTCCTTGACGTGCTTGGAGATCTCCGGCACCGGCGCGTTCTCGGCGAACGGCCACTCGGGCGACTGACGGCCGAGCGCGGACAGGTGGGGCTCCAGGTCGGCCGGATTCGTCACGCGCCTGTCCTTCCTCCGCGGGTCGCCTGCGACGATCAGCGTATCGTCATCGTGCTGGATCCACGGGTGGTTCGGGGAGCGGCGTGGTGGCTTACATCCGGACGACGATCTTGCCCTTGGCGTGGCCCTGTTCGAGGTAGGCGAACGCGTCGGCGATCTGCCCGAACGGGAAGACCCGGTCCGTCACCGGCTTCAACTGGCCCTTGTCCACCAATCCCGCCAGCAGGCCGAGGTCCTCGCCGCTGGGGTGCATGAACAGGTACCGGTAGCCGACTCCCCTTCGCCCGGCCTCGAAGCGGATCTTGGCGCTGGCCACCCAGAGAAGTGCGGCCATCAGCGGGCCCTTATCCATGTCCTTGGCGGTGCCCGGCTCGGGGACTCCCGCGATGGTGACTACCGTCTTGGCTCCACGCTTCAGGATCGTGAAGATGTCCCGCAGATCCTGCCCGCCGGTCAGGTCGAATGCGGCGTCGTAGCCGCTCAGGACGTCCTTGAACTTCTGCTCCCGGTAGTTGACGACCGTCGTGGCCCCGAGGGACCGCACCAGTTCCTCGCCGCGCGGGGACGCGGTCGTGGCCACTTCCGCGCCCATCCAGACGGCCAACTGGATGGCGAGCGTGCCGACGCCTCCGGCCCCGCCGGTGATGAACACCCGGTCGCCCAAGGTCACGTCGAGTTCGTCGCGCAGCGCCTGGAGCGCGGTCAATCCGGCCAGCGGCAGCCCGGCCGCGTCGGCGAAGTCCAGCGACTCCGGCATCTTCGCCACCAGGCTCTCGTGGACGGCGACGTACTCGGCATAGGCGCCCAGTTTCACCTTGTCCACCCTGGCGAACACCCGGTCCTCGGCCGCGAAACGCGTGACGCCGGCGCCGACCGCCTCGACCACCCCCGACAGTTCGCTGCCCGCCACCTGCGGCAGCTTGAGCGGCGTGACCAGCCGCATCTTGCCCTGCCGAATCTTGAAGTCGACCGGGTTCAGCCCGGCGGCCCGCACCCGGATGAGCACCTCGCCCGCGCCCGCCGTCGGCTCGGGAACGTCCCGCAACTCCATCGCGCTCGCGTCCCCGTACCTGGTCAGCACGTATGCCCGCATGTCGATTACCCACTCTCGTTCGCTGGTCGCCTCTTCGATGTTAGCACTGTATACATCCCGTGCGTCCGAGGTGGGCTCTATGTCAGTTCTCAGACATTTCTCGGGAGTCGCCTGACGTGCGCGGGATGCTCTGGCACCATGTCGATAGCAACGGGTCGGACGCGCTCCGCGATCGAGTGATCACGTATCTGTGCTCGCGCGCGCCTCCCACCCGGCCACTTCTCCCTTTCGGAGGTCCCGGTCCATGGCCAGCACCCACTCCGGTCTCGAGGACAAAGCCGCACTTCTGGCCCTGATGTCCCTGGTGAATGAGGTCTCGAATACCGAACTGCGCGATACGTACGGATTGACGATCACCGGGCAGCTGCGGCTGCGGCTGGAAAAGCAGGGCTATGTCACAAGTCGGCGCGAGAGCAGCCTGCCGGGCCGTCCGTACGTGTACGAACTCACCGAGCAGGGCTGGCGTTGGGGCCGCGAGGAACTGCGTGCCGCGCCGCCGGAGAAGGCGGATAAGGCGTACCGGGTCTGGTACGGATACCTGCGCCTCATCGACCGGTACATGTCCCGGTCGGGATCCGGCATGGATCAGTTCTTCGTGGCCGAGAGCGAAGCGTCGGTGCAGCAGGTCGAGGACGTCGAGCAGCTCATCCGAACCGCGTATGCGGAGCTCGCGAAGGAGCCGGGCTCGCCGGTTCGGCTGCGGTTGCTTCGCCAGCAACTGCCGGACGTGCCGCGCGAGGAGGTCGACGCGGCGCTGCTGAGGCTGGTGCTGATGCCCGCGGTCTATCTGGAGCCCGAGACGAAACAGCGGATGCTGACCGCCGCGGACTGGGACGCGGCCATCACCATCGGCGGTGAGGCCAGGCATCTGCTGACGTTCGGGCAGTCGTGACGTCCGCCGAGCGTGACGCACTGGCCGCGCTCAGATTCGACTGGGCGCCGACGCACGAGGATGTCTGGGCCCCGCTCGCGGCGCACGTCGAAGATCTCAACAACCGGGCCGCGGCCGCGATCCTGGCCGCCGTCGACGAGGCCGTTCGCGAGCCGCGCCGCAGCCCGCTGGGCATCCCGCTGATCGGCCAGCACGGCGCCGGCAAGACGCACATGCTGAGCTGGGCGCGCGAGCAGGTGCAGCGCAAGGAGGGCTATTTCATCCTGGTCGACCTGGAGCTGGGCCGGGACTTCTGGCAGAGCGTGGTGCGGTCTTTCCTGGACGGGCTGCAGCGCAGTGGCCTGATGCGGACGAATCAGCTGACCCTGCTCCTGTACCGGCTCTGCCTCCGGGCCGGCACCGACGTCGAGGTGCGCAAGCAGATCGCGGGACGGCAGCCGCTGACGCCGGAGGGGCTCGCGCGGTTCATCTACGACCTGCGCCGGCTGGACAACCGCGTCGGCGGCGCGTGCCAGGACACCGCTCGCGCCTTGGTGCTCTTTCGCAGCCAGGACCCTGATTTGCAAGATCTTGCCGAGCTCTTTCTGCTGGCGCGCGAGGACAGCGCGTCCGCCGACTGGGACCAGTGGGAACACTGGGGGCTGCGGCGCCTCGGCAAGACCGCCGGCGAGATCGCCTCCGAGATCTCGCGGCTGCTCGCGCTGACCGGACCGACGCTCCTGGCGGTCGATCAGATCGACGGTCTGATCGCCACCACCGATGCCTCGTACGACGACGAGGGCGGGGTGACCGTCGAACAGGGGCGGCTGCTCGAACAGATCGGCGACGGCCTGATGAGCCTGCGGCAGGAGATGCCGAGGACGCTCACCGTCGTCGCGTGCATGATCCGCAACTGGGAGCTGCTGAAGCTGCAGTCCACCGAGGCCGCCGCGGACCGCTTCCGCCCCGAGCACAGGCTCGGCCAGATACCGTCCGCCGAGGTGGGCCGGGCGCTGGTGACGGCCTGGTTCGAGCCGCAGTTCAAGAGCCTCGGATTCGAGCCGCCGCATCCCACCTGGCCCGTTCGGCCCGAGGCCTTCGCCGACGCGCCGTACTACTCGCCGCGCGGCCTGCTCAAGGCCGTGTCCGCACACATCGAGTCCTGCCTGGCCAACGATGAAATCGTTGAACTGGCGCGCCTCGGTCAGCGTCCGGAGACGCCCGCGGCACCGCCGCCCGCGGTTATTACGGGGGAGGGTTTCGCCGAACTGGACTCCAAATTCGAGAGCCTGTGTCACAACGCGGACACCGCCGCCGCATTCGAACGCGATCGCGAAGACAAGGCGATGTCCGAACTCCTCGCGGCGGGCCTGAACGCTTGGAAGATCGAGCAGGGGCGAGCGGGCGACGAGTACTGGGTCGAGCCCGACTCCGCGGAACGCGGGGCGTTCCACGCGCGGCTGCATCACACGCTCGACGAGGCGACCGAGGACGAAGTCCTCTGGGCGTTCAGAGCGATCTCCGCGTCCAACGCCCGCGCGGCGCAGGCGAGGCTCAGCCGCGTGCAGGGAATGACCGGATCGGCCGCGGACAACCGGAAGCGCAACGCGTACGTGGTGCGGAGCGGCCCGTGGCCCAAGGGGAAGGAGATGGGCAAGATGGCCGCCGAGTTCGCGCAGGCCGGCGGTGTCGTGCTCGACGTCGATCCTGCGGACCTGAAGGCCTTCGCCGCGCTCGGCAAAATGCTCGAGGAGCAGGACCCGGCGCTAGGCGACTGGCTGGCTGTGCGGCGCCCGGCCGGCCGGACCGCGCTGCTTACGGCCGTGTTCGGCGCGCCGCAGACGTCGGCCGTCGCGCAGGGGCCTGGGCCCGGACCGAGTTCCGATGACGAGGGTGAGACAGCGCCCGAACCGATCTCCGGCGACGACGATGGGCCAGCGCCCGCGAATACCCTGCCGATCGGCAGCACGGTCGAACGCGGCAGGTCGGTGCGCGTTTCCCTCGAGTCGCTGCGCAAACACACGGTGATCTTCGCGGGCTCCGGCTCGGGAAAGACCGTGCTGATTCGGCGTCTCATCGAGGAGTGCGCGCTGCTCGGCGTCTCGTCCATCGTGCTCGACCCGAACAACGACCTCGCCCGGCTCGGCGACGCGTGGCCCGAACCGCCGAGCGGCTGGGGCGCGGGCGACAGCGCGAAGGCCGCCGACTACCTCGCGAACACCGAGGTCGTCGTCTGGACTCCCCGGCGCGAGTCCGGACGGCCGCTCAGCCTCCAGCCGCTGCCGGACTTCGCCGCGGTCCGCGACGACCCGGACGAGTTCGGGCTCGCCCTCGACAGCGCGGTCGCCACGCTCGCGCCGCGTGCCCGGATGTCCGGGGAGACCGCGAAGGCCGAGCGGGGACGAGCCGTGCTGCGGGTGGCGCTGGAGTATCTGGGCCGTCGGGGCGACGTTGGCCTCGTCGACCTGATCGCCCTGCTGGCGGAACTGCCGGAGGGGGTCTCGAAACTCGCCAAGGCGCCGGACATCGCCGCGGATCTGGCGCAGACCCTACACGCCGCGATGATCAACGATCCGCTGTTCGGCGGCTCGGGCACGGCGCTCGACCCGGAGGTCCTGTTCACCCCGGCGCCCGGCAAGCGTGCCCGGATCTCGGTGATCAGCTTCATCGGCCTCGCCGCGAACGAGCAGCGGCAGAGCTTCGTCAACCAGCTGCAGATGGCGCTGTTCGCCTGGATCAAGCAGCATCCGGCCGGGGACCGCCCGCTCGGCGGCCTGTACGTGATGGACGAGGCGCAGACCCTCGCCCCCTCCGGCGCGATGACGGCGTGCACCGGCAGCACGCTCGCCCTGGCCTCGCAGGCGCGCAAGTACGGGCTCGGCCTCGTCTTCGCCACGCAGTCGCCGCGCGGTATCCACAACCTGATAGCCGGCAACGCGGCCGCGCAGTTCTTCGGGTTCCTCAACAGCCCGGCGCACATCCAGGCCGCGAAGGAGATGGCGGCGGCCAAGGCGAGCCGCGTCGTGGACATCTCCCGGCTGAGCGCGGGCCAGTTCTACGCGGTGGGCGAGGGCCTCGCGTTCCAGAAGGTGGCGGCGCCGATGTGCCTGAGCCACCACCCGTCCAGCGCGCTCAGTATCGAGGAAGTGCTGTTCCGGGCGAGGGAGGCAGCCGGTGGATCTGGTCATCCGCAGCAGGCTTGAGCGGTTCCAGCAGGACAGGGACCTCGGCGGGCTGAGCCAGGACGAGGCCTTCGAAGCCTTCGCCGGATTCTGCGTGCTCAGCGGGTACTACGAGGGCGAATTCGATCCGGGCGCGTTTCGCACGGGCGGCGAGAACGACCTGGGCATCGACGTGTTCGGCATTCTGGTCAACGGCGAATTGCTGCACGACAGCACCGAAGTGCTCGCCGTCGTGGAGAGCGCCAAGCAGCTCGACGTGCAGTTCATCGTGATCCAGGCCAAGACGAGCCCGCGCTTCGAGACGAAGGTGATCTCCGACCTCGCCGACAACCTCAAGCACGTGTTCAGCCCTGCGGAGCTGGCGTATCCGGCGTCGGGCGACGTGGTGGATCTGCGTTCCTCGATCCGGGCCCTGTACGCGGACATCTCGAAGTTCGCCGAGAAACCGCCGCGGCTGCGCGTCAGGTACGTCACGACGGGAGAGCAGATCGCGGACCTGGTCGACAAGAAGCTGCGTGCCGCCGAAAGGTCGCTCGCGACGCTCGAACAGTTCGCCGAGGTCGAGTTCGCCTGCGTGACCCGCGACGAACTGGTGAAGCTGAACAAGCAGGCGACCGAGGCGGTCAAGGCGAACTTCGCCATGGTCAAGAAGTTCGCGATGCCGAAGGCGCCCGGCATCGAGCAGGCCTACACCGGCCTGCTGCCGACCACCGAGCTGGTCGCGAACGTGCTCACCGACGCGGGCGGGGGGATTCGCAAGACCCTGTTCCACGAGAACGTGCGCGACTTCCAGGGCTACAACGCGGTCAACAGCGAGATCAAGAACAGCCTGCTCGATGAGGACCGCCGGCGCCGCTTCGCCGCGCTGCACAACGGAATCACCATCGTGGCCCGGAACATGCAGGTCGTCGGCGACGAGGTCTACATCCGCGATTTCCAGATCGTCAACGGCTGCCAGACCTGCCACGTGCTCTTCGACATGCGCGAGCGGCTCACCGCCGAGATCCAGGTGCACGTCCGCGTGGTCCACTCCGAGGACGAGAACGTGATCGGCGACATCGTCGCGGCGACGAATCTGCAGACCGCGATCAGCGAGGAGGACCTGACCTCGCGCGAGCAGTTCCACAAGGACCTGGAGGAGCACTTCGCCGCGCACGTCGCGCCGCGCAGGCTCTACTACGAGCGCCGGTCGAAGCAGTACAGCTCGCGTCAGGATGTGGAGAAGACCCGGATCGTCACGCGTCCGCAGCTGACCCGGGCGTACGCCGCCATGTTCCTGGGGGATCCGTCGGGAGTCGGCCGCTACCAGCAACTTCTCGAAGCCCGCAAGGACGACCTGTTCAAGCAGGGCCAGCAGCCGTTCGCCTACTACACCGCGGCCGCCGCGTATTACCGCGTGGAGTGGCTGATCCGCAATCGCCGCGTCGAGCCGAAGTACAGCGCGGTCCGCTACCACCTGCTCGCGGCGCTCGCGCTGCGGCTGTGCGGACCGGACCCGCTGCCGCGCAATAACAAGAAGGCCGTGGAGAAGGCGTGCGACGGCATCCTGACGGTTGTCTGGGACGGCGCCGCGGCCGAGCGCGTAGTCGGCGATCTGCTGGCGCGGATCAAGAAGGCGGTGGAACAGGAGGCGGCGCGCGGTATCCCGCTCGGCGAGATGGTGCGCACGCAGCGTTTCGCCGACAGCGTGCGCGAAGAGCTGGGCTTCCCGCCTTCGAGACGCGGCGAGACCCGCTGAGGGATACCCCTAAAAATCTTGTGGCAACTCGCACGCGCACCCCTGTATGCTGCCGAATACGGGTGGCACCTATTACGAATCCAGGGGCGGACGATGCGATTTCCGGGGGCTTCGAGTGCTGCGGCGGACCGGGCAAGGAAGGCGGCGCACTCGGCGTTCGGCGGGCTGCCCGGGGCGTTCTGGTGGATCTGGCTCGGCACGCTCGTCAACCGGCTCGGCTCGTTCGTGCTGCCGCTGCTCGCCTTCTACCTCACCGGGCCGTTGCACCGCAGCGCCGCGTTCGCGGGCGTGGTCGCCGCGCTCTACGGGGTCGGGGCGAGCGTGTCCGGCGTGGTCGGCGGGGTGCTGGCGGACCGGGTCGGGCGCAAGCCGACGCTGGTGGTCTCGCTGACGGCGAACGCCGCGAGCATCATCGCCCTCGGATACGCCCGCTCCCCGCTGTGGCTGTGCCTCGGCGCGCTCACCGTCGGCCTGGCCACCAACGCTTTCCGGCCCGCGACCTCCGCGATGATCGCCGACATCGTGCCCGACGCGCAGCGGGTGCGCGCCTACGGCCTGAACTACTGGGCCATCAACATCGGCTTCTCCGTCGCGAGCCTGTCCATCGGCCTGGTCGTCGCGTTCGGGTACCGCGCCCTGTTCTACGCGGACGCCGCCTCCACCCTGCTGTGCGTCCTGCTGATCTCGGTGTTCGTCCGCGACACCACGCCCCGCGATGTGCCTCAGCCCACCAAACCGATCGCGGGTCGCACCCGGGCCGCCAGTGGCGACGGCCTCACCGCAGTCCTGCGCGACCGCGTCTTCATCGCCTTCGTCGCCGTGTTCTTTCTGATGCTGCTCGTCCTCCAGCAGTACAACACCACACAGCCCATGGCGATGGCCCACGACGGACTGACCGCGGCCGAGGTCGGCTACATCAGCGCGATCAACGGCGTGCTCATCGTCGCCCTGCAACTGCCACTCGTCCGCTGGCTGGAACGTTATCCGGTCGCCCAGGTGATCGCCGCCTCCGGACTGGTGATCGGAATCGGCATGGCCGTCCCGCTGCTCGGCGGCAGCGTAGGCATCTTCGCCCTCTCCGTCACCATCTGGACGATCGGCGAGATCGGCTGCACTCCCACCTCCTCGGCCGTCGTCGCGCGGCTCGCCCCGTCGCACCTGCGGGGCCGCTACCAGGGCGTCTACCAATTCGCCTGGTCCGGCAGCGCCGTGCTCGCCCCGCTGGCCGGCGGCGCCGCCTTCACCGCGTTCGGCGGCACGCCGGTATGGCTGGGCTGCGTCGTCCTAGCCGCCATCTCGGCCGTCGCCCTACTCCGCCTCGGCCCGTCCCTGATCCGCCGCATAGACCAGGCCGCAGAGCAGGGCGCGGACCTCATCGTGGAAGACGCGCTCGAACCGGCCGCGTCCCCGGCGTGAGAGTGGACTTGCATGAACTCGCGAGAGTGAGCTATCTTCCTGAGAGTTAACTTTCAGGAGGGGACATGTCAGAACTCACCCACCGAAGCAGACTGCTCATACTCGCCGTGTGCTGCACCAGCCTGCTGATCGCGGGCCTGGACGCGACCGCCATCAACGTCGCGCTGCCGGATATCGGCCGCGACCTGAACGCCTCGGTCAGCGGACTGCAGTGGACGATCGACGGCTACACGCTGGCTGTGGCCGGGCTGCTGATGCTCGCCGGATCCTCGGCGGACCGGATCGGCCGGCGGCGGGTGTTCCTGGGCGGGCTCGCGCTGTTCACGGCCAGTTCGTTCGCCTGCTCACTGGCGGTACGGCTGGACTGGCTGGTCGCCTTCCGCGTCGCGCAGGGCCTCGGCGCGAGCATGCTCACACCGGTCGCCCTGTCGATCCTGACCGACACCTTCACCGATCCGCGTGAGCGCACCCGGGCGATCGGGCTTTGGGGCGGCACGTTCGGCCTGTCGCTGGCGCTCGGCCCGGTGCTCGGCGGGCTGCTGGTCGCCTGCGCCGGCTGGCGCTCCGTGTTCTGGATCAACGTCCCGGTCGGCATCGCGGCGATCGTGCTGGTCGCGGCGCTGGTGCCCGAGTCCCGGACCGAGGACACGCCGCGCCCCGACCCGGCCGGGCAGGCGCTCGTCGTCACCGCGCTGGCCGCGGTCACCTACGCGATCATCGAGGGCTCCCATCGCGGCTATGGCAGCATCCTGATCATCGGCCTGCTCGCCCTCGCCGCCGCG
>Ga0185299_10002461_pt1 | contig 28389 bp, 27 predicted proteins | sample PaiPotPPA55metaG_FD_128002 | JGI IMG/M metagenome (GOLD analysis project Ga0185299, IMG submission 128002) | Iron sulfur acid spring bacterial and archeal communities from Banff, Canada, to study Microbial Dark Matter (Phase II) - Paint Pots PPA... ...
TATTACCCCACGAACCCTGCTAAAGATGGATCTTTTCGCAAAATTGTAATTCGTGCGAAACGCGAAGGGCTGAAGGTGCGGTCGGCTATTTCTCACGGTAAGCTCGCAGATCTGTAGCGTTAGCATCGTTTCTCAACTGACTGTTCCCCACGGTTCGTAATTTCTTCGGTGAATCGTTAAATCAAGCGTGCAGATAGACTTCCAGGTGGCTCGTAATTCGCTCAGAGTCCTTAGTTGGGCAGACTTGTAGATTCCCAGCAAAACCGTGCAAAACCGGCGCGTTGGACACCCAAATTCATTTTAATGTCCAACATCTGCGCCACCCGCCTGCCCAAAATTCATTTCAATTGTCGATTTGTGACCACCTACCAACAAATCTCGGTTGTGGCGAGGCAGGAGCGGTGTACGATGTCAGAAATTGAGCCAAATCGAAAACCCCGATCTAGATTAGAGGTCAAAAGATGCGGAACGTACACGAATGGCGGCAGCAGTGACCCAACCTATTGACGTAGTAAAAAAGCACTTCCTCAACCTGAAGGACTGCACTCAAGAAGGTCCTTTATGACCTACGCGAGAGAAATTTCAAGCCTTATCTCAAAAGGAAGACCGATGCGGGAGAAACGTTCGATTTCTGGATAGGAGATTCACAAGGCCGCGGTTGGTACGATAATGCCGATTCGCTGTCCATCGCGCTGAGATTTGCAAGTGGTCGCATGATTAAGCCAGGCGATGGTGTCTTCGATTGTGGCGCTCATCATGGGTTCGCTACCGTTTTGTTTTCAAAATGGGTTGGAGATAAGCATAAAGTTGTCGCATTCGAGGCGTTGCCGAGGAACTGCGATATCTTGGCGAAGAATGTTGAGTTGAATGGCCTTACGAACGTAATCCTCGAGCGAAAAGCTGTCGGAGCGACCAGCGGACAGATCAGCATCGATGGCGTGTCAGACTCTACAGTGATTTTTTCGAAGCAAGGTATTAACCTAGAAATGACGCGACTTGGATGACTACGCGCACTTGAACCCTGCTTTTGTCAAATTTGACGTCGAAGGGTTCGAGTATCAGGCGTTGCAGGGGCGCAGATATTCTGTCGCAAAGGCCGAAACTTGTTTTGAGCTCCATACCGATAAACTTTCAAAGTATGAGACTTCGGTGGAAAAAGTTCTTAATATGATCGGACTCGATAGGTACAGGCTATGGATACAGTGGAATGATAGCGAAGAACCTAAGGAGTACGACAATAAGGCACTATCACAGAGCGTGTTCATCTGTTCTGTCTTCCAGTTTCGCAATGAAAATCCGGGCTAAGTGCGTCTGCCGTTATCATCGGTATTCGACTCTAACCCAAGCACGCTTCTGACCCGAGCAGGTCTTCGGAAAAACGCATTTGAAGACAAATGAACGTAGCAATGCCTAATTTGAAACTCGGCCGTCACGTGTTTGGAGTAGCGGCTTTGGCCCATGGCCTGATCACGCTGGCTTGGCACGACAACACCGACGGGCATCAATTGCGTTACGTTGTCTACGCCGCGGCCGCCGCTCTGATATTCGGTGGCGGTGCTATTCAGTTTCGCCGGACCGCGAAAGCGGGCGCAACCGTCCTTGGAGCGGCTTATCTGGTCTTGGTCCTGCTGTGCGTGCCAGGAATCGTCGCGGCACCGCAGATCTACAATAGCTGGGGCAACTTCTTCGAGCAGTTCTCTTTGTTGACCGGAGCGGCGATCGTTTATGCGCAGTTGTCCTCAGTGTGGTCGCCGGAAACGCTTACTCGGATCGGCCGAATTCTTTTGGGCATCTGCGCCGCGTCTTTTAGCCTGGAACAGGCGTTTTATCTTGACGCTACGGCCAAGTTTGTTCCGAAGTGGATTCCGCCCACGCAGATGTTTTGGGCGGTGGCCACGACTGTTTTTTTCGCACTCGCGGCTGTGGCTCTTCTAACGAATCGCGTGGCAGTTCTCGCGAGTCATCTGCTAACACTGATGATCGTGGGCTTTGGGCTACTTGTGTGGGTACCGTTGGTTCAGTCGAATCCCCACAATCATACGAATTGGAGCGAACTCGCCGAGACTTTCGAGATCGCCGGAGCAATATGGATTCTCGCTGATCTCCTGGGCAGTATCGGCTACAATCGTGAGCGACACTGAACAATGAACGTCCTGCGACATTTAACCGCTACCGTGCTTGCTCTTTGGTTAGGATTTTTGGCGTGTGTGCTCGGTTGTGGGCAGCCGGTTCTGGCTTCCACCCCCTTCCGCACTGAAATTTCGACATCCAGAACACCGGCGAATGAAGCCGACAGTAAAATGGCCGATGCAGGCTCATGCTGCCATCATCACCACGGAAGTTCGGATGGGAACAAGCCAGGTGTTCAGACGATTTCTTGCTGTCCTTTGGACGCTACGCTGATTCAGAAGCAAGACCCGGGGGCAGCCAACAGCGGTCATCATGCAGTTGTGTTTATGATCTTCGTGCTCAATCCTTCGTTTCGACTTTCTACGAGCAATGGCCTAAACACGCCACCCGTTGGTCACGCAGGAAGAGATGTTCTTCTGCAAACTCACATTCTTCGCATTTAGAAATCCGAACCAATCGCAGCGCTCCTTCATGTGGATGGTTTCATCCGCCAAACAATAACTATTTCTATTTCAAAGGAGAAAATCATGAAGAAGCTAAAAGTAATGTTGGTGATGGCAGTCATCGCGCTGGGTCTGGCTGGAGCGGCATCAGCTGCTCAAGCAGGTTGCTGCGCATCTGAGGACTGCTGCGCTTCTTGTTCTGGTAGTTGCTAAGAGGTAGCCGATGCAAAGAGGGGCGTGGTTCGATAGCCTGCGCCCCTCGTTGTTTTGATGTATGAATCGCGAATGCATTTACAGGGCAAGAGTGGTATCGATGTGACGCTGCCTGATGTAGACTAAGCTCGCTTCGCTGGAGATGCTGCAATTGTCCGAGTTCCCGCCGGGCACTTATGCGCCAAACCCAGAGAATCGCCGATTCTTACCGCGCCGCGACGGTCAAAGGCGCTTGGTACGGACCTTCGCTCGCTGAGTTGTTGGCGCGCATTTCGCCTGAGCTTGCGACGACACGGCCCGTTCCAGGATCTCACTCAATTTCGGAGCTGCTGCAGCATTTGCTGCTTTGGAATGAAAGAATTCGCAATACCTCCGACAGTAATGCGCTGCCGCCTTGGCGGGCCGAGAAGGACTGGGCCGAGCCGCCGATTCCGTGGAACGAACTGGTCTCCACCTGGAGCCAAAGTCGCGAGCTGGTCGAAGAGAAGATTCGGAATTTTCCCATCGAGGATTTGGCGAAACAGGTGCCGGGGCGTAACTATCCTTACGAAACTTTATTTCACGGAGTCGTGGAACACACCATTTACCATTCGGGGCAGATCGCCATAGTGTTGAGCATGCTGCAGTCGCGATCGTTGTAACGTCTGCTTCGCAGGCAATATCGTTTCCTTGGGTTACTGCGTTTCCCCGGCGCCAGGCCATCAAGTAGTAGGGCCGTCTATTCCAAACATTTGCTGTTTAACTCGGGGCAGTCCCACGAATATCGGTGCGGTCAGGCGTCTTTAATTTCGCGAAGACGGCCAGTGGTGACGTCGTAGACGAAGCCGCGGACCGCGACACTTTCGGGAATCCAGGGATGGGTGCGGAGCTTTTGCAATTGGTGGCGGACATTTTCTTCGATGTTTTGGAAGGCGTAGAAGAAGGCAGGGGCAACAGCGGCCGTCCCGGTGCGATGCTGGATTCTGGTGCGCAAGTCCTGCTCGCTGGTGTGCATCAATCCGCAATCGGTGTGATTGATAACCATGATTTCCTGAGTGCCGAGCAGATAGTGTGATACGACCAACGACCGCAGGCTGTCCTCGGTAACGATGCCTCCGGCATTGCGGATGATGTGCGCGTCTCCCGTTTTCAGTCCCAGAGTGCGAATCGAAAGCCGGGTATCCATACAGGTCAGAACCGCGAGGTTGCGCTCTGGACGCGGGGTTAGTTTGCGCAATTCATGGGTGCGCGAGTAGATTTCGTTTGCTGCGAGCACTTCGTCGATGACGCTCATGGCCCGCATAGTTTAGCCCAACCACACCCGAGCGCACGATGAAGCCACACAAATTGGCGCAATTTTAGATTGATCGCGTAACCTGGCAGCTGATTTTGGGAGATTTCACTTCTCGGACCGTTAATTATGCACTATTCGTTTCGAAGCTTAATTCTGATGGTGGACAAATCGTCGGCGACAAATTCGATGAAATGCCCTCTACGGAATAGCGGCCAGCGACGGTCTTTGTAGACATCGTCGGAAAGTAGGTTGCACGGTGGATAGTTGGCTGCCTCAGGCAAGACCGGCAACCGGGGGGCCGCCCATGCGTGACAATCAATCACCCAACCAGTGTCTTGATTAGAGTCGGTGTCCCCCTCGAAAAATAACCGGTAGGAGTGTGCTTTCCCATCGTCACGCCTGGTTACGATAGCGCTTAGCCTGCCTTCTAGAATCTCGCCCTGCACCGGCTTGCCATTTACTTCGACCGTTGCCTTTCTATTTCGAACGAGGAACGCGACTGCCTTAGTGGAACGCAGAACAAGATAGGCGGCGAATAGGATGGATAAGGCCACGAGGGTAGCCACGAGCGGTCCTTTCCTATTCATACTTAATTAGGACACCGTTGCAGGCCAAGATGTTCCCGTTTTGTGTTCAATAAAACTTTGCTGCATACAGAGAGGCAACTCCTAATTAGTCGCTGACTTTGTTTTTCGGTCTCGGTCTCAAATTTTCCCTGTTATCATTACGGGCTCCATCTGATACTTCGAGGTGCATCTATGCGCAAATCTGTAGGTTGTCTGCTGCTTTTTACTTTTTCGGCTGCTTGCTTGGCCCAACAAAACGCGTCGAGTACCCATTTCGACGGCAAGTCCTGGTGGGCATACGTGACATTTCTGGCGGACGATTCGTTGGAAGGCCGCAACACCGGCGGCGAAGGTTTACGCAAGGCGCAAGCTTACGCGGTGGAACAACTGCAGAAGGCCGGCTTCGAGCCCGCGGGCACGGATGGCTTCTACCAACCCATTCACTTCACGCAATTCCAGGTTGACGAATCCAAATCATCGCTTGCGCTGGTTGCCAACGGACAATCGCAACCGGTCTCGTTCTCTGATGATGCATTCATCAGCTCGCGGGCCACGCGCAGCTCTGTCAATGTCGCCGCGCCCCTGGTTTTCATTGGCTACGGCTTGAAGATTCCCGAGAAAAATCTGGATGAAGTCGCAGGCGTGGATCTAAAGGGCAAGATTGTGGTCTATCTCGCTGGTTCCCCCTCGGATATTCCTACAGCGCTGGCGTCGCACTATCAGACTGCGCCCGAGCGCTGGAAATCCCTACGCGCCGCGGGCGCCATTGGCACGATCGCCATTCCGAACCCTGCGTCGATGGACATTCCATGGTCGCGTATCTCGGTGAATCGCAACCAGCCATCGATGGATATTGCTGATCCGGAGTTCTACGAGACTCCGGGGCTTCAACTCGCTGTCACGTTCAATCCAGCTTCGGCCGAGAAACTCTTTGCCGGCTCCGGCCACACCTTTGCCGAGATCGCCGCTCTGGGCAAGGACCGCAAGCCTCTTCCTCATTTCCAATTGGCCGTTTCGCTGGACGCCAGGGCAGCAATCCAAACTACGGCGGTGGAGTCCGCCAATATAGTGGCCAAGCTGCCGGGCTCCGATCCCGTTTTGAAAAACGAGTTTGTGGTTCTTTCCGCGCACATGGATCACTTGGGCATCGGCGCTCCGATCAACGGGGATCGCATTTACAACGGCGCCATGGACGATGGGTCCGGCAGCGCTTTGGTTCTTGATGAAGCGGCCAGCCTGAAAGCGCATCCCGAACAAGTGCGGCGCTCGCTGCTCTTACTGTTGGTGACCGCCGAGGAAAAAGGTCTTCTGGGGTCCAAGTATTTTGCCGCGCATCCCACGGTGCCGCTCAAATCGATCGTCGCGGACGTCAACGTGGACATGTTTCTTCCGATCGTGCCATTGAAGATTCTGAAGGTGGAGGGTATCGAGGAATCCGATCTCGGGTCGCGGGCCGCCGCCATTGCGCAATCGATGGGCATTAAGCCGATCGCTGATCCAGAGCCGCTACGCAATGCTTTCATCCGCAGCGACCAGTACAGCTTCATCAAGAAAGGTGTGCCCGCAGTTAAAGTAGATGTGGGCTTCGAACTGGGCACGCCCGAGCAGAAAATCTTCAAGGACTGGCTCACCAATCGCTATCACGCACCTTCCGATGACGTGAACCAACCGGTCGACCTGTCATCCGCCGCGCTGTATGAGGAATTCACACGGCGGTTACTCCTCGAAACCGCGAATTCTTCCGCGCGGCCGCAGTGGAAGGCGGAGTCGTTCTTCCGGCGCTACGCTGGGGACTAACCGCCGCTGGGCAGTTGCCAACCTGACCATCTTCACTCGGACGTGCTGCGGGTCTCTGGCGTTAATCTCACTTCTCAGCAATTATGCTGCAAACCGCAAATGGCGGTGTCGTTAGCGAATTCTCGCGCCTCGAGATTTATGTGTCCATCCATTCGACCCGTTCAGCGCGCCATGGGGGAGCCAAATCCGAGAGGGTGCTAGCTTGGTATTGCTTCAGGAGCAGGCGGGTGTCCTCCAGTGTGGTGACACCCACCTGCATAGAACCTACGGTCTGTACGAGGGATTGAGCTTGAAAACGCGCGTGCGGATTGAGTCCAAAGAAAATCGTCGATGCGAGGAGGAAGCCAGCAACCGTCAAGACTGTTAGCACACCGATCCAACGGACCCGGTGAATCCTGCCCGTACCCATCATCACAATTAGACACCAATGCTTTGGGTTAGTGCCGGCGACAAAATGGCGAAACGTGCCATCGTCCGCACGGACGACACGTCTGGCTCAAGTTCCGATAAGTAATCGGAAATCACTTGAATCTGACGTGGACGGTAATCCTGGAGTCAGCTATCAGAGCTGCCGTCACCAGCAAGATCTTCGCCTAAATGCGGACTAGCGCGGCGGTTACAGCGCAATCGGCAAGTTTGCAGAGATCGCGCGAATTTTTGTGCCGAGTTTTCGCGTGGCAATTTGTTATCCTGCGTCGCGTGAAACTTCCATTTCTGATTGACACCGATACAGCTTCCGATGATGCGGTTGCGTTGATCATGGCGCTACGCTCTCCCCTTATTGAGGTTGTGGCCGTCACCACAGTTGCGGGAAATGTGGATGTCCATCAAGCGACCCGTAATGCGATCTATACGGCAGAACTTTGCGATTCGAAAGTGCTGGTGTTTGTGGGCGCGGAAAGGCCACTGAAGCGCGCGCATGTAAGCGCGGACTGGTTTCACGGACGCGATGGCCTGGGCGATCACGGTTACCCGCCGCCACGGCGCGCTGCGGAAAAGCAGAGCGCTCCCGAGGCCATCATCGACACGATTGAATCTCACCCAGGCCTGGTGATGGTCACGCTAGGGCCGCTTACGAATGTCGCGCTCGCGTTGCAAAAGAAGCCGGACATCGCCGCGAAAGTGAGTCGTTGTGTGGTCATGGGAGGCGCGCCCTGCTGCGAAGGCAACGTCACTCCCGCGGCCGAATACAACATCTGGTGCGATCCGGAAGCGGCGCGCATCGTGATGAGAAGCGGCCTCCCCATAGAACTTGTTGGTTGGCAGCTATGCCGAGGCGAAGCAGTAGTGAATCCAACCGACATTCAGCAAATTCTAAGTTTCGGCACACCCGTCGCCAAGTTTGCCATCGAGTGCAACAGCCGCGGGCAAGAGGCTTTCCTGGAACAGACCGGCGAACACGGGATATCTCTGCCAGACCCGGTCGCAATGGCCGTCGCGTTGGATGCGTCCATCGTCACTTCGCAGTCGGAGCACTTCGTGGACGTCGAAACGGAGAGCGAACTGACCCGGGGCATGACCGTGGTTGACCGCCTAAACGTCGCGGATAACGAACGCAACCGCTATATCTGGGCTGCAAGTCTCGCCGCAGGACACAAAGCGAAGGTCTACTGGACCATCGACAACGTCGGTTGGAAACAAGCTCTGTACGCCGCGCTGAGTTAGGGGTGTAACTGCTGGCGCAGTGCGAACCTCTTTGCACCTCGTGAGAATACGCCAAATAAGGAGGCAAGGAGAGTGGCGCAACTTAGAGCCAAGTCAACCTAACTCCTGACCTGAGTGTTGCGAAACTGACCTCACTTTGACAGTTCCATTAATGGGTAGCTGCCGCCGCTTTCGCCGCAGGCGGAGTGAGCCAGGTTTCAAAACGCGTCTCGCCGAGTCGTGCGTCATCGCCGGGAATGAGTGTCTTCTCACTCAGTTCCACGCCGTAGTAACGTGCGTGCGGGTCAGCAACAACTTCGCGCGGATCATTGCGTGCGGCTAGACTTCGCCGGACGAGTTCATCGAGACGAAACTTTTCCGGCCCACCTACTTCAACGGTGCCATTCACTGGTGAGCCCATAGCGGTCCGGCCGACCGCACTAGCGACATCGTCGGCCGCCATGGGCTGGATGAGCGCAGATGGCAAGGACACTTTGTTGCCAGCAGTAGAAAAATCGGCGATACCCTTAACGAATTCGAAGAACTGAGTCGCGCGAACAATTGAATAGGGGACGGAGGAACCCTTAATTAAATTTTCCTGAGCGATTTTTGCACGGAAGTATCCGCTTTCGAGCATGCGCTCAGACCCTACGACAGACAGCGCAACGTGATGTCCCACGCCCGCGGCCGTTTCATAGGTGAGGAGGTTACGGGTTGATGTCTCGAAGAACTTCATCACGGCCGAGTCTTCCCACGAGCGAGAGTTCGATACGTCAACGACCACCGAAGCGCCTTTTAACACTTCGGCCAGTCCGTCGCCCGTGAGTGTGTTGACGCCGGAATTGGGGGACGCGGCAACTGCTTCGTGCCCGTGCTCGCGCAACTTGGTAACGAGCTTTGACCCGATCAGTCCACTGCCGCCGATCACTACAATTTTCATAATTGCCACCGCTATTTTATTTTCGGTGTAACTCCATGCGTGTTTTCTGTCAAGCGAACAAATACGTTCCTTAAGAATCCCGATAAGTCGGGCATTGCCGGAAATTTGGAGGGTGTTGATTGTGGTGTCCTCCGCTTCGATTTGTTGCGTAATGGAAACTTGAAATCCACATAGACGGTTACCGCATTGTTCCGTCTAGGGTTTTCCGAATATTATTTTGCCGAGACGAATGGTGAAGGCAACTCGGGAAAAGGCGTTGACATCTTGGGCCGGGTCCGCGGAGAGGACGACGAGGTCTGCGTCCATTCCTTTGGCGATGCGACCAGAGTGCGATGAGAAGCCGAAGCGCTCCGCAGGATTAGTGGTGAGAGAAGCAAGGATTTGCTGGAAGCTCATGCCCGCCCGAGACATCCACGCAAACTCTTCTGAAGTATCGAAATGCTCGGTGTAACCCACATCGGTGCCAAACAGAATCTGCCCGCCCGCCTCAGAATAGGCCCGCAGTTGTGGCAGTATCACGACGTTCATTTGTTTTTCGAACTCTTGGGGTGATTCGCTTCTGCTTTCCACGTGCCACAATGTCAGCGTGGGGATGAGCGCTATGCGTGCCGCTTTCATGCGTTGAACAAGTGAGGAGCTCCATGGACCACCGGCCGGGGTCGTGTGCGCTAGAACGTCCACTCCGCTCTGAAGGCTCACATCTATTCCTTCCTGGTTGGAAGGATGGGCAAAAACGGGTTTCCCCGCACGGTGGGCCTCCGCGACGATAGCTTTAGCCAAATCCAGAGGCATGATCAGGATACTGTCCCGTTCGACGGAGCCCGCAAAAATCTTGATGCCGTCCGCGCCGTCGTGAATCTGCTGGCGTACTCGCTGTACCGCCTGGGCGTTCGATTCGACTTCGGGGATACTGATGTGGTTCTCCTCCAGAAATCCCTTCACGTAAATGGGCGTTCCCCCTTTCGCCCAAAATGGCTCGCCGACAGTGAGAATCCTGGGTCCTTTCACTTCGCCGCTTTCTATGCGGCGCCGGATGAGTGTTGTGTTGTTGAGGAGGGACGCGGTGTCAAACACAGTTGTGAATCCCCAGCGCGTCAGCATGCCTTCCAGTTGCGATGTGATCTGTTGAGGCGAGAGTTTTTCGGCGTGAAGCAAACCCGGCGTAAGGATGTGCACGTGGCTGTTCCAAAAGCCTGCGGTTACCACCAGACCTTTGCAATCGATGACGGTGACGGCGCGGGCAAAACGCGGAGGTTTTGTTGTGGCGCCAGGGCCGACGGCGGTGATGTGCCCATCGTGCACCAGAATGGTGCCGTCTTCGATGGCGGGCTCTGCCGGCGACGGATAAATCTTGGCATGCACCAGCGCAAGATCAGAAGAATGGGCAGCACCACACGCAAGAAGCGTTCCAACCAGGAGCACAGGAAAAATAAATCGGCTTGGCATGGCAGGAGTATACGGAAATTGCCGAGTCTTTGCTCTTGAGGTGTAAAAACCTCGTACGGAGCCCCGTGTGAAACCATCGCGGCGCATTTATGGTAGTAACTCTTGATTGGACACAAGTGGCTTCCGCATATCCGCTAGTCGCTCTCGTGATTCCTCTCCGGCCCCCAATATCGCTAATCTTTGACGATGATTCCGCCTTTCATTACGAAGTTTGCATGTTCCAGTGCTTTTACATCGTTCAAAGGATCTCCGGGCACAGCGATGATGTCCGCAAATTTCCCAACTTCCAGCGTCCCGATTTGCGCTTTCATACCTAGCAAGTCGGCAGCGTCGTTGGTCGCCGCCCGAATGATTTCCATTGGTGTCAGCCCCGCCTCCGCGTACGCCTCATAGACAAGCAAACTGGCCTGACCGCGGTTCATCCCCGGCATCGTCAGATACATATCTGAACCCGCAGCAATCGGCACACCCATCTTCTTTGCCCGTTTCAATCGCTCCCGCTCTCCCTCCACATATTGCTTGAGAGATTTCTCCAAGTCGCTTTTCTCCTTCGCGCTTGGTTCGCGGGTTCCGAAGGTCATATCTTCGAAAGTCTTCATGGTTCCATCGGTGGGCACCAGAAAAATGTGCTTTTCGGCCATCATCTTGAGCACATCGTCTGGCACCACATAAGCGTGCTCGATCGAGTCCACGCCGGCTTCCGCCGCAATCCTGGTCGCCTTGTCGCCGATGGCGTGCGCCGCCACCTTAACTTCAGCCAGATGTGCTTCTACCACGATGGCCTTCATTTCTTCCAGCGTCACGGCCGCGGGGGTTCCATTTACGATCACTTTTATGCAATCCGCCCCGTCGAACAACGCCTGTCGAACCGCCCGCCTGGCGCTCTCCGGGCCTTGAATCGTGACGTATTCCTGCTCAATCAACTTCTGAGCCTCCGGAGTCAACCGACCGAATTGCCCTCCTTGTGCTGCCAGGGCCCGCGTGGACGCTACGATCCGCGGTCCGGGGAGCCAACCGCGCGAGATGGCCCTGCGCAAAGCTACATCTCCATTCATCCCGGAATTTCCCACATCTCGCACGGTAGTGATACCAGCTTCGAGATCCTCTCGCGCCAATTTCGCTCCGAGCAAGGCCCGTTCGGCCGTACTCTGCGTCGCCACGACGCGCAGCATCTCGGTATCCTGTTCGTTGACATTGGTACCGTTCATCTCGGTCAACAGATGGGTGTGCACGTCAATTAATCCGGGCAACAAGGTTGCATCACCCAGATCGATCACTTTTGCGTCTGCAGGAATCGCGACTCCGGCGCCAACTGCGGCAATCTTGTCGCCCTCCACTACAACCACGCCATTCCTGACAACTGCGCCGCTCTTTCCATCGATCAGCCGGGCCGCCCGAAGCACCACACGCTTAGGCTTTGCATCAAGCTGCTGTGGGTCCAAGCGGAGGTCGGGCATGATCCCACACATTCCCAAGAGCCCAACCATCGCAACGCGTCTCAATATCACCAAGGGCATGGACCCCCGCCTCCACGCAAAAGCAGCAATCCAGCTTCTATCACAACCTCGGGTCCAAAGTCGCGATTGTCGCCCGAACCACCACGTGTTACCGCACTAGTGATTTTGGCTTATGCTGAGCAGTTTGCTTGGTGCGTGGGCGGATGTAGTGGAAGCGGATTAAATAAATATTATTGCCGCGACCGTGTTTCGCGACTTTGAGTAGATCCAAAACGCCAAGGAATCCAGACTCGCGGGCCAGTTCGGGAGTAATATCCGGGAACCCTATCGGTTCAATTGAATCGACCTGAATCTCGCCTTCTTCCATACGGTAGCGCGCGCCTACTTTGACGCGGGGACGCATCCAGATTCGGACGCTACAGGTGATTTCACCGCTGCGGATTCGCTCGCGCAGTCGTTTGGTGAACGTCATGAAATAGAGTTTACGAAAATAGTTCACCGTTGGCTAAGACCCGATAAAACGGGTAGCTTGACGTTAAGGAGTAACAGGATTCTAATCGGACTTCACGGCTCTACTTGAGGACAGTAGAGTCCGTGGTCTGGGGCTGGGAGAACGATAGAGAGTCGAGAGGCAGTTGAACTTCTGGAGGTTACGCATATGGCTAATAAAGCCGACAAACGCAGTGCGAGTTACGGGCAGATCGAGGACGGGACAGAACGTGCCAGACCGATTCTGCATCAGAATGCGCGGGAAATTCAGGCTTACGGAAAAATCGCGAGGTTGCCGATTGCGTTGGATGAAAAGGTGTGTGCGGCCAGTGCCGAGAATTTGAATCAGGTTCTGGCAGATACCATGACGCTTCGCGACCTCTACAAGAAGCACCATTGGCAGGTTGCGGGACATACTTTTTACCAGCTTCACCTGCTCTTTGATAAGCATCATGATGAACAGGACGAGTTGGTGGACATGATCGCTGAGCGAATTCAACTGCTGGGCGCCATCAGCCTGGCAATGGCTGCGGACATTGCGGAAACGACGATCGTTCCGCGTCCGCCGCGCGGGCGGGAAGAAGTGCCGGTGCAATTATCCCGACTGCTGGAGGCTCACGAAATGATACTTAAAGAGGCCCGCACGATGGCCGCACAGGCGGCTGAAGGTGGAGATGATGGGACAAACGACCTGCTAGTCAGCAATGTGATCCGCTCGAACGAGCTGCAAGTGTGGTTTCTCGCGGAACATCTTGTGGATGTGCCAGTGGTGCACGCTGACAACGCGAAAGCTGCAACGTCGGATCGATAATTCTGCCAACTGGGAAATTAAGAGAAATAAAAAAACGCCGAGTCCAGACAAACTGGACTCGGCGTTTTGCTTTAGCGGAGCGCCTGGATCACGGTGGAAGAAAAATCTCTTCCAAACGGGGTGCTTCGGTTTCGCGCCTGAGTTTGTATAATGCCCTCGCACAATGGCGTTTCGAGGTCGCCAGTATGGGGGGTCTGAGTTTCCTGATCTATCCTTGGGGATTCATTATTCAAGGAATTGCCATTTGGCACTTCGTCAAGCGGCGTCCCGAGAACTATTGGCTCTTCATCATCATTTTTGGCGGGGTCCTGGGAGCCGGAGTGTACATGATCGTCGAAGTGATCCCTGACCTCGGATTGTTACGTGGGTTGCTTCAAGGATTCGGAAAACGATCGAGAATCCGGGCGCTGGAAATACAGATCCTGGATAATCCTTCGGCGGGAAATCTGGAAGAATTAGCGGAATTAAATTTCGAGCAAAAGAATTACGGGAAAGCGCTAGAGGCGTTGAACCGAGCAATATCGTTGCGCACCGATTCACCCCACGCGTTTTATCTGAGAGCAAAATCTTTGCTGGCGATGGGCCAGTACTCGAAAGCCCTACCCGACTTGGAATATGTCGTAGCAAACGACCCGAAATTTGACTATCACCGCGCTACAGGATTGCTTGGCGACGCCTATGCCCGGACCGGACATTTGGATAAAGCAGCGATTTATTTCGCACCTGCCGCGCAGTATTCGACAACTCCAGAAACGCTGTATAACTATGCGAACTATTTGAAACTGGCCGGCAGAAGGGAAGAGGCGCTGGAGTGGTTGGGACAGTTGGCGAGGAAGAAAGAGACGCTGCCGAGATACATGCGGAGAGAGGCGCGGCCGTGGTTTGCGAAGGGCAAGGCGCTACAGAAAGAATTGACTCGGTAGCATGCAGAGAAAGCGCCGAGCCTCACGGTTAAAGTTCGCCGGTGAGGAACTGGGCTCGGCCGTAGCCGAAGGACCAGTCTTCGTCAGCATTCTGCGTTATTGAAACAACGACATCTGAGGGCTTGACGCCGCAGCAGCGACCTAGTTCCTGGACGAGCAACTCATAGAAATTTTGTTTTTCAAGGCGAGTTCGCGGACGGGTCGTCACTTGCACCATGACGACCTCATCGGAACGCGGTATGCCCAGTCCGGTGTCCTCGACTTTCATTTTCGTCGCAGGGTGTTCATGGACAATCTGATAGCGGTCACGTTGAGGCGCTTTGAATGCGGCAAGCATCGCGGAGTGGATGGCATCGAGCAATTTTTTCAGCTCATCTTCGCTGCGGCCCTCAAGTAGATCGATTCTAAGAAGTGGCATTGAACTGACTCATCCCTTCCACTGCGAACCGCGGATGACCCTGCAGAAGTTCAGGCGCTTGAATCTGCAGAAGTTCAGGCGCTTGAACCTTGGATCCTTAACCGCGAGCCCATCCGCCCTCACAGTGCCGAAGGTTGTTTGCGGCTTGCGCTTGATGCCATCGTAAAAGGCCTGGATGATGTCTTCTTTAAAGCGCTCGGTGCGGGGATAGGCGGCGGCAATTGCTTCGCGATGCTCGTCGGAGAATTCCGAGTAGGCGATTCCGAGTACATCCATCTCAACACCGTTGGTCAAGAGCGCAACTACCGGATGCATGTACTGTGGAATTCCCGGCGTGCTGTGCAGTGCAATCGCTGTCCACACCGTCTCAATCTCTTGCTGTGAGATATTGAGCTGGCGCAGGAACGCTCGCGCGGCGTTCGCACCATCCACTTCGAAGCGCTCCGATTTGCTGCTAAACAACCGAGTCAATCCCATGTCATGAAACATCGCGGCAATGTAAAGCAGCGCGGCGTCGAACTGCAGCCCGCGCCTTTTTCCTGCAAGTGAGGCAAAGTAATACACGCGAGTGGAGTGGTTGAACAGCAAAGGAGACTCGGTGTCACGCACCAGCTCGGTCGCTTCGCGCGCAAGTTTGCTGTCGGGAATGCTTACACCTGAGATCGAGATTGCTTCTGTCGTGGATCTGGTTGTCACGGGCATATTTATATCTCCATCCCAAATAATGCAGGTTCTGTTCCAAAGGCCGTGCAGCGTAGCAAGATGTCTTAAGTCGCGCTTTTTCTGCGCGGATGCAAAGCCCGAAGGAACAAAATCCGTCAATATGCGGACACGGCGTCAGTCCGTCGTTCATCTCGGACATTTCACAGAAGCGCAAGGTCTGGAGTTCGGATCGACGATTTAAATTCGAGAGCCAGAGAAATGAAAAACCCGCACCTTAAACCCGAAGGGTGCGGCACCCTCCCGTCCTTCCGCAATCAATCCCCGGGGGAACCCGCCCAGGATTAAGATCTACCGGGAAACAAAAAAGCGCCGAGGCCGGTGTGACCGGGCTCGGCGCTTTTCTTTGGGTGCTTAACGCTTGGCGTGAGCACTGGTTAGTCGTTGTCTTGGAAATTCTTGCTGAAGTCGAAGAGGTCCCACAGATCGCCGATGGCGGGGCTATTGGCCGGAACGTAGGCGTTGCCTTTGGTCGGTGTGGGGTTGGGTAGGTTGTCGCGGCTGCGCTTGGAAATGGTGCCGAGGTTCCAGTTTCGTTCGATGAACTTCAGGACGGAAGCGTGGTCGGCGTAGGTGTGGGAGATGTGGCCTGCTGAGGTGTAGGGCGAGACCACGATCATGGGGATGCGGGTGCCGTCGCCGAAGAAATCCAGCGGCTGGACATAGCCGGAGTCGTAATAGCCTCCGCCTTCATCCACGGTCAGAAAGATGGCGGTGCTTTCCCAGAGTTCCTCGTTGGCTTTGAGTTCGGTGACGATCTTTTTGACGAAGCCTTCCAATAGATCGACCTTCGATGAAGCAGGATGTCCGTCAACCCAGCCGCTGGGCTTCACGTAAGAAACTGCGGGGAGGTTGCCGCTCTTGAGGTCTTCGTAAAGGTCTTCGGTGTCCTTCAAGTGCGCGGTGCGGACGGAGGCGTTAGCCATGACTTCGGTTTCGTACTGAAACGGGTTGCAGATGTTGCAGTATTGGTCGCTCTTGGCGCCGACGGTGCCGTAATTGAGTTGGTACTTATCGGTGAGGTAGGCATCCCACTGGTCGCCGTAGTACTTCCAGGAAACGCCGGCTGCCATTAGCACGTCCGCGATGGAGTGCTGTTTGGTGGGAGGAATGGTGAACGGGGTGTTGGCGACGTTGTGATCGGTGTAGGCGTTGGAGCCGTCGCCGAAGTAGCCAGGATTGTAGTTGTTGAGCAGGTAGTAGTGACCCGCGTCGCACTTGGGATTCACTTCGTATGGCAGGCTGACCAGGTATTTCAGGATGGAGCCGACGCCAGGAGCGTCTGAATCGGAGCATTCGCTGTAAGAGCCGCCGCCGGAAACCGGTGATCCAAAGCCGCCCGCGCCATACCCGTCTTCGGTGTACCAGTTCTTTGTGCCGGGCAGGGGATTGGGATTTTCGATTTCGTTGACGACGCCAGCGTTCAAAGTGCCAGCGTAGACTTCGACACCTTCCGGCGGTTTTGCGGGATTGCCGTTGGAGTCGCTAAACCAGATGGCGTCGCCAAAACCCAACATGATGCTATTGGCGCCGGTGCCGCCCATGACTGGCTGGTGATAGTTATCGCTCATGGAATAAGTGTCGGCAAGATATTTCAGGTAGGGAGCATCGCCTTCCTGGACGTTGTAAAAGGCCATGGAGGTGGAACCTTCACCAGTGGTGCGATTGTTGAAATTAGTCGGCAAGGGCTTTCCGTTGGTGCCTGCTCCGACGGTTACTTCAACCCATGGGAACAAGTCCGCTTTGCAGCCGCTGGGATTTTTGGCGGTGGCATATTTTATGTTGCAATCCTCTTGCTGCCACATTTGGTAAAAGCGATGTACCGGGCTGGCGGCGTAGTCATCGTACGAAAAAGACTTGGAAGTTAACTGGAAGGGTCCCGAGGGTAGATCATTGACATTCTGAATGCGCTGGTCGGGAACGTGCGAGGGTTGCTCGGTGCCGCCGGTCAGCATGTACTGGTAATACGTGGGGTAGAGTCCGTTCTCCGACGCCATAGCCTGGGCGAGGGTGCAAATGCCGTTGTCTTTGCAGACGTCCGAAGGGCCGCCAGTTAGAGGCGGAGGAAGAGTCGGGTAGACAACGTTGTCTTTCTCCGGGCTGATTGAATACTTGCTGGAGTCGTCCGAGTCTCGAGCGAAGCCGTCGGCGTCGATCTGGGCTGCTTGGGAGAAATTCGGCCCGGGAGTGCCATCGGCATTGATAATTTTCCTGGAAAGCAGGTTATCCACGGTTTGGCCGTTGGTTGGCTTGTAAGTGGCAAAAATGTGATCGAAAGTACGATTCTCACCCACGACAATGATTACGTGCTTGATGGGACTGGCGGTCTTTTCTTCTTGCGCTTGTAACGATGGAGCGAACATTCCTCCCAAAGCGAATTGGAAGATAGTCGCTCCCGCCAAGGCAATGCGGCCATACTGTACACACTCGGATACCACTTCCTTTAAGGTCATGCACTCTCCTTCTTGCGGACACGTATGAGAAATTAACTGCGGGAGAGCACAGTGCACTTTGCGCTTTACGCGGATGTTGCGCTTGTGTGAATTGCCAGTAACACCAGGTCGCTACGGGGAAAAAAAATGCGGTACTAGTAGTGAACGGGAAACGGCTTACTGAGGGACTTCGTCGCTGACGACGCGGAAGCTGAGTAGTTTGGCGCGCCCGAAAGAAGTGGTCATGGCACAGTCGGTGGCGTCGCGGCCAGTAGCCATCAAGACGCGGCCGATGCGCGGAATATTGTGGCGGGCGTCGAGTGTCCACCAGCGATTGCCGAGATAGACTTCAAACCAGGCGCTGAAATCCATGGGGCTGGGGGCGACGACGATGCCGATGTCTCCGAGGTAGCCGGTGGCATAACGCGCAGGGATATTTAATGCGCGGCAAAAAGTAATGGCGAGGTGCTGAAAATCGCGGCAGACGCCGACGCGTTCAGTGTAGACGCCGAGAGCGGTGCGCGTGGGATTGGCAAACTCATAGCCGAAGGTGACTTTGTTGTGCACCCAGGTGCAGACTTCGCGCACGCGCTTCCAACCCTTGGGGAGGCCGCCGAATAGTTCGGAGGCGGTGTTGGAGAGCAGATCGACTTCGCAATAGCGGCTGTTCATCAGGTAGGGAAGGACTTCATGAGGTAGATGCTCGATGGGAGTTTCCGGAGCCTCGAAGCCCTCGAGGTCGGGCTTTCCGGAATCTTCGATGAGGGTGGAATTGTAAAAGCGAATCTTGCCGGGCGGCGCGACGAGGCGGCAACAATCATTGCCGAATGTGTCGTGGTAATTTTCGATGGTGACGACGGGGTCGGTGCGCAAGTAGTCGGGCTCGCGTAGATCCTGTTTGCGAGAGGGATGGACGTTGAGCAGGGTTACGATGGGCACTTCCGAAGGCGCGTCGAATTGCATGTCGTAACCAAGACGAATGAGCATAGATTTCAGGGTTTCCAGTTCCGATGGGAGTTAATGCTGCCTGAGACGTGGAATGCAGAAATTAACACGACTCGGGGTTGGTACTGTTACATTCTTTTTCGATGCAGCACATCACAAATTCACAGTAAACAATAGGTGTATGATGCAGTAGGTTCACACATCTTAGTATTTCGAGGCTTGAGTGACATATTGTTTGGGAATAACCACGCAGGAAGGGCTGGTGCTGGCATCGGACTCGCGCACCAATGCCGGATTCGATCAGGTAAATGTGTGCCGGAAGATGTACAGCTTTGTGCAGCCCGGCGAACGCATGTTTGTGATCTTGACGAGCGGGAGCTTGTCGATCAGCCAGTCGGTGGTGACGCTGCTGCGCGCGGATTTTGATTCGGGGCGGGGATTGGCGCAGGCCAGCTCGCTTTATGACGCAGCGCGAATCGTGGGGAACTGCGTGCGGCGTATCTCGGAGTTGGATCGCGCGTCGCTAGAACGCGATTCGTTCAGCTTTAACGTGCATTTGCTGCTGGGCGGGCAGGTGCGCGGGCAGGAACCGAACCTCTATTTGATTTATCCGCAGGGCAATCCTATTGCGGCGACGGAAGATTCCCTGTATCTGCAATTGGGCGAATGCAAATATGGGCGCCCGATATTGGATCGGGGGATACAGGCGACCACGTCGTTGGAGGTGGCGGCCAAGTACGCGTTGCTGTCGCTGGATGCCACGATGCGCTCGAATGTGACGGTGGGACCACCGTTTGATCTGCTGCTCTATAAGAAAGACAGCCTGGAAGTGACGCGTTACCGGCGGGTGTGCGCGGGGGACCGGGACCTGAACCTGATCCATTCGAGCTGGGAGCAGTCGCTGCGCCGGGCGGTGGAACAGTTGCCGGATATTGAATTCCCGGCCATTGAAGGGGACACTGCCGGGCCGGTGACGCAGACGGCAGGGTCTGGGACGTAGTATTCGTAATCCGACCCAGGTTCAAACTCAATGCGAACCTGGGGCACCAGAAACCCATCCTGAAGGTGGGTTATTCCGCTGTTTTTTCGATGTTTCTAATTGGTTTTCCCGATAATCAACGACGTCGCGATGCGCTATCCTTGCGCCGGACGTAAAGTGCCGCAATAGTATGATTATCGATACGGATGCTCCTGACCATAGCGCCAGCGAAGCTTTCCGGCGCTACGAATTTAATGGCTCGTACGACGAGATGTTTCGGTCGACGGACCTTCCTCGCAAACAATACCGCCCGCTGTACACCCAACTACTGAACCTCGGCGCTGACGAATTGCGGCGCAGCAAGCAGGAAGCCGACCAGTCATTTTTTAACCAGGGAATTACGTTTACGGTTTATGGAAGCGAAAAAGGCACGGAGCGGATTTTCCCTCATGACTTGCTGCCGCGCATTATTACCGCGGCGGAGTGGGAGACGATTGAGCGCGGATTGACGCAACGGATTACGGCGCTGAATCTATTTCTGAAAGATGTGTATCACGAAGCGCGAATTATCGAGGAAGGCGTCGTTCCCGGGAAAATTGTTTATACCTGCAAACATTACCGTCGGGAGATGCGCGGGATTAAAGTGCCGCGCGACGTGTATGTGACCGTGGTGGGCACGGATTTGATTCGCACGCCGGAGGGGAACTTCGTCGTGCTGGAAGATAATTTGCGGGTGCCGAGCGGCGTGTCGTACATGCTGACCAGCCGCAGAGTGATGAAACATATTTTTCCGACGCTGTTTCGGAAATGCCGCGTGCGGCCGATTGAGCAATACAGTCAGGTGCTTTTGTCGGCGCTGAAGTCGCTGGCACCGGAAGGACGCACGGAGCCTACCGTAGTGCTGCTTACGCCGGGTTCTTACAACTCCGCATATTTTGAGCATACGTATCTTGCGCGGCAGATGGGCATTGAGCTGGTGGAGGGGCGCGACCTGCTGGTGCATGACAACGTGGTTTATATGCGGACGACGTTTGGATTGCAGCGCGTGGATGTGATTTACCGGCGCATTGATGACGATTATCTGGATCCGCTGGTTTTTGAGGGGCATTCGGCGCTGGGAGCGGTGGGATTGTTCAATGCGTATCGCGCTGGGAATGTGGCGTTCGCAAACGCGCTGGGGACGGGTGTGGCGGACGACAAAGCGATTTACGCGTACGTGCCGAAGATCATCAAGTATTACTTGAACGAGGATCCTATTCTGGAAAACGTCGAGACCTTGTTGATGTCCGATGCGGCGCAACGCGATCACGTGTGCCAAAAGTTGGATCAATACGTGGTGAAAGCGGTGGGTGAGTCGGGCGGGTACGGGATGCTGATCGGACCGCACAGCACTTCAGAGCAGCGCTCGGAATTTCGCGACCGGATTATGGCGGAGCCGCGAAATTATATTGCGCAACCTACGATTAATTTATCCACGGCGCCGTGCTTTGTGGACGGAACGATTGAGCCACGGCACGTGGACCTGCGACCGTATGTCGTTTATGGGGAAAACATCACTATCGTTCCTGGAGGGCTGACGCGGGTGGCGCTGCGCAAGGGCTCGCTGGTGGTGAACTCGTCGCAAGGCGGCGGGTCTAAAGACACCTGGGTGTTGCAAAATTGAAAAACGTGAGCGTTAAGTCCGAGTCTCGATGCTTTCGCGCGTAGCCGACAGTCTTTATTGGATGAGCCGCTACTTTGAGCGGGCGGATAACGCGTCGCGGGTGGTGGAAGCAACGTACGGGCTGATTCTGAATCCTGCAAAATTTTCAAGCGACGAGCGCTGGTTTCGCGCAGTGTCTTCGCTGGCGCGCGGGACGACGTCCACGAATCTGGACCCGCAACGGGCCTTATTTCTACTGGTAGCTGATGCGGAAGGAGTGTTTTCCATCATGAGGTGCATTGCCGGCGCGCGCGAAAACGCCAGACAGGTGCGCGAAGAGATCAGCTCGGAAATGTGGGAGCACCTTAATAAGTTATTCCATGAAGTGACCGGGACAGATTTGCAGGCGGATGATGATGCGGGTGCCATGCGCATTGTGAATATTGTGCGCGAAGGAGCTTATCGTTTTTACGGGATCACGGATACGACGATCAATCACGGAGAAGGCTGGCATTTCATTCAGTTGGGGAAATATATCGAGCGGGCTTGTAATCTTTCCATTTTGCTGGACGCCTATTTTTCGGTGGATAAGAATGCCGACGATCTGGACTGGGTGGGATTGTTGAGCAGTTGCGCGGCTTTTGAAGCGTACTGCAAAGTTTGCACCGCGGAATTAAAACCGGAACGCATCGCGGATTTTATTTTGCTGCAGCCGGAATTTCCATATTCGGTGCGCTATTCGCTGGACAGAATGCATCACGCGCTGACTTCCATCAGCAACCGTTCGCTGAGCCGCAGGACTGGGAAGATTGAGAGACTGATCGGGCGATTGCGATCGGCGGTGACTTATGTGCAGATCGGGGAAGTGATTCGCGGCGATTTACATATGTATTTAGCGGCAATTATCGAGCAGTGCCGAGATTTACACGCCGCGGTGAATGAGGTTTATATCGAATATCCGATTGAGGTCGCGTTCGAATCGTAATGTTCTATGCCATCCGCCACTTTACGCGCTACCGCTACAGCCACTCGGTGTGGCAGAGCATGATGGAAGTACGTATGCACCCGCGCAGCGAAGGCAGCCAGCGGTGCTTTATTTTTCAGCTGTCGGTAAATCCGCGCGCGCGGATTTTTGCGCACACGGATGCGCGCGGGAACCTGGTCCATCATTTTGATTTGCCACAGCGGCACCGCCAACTGACGATTATTTCCGATGCGCTGGTGAATATAGACGAGCAGCAGCCTTTGCCGGAAACGATGGATTACAAGGCATGGGATGACGTTCAAGAGATGACTGAGAAAAAAGATTATTGGGACGCGCTGATGCCCAGCCATTTTGCGCGGACCTCGCCGGAACTGGAAGATTTAGCAAATGAAATTGGAGTGGCAAATAGGGATGGGCGCAGTCCGCTAGCGTTTCTTACGGACGTGGCGGCGGGAGTGTATCGCAGCTTTACGTACGTGAAGAAGAGCACGGCGGTAAATTCGCCGATTGAGCACGCGCTGCGCTCGCGTCAGGGCGTATGCCAGGATTTCGCGCACATCATGATTACGCTGGTGCGCAGAGCGGAGATTCCGTGCCGTTATGTTAGCGGATATCTTTATCACGGCAAGGAAAACTCGGACCGGTCCGCGGACGGGGCCACGCACGCGTGGGTGGAAGCGGCGCTGCCGGGGCTAGGTTGGGTGGGATTCGATCCCACAAATAATCTGATCGCCGCGGAACGGCACATTCGCACGGCGGTGGGCAGAGACTATGCGGATGTGCCGCCGACGATGGGAACCATGAAAGGCAAGGCCGAAACGGAACTGCAGGTGCGCGTGCGAGTGACGCCATCGCAAGCGGTGCTGCCGCCGGACGAAGAGTTCGCGGCGGATGAAGAATGGTCGCAATTCCTGGAAGAGGACCACCAGTCGCAGTTGATGCGGGCTCAGCAGCAACAGCAACAGCAGGCGCAGCAATAACAGGGCAGTAATAATCAACCACGGTTTCCCTCATAACTTCCCGACCTACCGCACGACCTAGGTTTCCCGCAGACTAATATGTCTTTCGCGCTGCCTCCGCTACGGCTCTTACAGCGATCTTAGGCGAAGTGATGTAGCTGTTTAGGAACATGTGCTGAATGGGACATACGTCATTGTGGGCGGGGAACATAGTGCATACAGGCTGGGTTTTCAATTCACTGCGGTTGGAGGGAATTATCGTGCTACGCACATATGGCTTTATGGGTTCATTGTTGTTGGTTGGGGCTATCTTCGCGCCTGTGGTCATGGGGGCACCAAGACCTCAAGAGGTTCAGTTGCGAGTCTATGATCGTGACCATCGCGACTACCACAATTGGGATGACCGCGAAGATCATGCCTACCGGGGCTACCTGGTAGAGCGGCATCAAACTTACCGGGCGTATAACGACCAGCGAGCCAGGGATCAGAGAAACTACTGGAAGTGGCGCCACAATCATCCGGACCGCGAAGAGAGACGCGAAGAGAGATAGTTGGGGAGTTTTCGCGATGGCGGGGGGAGACGCTTGATTAATGCGTCTCCCGCTCCACCGGCCAAGTGATGGTAGGGGTGAAATTCCTGCCGCTGGTTGTCTCGAGTAAGTCAAATCCCAATTCAAATTAATGTAAACGTTTTTTTGCCGACGAAGCTTCACGGTTGCGCCCGATTTTATTGCGAGGAAGTACGCGACAGAGAGCATTTCATAATTTTTCAAAAATTGCGGTGATACGCTTTTGTAAGGTGGTTAATGCCCGGGCTATATAGAAGACTCATCCCCAAGGTTAGCGGGTTTGCGCCACCACGTTTCGGCGAGATTGAATTTCCTTGATCGTCACTGGAGCCAACACAAGCAAGCCGAACAGAACAAACACAACACCTGCTTGCCACTGCTCTGGCCACCAACGCCACAAATACACTCCTACTGCGCAGACTGCAGCACCGAGGAGACACCCGATTGACAAGAGAAGGCGTTGCCATTTTGAAGTCAAGGAAGGCGTAACATCCGACGGCGCCCTGGCTGGAACAATGAACCAAACTGCGAATTGCCGTCCACGCCAAAGAATACACTTACCGCAGACACAACCGAGAGTGACGAAGCCTACTCGGAGGAGCCAGACTCCAAAACAACGCCGACGAGCGCCACCGTTATCAAGGTCAAGACTTGCCACCGACGGCTGCCGATCATGTAGTCCCCTGAGGCGTTATATCAAGGTACAGCATAAGTTACGTTTGTTTAGCTGTCGCCTGGTCAAAAGTGCAGCTTTTCGACACGAGCAGGGGATATGGATGCACCTCAGATGCTTGGAATAAACACTGCCGTAATCGGCAAAGTGCCGATCAGGGATTCCACATGTCCGAGCGATGGCCGAGCTAGGTGACCAAGGCTTGGATGGCTTGCGAGAAAACTTCGGTGTGGCGATCGACGTGAGGGGCGGTGGTGGCGGGGGACATGAGGGCCATGTTGTGGAATGGCGTTAGCAGGATGCCGCGGTTCATAGCGAATAAATGCATGAAGCGTTCGAGTTCGAAGTCCATGGCGTCGTGAGCTTCGGTGCCATTGCGCGCGGGATTTGGGGAAAAGAGATATTCGGCGCGGCAGCCCAGGCGGGTCACATGCCAGGGCATTTGGAATTTAGTTATGGCTTGCTGCACGCCGGCCGTCCATCTTTCGGCCAGCGGGATCATTCGCGCGAAGGCTTCCTCGGTCAAAACCTTGTCGAGCGTGGCGCGCATGGCGGCTAGTGAGAGGGCGTTGCCGGCGAGCGTGCCGCCGATGCCGCCAACGTCGCAGTCCTCAAGATTCATTCCGGCAGAGACGCCGTCGGCGACTTCTTGGGTGAAGCCATACGCTGCTCCGGGAATTCCAGCGCCGATGGCTTTGCCAAAGACGAGAAAGTCGGGATCGAGATTTTCGGCGCGCGTGAAACCGCCAGGGCCTGCACAAATGGTGTGAGTTTCGTCGATGATCAAGAGCGTTTTATGTTTACGCGTCAGATCGCGTAGTTGGCGATGGTAGTCGGGCGCGGGGCGCACGATGCCGACGTTGGTGAGGGCGGGTTCGGCCAGGACGCAGGCGACATCGGCGGATTGCAAGGCGTTCTCGAGGGCAGCGAGGTCGTTGAACTCCACAACTTTGGTGGTGATTGAGGGATCTACCGGCGGGCCGATGTTGCCTGCTCGCGCGCGTGAGACGCCGTCTTCCAGAGTGATGAAGGCTTCGTCGACAGTGCCGTGGTAGCACCAGTTGAAGACCAGGATTTTTTGCCGGCGGGTAATGTGGCGCGCGAGACGAATTGAGAAACGATTCGCGTCCGTGGCGGTCAACGCGAACTGCCAGTACGGAAGATGGAAGCGACGCTGCAATTCTTCGCCGACCCAGATGGCGTCCTCAGAGGGCAGCATTAAAGAAATTCCACGATCGAGTTGCGACTGTGCGGCGGAAACGGTGGCCTGCGGGGAATGGCCGGTCATGGCAGCTGTGTCTCCCAGGCAGAAATCAATGTAGCGATGACCGTCAACGTCAACGACTTCGGCACCGTGAGCTTCGCTGACGAACGGAGGAAATGCGCCGGCCCATTTGGCCATCCAGTTCATGGGCACGCCGCCTAGGAGAGATTTGCCGGCGCGGGCGAAGAGAGATTTGGATTTGGGATGGGCGGTCGAGAATTTTTCTTGTTCGGAATGCATTAAGGATTCTAGGCGGTCGCGTTGGATAGGGGGCATTCGTGTTTGTTGCTGCAAGTTCTCCTAGGATTTCCGGGCGTCAGAGCTTAAGGCCCGGCGAGGCAGCTCTGACGTCGCGGCTAAAAAATGCTCAGAAAAAGCCCCACCCTTGCAAACAGCGCTAGGATGGGCCACCCGACTTCAAAAGCGAAGAGTACTTCAAAGGCGAAAATTGCGCGAGCTGCGAACTACAAATGCGCGGCGATGGTAACGAAGTTAATGCGGGTCAGTCAACGCATCCGAGTTGAAGGAGAAAGGCGAAGAGAGATTCGCTCGGCTTCGCCCGGAATGACAGTGCTATTAGAGAGTTGAGGGAGGAAACGGCGAAGGTGGTGAGACACAAAAAAGAGTTGGGCGAAGGCGCTGGGACATGATCGAAGGCGGTGGAACTAAGAAAAGGTAGGACGAAGGGTCGTGGGAGCGGAAAAAGGACTTGACATATTCCCATATGGGAATGTAATGTTTGGGGCATGGCGAGGGCGGCGACCACATCGGATGCGTTTAATGCGGTGGCCGAGCCTCGGCGGCGGGAGATATTGCAATTTCTGGCGACTGGGGAACGTTCGGTCGGGGAAATTGTGATGAGGTTGGGATTTGAGCAGCCCTCGGTGTCGAAGCACTTGCGGGTGCTTCTGGAGGTGAAGCTTGTGGAGGTACGACGGGACGGCAGGCACATGATGTATCGGGCCAATGCGGAGGCGATACGGCCGCTGCATGAGTGGACGAGTATGTTTGAACGGTTGTGGAAGCACCAGTTGTTGCAGGTGAAAGCAAGAGCAGAGAACAAGAGTCAGTCTTGAAACAAATGGAGTAGTGAAACGTTAATTGTTAAGAAAAACTTTGCTAAGGAGGAAGGGACCATGAATCAGGCAGCTATGAAGAAGGAACTAGCGGTTGAAGACTTGACGGTGCACATCACTGAGGAAATTCATGTGAGGGCTGGGTTGGAAGATACCTTTGAGGCGCTGCTGGAGCAAATCGGCGAAGGCAATACCACGCCGGATGGAACGGCGATGCCAATGAAGCTCGAGGCGCGGCCGGGCGGGCGATGGTACCGCGATTTGGGCGACGACAACGGACACTTCTGGGGAACAGTGCAAGCGATTAAGCGGCCGACTCTGCTGGAAATTACCGGGCCGCTGTTTATGTCGTATGCGGCGGTGTCGAATCTGCAGTACCGGCTGAGCAAAGTGGAGGGGGGAACATTGATTAAATTTCACCACATCGTGCTGGGGCTGGTTCCTGACGAGCATCGAGAGGGAATGGGGAAGGGCTGGAAGCACATTCATGAACAGGTGCGGCGACGCGCCGAAGGGAAGCAAGCCGCTTCTTTCAAACGTTAAGAAAAGTTTGCGGAGAGCGATTATGTGTCCAGTGTGCTTGATGAGTGCTGCGGCGATGGCCGCGGGAGTTACGTCGTCGGGAGGACTGACGGCGCTGGTGGTGAGAAGTTTTCGTCCGGAAAAGAGTGCCGAGCATCTTCGTCATAAGAATAAGAAAAGGAGAAACAACAATGGCTATCTCGGTTACGAGCAAGACAGCAAATCCGAAAGTGACGTCGAAGGCGCAGTGGTTCGCGGCACGACAGCAATTGTTGACGAAGGAGAAGGAATTCACACGGCTGCGTGATGAGATTAGCCGACAGCGACGTGAATTGCCCTGGGAACGAGTAGAGAAGCGATATGTGTTCAATGGACCAGGTGGAAAGGAAACGTTGGCTGATCTGTTTGAGGGACGCAGCCAATTGATCGTGTACCACTTCATGTTGGGACCGAACTGGGTGGAAGGTTGTCAGAGTTGCTCTCTGCTGGCGGACCACTTTGATGGAAGCGTGGCGCACTTGAATGCGCGCGATGTGACGTTTGTGGTGGTTTCGCGGGCGCCGCTGGCGCAAATCGAGGCGTTCAAGAAGCGGATGGGCTGGAACTTCAAGTGGGTCTCGTCGTATAGGACGGATTTCAATTTTGACTATCAAGCGGCGTTCACCAAAGAGGACAGGGCCAAAGGGGAGGTGTATTACAACTACACGATGCAGAATTTCCCTCCCGACGAGGCGCCTGGCGCAAGCGTGTTTTACAAGGACGAAACGGGCGAGGTGTTTCACACTTATTCCACTTACGGGCGCGGACTGGACATTTTGATCGGAGCGTACAATTTTCTTGATATGGCACCGAAGGGACGCGACGAAGAGGGGCTGGCGTTTTCTATGTCGTGGGTGCGGCACCACGACAAATATGAAAAGAACCAGTTTGTGGACGCCAAGAAAACTTATGAGCAGCCAAAGAGCGTTAGCGATTCGTGTTGTTCAGATAGAACTGAATAAAGGCGGTCACCTAGGAAGGTTTAATTCGTGTTGTGGCTGCAAGGTGGCGTAGGTTTGGTTTCCTAACTTCCG
>Ga0185299_10002462_pt1 | contig 28373 bp, 21 predicted proteins | sample PaiPotPPA55metaG_FD_128002 | JGI IMG/M metagenome (GOLD analysis project Ga0185299, IMG submission 128002) | Iron sulfur acid spring bacterial and archeal communities from Banff, Canada, to study Microbial Dark Matter (Phase II) - Paint Pots PPA... ...
TGTGGCATTGACCGGCACCGCCGTCAATGTGCTTCCGGTTCCGATGTAGAAAATTTCCTTGCCGTCGCCGCGCCAACGAGGCTCGGTGCCGCCTCCGCGGGATACTTGCCACTTGCCGGCAGCGGTGGGAAAAGTGGTTACATAAATCTCCCAGTCGCCCGACTCGTTCGACGCATACGCAACCCACTTGCCATCGGGAGAAATCTGGCCGTTGGTCTCGTTGGACTTGGTGCTGAGAAATGGCGTCATCTTGCCGCCGGGCACTGTCAGTAGCACCAGTTGGGAGCCCCCCGTGGACGATAGCAACGTGCAAAGCAGTTCCTTATCGCCCAGCGACCAGGAGTTCGGATCGAGATCGTCCGTGGCCTGAGCACTTGTCTTCACGGAGAAAATCGATTTAGCAGGCTGCAATCCCTGTGACTGTTTCAAAAAGATGTTTGTGTCGTTCAGCGCTAAGGATCGGAAGGCGACCAAGTTCCCGTCGCGCGACCAGACACCCACAACAGCCTCGCTCGAATCGAAAGTGAAGCGTGAGTTGGTGCCACGTTTGAGATCGCTCAGCCAAAGGTTGACGTTGTTCGCTTTTGTGTCAGTAATGTCTTCGGCCAACCGGCTTCCGTCGGGCGAGAGAGTCGGATTTGCGAGAACTGCGATATCACCCACGTGGCCCAATTCCTTTCCGGCTCGGTCGAACCAGGTCAGAAGCGATAGCGTAGAGCCAACATTCGTGTTGTAAACAGTTGTACCGTTCTCTGCGACGGAGAACGCTCCCCAGAAAATTGACGGTTGGTAGCCGACTTGATCGGTGACAACCTGTGACTCGCCTGACACCGTTCCCTTCGAGAGGTCGAACCGAGTGGAGCGCAACGATTTCTTCTCATCCAGATAGAACAGGTAGCCGTTTGCATATCCGGGGTTTGATTGATCTTCAGATATCAACCTCTTTGCTTCCCCCGCCAGTGAACCGAGGTAGATGCCTCTGGCGCTGTTATCGTGGTTATTTGTGAAACTTACCGCTATATAGAAGAAATGCTCGCCATCGGGCAAAAAGACGGGCCAGCGGTGCGAAACAATTTGGCGGGCGTCGAATATCTTGTCGGTGAGCGGTACAGCATTGCTACCGTCGGCGTTGACTTTCCACAACCACCCGGACGCCTGGGGCGAGTAGACGATGACGCCGCGGCGACTCCAGCTCCCGCCGCGGCCGCTTGTCGCGGTGGCGAGGACCTGCGGAGCTCCGCCGGAGGGCGCGACCTTCTTTAATTTGCCGTCGGCGAAGAATCCCACATAAGTATCGTCCGGCGACCAGAACGGGTAGCTTGCACCTTGGGTGCCCGGCACGATGGTTACTCCCGGGGAACCGATGCGTTGCACGCCCAGCATGTTTGCTCCAGAAGCTTGATCGGGCGTGACAAACGCCAGCATGCGACCGTCCGGGGAAAGCGCCAAATGGCTCATTTCTTCCTGTAGTGGAATGGAGAATTCGAGGCGATCTACGCCAGGCTTCTCCGTCCTGAACATGAATACGAACGCAACGGCCGCTATGAGCGCGAGCATTCCGACGGCCAACATAATGGCCGGCGCCTTGCTTCGAGCCGTGGAACTTTCGAGTGCGGCTCTCGGAGCGTCCGAAATGCCGCTCGACTCTCGAATCCAGTCGAACTCCATTTTTAAGTCGTGAGCGCTTTGCGGGCGGTCGTCGGGATCTTTTGCGAGGCACGATTTCACGATTCGCTCGAGGAGCGGCGGCGTCATGGGCTGCAATTCGCGCAGCGGCCGAGGATCTTCTTTCAGGATTGCCGCGATCAAGCTGGCGTGACTTTTTGCTTCGAACGCTTTCTTTCCCGTGGCCATCTCGTGGAGCATGGCACCGAAGGAAAAAATGTCGCTTCGCGCGTCGGCCTCTTTGCCTTCGAGTTGCTCGGGCGACATGTACTGCACGGTGCCCACGATCGTTCCGCGCGTTGTGAGCGGCTGGCTGACCGTCGGCGAGGAGGCGAAGTCTCCTCCCTGCAAAATTTCTCCCCCTTTGGCGAGACCAAAATCGAGGAGTTTGGCGCCGGACTTCGTGAGCATCACGTTGCCTGGTTTCAGGTCGCGATGGACGATTCCCTGGCGATGAGCTTTATCGAGAGCGTCGGCGATCTGAGAGGCGTATCGCAACAGATCGGTGGTGGGCAGCGGGCCCTTGGCAATCCGCGCTGCCAGCGTTTCCCCTTCGATATACTCCATCACGAGATACTCAATTCCGTCCTGGTGGCCGACGTCATAGAGCGCACAAATGTGCGGATGGTTCAGGCTGGAAACGGCGCGAGCTTCACGCTCGAAGCGCTGACGAACTTCGGGCGCGTCGGCTATTCCTTGTGTGAGAATTTTGATTGCGACCGTGCGGTCGAGGCGCGTATCGCGTGCGCGGAACACTTCTCCCATTCCGCCGGCACCGAGCGGCGCGACGATTTCGTAGGGGCCAAGTTTTGTACCGGGAGGCAGCGGCATGAGTGGGAGAGATTAACATTTTGGGGAAGCGTTGCAGGGTAAATTGTGGGTGACGGTTTGGAGCGAAAAGGCTGCCGCTACAAAGTAAGATACGGATGCGCGTAGGAAGGGCGCTGCGCGCACGTCGTAATGGCCGGATTGAAACTGGCTGGCGCCAATTGCGCGCATCGGTATTATCCGGTATTGTCGCGATGGAACCGGTGTCGGCAAGCTTCTGTTGACGGAATCTGATGAGTACGACGGCCGCGATTCTCGAGGCCGGGCGACCCAATAAAAAACCGGAGGACTAACGTTGCGAGGCAACAAGGTGGAGGATGGAAGGACTGATGTCTGGAGCAAGGTACCGCAGGTGACGTTGGTTTTCTGGATCGTCAAGATTCTGGCGACCACGGTGGGTGAAACCGGCGGCGACGCGCTGTCGATGACGCTGAATCTCGGGTACGCCGTCAGCAGCTTGATTTTTCTGGGATTTTTTTGCGTAACGCTCGCCGCACAGATCATCTCGAAGCGATACCATCCGGTGTTTTACTGGGCCGTGGTGGTGGCGACCACTACGGTGGGAACGACGACGTCCGACTATTTGGACCGGACGCTGGGGCTTGGCTACATAAAGTCTTCGATCATGCTGTTTTGCGGAGTGCTCGCCGTGCTCGCGTTATGGCATTACTCGACGGGCAAAATCCAGGTTGATGACATCACAACGCGGAAAAACGAAATTTTCTATTGGCTGACGATATTGGTGTCAAATACGCTGGGCACGGCGCTGGGCGATTTCATCGCCACAGACGCCGGACTTGGATTCGAGCGCGGAGCGCTGCTGTTCGCCGGGCTGATCGCGGTGGTAGCCGCGTTGCATTTCTTCACGAAGATTCCGGGCAGCGTGCTGTTCTGGGCTGCGTACGTTCTGACGCGGCCGCTCGGGGCGACGCTGGGGGACACACTAACCAAGCCGCATGCAGAAGGCGGGTTGGCGCTTGGGCGGATCACGTCATCTCTAGTAATCGCGGCTGCGATGATTGTTATCATTGCCATAACGTCGCGACGCGAACGACTTCAGGCCGCCTAAGCTCCAGCTCGCACCCAATCTACGTGAAGCAATTCACGCGCGGCACGACCACGTTGACTTGAGTTTAGGCACGCCTTACCATGCCCGCCAGAGGCTTTTCCTTCCATGATTGGCCAAATGCTCGGCCATTACCGGATCCTTGAGAAGATTGGGTCCGGCGGAATGGGCGAAGTGTATCTCGCGCACGACGAGAAGCTTGGCCGCGACGTGGCGCTGAAGGTGCTGCCCGCACAGCTGCTGGCCGACGATTCCGCACGAAGGCTGCTGATTCGCGAAGCTCGCACGGCGTCGGCGCTGAACCACCCGAATATCTGCACGATCCACGACGTAGGAGAAACAGACCGCGGGAACTACATCGTGATGGAGTATGTGAAAGGCCGTCCGCTCGCGGAACAGATTGGAGCAGGCGGGCTGCCATCGGAAAAAGTGATCCGGTACGGGGAGCAGATCGCGGACGGACTGGCGCACGCGCATGAGTACGGCGTGATTCACCGCGATCTGAAGACGTCGAACATCATGATCACGCCGGAAGGGCGCGTGAAAGTGCTCGATTTCGGACTGGCGAAACGCCGTGCGATTGAAGGAGTGACCGAGCAAACGCATTCGCAGAACTCGAGAGTTGACGACGGGGCGGGAGTGGGCACGATGCACTACACCGCGCCGGAAGTATTCCGCGGCGAGCCAACGGACGCGCGGAGCGATATTTGGGCACTGGGCGTGGTGCTGTACGAAATGGCCGCCGGACAGCGGCCGTTCCACGGAAACACCGGGTACGAATTGAGCTCTCACATCATCCACGACCAGGCCAAGGAATTGCCGGCGTCGGCCACGCCGGGCCTGCGGGAGGTTATCGAAAAGTGCCTGAGGAAATCGCCGGCCGAGCGCTATCAACACGCGATTGAAGTGCGAGCGGCGCTGGGAGCTCTTCGCAGCCATTCTTCCACTCCGCGGTCGTCGATGGCGGTAATTGCGGAGGCAGAGGGTCGAGCGAGGGACCGGAGGCGGCTTTTGGCGGTTGCGGGAGCGGCCGGCGCACTTCTGTTGATCATTCTCCTGGGCATCGCCGGGTGGAGGTTCGCTCCCACAAAGTGGAAACCCGGGAGCGGTGGAAACGTACCAATTCACTCCCTGGCCGTGCTGCCGCTTGAGAATTTGTCGCGCGATGCGGGAGAGGAATATTTCGCGGACGGAATGACGGAGGAACTTACGACGCAACTCGCGCAGATCAGCGCGTTGCGGGTGATTTCGCGGACGTCGGTGATGCAGTATAAGAATTCGAAGAAGTCGCTGCCGCAAGTTGCGAAAGAACTGCAGGTTGAGGCGGTGGTCGAAGGATCGGTGATGCGGTCGGGAGACCGCGTGCGCATCACGGCGCAGCTGATTCAAGCCTCGACGGACAAGCATCTTTGGGCGAAGAGTTATGAAGGAGATGCGCGCGACGTGCTGGGTTTGCAGCAGCAAGTGGCTCACGCGATCGCTGATGAGGTTAAGGTGCAGCTCACGCCGCAAGAACAGACGCAGCTATCGAGTCCGCGGCCCGTGGATCCAGCGGCTCATGAGGAGTTTCTGAAGGGAAATTACTTGAACAAGGGGACGGGCGCGCAACAGCGCAAGGCCAAGGAGCACTTCGAGGAGGCGATACGGATCGACCCGAGTTATGCGCCGGCGTACGCTGGACTGGCCGACTACTATTGGTCGACGTTGGATTTGCGTCCGCGCGACGGCATGCCCAAAGCGAAAGAAAACGCGCTAAAGGCGCTGGAACTCGATCCCAACCTGGCACAGGCTCACACGGAGCTGGCGGCGATCCACTTCTACGGCGACTGGGATTGGATTGGCGCGGAGAAAGAATTCCGGCGCGCGCTCGCATTGAATCCAGGCGACGCGGATAGCCACCGTTATTTCTCGTTCTTTCTGGCGGCTCTTGGACGCGAAAACGAAGCTCTGGCCGAAAGCGCAAAAGCGCAGGAGCTGGATCCTCTTTCCATTTCGACTCAAGTGAACGCGGGGTTCGTACTGTATTTCGGGCGCGAGTTCGATAAGGCTATCGAGCAATGCCGGAAGGCGCTGGATGTGGATCCAAACTCAGGCGGAGCGTATGACTGCCTGGGCCTGAGTTATCTTGCCGAGGGCAAGTACGAAGGAGCCATCGCGGCCTGTGAGAAAGCCAGCAACCTTTGGAGCGATGATCCGCAGCGCCTGGTAGGGTTAGGTCGTACCTACGCGCTGGCGGACAGAAAACCTGACGCGCTGAGAATACTTGGGCAACTGCGCCAACTCTCCCGGAGTGCGTACGTGCCGCCGTATTTTTTCGCAACGCTTTATGCTGCCATGGGTCAAAAGGAAGAAGCGGTTACTTGGCTGGAAAAAGGCTTCCGCGAACACGACGTCTTTATGGCTTGGCTAAAGGTGGATAGCGCCGTCGACCGACTGCGAGAGGATCCGCGTTTCAAGCAACTGTTGCAGAGCGTCGGCTTCACGAATTAAGCGGGCGGGTGTTTTATGCGAATTGCTCCCGGCGCCGTCACGTAATTTGCCACGCGATGACGGCCGCAGTGCTGTGGGTGGTGTGAGTGACAATTACGAACCATTCTTCATCACCCGTGTGCGGCACGACGTCGCAAAAAACAACGTTGATTAGCTTCCTCTTTAAGAAGTGCAGGCTGTCGAGAAACTTCTTCGCGGCATCCTCGCTGGCGTGAAATTTTTTAAATTCCGCGTCGGACATCTTCAGGATTAGAACCTCGGGGTGTTCGCCGCCCATATCGGTCTTCCACGCCCGCTCCGATAGTGTTTTCCAAGCAAGCGCTGGTGACTTCTGTGGGCGGGACCGCTTCATAGGTGGACCTCCTTCGGCCGGAGACGATCACATCTCGGCACGGGTTTTACATCGACGGTGCAGCAATGTCAACTTAACCGGGATGAGCGATCATGCGAGAGAGAGCTCGGTGGAGACAAACACGTGTATAGTCGCTGGAGGGAGTTGAAAAGGAAATTGCGGCTTAAACTTCGTATGACCGGACAAAGCCACATCTTGCTATTCGCGGCTTTTTTTCTCGCCAGTACGTGCGTACCGTCCGGGGCTCAAGAACCCTCCCGTCCACTTCCTCCGCCTACTCAACAGCAACAAACCGAAATCCAGCAACCCACGGCAGAAACTGCCGCCGAAGCGATTGGGAAACAACTCGTACCCGACTTCGCCGAAATAACTCCCACGCTCTACCGAGGCGGCCAGCCGCGCAAACACGGTTTTGAAGCCTTAGCCAAAATGGGCATTCAAATCGTGATCGATCTGCGCGGAAATCGCAGCAGCGAACGCGTGGAAGTGACTAGCTTGGGCATGCAATACGTTCCCATGCATTGGGAGTGCTCGTTCCCCAAGGACAAGACTTTTGCGGACTTTCTCGCGTTGATCCGCAAGAACTCGGGCAAGAAAATCTTCGTTCACTGCCGCGTAGGCGATGACCGCACCGGAATGATGATCGCCGCCTATCGCATGGCCGAGGAGGGCTGGACTGCGAAGCAAGCCATGGAGGAAATGACGAAGTATGGCTTTTCACTCCCGCACAGACGCCTGATTTGCCCGCGTCTGTCTGAATACGAGGAAAACTTTCCCGAACGCTTTGCGAGCAAGCCCGAATTTGAAGAACTGCGTTCGACGAAGCCGGCGCAACCAGCTCCCGACGCCCCTGCACCACCACAGCCACAACCGTAGCGACCGCAACGCAGGACCGGCCCAGGAAGCGGACGGAAGTTCGGACACGTGAGATGACGTGGGCTTATTGTGTTTGCTGGTGGGCGTGCACGGGGATCGTGCGGCCCGAACGGCGGAATGTGAATACCACGATGGTTGCTGAGTCGGTGGCCGTGCGTGCGCGCTTTCCCGGGACGAAGCGCCACTGATGCGCCGCTGCGACGGTTACAGCGGTAAGCGGTTCCAGATCGCGAAGGACTCGAACGGAAGTTAGTTCGCCCTGTGCGTTGACGAAATCGTAAAGAATCACACTCCCTTCCGCGTCGCCCGCATCTGCATATTCCCAGTCGACTGTGTCGATGGGAATCGCTCCCCGCTCGGCTGCGTTAGGCGACGGCTCCTCGAAGAGCGACTTCGACTCAGCCTGCGATGGCTTGGCCTGAACAGCCGAGGACGACTGCAAAAACTGGAACGCGATTCCTATTCTGGAAGCGACCGCGTGCCCCTCTTCGAGAGCGGGGAAAAAAGTCCAAGTGCGCACGGCGCTGAAAACTTTCTCGAGGAAAGGCGATTGCCCGCGCACGATCTTTATTTCGGAAACCCTTCCCTTCGCATCGATGAGCGCGTCGAGCACAACTTCGCCGCCGAAGAGCGACTCGCGAGGATAAAGGGCCGGGACCAGCGAAAGCGGAACCGGGAGCGAGAAATCTTTCGCATTGGCCGCGGTAATGTCCGGACGCTGCGCGATTCCCGAAGCCGTTTGCCAGGCGATGCCCTTCTGTTGCAGGAGTGCGATTGCATAGTGAATCGGGATAGCCGCGCCCACGCCAGGATCGCCTTGACTGACGGCCGTGGTGAGAGGAACGAGGCTCGAGCGCAGCCATTGTCCCTCGACTAAGCCGATCACTTCGCCAGAATTAACCGAAACAATTGGAGCGCCGCTTTGTCCGAACTGTACTTGATGGTTGAAAAGGAATAGTTCAGTGTCGCTTCGACCTTTGTCCAATTGGGAGAATTGAAAATCGTATATTTCGGCTGGCGAGCGTTCCTCGACCAATGCCTCGGTGGCATAGGCATCTTTCGGCTTCAAGGGACGCCGCGCTGCTGCAAGCACCGGCTCACCGCGCTGCTGGGGATCGTAGGATACCGGCAGAAACGAAACGTCGTAATTTCCTTCGAACGGATTGGGCGTGACGCGCAGGATGGCGATGTCGTGGTCTCGATCGATGGCCGCGAGTGCGGCTTGAACGATGCGCGGCGGCCCGGAACTAGCGCGCAGCAGAACGTAAGGCTGTCCTCCGTGAAGCTGGCTCAGTACGTGCGCGACGGTGAGAAGGTAGCCTTCCTTGTTAATGAAGAAACCGTTGCCGTAGAAAAGGAAGTGAGCGCCGCGCGGCGATGCGGATTGATCTACGGGATAAACGATTGGGCAGACGGCGGCTGAGAGCGCTGCATCGCCAGCGGGCGCTTCAGCTACGACAGGGGCGCCTGATGGGAGCACGAGCCAAGCTATCGCCGCTAATCCGAGTAAACCGAATTTGTAATTTACGTTCGCTCGCACGAAAGCTCCGCCGCGGCGCCGTAGCCGCTCTAACCAGCTTAGCGTGTCGTTCGGAAAGCACAATTGACCTTTAGGATAGTTTTGTCGCAGTTGAAACGTTGGGAATGCAGGCGGGCGTGGGGGTGGTGTACTCGTCTGAATTCCAAGGACTGATTCCCAGATTAAGCTGACTTCGGTAAAGTCACAGAACCGACTTACTGGAATACTTTGGCGAGCTGGCCGGTGGCTTGCAGGAGCGTGAGCTGACCCTGCTGGCGGGCGAAATCGGCATCGAGGAAGGCCACCCATTTGTCGCTTTCTTCTAGGCGTATTTCCTCGATGTCGCGGAGAGTTGCGCGTCCCTGATCGAATTTAGCCTGTGAGATTTCGAGGGTTTGCTGCGATAGCTTTAGATCGAGTCGCGTCACTTCGCGAACTGCATCGAGTTCGCGGACGTCGCGAGCTTTTTGCCGCACTTCGAGACGCACTTCCTGGCGCCGGTTGCCGAGCGTGAGTTCTGCTGCATCCAATTGGCTCTTGGCATACGCGACGTTGGCCCTGGTCTTGGAGCTGAATAGAGGAATGTGCACGTCGACGCCAACCGTGACGTTGTTGCGCTGGAAGTGGTTGAAGAATTCGCTGTAATTGTTGAATTTTCCCAGGACCTGGTACAGCCCGATAACGTTCACCGTGGGCCAATATCCCCCGCGTTCGCCCTTTAGAAGATGCTCGCGGGCGAGCCTCTCGTTTTCGTCTTCCTTAATCGTGGGATCGTTTTGTAGCGCGAGGTTCATCAACTCGCTTTCCTGCTGATCGGCCGCGAAGGATGGTTCCGTAGTCTCTACGTCTAGCGACTGGCTATCGGGAATCCCGGTGAGGTTGCGAATCTGCTGCGAGACGATTTCTTCGCGGCCTTCGAGCTTGATGATTCGCTCGCGCACTCGGGCGGCCGTTAACTCGATGCGCGTGACTTCGATAGGAAGTTCCTGTCCCGCGGCGGCGCGTTCATGCGTGACGCCAAGGATTTTTTCGGCGCTTGTTTGTTCGTTGCGCAACAATTCAAGTGAATGGCGGACCTTGGCCAGTTCCAGATAGGCACTCGCGGTCCGGACTATAACTTCGTCTCGGGTTCTATCGACTTCAAGCTTCTGGTTCTGCGCGCGGTCATCGGCGGCCTTGAGCTGGCCGCGCAGGGGCAAATTGAAGAGAGATTCGGTGTAGGAAAGACTGAAGAGTGCGGGCGCCTGTCCTCCGGGCGTAGCGGGAAATCCGCTGGTATAGGCTGCGCCGGACCCTGTGTAAAGATTTGGCAGAAACTCCGAGCGAGCAACTCCCGCGGCATTAAGTGCTACGCGGTACTGGACGCGCGCGAGCGCCAACTCGTGGCTGTTTTGCAACGCAAGCGTCAATACCTGGCGCAGTGTGAGCTTTCCCGCGTCCTGAGTGGAGTCCGCCTCTTGCGCGCGCGAAGGTGGACCGGCGACAAGAGACAGCAACCACGCGGCAATTACCGCGCCGGATGCGATTCTAGTGTTGGCTGCCTTATTCATAGCGGAGCGCTTCCGTTGGATGAAGCCGCGCGGCGCGATTCGCCGGAAGATAGCCGAACAACAAACCCGTAGAGCAGGATACTACGAAAGCCAGAACCACTGAGATCCAGGACACGGGAATGGTAATTCCCTGCACAGCTGGAAAAAAGCTCACGAGAACGTTGATCGCGAGTGGAATAGCGACTGCAATCAGGATTCCGAGAAGTGCGCCCGTGCCGCTGATCAGAAACGCCTCGGTGAGAAACTGATAGAGAATCGCATCGCGCGGCGCTCCAATGGCTTTGCGAATTCCAATTTCCCGGGTGCGCTCGGTGACGGTGACGAGCATGATGTTCATAATTCCGACGCCGCTGATGGACAGAGCGATCAGGGCGATCACAATCAGGATAATCGTAAGCGCCATGGAGATGTTGCGCGCCGTTTCGAGGATGCCCGTTAAATTCTGCACGCGATACCGAGCGCCCGAGCGATGGCGGTTCTGAAGGACTTCGAGCATCTGCTGGGTCACCGAAGGAACATCTTCGGAGCGGTCTGCTTGAACGTAGAACGTCTTCACGTATTCGGTTCCGGTGTAGTACTTGATCAAGGAAAACGGAACGATCATCGACTCGCGGGTAATCTCCGTTTGGCCGAACGTCGCGATGCGCTCGTGAAACACGCCAATTACCGTAAAATGGAATTCACCGACCTGGATTTCTTTTCCGACGGCACCACCTGAAGGGAAAACGAGCGTGGCGAGTTCAGAAGTGAGCAGGCAAACTTTGCTGCGCGAAAGCATGTCGTCCTGATCGAAGTAGCGGCCGCGCTCGATTGCGAGATTGCGAATGTGCTGAAAACCTTGTGTAACGCCGACGAGGTTGATCGGGTGTTCGACGGAGCTGACGACCACGCTGGTGGGGATGTTACGCGTTCCAGCCGCTTCCACAACCTGCGGAATTCTCTGCTTCACGGCTACGAGGTCGTCGAGTGAAATCTGGTCGGCCAGCGTGGAAGGCTGGGAGGCGCTCGACAGGATCAGTTCCGCATAAACGAGGTTGGCTCCCACACCTTCGATCTGACCGATAATATATTGTTTGCCGGCGAGCGCCACTGTGACTACCAGCACGATGCAGCCGCTTCCGATCACTACGCCGAGCATGGTGAGCATCGCGCGCAGCTTATTTGCGCGGAGCGCTTGCCAGGCGAGACTCCACGTCTCGTTCCAGAAGACCGGCGTGTTTCGCGGAGCGCTCATTTTGGTGGCCGCAGAGAATTGGATGTCATGCGCTCGAGTTGCGTCAAAATTGTGGCCGAAGACGACGCCGCACCTAATGCGACTTTTCGAGTTGTTCTAATCGCGCGCGCGCTTGCTTGCGCCCGGGTTCCAATTGCAGCGCGTCTCGGTATTGCTCCGCCGCTTCCGAGCGCTTTCCTTGCGCTTCGTAAAGGCGTCCGAGCCATTCCCGGGCAGCGGCATGCGACGGCCAATCGCTTCGGTCAGGAGTGCTCGCGAGATACGATTTCAAGTATTCTTCAGCGCGCGCCTGCTCGGAATTCGAAATCACGCGCGAGACGCCCCGGAAATATGCCAGCCGAGGCTCGTTGGGATTGACCTGCGCCGCGGCCTGGATCGCGGCTTCCAGATCGGGCGCCTTATTCTGGCGCTGAAAGAATGTGGCGACGTCGAAGTATGCGTCCATATCTTTCGGCTTCGCGCTTAGAACCTGACGAAACTCGGCTTCGGCGAGTTCGGGCTTCTTCGAGCCCTTTTCATACAACATGCCACGAGCGAGATGTCCCTGGATCGGGTCGAGAGTCGTAATCGCTTCCACCTGCGCTTTCGCCTCATCCTTGTTTCCACCCGCCACCCATGGAGCATCGATGCAATATTCCTCAAGATCTTCGCGCGCCGAAACGTTGGACGGGTTGAGCTGCACGGCCGCCTGAAATTCTTTTTTTACCTTTCGCGCGTCGAAGAGACTTCGCTCTTTGTCCGCTTTGCCACCGTAAGCACGCCCGAGCCACTGATGGTAGACGGAGTTCTTGTCGTCGATGCCGATAGACTTCTCGAGTTGGGAGACGGCGTTATCAAAATCGCGAAGTTCGTAGTAGCTGCGGCCCAGCCAATAGTGCGCCTCGGCGCTGGAAGGATTTTGCGTGATTGCGGCTTGCAAAGTGGCAATCGCGCTCGAGTAACTGCCTTGATTGAACTGGCGCTGCGCCGTTTGAATCGCCGCGGCGCCGTCTGCGGAAGGAATTGCGATCGCGAGTGCGCGACTTTGCGACGCCGACGGCACCATAAAAGCCACCACGATCAAAGTCGTCGATGCAGCTTTCGCAACGCGCGCCCGGCTCACGATCATTTCGCCTCCGTTGGACGAATTTCCATGCCATCGCGCAATTCCTGATCTTCCGGCAACGCGATGCGATCGCCTTCGGCGAGACCCGCAACCACTTCATATTTCGTCGCGCTGGCGATTCCCACGGTGATGTCCCGCCGACGAATCTTGTCGCCTGCATATACGAAGACGTAGTGTTTGCCGTTGTCGTAGCGCACCGCTGCACGAGGCACGACGAGCGCCTTCGGGCGTTCGCGTACAAGAATGTGCACCTCGACATTTACATTTGGAAGAAGCTCAAGATTGCTGTTGTCCACCGAGCAAAGAACTTCACCGACGCTGCGCGTCCCTCGCCCCACTACTTGCTTCGGCACTTGTTCCACTTTACCCGTCCAGTTGCTCGCCGGTTTCGCGTCCCAACTCACCTGGACAACCTGGTTAATTTCAAGCCAGCCGAGGTCCGGCTCATCGACAAAGGCGCGCACGCGCACTTGGCGCAGATCCGCCATTTCTGCCAGAGTCTGGCCGACCTGAACGTAATCGCCCTGGTGAACGGGCAAAGAATAGAGAGTGCCATCCGACGTAGCCGTTACGGTGGCTGAGCGGACTTTTTCGTCGAGCGACTGCACCTGACCCTGCAATTGTTTCACGCGTAGCTCGTAACCTTGTACATCCACGCCCGCCTGCCGAGCCATGTACTCTTTTTTCTGTTGAAGGGTATTAAGGTTCGTGCGCGCCTGCGCTAGCGCGACCTCGTTTTGCGCGAATTCGTCTTGCGTGGCGGCTTGCTTGGCTACCAACTGTTCCAGCGCCGTGTGAGTGCGCTCGATATTCGCAACCTGCGATTGCGCCTTCTGCAAATCACCATTGAGTTGCGCCACGTCTGCGGGTGGGCCGCCGGTGCGTGCGTTGCGCAAGTCCGACTGTGCCACGAGCAAATTTGCACGCGCCTGAGCCAATTGAGAGCGGACGTCCGCGACACCAAGGGTAAGGATTGGTTGTCCGCGGTGGATCGATTGCCCTTCCGCGGCCATCAATTTTTCGACGAAGGTAGGAAATTCGGCATGGGCAACGGTTGGAGAAATCGGCTCTACTTTGCCGTTGCTGGTGATCGAGGCGGTGAGGTCTTCGCGTGTGGTGCTTACAATGCGCACCTGCGGAACGTCGCCGCGCCCTGCCAGCGCCACTAGCAGGATCACGGCGAGTCCTGCGGCCACCGCCAAACCGATCCACATTCGTTTGCCGTTACGCGCCACTGTGTACCGCGCCTTGCGCGCGGCATGCCCCCAAAATCACGAAAATTGTAACAGACCCCTCCGGTGCATGCTTGTGTAAAGGCACCGGAAGTGCCTCCCGAAGCACCGGAACGAGCCACTCCATACCAAATTAAGATGCCCGGGGGTTTGGGTAGGATGTCAGAAATATATGCCGCGCGTGAGTACCCTCGCGGAGCAGGAACGGCTCGCAAATTTGAGCGCCCGTGTTAGAATTTGCTTATGAGCGATGCGCAACAGGCGCAACATTCGCGGCCGGCAGGCGCAACGAAATCTGCGGAAAAGCCCGCAGTAAAAATTCACCGCGTCTGCATCGGCTGCAACAACATGTTCGAAGTCACAATCGACCACATCGACGCCAAGCATTGTTCCGCCTGCCATAAGGGCTAGCGTTGGCCCGTTCGCACGACCACCTGACAATTGCTTTTTTCGTGGGACCGGTTGCCGATGCCCAAAACCTATCAAGGGTGAAAATACCGGGCGGATAGCTTCTTCTACCGGTAATCTTTGCGAGGCATATTGCGTATAGAAAAGTATCGATGGGCGTAGCGTTCGGTTTCCGGACGTGGGCCCCGCCGCGGCATTCGTTTCTCCAAACCGTAACACGAGGCTCGCCGAATGATCGAAGCGCACGAGTTAAGCAAGGTCTTTAGCGACAAGAAGCGCGGCGATGTTCGCGCGGCCGATTGCATCAGTTTCCGCTGCGAACCGGGGCAAATCTACGGATTGCTGGGAGCCAACGGCGCCGGCAAGACCACCACGCTCCGCATGCTCGCGACAATTCTCTCGCCCACGTCCGGAACAGCCAGCGTGGCCGGCTTCGACGTTGTGCATGAACCTGCAAAGGTGCGAGCGAATATCGGATTTTTGTCCACCGCGACCGCGCTTTATGACCGTCTGACGGCGGCGGAAACCGTGGAGTATTTCGGTCAACTGTACGGACTGGACTCCGCAACTATCGCGCGTCGTACGTCCGAGATCTTCGAGACTCTCGATATGGAGGAATTCCGCGATCGCCGCTGCGCAAAGCTCTCGACCGGGATGAAACAGAAGGTTTCGATTGCGCGCACGCTCATCCACGATCCGCCGGTGATGATTTTTGACGAACCCACCAACGGTCTCGACGTGATGGCCGCACGATCCATCACCGATTTCATTCGCCAGTGCCGGGATCGGGGCAAGACGGTAATCTTCTCAACTCACGTAATGACGGAAGTTGAAAGGCTCTGCGATCGCATCGGAATCATTCACGACGGACGCCTGCGAACTGAAGGGACACTCGACGACCTCCGCAAGCGGTACGCGAAGACCAGCCTGGAAGAAATTTTCGTCGAAGTGTCGGGAGACGGCCGATGAACCTGCGCAACGCACTGATTGTATTTCGCAAGGAGCTGCGCGACATGCTCCGCGACAAGCGCACGATCCGGTCCATGGTGATCATTCCGATGGTTGCGTTTCCAATGCTGTTTTTGGTGATTGGTTGGGCTCAGGAGAAATTCAGCGGTGAAGCCGAAAAGGAAGTTTCCCTCGTAATGGTGCACGGGGGCGAGGATTCGCCGAAGGTCGTGCAGGCGCTCCGAGATTTTCCCGGTATTCAAATCGTACCGTATAAGCCTGACGCCAGGCAGGAAGTGTCTGACAAAACGATTCGCGCCCTGGTGGAGATCCCGGCTGGTTTCGATGCATCCACCGGCAGTTCTCCGGCAAACGCTTCGATCGACTACTACGATTCGGATACCAGATCCGAGCTGGCTAAGGAGAAACTCCAAAAATTCTTTGACGACTATCGCGTGCACATTGCTCGCGAAGCGCTCATCGCGCGCGGTTTGCCGACTCGCTTGCTTGAGCCGTTCACCGTTGACGCCAAGAACGTCGCTCCCCCAGCGAAGGTCGGCGCTGCAATATTTGGCGGTCTGATACCCTATCTGATCATAATTTTCTGCTTCACCGGCGCGATGTATCCGGCTATGGACCTTACGGCCGGTGAGAAAGAACGCGGCACCATGGAAACGATCCTCACGAGTCCCGTGGCGCGAACCGATCTCGTGATGGGCAAGTTTCTGACTGTGGTCGTCGCGTCAGTCACTACGGCTGTGTTGTCGCTGCTGTCGCTCGGGATTACTTTTACTCTAACCAAGCGTGGAATGTTCGGCGGTGCAGGCTCTACCCGGCAGATCGCTATCGACCCGGCTGCACTTGTCGGCGTGGTTGTAATGCTGTTGCCGATTGCTGTTCTGTTTGCGTCTGTGCTTCTCTCCGTTGCGCTCTTCGCCAAAAGTTACCGCGAGGCTCAAACGTACGTCTCGCCGCTGATTTTCATCGTGATCGCTCCGGCAATAATCGGCACGTTGCCCGGCATCGAACTCAATTGGAAAACGGCCTTGGTGCCGATCCTAAACACAAGTCTAGTGAGCAAGGAAATCATCGCCGGAAATCACCCCTGGACCCTGATGGCTGCCGTCTTTGCAATGACTTGCGTGTACGCCGCCATTGGCATTGTCGCAGCCGTCCGCATGTTCAACCGCGAGGATGTGCTGTTCCGAGTTTGACGGGTCGGCGACTGCGAGCTGCTTGTGACTGAATCCACCGCAACATTCCGAGACAAAACATGAACGTCCGCGTCTAATATCGCGCAGGCATTCGGCGGCCCCGCCCCGCTGCTCCCAGGCGGTGCTAGAATTCAAGCGACCGGGAGCCATGAGCCCTGATCCTCTAATTTACGTACAGGATCTGTGCAAACATTTTCGCACGTTCAGGCGACGCGAAGGCGTCTGGGGTTCGATTCAGAATCTCTTCGTCCGAGATTATCGCACGGTCGCAGCTGTTGACCGCGTGAGCTTCTCAATCGAACGTGGCGAGATGGTCGGCTACATCGGCCCCAATGGGGCCGGGAAATCCACGACCATCAAAATGTTGACCGGAATTCTGGTTCCCACGAGCGGCGAGATTTGCATCAACGGATTCGTTCCCTTTCAACAGCGCCGACAATATGTGAAATCGATCGGCGTCGTGTTCGGCCAGCGCACTCAGCTCTGGTGGGACATTGCCGTCGTCGAATCCTTCAAACTGCTGGGGCGCATATACGATGTGCCGCAACGAGATTTCGACGCGCGCATGGAACGCTTTGACGAAATCCTCAGCATCCGCGATTACCTGCACACGCCGGTACGAAAACTGTCCCTCGGCGAACGCATGCGATGCGACATCGCCGCCGCGCTGCTGCACAATCCCCCACTGCTTTTTCTCGATGAGCCCACGATCGGCCTCGACGTGGTGGCGAAGGATCAAATTCGCCATTTTCTGCGCGCCATCAACCGCGAGTTTCGGACAACGGTGTTGCTCACCACACACGATCTCGATGACATCGAGGAACTGTGCCGCCGTATCATGATCATCGACCGCGGCAAGGTTCTGTACGACGGCCCGCTATCGCATTTGAAAGAGCGCTTGTTACGCACGAAGCAAATCAAATTTGCGATAAAAGACCGGGCGCAAACGGGCGGCGTCGAACTTTTCTCGCGCGACGGTCTCGAAGTCGACCAAGTTGACGAGTTGACCTACCGAATTCGCTTCGACCGCACGAAAGTGGTGACCGCGGACCTTATCCGGCAAATTCTGGCCACCGTCGAAGTGCGCGACCTGCTGATCGAAGACGAGCCCATCGAGGAAATTGTCAAACGGATCTACGCCGGCGAAGCTTTGAACGAGGTCAGCGTATGAGCAGTTGGGTGCAGGTGCTCGTGCCTTACGCGGAGTTTTCGCGCGTCGGCTTTGTCAACATACTCGCGTTCCGCCTGCGCTATTTCACGGGCATCATTACTTACTTTATCAACGTCACCGTGTATTACTTCATCTGGAGCGCGGTGTATAGGTCCGGGGAATCTATCGCTGGTTACAACATGGCGCAGATGATTACTTACGTCAGCGTCGGATGGATCATACGTTCGTTTTATTGGAACACGATCGATCAGGAAATGGCGTATGAGGTGATCGAAGGCAAGATCGCCATGGATTTGATCAAGCCGGTTTCGGTGCAATGGATGTGGATTTCGCGTGCGATGGGCGAATCGGCGTTTCGCCTGGGTCTATTGACGCTTCCGGTGGCGGTGGTGGTCGCGTTCGTATTTCCTGTGCAGGCGCCTGCGTCACGGGAGAATTTCGCTCTCTTCGTTGTCGGTGTGCTTGGCAGTTTTTTCCTGATGGGCGCCATTAACTTCATGATTGGAACGTGCGCGATTCCGCTGAAGTCGATTCTCGCGCTAATCCGCGCCAAGTACTGGCTGATCGAGTTGCTTTCGGGCTTGCTGATTCCGATGGCTTTCTTTTCGGACAGGATTCAGAAAGTGCTAGCTTGGCTTCCGTTCGAGCATATCGCCTACACTCCGCTGCAGATTTATCTGGGGAAACTCGACCGAGCCTCCGCTTTTCGCGCTCTCGCAACGCAATGGCTCTGGGTTATCGCTCTGCTCGTGCTCGCGCATCTGTGGTGGAATCACTCCTTGCGCAATATCACGATCCACGGAGGCTAGCGGAATGGCAAACGAGAGTTTTCTGCGGGAGCATCCTTCCCACGTCGGAATTCGCACCGGAATCCTTGCGCCTGTGCGGCGACATGCGCTCCTCTTCTATGACTACTTCACACAATACGCGAAAGTGCGCATGAGCTACCGCGGCGATTTCCTGATTAGCCTAGCGACGAGTTTCGCGGCGACGATTTTCTCGCTTGGATTCGTAGTTGTCCTGTTTCAGAAGACAACACAACTAGCGGGATGGAGCCGCGACGAAGTAATTTTCCTGTGGGGCTTCACCCAGATTCCGTACGGGTTGTTCAACGTGATCAGCTTGAACCTCTACGATTTCGGGAATAACTACATCATCGAAGGGAAGTTTGACCGCGTGCTGCTGCGCCCGGTATCGTCGCTGTTTCAAGTTCTATTCGAGACATTTCGCATCGAGTCACTTCAAGAAGTGGCTACTGGCGTTTTTTGCATGTGGTGGGCAACACGGCGTCTCGGCGTGGTGTGGACGCCCGGCAAACTCGGATTGCTGATTTTCTTCGGCGTGTGCGCGGCGATTATTTACGTTTCGATCTTTCTGCTTCTGAGCACCGTTTCATTCTGGTTTGAGGACCGCATTGGCGTTCATCCGCCCGTGTGGAACGTGATCGCATTCGGGCGTTACCCACTTTCGATCTACAGCGGGGTTGTGCAATTTTTTCTCTGCTGGATCATCCCGTTTGGACTCGCGTCGTTTTATCCGAGCGTTCGACTACTCGGCCGCACCGTGAATCCGGAATACGCTCCGTTCGTACCACTCGTCGCCGTTGTGTTTCTCACACTCGCAATCTCGGTGTGGAATTTCGGTACACGCCATTACGCCTCCACTGGCTCCTGACAGCGTCGTCTGCGATTCCGCGATGATTGAGCTCGTTCCGAAACATCAGAATTCGCGTGTCCGTACTATCATTGAGGTGAAGTTCTGATGCGGCGTGCGATCTATCTTGGAATTATCGTATTAGCAATCGCGCCATTCCTCGCGTCTCTTGCGGGAAGTGCTATCGGCCGCGGAATACTGCATCCACAACGAATTCCTTTGAATTCGGAGCGGATGGAATGGGCGAATCGAATATTGCGGGACACGGTTGCGACGAAAGAGAATTTTGTGGTCCGCGCATCGGATGGAATTGAATTGCGAGGCTGGAAAGTTCGACCGCCCGCTTCCAACGGCAGTTGGGTGCTCTCGTATCATGGCATCGCCGACAATCGGACCGGATGTTCAGGCCACGCGGAATTCCTGTTGCGCCGCGGCTATAGCGTCGTGATGATGGACTTGCGCGCACAGGGCGAAAGCGGAGGCGACATGGTAACGTTTGGCTGGAAGGAACGGTACGATACTGTTGCGGTTGTCGATGCGCTTTACGCGAGCGAAAATGTTCGACATCTTTATGCATTGGGCGTTTCAATGGGCGCCGCGCTCGCACTGCAATCGGCGGGGGTTGAGCCGCGCATAGAGGCAGTCGCTGCTGAAGATCCCTTCGCAAATTTACGTGAAGTCAGTTACGACTATGCGGGCCTCTTCATCGGAGCGTGGCTCGGAAGAACTTTATTTCGTCCAGCAGTGAAGGTAGCGATGCACGCGGTCGAGAAAGAGCGCGGGTTCAAGCCGGAGGACGCTTCGCCGGAAAAAGCTGTCGCGGCGCGGCCCTTTCCCGTTTTGCTAATCTGCGGAACCCGGGATCGCAGGATCCCATGCCGTCACGCCCAGCGAATCTACGAATCAGCGCGCGGCCCGAAAGAATTGTGGATCGATGACGGAGCCGAGCACGCCTCAGCGCTCGGGCGCGCACCGGCGGAGTATGAAAGCCGAGTCATCGATCTCTTTGAAAGAAGCGCCAGCAAGCCCTAAACCCGGGAGGCACTCGTCCGTTGCGCCGGAACAATAAGAACAACCAAGAGAAAGTAAAAGGGAAAACCAATCTCGCCAAGCAACTGTCGTCGACAGCGCCGCCCGAAAATGGATCGCGCGAAGCAGTCCGCGATATTCTCAATCGCCTTTTCGGTGACTCCGCAGAGAGTTTGGTGAAAAGTCTTGCGGATTCCAACCAGTTGACTCCCGAAGAGGCGGCGCGCATGAACGAAATTTTCTGCAAGCAAGCAAAGCGCAGACGGCGGAAACGCTGAAAAGCCTGACGGGCAGAGCCAAATGGAAGAAGTGAGATGCGCCTGACTGGGAACTACTCCACCTTCATGATGAGGATCACGCGGTCATCCTCGTGGGTGCCGCCGCGTGAAAAAAGATCCACTTCGGTAAGCACCGATTGGACGATCTCTGGAGCGCGCAATGCGCGTTCTTTGGCCACGAGCTGCACGAGCCGCTCCTGACCGAATTCATCGTCGTTACGGTCCATCGCTTCCGTTATCCCGTCAGTGCATGCGACTAGAATGTCGCCCGTTCCGAGCCGGACATGACCGCGATCGAAGTGCACGCTCGGAAAAAGACCCACCACCATCCCGCCCTCACGCAGATATTCGATATCGCCATTCGCGCGGACCACAGCGGGCGGCACGTGTCCGGCATTCACATAATGAAACGTTTTGTGCGGCTGATCGAGCAGGCCGACAAACATGGTCATGTATTTCTGCCCGCGCGTATCGGACAGAATCATGTCGTTGAGCGATTCGACGAGGCGCTCAAGCGAGTGCAGATGCGCTAGCAGCGCATGTAGTGTCGCCTGTAGGTTCGCCATCACCATGGCCGATCCGACGCCTTTGCCTTCTACGTCCGCTACTACCACTAGCATCGTGTCGGGTCCCAGCGGGATGAAATCGTAGTAATCGCCACCGCATTCGAGCGAAGGTTTATGCGAAACCGAAATATCGAAACCGGGCAGCGTAGGCGGCCTCTCCGGCAGTAAACCGATCTGAATGCTTCGCGCGAGCGCCAGATCGCGCTCCATACGCTGCTTTGCAACCATTTCACGGTGAAGTTGCGCGTTTTCGAGGGCCAGGGCGACGTGATCGGAAATGTTCCGAAGCATTGCCGCATCCCCTTGCGTGAACGGACCAGACTTTTTGTTCAGGAGTTGCAGAACGCCAGTCGTTTCGCCGTCCTTGTTGCGAATCGGCAAGCAAAGCAGCGAGCGCGTCCGAAACCCGAGCCGAACATCCACTTCCGATTCAAATCTCGGGTCCGTGTACGCATCGGCGAGATTCACGGCCTCCCCGTTTTGCGCCACCCACCCCGCGATCCCGCGCGTCACCGGCAGACGGATTTCGTGCTGATCGAGTCCGGTACCGACGAGCGACCAGATTTCGTTTTTCTCATGGTCCATCAGGAACACGGTGCCGCGCTCCGCGCCGGTTTGGCGCATCGTGAGCTGAAGAATGATGTTCAGAAGTTCCGCAAGGTCGAGCGTGGAGTTAAGACGCTTCGTCGCTTCGACAATCGTGGAAAGTTCGATGACAGCGTGGCGCCGTTCGCTGCTCTCAAGCGCCACTCCGGCGTAGCGACGGAAGAGGTCGAGCCAGCTGCGCGTTTCGATGTCCAGCTTGCCTTTGAAATTCGCTTCAAGGACACCCAGCAACGCTCCCTCGCGCCCGAGCAGCCACGTTTGGCTTTCGCCGTTGGTGCCCGAAACGCTTTTGCCACGAAGAATCTTCTCGACACGCTCCGAATCAGGCGCCGGAAGGTCGCCACTTTCTTCCCAAACTGTTGGAGTGCCGTTTACCACGCGCCACAATCGCGCGCCATCGAGGCCACCCGCCCGCGCGAGCACCTGAACCATTTGGGCTGCGAGTTCGCCCGGCTCGACTTCCGGGTTAAGCGTCCCAACAACTTTTTCCAGAGTTTCCAGTGGAGAAGCGGATACACGCTCCGTGGTCACTTTCCGCTTCATACATTTCCCTTGTACTGGATCACAAGAATCGTAATGTCGTCCGATTGCGGCGCGCCTTCCGTGAACGCCTTCATTCCGTCGCGAATGGCATCGCCCAACTGCTCCACGGTATCGCCGGCGAAAGCGTCCATAATCTGGCGCAAACGCCCTTCTTCGAACAGTTCGTTGCGGGAATTCGAAGCTTCCGAAACCCCGTCCGTATAGATCACGAGATAGTCGCCCGGCTCGAGATTTACGCGAGCGCTTTGATATTCGGCCTCGGGAAACATCCCAACCGGAAAATTCGCCGATCCAAGGCCTTCGAGACCTCCGGTCTTGCGCTTCAGAAGCGGTGGCACGTGTCCGGCGTTGACGTATTCGAAGCGGCCGGACTTGTCGAGAATCCCATAGAACGCGGTGGCGTAGCGGTCCTCCCCAGTTCGCGTGCAGAGATAGAGATTCACTCGGGAAAAGATGCCGGCAAGCGCGATATCCATTGCCGCAGTGGTGAAAAAAACTCCCTGAAGCATGGTTGCAATTAGTGCGGCCGAAATTCCCTTTCCCGAAACGTCTCCGACGAAGAACCCATGTCGTCCCCCGCCCAACTCGATCACGTCGAAGCAGTCGCCGCCGACCGAATGGCAGGAAATCGTCGAGCCCGCCACCGCCATTCCGGGCAGATTTGGCAAAGTCGTCGGAAGTAGTTGCCGCTGAATCTGGCTCGCGATTTCGATTTCATGGTCGAGACGCACCTTTGCCCGGGAAGCAGCAAACAATCGCGCGTTTTCGATCACCGTGGCCGCTTCTCGCGCCAGTGTTCGCAACACCTCCCGGTCTAAATCGCTAAATGCACTCGACGGCGTATGGCTGTCCATATACAGGACGCCGAGCAGCTCGCTTTGCCGCGTGGAAATAGTCGCGTCGAGAGTTTCGATCACAGGCAGCTTGTCGATTGGGATGGCAACAACCGTGTGCAATTCCAGGCGCGCCACGCTCTCCGTTTGATTAAGCCCGGGGTTATCGCCCATGTCGCTGACGATTAGTTCTCGCCGTGAATTCACCACGCGCTTGACTACGCTTTGCGAGACTTGCAATTGGTCGGGTCTGAGCGTCCCGCGTTGCGAATCACGCGCCACGGCCATTTGCAGCTCCCCTGTCGGGCCCGCCAGGAGAAGCACACCGCGCTCGGTTCGCGTAACTTGGATCGTTGCATCCAGCACGGCGGTCAGAACGTCTTCGAGCGAAAGTCCTGTTCCCATCGTCCTGGCCACTTCGAGCAGAACTCCGAGGTGGTGCAGCTCGCGCGAACCCGGATCTTTGGGAGCGGGCGCTTCGACTCGTTCGACTAATTCCTCGAGCGTGGCGCCTTCGCCGACGTAAACAAGCTTGTAAGAATCAGCCATGCCGAAATCGATGCGGTCTTTCGGCTGGAGTTCGTGGCGAAGGACTTTTTCACCGTTGACGTATGTACCATGGCGGCTACCCAAATCCTCCAGCACCCACCCGCCGTTTATCGACAGTATCTGAGCCTGCTGCCGGCTGATGCGGCTGTCGCGCAAAGTGAGTTCGGTGCCCGCCTGACGCCCAATGCGGAACGGAGAGGCGGTAATCGGCGTTTCACGGCGAACGCCGTTGGGTTCGATCACGATTAGTCGGGGAGCACGCGCCATTGGCTTTGGGAACAACGGTAGGACGCGAATCGCCTCCAGGAACGATTCGAAGACACGCTCATGGTAGGGAATCTCGCGACCGAAGTAAATAGGTGGCCCGGGAATTGGCCGATTTGCAAAGGAAAACGCACAAAATGGCTTTCACTTCGAATCCGGAGTTTGACGGGGCGTGTCTGCACGAATTAGGATAGCGTCGGCGGGCGTTGCAAGGAGAGTTTGGAATGAATCGGACTCGATGTCTTGCGCTCGCGTTTGTCCTGTCCTCCTTAGCCCCTCTCGTTTTCGCCGCCTCCCGGCAGGAAGCACGCTCGGCTGATCCGCCACTAACGATCGAGAATGTGACCATCGTCGACACGGCGGGAGGCCCGCTGCAAACGAATATGACGGTCGCCATTTCCGCAGGACGGATCGAAACGATTGCCAAAACTGGCTTTCGCCACAAACTGCGTAAACGCGAACTTGTCATCGACGGGCGCGGCAAGTACCTGATTCCCGGACTTTGGGACATGCACACCCATATTGCGGGAGTGAGCGCTAAACCGGAATGGTCGAGCCATGTATTGATCCCGCTTCTGATCGCGAACGGGACAACAGGAATCCGCGATATGGGCGGCGATCTCGATGCGCTTGAATCGTGGCGCCGCGAAATCGAAAACGGCCAAATGATCGGGCCGTCGATCGTCGCTGCGGGGCCAATGCTTCTGCAAGCACGAAGTTCCGGCGCGCCGCCAGCCCACGCCGATCCGGCTGTTCTTCGCGTCGGAACGATGGGCGAGGCCCGAGCGGCCGTGGATTCCCTGCAAAAGCGCGGAGCGGACTTTATTAAAGTGATTCAACTGTCTCGGGAGGAGTATTTCGCTGTCGCGGCGGAGGCGAAACGCGATGGTATTCCGTTTGCCGGCCACATCCCCACGCGCGTAGGTGCAATCGAAGCTTCGAACGCCGGACAAAAAAGCGTCGAGCACATCATCTACAGTTCGCTCGCATTCGATTGTTCCTCGAAAGAAGAGGAGCTGCGGCAAAGAGGCCTTGATGCAGCCGCACGGGGCGACGAACAGGCTGTTGCGGACGCTACAGACGAAGCGAACCGCACATTTTCGCCCGAAAAGGCCGCTGCGCTCTGGAGCACATTCCGCCGCAACGGAACGTGGGTTACACCGACGCTCTTCACGATTCGAGTCAACGCGCACCGCCTCGAAGACTCGCCAAATGATCCGCAACTTGCTTACCTCCCCACGGCGCTCCGAAAGGAATGGGAACTTCCAAGATCGCCGGCCCAAGACGATCGCGACACGTCCGCGTGGTGGGAGCGTCAATTCGAAAACGATCGCAAGCTGGCGGGCGAGATGCACCGCGCCGGCGTGCGACTTCTTGCCGGAAGCGACGCTCTTGATCGATACGTGTTCGTAGGGATTGGCCTTCACGAGGAACTGAAACAGCTCGTAGGCGCTGGCCTCGCGCCTCTCGAAGCCCTGCAGGCAGCCACGCGAAATCCCGCCGATTTCCTTGGACGCAATGACTCGGGAATCATCGCCGCCGGAAACCGCGCAGACCTGGTTCTTTTCGACGCGAATCCGCTGGAAGACATCGCCAACACCCGGAGAATTTCAAGCGTTGTTCTCAAGGAGAAGTATTTATCGCGCGTGAAGTTGGACTCGATGCTTTCAAGCGCTCGCGCTGCGGCCGCCGCCGTCCCGCCCGGTGCACGACTCTCGCTGATTCCATTCCATGCAGCAATGGCGAACGCGAAAGATTAGGCCGATTTTAGGGGATGGACGCCATTCCACGGGGAATTGCTAAGTCGCCGCACCGTTTCTCGGAGACGTACCGCGAGACTGACAACCGTTTCAAGCCGTTGCGTATCCGTCGCGTGCATACGATCGCGGTGAGCCAGGAGTAACTCCGCGTTACCGAGAATCCCCGTAAGCGGGTTGTTAATTTCGTGCCGAAAAATCTCGGCAATGTTTCCGGGCAGTTCGGCCCGGGGCTGCCCACACGCCGACTTCGCCCTTTCGGCCCAACGCACGCGGCGTTCGAGCAGGCTTACGGCTAGAGGCACGAAATCTCCGACTCGTACTACAAACTCTAAGTCGCCTTCCGCCACTAGGCCCGCAGCCTGCGCCTGCCGTGCCGCGGGCGCCAGCAAAATCACCGGCGCGCTTTCCGTCAGTCGACACAATGAATCCAATAGCGGTGCGCCGCCGAGGAACATGTCGTCCAACATAATAGCCCCGGGAGAAGTGCGCGTAACGGTGTCGCGCAATTTTTCCATGGTAGCGGGGCATGCAAGCGCGTCAAGGCTTGTAAAGCGCCCAACCTCATCTGCGAGCCGCTTGGCAAGGCGAGCATCCCCAATTCCAAAGACTACTTGGACTTGCCATCGCACGGCGGCGGGAGTTGCGACCGCATCCATTGTTCTCAAGTTCGTGAATTCGCGCTTTGGTTTGCCCGCAACCGCGGCCGAGCAGCATCTCGTAGTTGCGTTCGTCCTTGCTCGAGTAGCCGGTTGACCGCGATTTTCAGTTCCTCCACCAGAAAGGGCTTTGCCAGATATGGGAAGCCACTCGGCTCGAGAAATTCGAGCGTGCGCGGCGCAAGCGTATCACCGGTGATGAAAATGATGCGGTCCGCCATCGGGCTCCCCGCCTGGACTAGCGCTTCGTAAAACGCGCGACCGTCGAGCCTGGGCATCCGTAAATCACAAATCACCAGGTTATAGTTGTGCCGTGCGATACGCGTCAGTCCCTCCTGGCTGTCCAGCACTGCCTCGACGTTGTGCCCCTCTTCGCGAAGCACGTCTACGATCAGTTGAGCAACCGTTGGCTCGTCTTCGACCACCAGGACTCGGCCTTTGGACGAAATGCTGGATTGGTCAGAAGTGAGCGCTTCGCGGTATCGGTCTGGGACGAGCTGTCGCGCAGGCACCGCTATCACCGGAAGCTCGACAAAAAACCTTGCTCCCGCTCCATTTGTACTCTCAACGCTGATTTCTCCCCCGTGCTGCTGCACGATGCCATAAACGATTGAAAGCCCAAGGCCGGTACCCACGCCCAAGGGTTTGGTGGTAAAGAACGGTTCAAAAATTCGCGAAGCGATCTCCGGCGGAATTCCGGGTCCATCGTCCGAGATCTCCAACGAAATACGCTCGCCCGCTAAGCGGCGGGTCCTTATGCCCACGTTTCCCTGTCCCCGTCCTTCGAGCAGAGCCTGCTCCGCATTCACGAGCAGATTTAGCACTACTTGCTGCAATTGATGGGGGTCAGCCATCGTTTCGGGGAGATCGCTGGCAAGGTCGCATTTGACTGCGATGTTTTCGACTTTGAGTTCGTAACTCCGCAGCCCCAGAGTCCGTTCGACAATCTCATTCACGTCCACGCGGGTACGCTCGGGTTTGTTCTCTCGTGCGAAGTAAAGCAAGTTCTTTACGATTCGCCGGGCGCGTTCCGCTTCCTGATAAATCTTGCTGGCCTCGGAAAGTTGTGCGGGAAGCAGCCTGTGGCCGAGCAACAGTTGTCCGTAACCCATGATCGCGGTGAGCGGGTTATTCAGTTCGTGCGCAATCCCGGAAACAAGTTGACCCAGAGCCGCCATTTTTTCCGTCTGCAGCAATTTCGACTGAATCTGACGCTCCCCAGTGACGTCGTAATACAGTTCGAGCCATCCGATGGCGTATCCATCGGCTTCGAGCACCGGACGAGAAAACCGCTCGAACACCCGGCGCGCGGGCCGTGTCATCTCGAACTCATCGTGTCCGGGAATTCCCTGGCCCGATACAAATGATCTCCACGGTGCGGCAAAATGCTGAGCGCTGCGGCATCGATTGGCTACCAGCGTCTCAAGATCGTCCATGGTTAGGTTTTTCCGGATGCGCCTGTCGAGTCCAAAGAACTGCGCGAACCTGTCGTTCGAGGATCGAACACGTCCCGAACAATCCACCAGAATCACGCCCGCCTGAACGGATTCAAGAACGCTAGCCAGTTCCGAGTTCACCTGGCACCACTTCGCCTCCGCGCGCTGGACAACGGAAGTTTCTTCGAGACACAGCAACAATTGTTGTGAGCTCTCCATGACGGCCCTGAACGCGATCCGAGCATGTAGCCCCGTCGGAAGCACCGTGTCGAAACTCGATGGATCGCGCAGCGTCATGACCCGCTGGCACCACGCTAGGAACTCGACCGCGAGTGACGGCGAGAGTAGACCACCCTCATGTTGCAGTGGAGGAGTTGATTCCTTTAGTCGCAATACTTCCCGTGCGCGGCGGTTGGCCGCGCGGAGAATTCCTCGCCTGTCCACAACCGCAAGGGCTTCGGCGCTCGTATCAAAAACAGCCCGGAACGCCGGATCCTCAAGCGGGTCGAGGACGTCAACAGATGAATTCAGCTCCGGAATCG
>Ga0185299_10002463_pt1 | contig 28369 bp, 27 predicted proteins | sample PaiPotPPA55metaG_FD_128002 | JGI IMG/M metagenome (GOLD analysis project Ga0185299, IMG submission 128002) | Iron sulfur acid spring bacterial and archeal communities from Banff, Canada, to study Microbial Dark Matter (Phase II) - Paint Pots PPA... ...
TGTGGATTTGGATGGACGATCCGTCGTTCTACGGCTTTCCGGTTTTCGGCGAGGTCGCCGTTAAAGTCGCGCAGGACGCTGGTGGAAAGCCGGTCGACCCCGATACGCGTGGTTTTGAACCGGACGAAGACATTACCGCGCGCGTGCGCAGCTTCTTGCAAACGCATCTCCCTGCGGCGCTCGGCCCCGAACATTCGATTAAAACTTGCCTGTATACGCTTACGCCCGATCGCGATTTCATCATCGACACGTTGCCCGATTACCCGAACGTGCATGTCGCCGTCGGTGCCGGCCACGCGTTTAAATTTGCCTCGGTGATCGGACGCATCCTGAGCGATCTCGCTTTCGACGGCCGCACTCGCAGCAGCATCGATGCCTTTGCGATCGATCGCCCGATATTACAGATGGAATCGCCGCCCAAGACGTACATGGTGTAGCGGTGCAACTGCGCCGCAGCCTGGGGCTGCTCGACGTTGCACTGTTCTTTCTCATCGCGTGCACGAATTTGCAGTGGGTCGCCACCGCCGCCGCTGCGGGCCCCAGCTCGTTGCCGGTGTGGCTTATCGGCTGTCTTGCCATGTTCGTTCCGGTTTCCGTTGCCGTCATGTACCTCTCGAAGCAGTACCCCGAAGAGGGCGGTATGTACGTGTGGAGCAAACGCGCTTTCGGCCCGTTCGGCGGTTTTATGACGGGATGGACGTACTGGTGCAGCAATCTGCCGTATTTTCCGGCGCTGTTGTATTTCACCGCAGGCAACGCTCTTTTTATAGCCGGCGGCAATTCGGGTGCGTTGTCCGCTTCACCGGCATACTTTATCGGCGTCTCGCTGGTTGCATTTGCGCTCGCTACGCTGGTCAACATTTTAGGATTAGACGTAGGCAAATGGCTCAACAACTTCGGTGCGGCGAGCCGCTGGCTCGTAACATTGATTTTGTTTGCGGTCGGGATTCTGGCATGGGTGAAGTTTGGTGCAGCCACGCCGCTTAACGTCTCGAGCATGCGCCCGGGCTTGCAGCTCAAAGATTTGATTTTCTGGTCGGTAATCGCGTTTGCGTGGACGGGCCCTGAAGCCATACCGTTCATGGCAGGTGAAATCAAAAAACCGCGTACGACGATCCCGCGCGGCCTGGCCATCGCTGCTCCCGCGATTGCGGCGGTTTATATTTTGGGCACCGCCAGCGTGCTTATCGCCCTCTCGCCCGCACATATCAGCGGCCTTTATGGCGTGATGCAAGCGATCGGGAGCGTCTCCAGTCGACTGGGATGGGTTGCCCTAACGCCCATTGCCGCCATTTTTGTAACGATCAGTTGTCTGGGCAGCGTTGGTCTTTGGCTCGGGGCCGTCGCGCGCATACCGTTCGTCGCCGGAATCGATCGCTATTTGCCCGAGGCGTTCGGCCGCATGCATCCCCGCTGGGGCTCGCCCGTCGTCGCGTTGCTTACCCAAGCCGGCATATCCGCCGTCTTTGTTGTAGCCGGCCAAGGCGGAACGACCGTTAAAGGCGCGTATGAAGTGATGGTCAGCGCAACCGTGCTGATTACGATGCTGCCTTTTCTGCTTCTATTCGCCTCGGCGATTAAGCTGCGCGGGACGTTTCCGGTGATCGTGGCTGCATCCATCGGCCTCTTTACGACGATCGGTGCGATCGTCTTGGCTGCCGTGCCGGCGCAAGACGAACCGAACAAAACTCTCGCGGTCGTGAAGGTTTTGGGTCTGACGGCGTTAATGCTCGGCAGCGGAGTCGTCGTTTATTACTTCGGATCTCGTAAGCAACAGGAGAAAAATGCAGTCCACGTATGACGCCATCATTATCGGCGGCGGGCACAACGGCCTTGTAACGGCGTGCTATTTGGCGCGCGCGAATTGGAAAGTGCTGGTGCTCGAACGGCGGTACATCGTGGGCGGCGCCTGCGTCACCGAAGATCGCACCTTTCCGGGCTGGAAAGTCTCGACCGCCGCGTACGTCAACAGCTTGTTCCGTCCCGAAATTACGCGCGACCTTCATTTACACGATTACGGCTTCGAACTCATCGAGCGCAATCCGGCGTCGTTCTCGCCCTTCTTGGACGGCCGCTATCTCATGCTTGGGCGATCGCTCGACCAAGATGTTGCGGAGATCGCGAAATTCAGCAAAAAAGACGCACAGAACTATCCCAAATACGAAGAGATGCTGATGCGGGTCGCATCCGTGATCGAACCGACACTTGCCAAACGTCCGCCGAACCTGCTGCAGCCCTCGCTCACGGACTTACTGCAAATCGGCATGCTCGGTCTCGATATGAGGAAGCTCGGTCCCGCAATGAGCGAAGCCGTCGAAGTATTGACCGGCGCCGCGCGGCCGATTTTGGATCGTTGGTTCGAATCCGAAGAACTGAAGGCAACGATCGGAACCGACGCGATCATTGGAGCATTCGCCGCGCCGTCCATGCCGGGCACTGCATACGTGTTGTTCCATCACGTGATGGGCGAGACCAACGGGAAACAGGGCGTTTGGGCGTACGTCAAGGGCGGCATGGGCGGCCTGACGCAAGCGCTTGCGAAAGCGGCGAAAGACCTGGGCGTCGACATACGAACCGAAGCTGAAGTCGCGAAGATTCTAACAAAGGACGGCGCCGTAACGGGCGTGGCCTTAAAGAATGGCGATGAGTTTTACGCCAAGACCGTGGCCAGCAACGCTGACTGTAACGTGACGTTCAACAAACTGCTCGACGGGGCACGCGGAACGCTTCCGCCCGGTTTCATGGATGCGATCGATCGCATCAGCTACGAGAGCGCATCGGCAAAGATCAACGTCGCGCTCGAACGGCTGCCGAGCTTTACGTCGTTGCCCGGGCACGAACCCGGCCTGCAGCACCACGGTACGACGCATATCGCTCCGGACCAAGACTTTATCGAGCACGCATACGACGATGCGAAATACGGGCGCTGGTCGCGCGACCCGGTCGTTGAGTGCACGATGCCGTCGTCGCTCGACCCGAGCGTTGCGCCTCCCGGCAAGCATATCATGTCGATGTTCGTGCAATACGCGCCGTACAGCCTCAAAGACGGCCAGTGGGACAGCGCAACGAAGGATGCATTCGCCGATCGCTGCTTCGAGATCGTGGAAGAGTATGCGCCGGGCTTCCAAGACTCGGTGATCGACCGCCAGATTCTCACGCCGCGAGATCTGGAGGAAACGTTCAACCTTACCGGTGGAAATATTTTCCAGGGTGCGATGAACTTGGACAAACTCTTCATGTTCCGGCCTGTTCCGGGATATGCGGGTTATAAAATGCCCATTAAAGGTCTTTATCTTTGCGGCGCGGCAGCGCATCCCGGCGGTGGCGTAATGGGCGCCCCAGGCTGGAACGCCGCCCGCGAAATTTTACGGAGTACGTAATGAACACCCGATCGTTCTTCCTCCCCGACGGAGTCCAACACTACATCATCGAGACGACGCTGCGCGATCAGCCCGTGCTTCGCGAATTGCGCGAAGAAACGGCAAAGCTGCCGCAGGCTCTCATGCAGACCGGCGCAGATCAGGTGCAATTCTTGCAGCTGCTCGTCCGTCTCATCGGAGCCAAGCGCTGCATCGAGGTCGGCGTGTTCACCGGATACAGTGCGCTCGGCGTCGCGCTTGCCTTGCCTGCCGACGGTAAGGTCGTCGCTTGCGACGTCAGCGAAGAATACACGTCGATCGCCCGTCCGTATTGGGAGCGTGCCGGAGTCGCAAACAAGATCGATCTGCAGCTCGCTCCGGCGACGCAAACACTGGACCGGCTCATCGGCACTGACGGTGCCGGGACTTTCGATTTTGCCTACATCGATGCCGATAAGTCGAGCTACGATGCATACTACGAGCGGTGTCTGACGCTGGTGCGTTCCAATGGCGTGATCGCCATCGACAACGTGCTCTGGGGCGGCGAAGTCGTGAGAGCGGACGCGGACGACGAAGACACAATCGCTTTGCGCAAACTCAACGCAAAGATCGGCCTCGACGACCGCGTGGATGCCAGCCTGTTACCCATCGGCGACGGCCTGATGGTCGTCCGCAAACGATAGTAGGAGTCATCCTGAGGTATCGAAGGACCCTGAGGCATCGAAGGGTGTGGCGGCAACTACGGACCGGCAATGAACGAAGGATCTGAAGATTCCGTGCTCCTTTACCGGCCCGTCGGCCCCGAAGAACTCACACTTATTCAGCAGTCGGGATTTCGGGAGTTTCCGCAAAGGCTGCCAGAGCAACCGATCTTTTATCCCGTGCTAACCCTAGAATACGCGGAGGAGATCGCTGCGAAATGGAATGTCCGCGACAGCACACGCGGCTTCGTCACGCGCTTTCGCGTGCAAAAGTCGTTTTTAGACGCATATAAAGTTCAAAAGGCCGGAAGCCGAACTCATCTGGAATATTGGATTCCTGCCGAAGACATGGATCGCTTTAACGCTAGCTTGATCGGGCAGATCGAGGTCATCAAGTCATTTCCGTCGTGAAAGTCATCACCCTCAACTGCAACGGTATCCGGTCGGCCGCGCGAAAAGGCTTTTACGCCTGGATGGAAGCGCAGGATGCAGATTTTGTCTGTCTCCAGGAGACGAAAGCGCAGGAGCACCAGCTTCCGCTCGACGCGGCGGGCGTCTCGCACTATACCGGCGTCTTCCTTGATGCGGAGAAGAAAGGCTACAGCGGCGTCGCGATCTACGCCAAACGCGAGCCCGATCGTGTCGTTCGCGGCTTCGGGTGGCCCGAGTACGATCGCGAGGCGCGCTGGCTCCAATTCGACTATGGCAATCTGAGCATCGTTTCGCTCTACGTTCCGTCGGGATCGAGCGGACCCGCGCGGCAAGCCGTCAAGGAAACATTCCTCGATCTCTTCCGGCCGTATCTAGCCAGGCTGCACGCCGACGGACGCTCGTATATCATTGCGGGCGACTTCAACATCGCGCACAAAGAAATCGACGTCTACAATCCGGTGCGCTGCAGCCATATCTCCGGATTCTTTCCCCACGAGCGCGTGTGGATGGAAGGCGTGCTTTCAGAGGTTGGGTGGGTCGACGCATTTCGAGTGGTCAATCAGCAACCAAAGCAGTTTAGCTGGTGGTCGAACTTCCAAAACGCCTTTGAGCGGAACAACGGCTGGCGCATCGACTATAACCTCGTCACGCCGGATTTGCGGGAGGCCGTGCGCTCCGCGTCGATTTATCGCGATTCGCGCTTTTCGGACCATGCTCCGGTTATTTTGGAGTACGAACTATAGCCGGCGGCCAATACAGAACTTGATGAACATCGTGTGCATCGGGGGCGGCCCCGCCGGACTCTATTTCGGCCTTTTGATGAAGAAGGCTAATCCCGGCGACCGCATTCGCGTCATCGAGCGCAACCGTCCCTACGACACATTCGGCTGGGGCGTGGTCTTCTCGGATGCAACACTCGAGAATCTGCACGAAGCAGATGCGCGCACACATGACGAAATCGTCGACAGTTTCGCGCACTGGGACGACATCGAGATTCACTTCAAAGGGCACGCCATGCGCTCGGGAGGCCATGGTTTTTCCGGCATCGCGCGCAAGCGTCTGCTGAACATTTTGCAGCGGCGCGCCGAAGAGGTCGGCGTCGAGCTGGAGTTCGAGCGTGAGGCCGGCGACGTCGAAGCATACCGGGACGCGGATTTAATCGTCGCCTCGGATGGCGTGAACAGCCGCATCCGCACCGCGTATGCCGCACACTTTCAGCCGGACCTCGATACGCGCAAATGCCGCTTCGTTTGGCTGGGCACAACGCTTCCGCTGGATGCGTTCACGTTTATCTTTGAAAAAACCGAGCACGGGTGGTTCACGGTACACGCATACCGCTTCGACCAGGATACGAGTACATGGATTGTCGAGTGCCGCGAGGAGACGTGGCTCGCACACGGCCTGGACAAAGCGGGTATGCAAACGACACTGGACTTTTGTGAGAACCTTTTCAGGCCGTACCTGCGCGGTCACAAACTGATGTCCAATTCGGCGCACCTACAGGGACGCGACTGGATCAACTTTACGCGCGTAAGCAACGCAAACTGGACCTACGGCAATATCGTACTGCTGGGCGATGCAGCGCACTCGGCGCATTTCTCGGTCGGATCCGGGACGAAGCTTGCGATGGAAGACGCGATTGCGCTCCAGCGGGGGCTATGCGAAGAACCCTCGACGCGGGGAGCGCTCGCTCGCTATGAGAGCGAACGCCGCATCGAAGTCTTGCGCCTGCAGAACGCTGCGCGCAACAGCACGGAGTGGTTCGAAAACGTGGCGCGGTATTCCGAACTTCCGCCCGAGCAGTTCGCGTACAGCCTGCTGACGCGCAGCCAGCGCATCAGTCACGAGAACCTGCGGCTGCGCGATAAGACGTATGTCGAGCGAATCGAGCGTTGGCTTTCGCGGGGAGCCCAAGCGGTCCCGCCGATGTTTACGCCGTTTTGTTTGCGCGGTCTCGAATTGCGCAACCGCGTTGTCGTCTCGCCCATGGACATGTACAGCGCGGTCGACGGTATGCCGAATGAGTTTCACCTCGTTCATCTTGGCAGCCGCGCGCTGGGCGGCGCGGGGCTAATCTACACCGAGATGACTTGTGTTAGCCCGGAGGGACGTATCACCCCGGGCTGCACAGGTATGTACAAGTCGGAGCACGCCGCAGGCTGGAAACGCGTCGTCGATTTCGTCCACGAATGGACGCACGCGAAAATCTGCTTGCAAGTCGGCCATAGTGGTCCAAAAGGTTCGACCAAACTGATGTGGGAGGGCATGGACGAACCGCTCGCCCAAGGCAACTGGCCGGTTATGGGCCCATCGCCCGTGCCGTACGGCCCGCAAAATCAAACACCGGCTGAAATGTCCCGCGCCGATCTGGATCGGGTGAAAAATGAGTTCGCCCGTGCGACGCAGCTCGGTATCGAAGCGGGCTTCGACATGCTCGAGCTGCACTGCGCGCACGGCTATCTGATTTCGAGCTTCATCACGCCGCTGCAGAACAAACGCACCGACGAATACGGCGGCTCGCTCGAGAACCGTCTGCGTTATCCGCTCGAGGTGTTTTACGCCATGCGCGCGATCTGGCCGCAAGATAAGCCGATGTCGGTGCGCATCTCCGCGACGGATTGGCACCCCGAGGGAATTACACCGGACGACGCGGTCGAAATTGCGCGCGCGTTCAAGACGGCCGGCGTCGATCTTATCGATGTCTCGACTGGGCAAACGTCGCGCGAAGCACAGCCCGTGTACGGACGGATGTTCCAGACGCCGTACGCCGACCGCATCCGCAACGAGATCGGTGTCGCGACGATGGCCGTGGGCAATATTTTTGAGCCCGATCACGTGAACAGCATTATCGCGGCGGGACGCGCGGACTTGTGCGCGCTCGGACGCCCGCACCTGGCGGATCCGAACTGGACCCTGCACGCCGCTGCGCAACTGGGTTACACCGGTATGGAATGGCCCGTGCAATATCTCCCGGGCAAAGCGCAGCTGGAACGGAATCTTGCCCGCGCCGCCGAGACCACGCCGCATATATGATTGCAGATAAGCACGCAGTCGTTACTGGCGGCGGACGCGGCATCGGCCTGGCGATTGCACGAGCGTTGATGGAAAGAGGTGCGAGAGTCAGCGTCATCAGCCGATCGCTCGACGAAACCGGCGATGACTTTCGCCGCGTGCGCGCCGATGTCGCTGATGAAGTACAAATTACCCGCGCGTTCGCGGTCTGCCGGGAAGAGAACGGGCCGATCGCCATTCTCGTAAACAACGCCGGAATCGCGCAGTCGGCGCCGTTCAAGCGGACCGATAAGGCGATGTGGGATCGCATCATCGGAACGAATCTTACCGGCACCTACTTCTGCACGCGTCAGGTCATCGACGAAATGCTGGCAGCCAAGTGGGGCCGCATTATAAACATCGCAAGCATGGCCGGCCTTTACGGCGCGGCGTATATTAGTGCGTATGCGGCCAGCAAACATGGCGTCATGGGTCTCACGCGTTCGATTGCGGCAGAAATCGAGGGCAGCGGCGTAACGGTCAACGCAATCTGCCCCGGCTACACCGAAAGCGACATGATGCAGAGCGCGATTGCTAACATCGTCAAGCGCACCGGTTTGTCGGAAGAACTCGCTCGCCACGAACTTGCTAAGACTAATCCGGGCGGCAGAATCGTCACGGCAGACGAAGTCGCCGCTGCAACCGTCGCTCTATGCGAAAGCAACGACAACGGCGCCAAAATTATACTACCTCAGTTGTCATCCTGAGGTATCGAAGGACCCCCAGGTATCGAGGGGCTTTTCTCATCATCTTGAACCGGTCGAAGGGCCTGTGAGCGACGCCCGCGCGAATCGCTCCCAGACGGAACGGCCGGGTGGGCTTTGCGACGTTTTCTCATTGCTCGTCTGCGTCAATAATCGCTGGGCCCGCGCCCGAAACGCGCGCAAACTCTCCGAAGGCCACGGCGAGGCAAGAGCCGCGTGCGTGTGTTGCGGGAGCGGGGTCTCGATTCTACTCAGTGCAGCGGCGCTGTGCTGTCCACTGCAATTCTTGAGCAGAACTGCAAATAGTCCGTTCTCCAACGCAAATCCGGCATCGGTTTTTCGTATCTGATCCTGCAATGCTAAACCGGTCCGCGCCCATATGTCCCTATCAGCGGATTTCACATCAAAAAGTGCCAGACAGAACGGCACGCCGAAACGCCGGTACAAAGTGAACTGTGCGCCAAGGTCTCGCTCATAACCCCGGAGGTTTCCCAAACGCGTCAGCGGGTCGATTGCGTTCGTACGCGCATTCTCTTCCAGATAAAACGAGCTGCCCAAGACGCCTCCGGCAACGCTTCCGAATTCGTTGACCGCATGAGCCTCCTTCGATTCGACACCGTGTGGTGCAGGATACCTCGAAAGCAGCACGCCATACGTGCGGCGTCCGTGCATAATGGGCGAAATCACGGTGGTTCCTATTCGTGCGTATGCGCGCGTCGGATCGGTGCGCGGATCGGAGGTTGTGTTGGCGAGGATTGTCTTGCGCTCGCGAAACGCTGTACCTGCGGTTGAGGTCAGCGAGATACGCTCTCCTGGCCTGCGTTCGCAATTTGCCGTGGCTGTCGAAACGACGAGCGCATCGCATTCAGGCAGAGCGATGGCGGCACCCGTCGCTCCCGTGGCACGGACGATAAACTCCAGGATTGCCGACATGGCACGCCGCGTATCGGGTACCGATGCGATCGTTTCGTTGCAAAAATTTACGAACGCCGTCAAGCGTTCCTCGGGATCGTCCGGGATGCTTACATTATCCGGGAAGTGCGTTGCCATACCTTAAATATCGTTAGCTGTAGTCAACTTTCGAAGAGCGGCAACAGCCGGTTTGTCACGAGCGCGTTAAAGTTCGTCGCCATTTCAGTTAACACGCTAAGCCCCATACCACCGCAATCGCGGCCACAGTTGCGGCAGCGGCGCAATCGGATCCGTGCACAGATAGATCGGTGTCGGCCCTTCGACGACCCATTTATACGGATTCCCGTACGTCGTCACCAAGCGCACGTTATGGTACAACGTACGCACGAGATCGATCTGCGAAGCGCCGACCATGATGAGTGTCTTCCCATCATAATCGCGCGGGCCCCACAAGTAGTAGGTGTTCTGCGCGCTGATCGCAGCAGGCAATCCATAGCGCGGCCCGTAGAAGTCCAGACTGCCCGCATCCCCATACGTGTCGGCAAATACGGCCGTCCGCGCGCGCACCGCCGGCGGAAGAGCGTTGTAGACGGCGCCCACATGCTGCGCCAATTCGTTCCAACCGAACTCCTCCGCGTAAAGCGGCTGAATGAGGCGTGGCGGCGTCCCATTCTGCCCGGTCAGGTGCAGCATTTGCGAATACGCGATAAATGTGTCAACCGGTAGTACAGGCAGCGAGAACGGAACGAACGGCAGCGTTGTAATAAGGAAGACGGCGGAAACCACTTCACGCGCAGCGCCGCGTGCGAGCACGCGCTCAAGCAGCACGGATCCTACGGCCAGCAGCGATGCATAGATGCCGATGATGTAGTAGCCTTTGGCTTCGAGCCAAATTGCGAGCACGAGCAAGACGGCGTACGCGACCGCAAGAAAGCGGAACTGACGATAAGCGGGGGCAAAAGCCAGCGCGCCCAATCCGGCAAGCCACACCGGCACCGAGATTGGGTTGGTGTAAACGAACTGTTCGAGCAGAAACGCAACCGCGTTTTGCACGAAGTTCTTGTACTCGAGCGTAAGGCCGGTTTGAAATGCGTGACGATGAGCGAAATCGCCGCGAACGACGTCGAGGAAAGGCCAGCTGCGAGCGGCCTGCCATGCAAGATTAGGCGCAAGGAGAATCGCCGCAACGGCAACCCCCGCCGGGAACCACCACGTAAGCAGAAGACGTCGCTCACGCGTGCACAGCAACCCGACCAGCAGTGCTGTCGCGAGCAACAGCATGGAGTACTTTCCGTACATGCCGAAAGCGAACGCGGCACCGATGGCCGCCCAGTAGCGCGGATCGCCGGTGCGAACTAGACGCACGAGTAAAAAGACGACGAGCGTCCACGAGAGGGGTTCGAACGAGGTTGTGGTCAGCGTGTTCCCCAGCAGAAGGTAGGCCGGCAACAGGAGCGTTGCGATCGCCGCAAATGCTTGTGCGAAAACGCCGCCGCCGAATTCGCGCGCAATTTGAATCGCAAGCCAAACGGTAAGCGCGGCGGCGATTCCGGGCAGCAGACGCAGCGCAATCAGGTTGTAATCGAACGGCGCAGATAGCCATGCCGCAAGCGCTACCAGCGGCGGCTGGTCCACGTAACCCCAGGCCAGATGTTTCGAGCAGGCAATGAAATACAGCTCGTCGCGGAAGTATCCATATCGAAAACTCGTCGCCAGATGCGCAGCCAGGGCGGCATGCGCAAACGCCCACAGCATCAGGCGTTATGCACCCGCGGTTGCGAGAGCAGCGTCAAACCGAAACCGATGACACCGGCCCATATCACCGCACCGAGAAGCACGTTCCAATCCCACCAGATGCGGTCGGCAACCGCTGTAGCGAGAAAATATGTCGCGAAATACCCTGCCGGAACGGCCGTACCCAACATTCGGTAGGCAAAAATTCGTTCGGGAGAGGGGCGCATGCGGGCTACGATTGTATCGCCTACCACGCCCGCGACGAAGCTCATTGCGAGCACCGTTAGGAGCAGCGGCGTATCGTTGGTGAAGGCCGCCGCAGCTGCGAAGTTCCCCAGAAGAAACATCAGCGTAAGCGCGCCCGGGCGCAGCGGAAAACGCGTACCGGCAAACAGCGCGAATCCGGCCATTAGCGCGCTTTGGAACAGTACGACGAGCACGCCCATCCCCTGCTTATAATAGCCGATTGCAATTGCGGTCAGATAATCAGGCGTGAAAACCCCGGCCGGGGGTGGAGCATTCGTCCGTCCCGCTCCCGGATCGAACGCGTACGCCGTGCCGAAGTGCACGAGCTCCATCCACGTTGCGAGCGCGAAAATCAACGGCAGCTGATCCGTGAGCGTGCGAAGTGCATTGCGATCGCGGAGCGCCGAGAGAATCGGACCGCTCGAGATGAAGAAGATTCCCAGGCCGAGCGCCTGATGCGCCGGACTCAGCAGCGCATCCACGCCTTCCTCAACACCCAAAAAGTGATGCCATAGCAGGTCGCCGATTCCCGCGGCGATAAAAATCGGAATTCCGAGCAGCGGATACCGGTAGCTTTCGGGGAAGCCGCCGTGCCGTATCCCGAAAATCGCCAGCACGAGGACCAGCGCCAGCATACCGCTGTAGAACAACGCATGGTACGGCGTGAAGAATGTCTCGACCGGCACGTGGCCGTGCGCCCATGCGTCGAGGAAAAAGCCGCACGAAATCCAGAGCGTGCAAACGGCGACCAACAGATCGAGCGTTTTACTACGCGCGATGGAACTCGACATGAACGAGCGTTACGAGCCCGGCGCAGCGGCGGCCTTTCGCGCAGCAGGAAAAGCGCTGGTTCTGCGCTCAGTTAGCTCGCCAATGTCTGGACCCGTCGCCCGGGCGCTAGCGGCGCTCTTGCTCGCCGGTTGCTCCGCGCAGTCAACGGCCATTCCGGCGAACGTAACGTTCGGCAGCAACACTGTGCTTCCGGCGCCCGCTGTGGCGGCGAACCAAGCTCCGCCGCGAATCTTGGGAATGCATTTCTCAACCAACGACGTCCGGCGTGGGCAGACTTGGTCGGGAACGATCGTCACCACGACGAACGTCGCCAGCGTGGAGGTTCGCACGAATCTTTTCTCGATCGATGTCCCGCGCCGCCGGTATGGCGATTTCATATTCGAGCTGCGCGTTTTCGACGTTCCACCGATTTTCGTGCGTGCTTACAGAGTTCGCGTCATCGCACGCAACAGTGCCGGCGTGCAAGCGGAAGAAGACTTTCCGCTGCGGATACGATAGGAATCATACATGCCGTACGTTCGCTATCACACCGAAGGTAAGGTCGTCACACTCACGCTGGATCGGCCCGAGCGCAAGAATCCGGTGACGTTCGAATCGTACGCCGAACTGCGCGACTACTTCCGCGCGCTGGAGTCGGATTCCGACGTAAAGGCGGTCGTCATTACGGGCGCGGGGGAGAACTTTTGCTCCGGCGGTGACGTGCACGATATCATCGGACCACTTACTCGGCGTTCGCCGGAAGGACTGCTCGAATTCACGCAGATGACCGGCGATCTCGTCAAAGCGATGCGGAGTTGCCCGCAGCCGATCCTCGCCGCCATTGACGGCGTGTGCGCAGGCGCCGGCGCGATCCTCGCGATGGCTTCGGATCTTCGATTCGGTACCGCTCGCAGCAAGGTGGCATTTCTGTTCGTTCGCGTCGGCCTTGCGGGTTGCGATATGGGCGCCTGCGCGATGCTGCCCCGAATCATCGGCCAGGGACGCGCCGCAGAACTGCTTTACACCGGACGCTCGATGGAGGGAAAGGAAGCGTTGGCGTGGGGCTTCTATAACGCAGTGCACGAGCCCGATCGCGTGGTGCCTGCTGCGGTCGAACTCGCACAGACGCTCGCAAACGGTCCAAGCTTCGCGCATGCCATGACCAAGCGCATGATGCACGAAGAGTGGGGTATGCCGCTCGATGCAGCGATTGACGCCGAAGCGCGCGCGCAAGCGGAATGCATGCAAACCAAAGATTTCCGCCGCGCATACGAAGCGTTCGTCGCAGGTGCGTGCCCCGTGTTTGAAGGGAATTAGCGTGGCGGATCGCTCGTATCTAACCTGGCCGTTCTTCGAAGACCGCCACCGCAAATTCGCCACCGCCTTTAATACTTGGCTAGCTCAGCATCACGCTGACGTAGCGCAGCATTACGCGGTATCCCAGTGTCATCCTGAGCCTGTCGAAGGACGGCCGAGCCTGTCGAGGCTAGAGGATCAGGCAGCGCGCGCCTGGGTGCACTCCCTCGCCCAAGCCGGTTGGCTGCAACCCTGTCTCGATCTCGACGTGCGCACGTTATGCATCGCGCGCGAATCGCTCGCATACCACGATTCGCTCGCCGATTTCGCTTTCGCGATGCAGGGCCTGGGCAGCGGCCCGATCTCGCTGTTCGGATCGCAGGAGCAAAAGGAGCGTTTTCTGCCCCCGGTCGCTAGCGGGGAAACGATCGCGGCCTTTGCGATGTCCGAGCGCAAATCGGGCTCCGACGTTGCTGCGATTACGACGCGCGCTCATCGCGACGGCAATGACTACGTACTCGACGGTGAGAAGACGTGGATCAGCAACGCCGGAATTGCCCAGATGTATGTGGTCTTTGCAAGAACGGCCGAGGGCGGCGCAAAAGGACTGAGCGCGTTCATCGTTCCCGCGGACACGGCCGGTTTGTCCGTCTCCGAACGCATAGAGACGATCTCGCCGCATCCGCTCGGCACGCTGCGTTTCGAACATTGTCACGTTCCGGTAAGCTACCGCCTCGGTAACGAAGGCGAAGGCTTTACGATTGCCATGGCAACACTCGACGTCTTCCGATCGACCGTCGGCGCCGCCGCGCTGGGTTTCGCGCGGCGTGCATTGGACGAGACCACGTCGCACGTTCGCACGCGTGAACTTTTCGGTCAGCCGCTAGCCGCGCAGCAACTCACCCAGTCGAAAATCGCGGACATGGCCACAGGGATAGACGCAAGCGCGCTGCTGGTTTACCGCGCAGCGTACGCGAAAGACTCCGGCGCCGAGCGCGTTACGCGCGAGGCGGCCATGGCGAAATGGTACGCCACCGAAACTGCCTCGCGCGTGGCGGATGCAGCCGTTCAGCTTTTTGGCGGGCGGGGTGTGACGCGGGGAGAGATCGTGGAGCGCATCTACCGCGATGTTCGTGCGCTTCGCATCTACGAGGGCGCAAGCGAGATTCAGCAAATCGTGATTGCTCGCAGCGTCCTCGAGGAGCGTTGATGGCCAAGAGCGCGCACGTCGATACGTTTGCTGCCGACCGGCTTCCGCCACGCGATCGGTGGCCGGAATTGATCTTCAACCTTTCGCAGCTGCACTATCCCGATCGCCTAAATTGCGCGGCGCTTTTGCTCGATCGCCACATCCTGCAGGGGTTCGGTAAACGCCGCTGCATCGTTGCGCCCGGCGCTGATTCAGGACGCACTGTGACGTGGACATACGACGAGCTTTTCCGGCGCGCAAATCGCATTGCCAACGTGCTCGTCGAAGATTTTGGCGTCGTGCCCGGCAACCGCGTCTTGATGCGAGGCTTCAATTCCCCAATGATGGCCGCATGCTGGTTTGCCGTAATGAAGGTGGGCGCCATCGCCGTGACAACGATGCCGCTTTATCGCGCAACGGAACTCCGGGTGATCGTGGAAAAGGCGCAGGTACGGCACGCACTCTGCGATGTGCGATTGGTCGAAGACTTAAGTGCGGCGACGGCAGATCGTGCGGGATTTCAGGCCGCATATTTCACCGGCGGCGACCTAGAGCGGCGCATGGACGCTAAAGCCGATACGTTTCGAAACGTCGATACGGCAGCGGATGACGTCGCAATGATCGCCTTCACATCGGGCACGACCGGCAAGCCGAAAGCGGCCATGCATTTCCACCGCGACATCATGGCGATCTGCGACAGCTACGGGCTAAACGTGCTGCGCGCCGGGCCGGACGATCTTTTCACGGGCAGCCCGCCGCTAGCGTTTACGTTCGGTCTGGGCGGAATACTGCTATTTCCGATGCACATCGGCGCCGCTACGCTGCTGCTGGAAAAAGCCGGGCCGGAAGCCTTGCTGCAAGCGATCGAAGAGTACAAAATCAACGTGGTGTTTACTGCACCGATTGCGTACCGCGCGATGGCTGAGTCGACCGACAAGCACGACGTGTCGTCGCTGCGAAAATGCGTTTCGGCGGGCGAGACGCTGCCGATGCCCGTCTGGCAGACGTGGTTGGATCGCACCGGCCTGAAAATACTCGACGGCATCGGCAGTACGGAGATGCTGCATATCTTCATCGGATCGCCTGAGGAAGAGGTCATCGGCGGCTCGACCGGACGCGCAGTGCCTGGATACATCGCCGAGATACACGACGATGACGGCAGTCCGGTCGCGCCGAATACTGTCGGACGCCTTGCAGTGAAAGGCCCGACGGGCTGCCGGTATCTCGAGGACGAGCGCCAGCAAACATACGTGCAAAACGGCTGGAATTATCCCGGCGACGCGTACCGCATGGATGAGAACGGCTATTTCTGGTACGTCGCGCGTACCGACGACATGATCATTTCAGCCGGATACAACATTTCGGGACCGGAAGTCGAGCAGGCGTTACTCGGGCACGAGCACGTTAAAGAATGCGCGGTCGTCGCCAAACCTGATACCGTTCACCAAACAAACATCGTAAAAGCGTATGTGGTACTGGCCGCCGGTGTTTCGGGCGATACGGGCAAGATCGCGGAGTTGCAAGACTTCGTGCGAGCCCGTATCGCACCGTTCAAGATGCCGCGCGAGATCGAATTCGTGAGCGAACTCCCGCGCACTGAAACCGGTAAGGTTCAGCGCTTCCGCCTTCGCCAAAAAGCGGCAACTGAATAACTAGCGCGTGCAAACCGAGTCCGTCGCTTCCTGACTGCCGTTGGCGCTCGTCACTTCGTTCACCGTCACGCGGTTGTCGCCGGCTTTCGTGTAAGTATCGCGGATAGTGGCGGGAGAGGCACCCACCGCTGCCGAGCCCACGTACGTCTTGCCGTCCGTCGAGGTTTGGAACAAAGCCATGCCCACGCTATTCGCGGTGCTGGTCCAGTACGTGTTCTGCCGCGTAGAGTAACCGAAATACTGGTCGCTGGAAAAGGTGCCCGAGCCGACGTGCGCGTGCAGTACGTTGCCGGGCGCGACATCGAATGTCACGCTGCCCTTGAGCACCTGCGCAGGTTGGCCGTTCATCGCGGGGACATTCGTGGTGCAATTCCACGGGGCGCCTAATAGGTAGTTAAATGACGCCACCTTGCCGGTCAGCGCCCCGTTCGGCGTCTGCGCGCTTGCAGCGTTCCCCGCGAGCGCGCTCATCGCAACTCCTACGCAAAGATACATGAATGCTCGCATCATGACTTCCTTTCTGCGATACATGCATCTCACTCAAACGTTGTTTTGAGAAGGGGAGAAGGTCCTAAATCGAGATCTCCATGCCGTCATCGGCAATGGTGACGTTTCCGGAAAAGGACGCGCGCGCAGCACGTTCGAGGTCCGCGGGTCGCTCCGAGGCGGAGTAGTGCGTGAGTACCAAGTGTTTCACGCCGGCAGCCTGCGCCATTGCCCCGGCTTCCTTCGCGTTGGAGTGACCGCGCCTGCCGCGTTCTTCTCCGGCTGCACCAAGACCAGTCTCGCACAAGAAGATGTCGGCATCGCGCGCAAGATCGATCACGTTTTGCGTGGGAGCGGTGTCCGCTGAAAAGACGACCGTTCCGTCGCCCAATTGTATCCGCATCGCATATGCGTCGATGTAATGCCGCGTTTTGGCGAATGAAATGCCGGCGCCGTTGATGTGCAGCTCGCTTGCGGGCGCATACTCCGCCACGTCCATAGTGCCCTCGAAAAACGAACGGCCGCGCGCAAACGGTGAGACGACGGTGCGTAGCTTCTTCTGGCCGCCCGGAGGCAGGAAAACCGGAAGCAGCGAGGTGCGCTTCATTTCATACTTGAGCGCGTAACGTAAGGGAACGATGTCGAAAAAATGATCGGCATGCATGTGCGAAACGATTAACGCACCGAGCGCAGTGACGTCCTGAACTGCCAAAAGCTTTGCCAGCGCGCCGGAACCTAGGTCGAGTGCGAGCGTCAGGTCTCTGCTTCGTACGAGATAGCTGCTGTTGGCGCGGTTCGGCCGCGGAACTGCCGAACTGGATCCGGCGACGTAGAGGCTGCTACTCACCGGGCGCCGTAGCCGAGGCGCGCCGCGCGTCGGCTTCGTTCCAGGGATCGGGCAAAGCCGATCGCGCCACCCCGCGCGGAAAGTATCCGTGCGGGTACCGCTCGACCCAGGCTTCTGCGCGAAGTGCAAGATACTCGAAATCGTGATATTGTCCGGCTCCGCGGCTGCGCCGCATGATCGAAACAGCCGGCGCTAGCGCTTTCCAATAATAGCGGATGAGGCGCGCGAATAGGTCCATGAACGTGTCTTCCGAGATGAGCCCGTGCTTGAGCAGCGTCCCCATCTCGTTGAACCAGTTGCAAGCGCTGAGCTCGGGATGGACGTCGGTATTGACAAATCCGATCACGGCCAGCTCGTTGCGATAGTCCGGATCTTCGAGCCGTGCCGGCAGGCGTTCTTGCACGTAACGGAGTGCTGCCTGAACCTCCGGCGAGCGAAAGTCCCGTTCCAGCGAGAGTACCGCTTCGAGTTGATTGCTGGCGCGCATGTGCCGCAGTTGAATCAGTGCGGCAACTGCGCTGGCGCCGATAACGACGACTGTCGCGAGTGTCGCAAATGCCGTGATTGTTTCAGCGCTCACGGAACCGGTACCACAGCCGTTGCTTCGATCTCCACCTTCGCGCGGTCTTCCAACAGCGCGGCCACCTGAACTAGTGTCATCGCGGGGTAGTGCGCGCCGATGATTTCGCCGTACGCATTCCCGATGTCGGAGGCGGCCGCCAGATAGTCGTGCTTGTCCGTAACATACCATGTCATGCGCACGAGATGCTCGGGTCCGGCGCCGGCTGCGTGCAAAACGGCAACCACGTTGCGTAGCGCCCGCGCCGTCTGTGCGGCGAAATCGTCGGAAACGATCTCTTCGCGCTCGTTCCAACCGATCTGTCCGGCGATAAAAATCTGCCGGCCCGCCGCAACGACGCCGTTGCTATAGCCGCGTGGATGCTTCCATCCATCCGGTTGAATGATTTTCATGCGTAATCCGCCGCGGTCGTCAGATCGCTTCCGGCATCCGCCTTGGCGGCATTCAAGGCCCAGCTAAGCGCGACCGTTACAGCCAGGTTGACGAGCAGTGAATAGAAGACGATCGCGCCGCTAACGGTGGCGCCGCCGACATGCAGGGGAAAGATCGACGAGAAGCCGGTGGCGGCCACCATCCAGCTCGCGGTGACCATTCCGGCTGCCCAACCTACGAGCAGCGCCGTGGGATGAAGCCAGCGAGTGTACAAGCCCAGGATTACCGCGGGAAAGATTTGCAGAATCCAGGCTCCCCCAAGAAGCTGGAAGTTGATGGCAAACGCGGGCTTGACGAAGACTGCGATGCAGAAGCCTCCGGCTAGCACGCACAACGCCACGTAGCGCGCGATTCCGAGTTCCGAAGCGGCGCGGGTCTGCCGTGCGCGAAACGACTGCACGATATTGCTTGCGAACAGATTTGCCGCACCGATGGACATGATCGCCGCCGGAACCAGAGCGCCGATGACGATCGCTGCGAACGCGACGCCGGCGAACCAGTCGGGGAAGAAGCGCGCGAACAGCTCCGGGATCGCAAGATTGCTGTTTTTGACAACGATGCCTGCCGCTAGGGCGCAGTAGCCCAGGAGGGCAATGAACGTGAGCAGCAAGCTGTAAAGCGGGAGCAGCGCGCAGTTGCGGCGGATGACGTTCGCGCTCTTCGCGCTGAGCACGCTCGTTACCGAGTGCGGGTAGATGAATAGCGCGAGCGCCGAACCGAACGCCAGACTCGCGTACGCAAAATATTGTCCCGGTCCGAGAATAATTGCGCCGGGCTTGGGTTTGGCGGCTAGCGCCGCTTGCGCCGCATCGAAGATATGCGCCCAGCCTCCGAGTTTTGCCGGAATGATGACCAGCGCGACGATGACGGTTAGGTAGATCAGCGTATCCTTGACGAACGCGATCATCGCCGGGGCTCGCAAACCGCTTGTAAACGTGTACGCCGCAAGCAGCACGAACGCCGCGATCAGAAAGATGAGCGGCGATACGTGCGCCGACGCGATGCCCGTTCGCTGAAGGACGGTCTGCATGCCGATGAGCTGCAGCGCGATGTAGGGCATCGTTGCAAGTACGCCGGTTACCGCGACGGCGAGTTCCAGCCGGCGGCTTCCGAACCGGTCGTGCACGAAGTCGGCCGTCGTGACATATCCGCGCCGCTTGGCAATCGTCCAGAATCGCGCCATGATGAGAAAGACCAGCGGATACGCGATTGTCGTGTAGGGAACTGCGAAGAACGCGAGAGCGCCTACGCCGTACGCGAGTGCGGGCACGGCAATGAATGTATAGGCGGTATACAAATCGCCGCCGAGTAAGAACCAGGATACGATGGTTCCGAAGCGACGTCCGCCGAGTGCCCACTCCTCGAGCGTGTTCAGCGTGGTGCGCCTCCAACGCGCAGCCAGAAAACCGAGCACCGTGACGGCAAGCACGAGAGCGATGAAGATCGCGGTACCGCTACTCATGTTCGGGCTCCCTCGTCACGACGTAGACGAACCAGACGATGAGCGCCGAGATAACGATCCAAGCGACTTGGTACCAATAGAAGAACGGAAAGCCGAAGAGTTCGGGCGCGCGGCGGGCGTAGAACGGCGGCACGAGCGTTGCCACAAACGGCACCACCAAAAGCCAGTAATACAGACGCCTGCTCACGCCATCGAAGTTCGCGGATCAGCGTTTCATGCCTTGCGTGCGCTGCGACCAGATCTCGGTCAGCGAGACCTTACCCAGCACCTGTGAGATGGCCATGCCGAAGATGCAGATCGCTGCGCCTGCGATCTGATGAGGTTCGATGCGCGAGCGAAGCAGCAGAACACTCAACAGCCCGGCCAAAACCGGCACGCCGAATTGAAAGAGTGAGGTGCGTCCTGCGCCCAGCTGCGAGATGCCGTAGCTCCAAACCGGGTAAGTCAAAACAATCGGAAAAATCACGGCATATGCGAACACGCCCCAATCCAGAGGCGTCACCTTGGACCAATCCTGACGAATCATTTCGGGAATTGCTCCCGGCAAGATCATGAGCGTGCCCAGCGTTAGCGAAATGACGACGAGCGAGATTGGTGTGTAGCGGTCCAACAAACGTGCGCTAAACACGTTGAAGAGTGCGAAGACGCCCGCCGATGCCAGCGTGAGCGCATCACCAATGTGGAACGTTGCATGTCCCGCGAATGCGCCTTCGAAAACTGCGACTCCGAAAAGCGCAATGACGGCGCCGCCCCATTGTCCGGAGCGCACCCGTTCTTGGCGGCCGAGCGCAACGAGTGCCAGCGTAATGACCGGAGCCATTGATGCCAAAAGCGCGGATGCGAAGGCGGTCGTATGGGCCAAGCCCAGCACCCAGAGATATTGATAGACGCCATAGCCGCACGCGCCGCAAGCCAGGAGAAGCGGGATGTCTCGCCGTTCAAAGGCGATACGTTCGCCGCGGATCCGCGCCAAGAGAAACGCGAGCGGTGTCATGGCAACAAACCGAAGGCCGGTAAACGCGAGCGGGTTCCAGGTTGCGAAGACGTATTTCACCGCGACCGTATTGAGCGCCCAAACCGTGACGACGTAAACGAGTCCCAGATAAATCAGCGCACGGCGCGACGTCATTCGCCAGGTCATACCGTCCTAGCGGGAAACATCCTGGGCGTGGTGACGTTTCTCGATAACGACCGCGTTCAGCTCTGTATGGAGCAGCGCGGAAACGGTCCATAACTTGCCGGTCGAAGCGTCGGACGAAATCGCCGGAGCAATCGCGCGTTTCTCTTAAGGCGACCACCCCGAAGCCGCACTGCTGCTCGAATTATACGACGAGGTGCGCCACGTGCTGCCGTTGGTGCATGCGTTCGTGACTCGATTGCTATAGGCAACGCGCACGACCGTATCGTCCAAGGTGCCGGCCGCTGCTGCTGCACACGGGTTCGGCGTTGCGGCAGGCAAACCGCCATCGTCCCCTACCGAGCTCGCGGACGCAAGATTGTCGAAGGAGCCGTCTCGCGCCCCGGTCACGATCACATATGGCGGTGTATTCATCGTACGCAAAACTACATCGCCGGTACGCGTGGTGAGCAGCGTGCCGTCCGATGCCGTTACGGCAACGGAAATGCGCGCAGCGATGCGGTTTTCGTTGACGTAAGCATTCGCCTGTTCGTTCGAGGCACAATTGGTTTGCGCCGGATCGCAGCCCGCACCCGCGGAAGGAGCCGTTGTCTGTGTTAGCACGATCGTCTCGGACGTTTCGTATCTACAGGGAACGGCGGTATCTACGCACGTTGCCGGAAGCGGCGTAAATGTCGGCAGTGGGTTGGGAAGCACGCCGTTCTGTAGGTCATCCGCGAGCCTCTGCTGCAGGACTGACGCCGCGCGTTGATAGCCCGCGGCGACGTACGTTTGAGAAAGGCGGTGGATCGTAGCGCGCGTCATCGCCAGCCCTGCCGAGAGAAACGTCGTCGCGACGACCGTGACCAGCGCGACGTAGAACAGCGCGTTGGCGAGCATCTATGGCGCACCGCTGGGCTGCGGGACGAGCGAAGGATCCAGTAGGGTCGCACCCGGCACCGGAGCTTCCACTTGCGCCTGCGCCGAAATCGACACCAGACCTGAATCGCTCGAGCGCTGGCCGTCCGGCGTATATTGCACGTCTACCTTAACGTGCGCACCTTGCGCGCCGGCATCTGAAATGCTCGTCGTTACAGTGACCGGTGCGGTCGTCGGGTTGGCGCCCGGTATATGTAGCGGCACGGCGGTTTGCCACGTGCCCGACGGCGCCATGCCGGGCGAGCCGTATTTCCAAGCGTCCTGCGCAACGCGAAGTGTCTGCTCGGCGAGCAGCATTGCTGCACTGCGAACCGGTCCGGCTTGGTGCGTGGAAAAGCGGCCGAACGCACCCATCGATAAGATCGATCCCGCGACCGCGATGGTCACGAGCGCGACTGCAACCAGTGTCTCGATCAGCGAAAAGGCGCGTTGCGAACGGCTCACATACGCGAAAGTGCCCCGGATTTCGATTTGCGCGACAGCATCCCAATCCAGCGTTCCGGTGGAATGCGCAGGAGGGGCCGTTCAAACGTGTACGTCACCAGGGCTGCCTGCGCAATGGTCACGACGAACGCAACGATTGTGTAGGTCAGTTCCCACTGCGCGTCGGCATGCTGATCCGTTCCGCGATAGGGAGGAATATGCCATGCCAGCAGCAAGCGCGCAACGGCCTGATGGTACAGGTACAGGTTGTACGAGATGATGGCGAAAAATAACAGCACGGGATTAGCGATGACGCGTTTCCATGCGGTCAACCCGAGCAGTGAGCCCAAGCCCATCAGCACGAACGCGGCGCCGACGAGGGTTCGATTGTGAATCTGCCAGATTGTCGACCAATCCGGTATCGCGCGCATCGCCCAAAGATTCTGCAGCAATAGAATGAAAAACGCAAACCCCGCGATTGCGGCGACCGTTGCCAAGACTTGCCGCGGGAGCGTCCGGCTCCGCTCGTGCCACGTAACGTAAAGATGTGCGGAGATCATGCCAAATGCGAACGTGTCCAGATAGCCGGGCAAATTGTTGATGAGCAGCGGCGCGGACGTATGCAAACAACAGCCCTGCGCGTACGAACGAAATGCAAGCGCGGCAAAGATCATTGCGCCAGCCGTTACCCAGGCATTGCGCGAGAAGAGCCACCAGACCAGCGGAAATACGGCGTAGAATTCGACCTCCACCGCGAGCGTCCAAAGAACGCCGTTGATCCCGCCGTACGTGTCCGGCCACCACGTGTGGATGAAGAGCAAGTGTGTGCCGACTTGCCGCGCGGCTTCACCGAAGGATGAGAAGTGCGCGTAGCCGATCGCGATCAGGACGACGATGCACAGAACGTAAGAAGGCACGATCTTCATCGCACGGCGGTATGCGAAGTGTCCCCACGCCGGCGGAGCGTCGTTGTTCGCCCGCGCCTTGATGAACGGATACGTTATGACGAAACCGCTGATGAAGAAGAACAGATCGACCCCGGCGAAACCAGTCTCGGGAATGAATTGAATCGACTGAAGCGGCGCCGGCAGCCACGAAATCTCCCAGACGTGATACCAAAGGACAAGCAGCACGGCAATGCCGCGCAGCCCGTCGAGCACACTCAAGCGCGTTTGCGCCAACTCAGTTTGCAGTCACGAGATTAGCGAGGCACTGTCATCCCGAGGTATCCGGCCGGTTCGGACTGCATCGCAGGGGCCGCCGCCGGAGCGCCGGCCGCCAACGGCGGCGAGAAGCAGAACGAGACGAATAATCCGACAATCCCCGCGATGAACGGCGCGCCGATGATCATATTAGGCGGCCAGCCAAGACCGCCGTCGTGCACGTATACGGCGGCCAGATACCCGATGCACATGACAAACGGTATGACAAAACCGAACGCATATAGTCCGTTGCCGTAGCGAGCGCGATCTTTGAGAACTGCGAGTAGAATATCCGCGACGATTCCCGTTGCAAGGGCAGCCGGTATGTCCCAATAGGTGTCGCTCTGGGTCGCCATCGCAAATCCGTAGAGCCCGAGGATGAACGTCATCGACCCCAGCGGCATCCGCCAGCGGCGCACGATTAGAAGCAGCATACCGATCGCGATCAGCGAGGAAATGATGATAGCGTCGATGCTGTAGGTTTTGCCTAGAGAGGTGTAGATCGGCTGCGGACGGCCGGCCGCCGTGAAGATGAGCTCGTCATTGGAGCGCCAAGCGGGATGGCTCGCGTCTTGCGCGGCCAGCTGCGTGACGTTGATTGCGTTGGATCCGTCGGGGTTCGCAACGAAGATCTGGGCGGCTCCTCCGGCGTTTGACGCGTACGCAATTCGTTTTCCATTCGGGGAGAATGACGGTTCCGACCCCTGCGTGGCCAGCGCCGTGCTTTTCGAACCGGTCGCGTTGCTCGTCGCCAGCGTTCCGTCATCCTTGCTGTAGACGATTGCGCCGCTGCGCGACCAATAGGGCTCGCCGCCGCCTACCGTTGAGGGCAGCCAACGCGCGGTGCCGCCGCTTGCAGGCACCATCGCGAGCTGCTGATGCAGCCCATTGCGCGATTGGAAAACGATGAAGGCGCCGTCGGGCGACCACGTTGGATTCTGTACGGTCGTACTGCCATTGACAACCTTTCGCGCGTTCTTGCCGTCGCGATCGATCGTGACGATCGCGAAATTTCCGGATGTGCCGGCGGGCATGGAAATGTAAGCGAGGCGTTTACCATCCGGCGACCACGCAATCTGCGTGTCGTGATTTCCTGAATGCGTAACGCGAATGGCGCCCGTCCCATCAGCGTTAGCCACGTACACATCCGAGGGCGGGATACCGCCGCTGTTCGATCCCTTTTGCACGCGATACGCAACGTGTTTGCCGTCGGGTGAACTCGCCGCACCCCAAATGTCTCGGTTCGCGAGTGTAAGTAGACGCGTTTCACGTGAACCGTCCGTGCGAACCGAATACAGCTCGCCGCCCGTGGTGCCGCCGTGATTAGGCGCCATGACGCTCTCGGTTGTGGTGTCTCCGAACGGCGAGGCGTACTGCGTGAAGAACCCCAAAAGCGTCAACAGCGCTACGGTGCAGAGCGCAACGGGTCCGGCGATCTTCCAGCCGCCCGCAGTTTCATCGTAGCGGTGCGCGATCGAACGAATCGGTCCGGCAAAAACCAAGGCTCCGCCGAGCGCAAGCCATAAGTGCGAGATGCTGATCAGGCCGGTGATGTCCGTTTCGATTCCGTACAGTGTGTGCCAAAACAGGTCGAAGACGCCGCCGGTCGCAAACACGATCACGCCGATGAGTGAGGTCCAGTAACCGAACGGCAATACGCGGCGGAACGGATAGCCTCGCTTGAGATTGCGTAAACCCATGATACCGAGCACGATGCCGTTTATCGCCATGCATGAGTACATGATCGCGTGCCAGGGCGTAAAGAAGCTTTGATCCACTAGTCCGTGCGCGTGCGCCCAACCGTCTTGCATGACGCCGGCCATGAGCAAGGCGGCCAGCACCGCCATGATCCAATCAAATGTAAGGGACGATGGTGGATACGACGCATTGCGCATTCTCTAGGACTCCTAAAACAGTGCGAGGGCCCGCTTGTACTGCGACGAACGTATGACTCTTGCGGCAGTCATATCTACGTTCGTAGAGGAGGACCGGTTTCATGGAAAACCCTCATGCGCTCCGCTCAAAAGGATGGGCCGGAATCGCCTTTGTCGTCCTCATTGTTGCCTCGGTCGTCCTCGGCGGCACGCCGCCTGACGCGAACGCCGCACCCGCTTCGATCGCCGCTTACCTGAGCACTCACCGGCACGCGCTGCTCGTCGGCGGTTGGCTCTCGTTCCCGACCGTGGCCTTCTTTTTATGGTTCGTCGTCGGCATTGCCGGTTATTTGCGCCGCATGTCCGCGCAGGATGAAGGACTGCCGACGTTCGCGCTGGCGAGCGGCATCTATACCGCCGCGGTCGCGTTCGTGGCCAGCCTGGTAAACACCGCGCTCGCCTTCGCGCCCGTAGGCCCAGGCGGGCTGCAATTCCTTTGGGCGCTCGGTGCGCTCGCGAACGGCGCCTTTTTAGCGATGGGGCTAGCGATCTTCGTTTACGCGTGCACCCATAGCATGCGCCGCCATAACTCGGGAGCAACCTGGCTGGTCGGGCTTGGCTACCTAACGGTCGCCGGTGAAGCCATTATGAGCTTTGGCATGTTCTATCCATCGGGGGTTGCGCTGGGCAACAACATTATGGGCCTTGTGCTGGGGTTTGTACTCTTCGCCATTTGGACGATCGCCGTCTCCACAACGCTCATCGGCCAGGGCAGCAGGCAGCTGGCGGGTTCGCCGGCATAAGAGCGCGCAGCAGCGCGTCGTAGCGCGTTGACGCGGCACTTAGTCCTTGCTATACTCCGTTGGTTCGGTCCCACCCGCCGGTGTGGCCGACTTTGTGTGTGCCGTTAGGTTCTATATTTTTTCAGGGAGTTTTGGTTTGCCCACTATCAGTCAGCTGGTTCGTAAGGGCCGCGAGAAGGCCGAGAAAAAGGTCAAGACACCGGCGTTCCGCGTCATTCAGACGGGTCCGAAGCCGGGTCACCCCGACCTGCCATTGCGCACGTTCGAGGTCGCCGGCAATCCGCAGCGCCGCGGCGTCTGCACGCAAGTCAAGACCGTCACCCCGAAGAAGCCGAACTCGGCGCTTCGCAAAGTGGCGCGCGTGCGTCTGACCAACGGCGAGGAAGTCACCGCCTACATTCCCGGCATCGGGCACAACCTGCAGGAGCACTCCGTAGTTCTCGTGCGCGGCGGCCGCGTGAAAGATCTTCCCGGAGTCCGGTATCACATCATCCGCGGCACGCTCGACACCTCGGGCACCGCAAACCGCAAGCAAGGCCGCTCGAAATACGGCGCCAAGCGCACTGCCAAGAAATAAGCCCTTCGACAAGGCTCAGGATTGAAAAGGAAAAGTTTTTTAGATGCCACGTAAAGGTCCAGCTCCCAAGCGGCAGATTCTGCCCGACCCGCGATACAACTCGAAAGTGCTCGCGCGCTTCATTAATAAGGTCATGCTCAAAGGCAAGAAATCTCTGGCCGAGCAGATCTGCTATGGAGCGTTAACGATCGTGTCGGAGAAGACGGGCCGCGAGGCGATGGACATCTTCTCGCAGGCGCTGAGCAATGCGATGCCGCTGGTCGAAGTGCGCCCCCGCCGTGTAGGCGGTGCGACGTACCAGGTGCCGATGGAAGTTCGTCCGGATCGCCGCCAAGCGATGGCGATGCGCTGGCTCATCGGTTTTGCGCGCGCTCGCGCGGGCCGATCGATGGAAGAGAAGCTCGCGGGCGAGCTGATGGACGCGGCAAACAATCAGGGCGCTTCGATCAAGAAGCGCGAGGACACGCACAAGATGGCCGAGGCGAATAAAGCCTTTGCCCACTACCGCTGGTAATTTTTTAGAACTTTTAATCATGGCTGCAAGAGAATTTCCACTCGAACGGACGCGCAACATTGGCATTGCCGCGCACATTGACGCCGGCAAGACGACCTGCACGGAGCGCATCCTGTTCTACACGGGCCGAACGCATAAGATCGGCGAGGTGCACGACGGCGCTGCTACGATGGACTGGATGGTCCAGGAGCAGGAGCGCGGCATCACGATCACGTCCGCGGCGACTGCGTGCACGTGGCGCGACACGCGTATCAACATCATCGATACGCCTGGCCACGTGGACTTCACCGTTGAGGTCGAGCGCTCGCTGCGCGTGCTCGACGGCCTCGTCGCGCTATTCGACTCGGTTGCCGCAGTGCAGCCGCAGTCCGAGACCGTTTGGCGCCAAGCGAACAAGTACAAAGTGCCCCGGATCATCTTCGTCAACAAGATGGACCGCATGGGTGCCGATTTCTTCAACGCGGTCGACAAGATCAAAGAGCGTTTGGGTGCGAATGCGACGCCGATCCAAGTGCCGATCGGCGCGGAAGACCACTTCGAGGGCGTGGTCGACCTTTTCACGATGAAGAAGGTCATCTATACCGACGATCTCGGCTCGAGCATCGAGCGGGAAGAAGTCGAGGGTGAGCTTCGGGAGCTCGCGCTGAAGTGGCGCCAGAACTTGGTCGAGAGCATCGCAAGCGAAGACGAAGAGCTGCTCGAGATGTTTGTCGCGGAGCAAGAGCTTCCGATCGACCGCATGAAGGAAGCTCTGCGTAAGGCGACTATTGCGGGCACGGTTCTTCCGATGCTCTGCGGTTCGGCGTTCAAGAACAAGGGCGTGCAGCCGTTGCTCGACGCGATCGTAGAATATCTGCCATCGCCGCTCGAGGCGAAGACGATCGTCGGCAAAGACCCGAAGAACGAGCAAGAGATCACGCGCAAACCCGACGACAAAGAGCCGTTCGCGGCGCTGGCGTTCAAGATCGCGACCGATCCGTACGGCAATTTGACGTATTTCCGCGTCTATTCCGGCACGCTGGATAAGGGCACGTACGTGTACAACGCGCGATCGGGCAGAAAAGAG
>Ga0185299_10002464_pt1 | contig 28354 bp, 23 predicted proteins | sample PaiPotPPA55metaG_FD_128002 | JGI IMG/M metagenome (GOLD analysis project Ga0185299, IMG submission 128002) | Iron sulfur acid spring bacterial and archeal communities from Banff, Canada, to study Microbial Dark Matter (Phase II) - Paint Pots PPA... ...
CGCTATGCAGGAAATTGAAAGCGGCAATTTTTCAGCCCCACGCTGGAATCTTTTTTCGCCCGATTCCGTCAAGGTTGTGAGTTGGAACATTGACCGCGGTTCGAAGCTGCGTGGGGTAATCGAGTTCCTCGCCGGCGAAAAGGCCGACATCATTTTGTTGCAAGAAGCGGACCTGAACGCACGGCGCACTCATCACCTCAACGTCGCGAGGGAAATCGCGCAGAAGCTGACGATGAACTACGTTTTCGGGCGCGAGTTTCAGGAACTGACTCAAGGATCTAAGACCTCACCTGCCTACCACGGCCAAGCAACACTTTCGCGCTGGCCGCTATCAAATTCCCGCATCATCCGATTCCAGAAACAATCGCATTTCTGGCACCCGCAGTGGTTTCTTCCCGAAATCCCGCCCTTTCAGGAGAGGCTCGGAGGGCGTCTGGCGCTGCTCAGTGACGCCAATATTGCAGGCAAAACAATCGCTACCTACAACATCCATCTGGAAAGTAGAGGGGATGATCAATTGCGTTTCGCTCAGTTAAACGAAGTTTTGGAGGATAGTAAGCGACACAGCTTGAATACCGCTGTTCTGCTTACGGGCGACTTCAATATGGATGTATCCCAGGGACCTGCAGCCGCTGCAATCACCCGCGCTCAGTTTCAGGACGCATTCGCGAACCATCACGCGCCAACGACACCTGGGTCATTTCTGGAGCACGGACGGATCATTGATTGGATTTTCACGCGTGGTCGTGTGCGCAGCATCAAACCTCTTGTTGACCGTTCGGTTTCGGCTTCCGACCATTATCCGCTATCCATAAATGTGGCTTTTGTCTAGCGCCATCGCGGTCCCTCGTCCGCTCGCCGTGCCTCGGCATCACGCCACACTTCTTTTGGACTACGGGACTTGTATCTAGGGTCACGACCTCGACGTTACCGTCAAATCTCTGCCATGAATAGCGAGCCATTGGATTCTCGGCGTAATTGCTGAGCGGCCTGCGTTTCTACTTTCCGTTGAAAACAAAACGCATAGCTGATTGCTTGGCGAAGCCCTCCTTGGACACACACTTGCTCCTGAGAGCCAGAGAGAAACGGAGATCGCCAATGACCTATGCATCGAGATCCGCGAATTTCGTTGGGCGCAACAATGCAGCTGCTGTCAGCAAGCCCTTGCCCGTTTTCAGAACAAGAAAAAGGAGCGTGCAGTCAAACTCTTGCGAGTCGCCAAGCTACGAGGCCCACAACGGCGCCGAAACTCGCGCGGAGCTCATAGGAAGGGAAGCGTTCGAAGAGATGTTCGTGGCATCGCGCCAGAAATTAGTAGCGATGGCCCATGCCATCCTTCGCAATAGAGAAGACGCCGAAGACGCTGTCCAAAATGCTTTTCTTTCCGCGCATCTCCACTTGGCGAGTTTCGAGGGCCGATCCGCCCTCAGGACCTGGTTCACGCGCATCGTCTTGAACGCTGCATTGATGATCCAACGCAAACGTAAACCATGCGTGATCCTGCCGCCTCCTGAGAATAGCAACTCACGTGAACTCAACTGGACGGAAAATATTCCTGCCCCAGACCCTGATCCGGAAATGCTTCACGCGGAACGGGAGACTTTTGAGTGCATCAATGGGGTTCTCGGAAAAATGAAACCGGTGCTTCGACAGGCGTTCACGATGACTTATTTCGATGAGCTCTCGGGGCTAGAAGCTTCCGCCGTGCTCGGTGTTTCAGCGGGGACGTTCAAGGCCCGGCTCTTTCGGGCAAGACGACAGGTTTCGGATCAAACGGAACGGGCTCTTGTGGCTCCCATCCATAGACGACCCTTTCGGCCTCCGAATTCTTGAAATGCAAATAACTCCAAATCAATTAGGACCTGAATCCATGATCACTGTGAAAGCGAGCCAAAAATTCTTCACCTATGCCGAGGTCACGAACCTTACAGGGATTTGTGCCGAGCATCTGGAAAATTTTGCAAAGCGTCACCGGTTGGGCTTCGTTGCACGAACCACGGAGACTCAGGGCAACCACACCGACCATTGGTTCTTCAGACCGTGGGACTTAATGTTTTTAGCGATGCTGTTTTCACGCTGTGCGCACTAAGGTCGAGGCTCACTTCACGCAATGGCGCCTCGGAGCCGATTTTTTAGCCGTTCACCTTGTGGTGCGATCGTAGGAAGCTGCGCCAGAGACCCAACTCTTCGATCCAGCTGATTTCATAGACGAACTCGTGCTCCTCGCGCGTGTGCTCTCGTTCATTCCACACAACTCCACGTTGTGTCTCCCAGTGCACATTGACTCCCTCGGGAAAGGCCGAAATTGGAAGGGTTGCGGAACTGCTTGCGGCTGTAGACATCGGTTCAACCTGCTCTTTCTAAAACTTCACGCGTTCATTTGAAGCTTTGACACAGTGCTTTCTAGCAATCGCAATTCCACACATAGCCGCAGTACAGGGCGCAAACGAAATCGGCGTTGCGACAACTGCCGCAAGGAAATACGTTTGAAGGTCCTTCTAAGAATGAGTCATCAGGAAGGCGTGATCCGAAGCGTTTCTCGCGTGTCGGTGTCAATCGCGTGGCGAAAACGCTAAACGGTTGGCAGCACTAAATGGAGCTACGCCAGGGCCAAGCCCCTTCACTCCTGCAAGCGCCTGTCCCCTCTGCGTGTTGCAGTCATAGCGCTGCAATTCAGTTGGCAAACCGGTTGCATCAATACTGACCGCTGGCGACAAGAAGTTTGGGCCGAGTCGCGTCATAGAGCTCGCTAATTCGATACCTAAAGAGAGGGACACTTTGAAAAGAATCACACTTTCTGCGCTGCTACTTGTAGGACTGTGTGTGGTCGGAAGTCCAATGGCAGTAGCTCAAGATACATCTTCGCAATCGTCCGCCGCCGACAACACCGCGATAACCAATCAACAGTTGGCGCTACTGCGCCGGGATATTCGCTCGATCAAGAAGCAACTCATTGCTGCGAATTTGACGCTCACGGATAGCGAAGCGACAAAGTTCTGGCAAGTGTACGAACAATACTCGGTGGATATGGGAAAGATCAACGATTCGAGAACGGCGATTATCAAAGAATATTCGGTCGAATACGGAACCCTGACCGATGACCGGGCCGCCAATCTTATTCGCCGCTGGCTGGACACGGACATCGAACAAACAAAACTGCGTCAGCGGTACGTGCCGATTTTTCGAACAGTCATGCCCGGGAAGAAAGCAGCGACCTTCTTTCAACTCGACCGTCGCATCAGCACGATGATCGACGTACAGCTCACATCGCAACTTCCACTGGCCCAAAGTCAGGAATGAATTGTTTCCTTGAGAGGCGCCATGTCCGCGATCGAGAAAGAAACAGAGCCGATCACTTCTGCGTGGAAGATCTTTGAAAGGCAATAGGGGCTTGGGCAACTCAGTATGAATACCGCAGCGTTCGCGAATTTCTTGCTGCTGAAGGAGCACATTTGATGTCTACCTCGCCAGTATCGGCTGAATCCGCCGCCACCGTGACGAAACCGCGGCCTGCTGAAAGCGACAAGCCTGCGGCCGCTTCCCGCGCTAATGACGGATGGAAAAAGTACCTGACTCCCCTCCTTGTCATGGCGCTCGCCCTAGCCGTTGTGATCACCATCACCCGCAACTGGAATGCGTGGGAGGGCGGCAAGGTCGAACAAGTAACTGATGATGCTTACGTCCGAGGGGACCTTACACCGTTGAGCACCAAAGTGCCCGGCATCGTGCGTGCGGTTCACGTGGAAGACTTTCAACGGGTACACAAGGGAGATCTGATCATCGAATTGCAGGATGAGGATTATCACGCACAGGTTGACCAGGCCAGTGCGGGAGTTGCGGCCGCCCGTGCGGCAATGGAAAACAACCGTCGACAACGCGAGTTGCAAGACTCTCGGATCGCCAAAGCCCTTGCTGGCATCGATCAAGCCAAAGCGCAAATCGCCGCGGCTGAAGCCGGCAAGCGAGCCGTGGAAGCTCAACTTGTTCGTGCCCACTCCGAACGCCAGCGCCAGGAGGGCCTATATCAGACTCATTCGGCGACGCAGCAGACGCTTGAGGCCGCTGTGGCCAACGACGACCAACTGTCAGCGCAGCTTGCCAGCCGCGATGCCGATCTCAATGAGGCTCAGACCATGTTGCGCAGCAGCGAGATCAGTGCCGAAGCCGAGCGCCGATCCAAAAGCGTCCTCGAATCGCAGGACATGCAACTTCAGGCCGATCTGCTCGCGAAACGGGCGGCACTCGCGGTAGCCACCGTGAATCTGGGCTATACGAAAATTTACGCGCCCGGCGACGGCAATGTAGGTGAAAGGCAAGTGCGGCCCGGGCAGCTTGTTTCTCCCGGCACACAGGTGATTTCGTTTGTTGATGTCACGAAGTGGGTGCTGGCGAACTTTCGTGAAACCCAGCTGACCAATGTGAAGGTTGGTGACTCTGCTGAACTTCGGATTGACCAATATCCCAGCCAGATAATTCACGGCAAGGTCCTGGAGATCGCGCCCGCCAGCGGATCGCAATTTGCTCTGTTGCCGCCGGACAATGCCACCGGCAATTTCACCAAAGTCGTGCAGCGCATTCCGGTCAAGATCGCGCTGGACGACAAGGCCTTCGCCGCGAGCTTACGCCCCGGACTGTCTGTGATCGCAACCGTTCGGACGAAACCGTAACGGACAAGTATGGCCGCTTCGAGCATAGTCGTTCGTCCGACCGCTACAGAGATCGCGCGCGGTGCCGCCGCGGCCATCCCGTCGGAAGTCTCGACGCGTCCTCTAATCGGCATTCTGGGAGTCGTCCTGGGCGCGGGGCTCGTCACTCTTACCGGCCGCATGCTCAGTCTAGGCCTTGCCGATTTGAAGGGTCATGTCGGCATCAGCTTCGATAATGGGGCATGGCTAGACAGTGCTTACAACGCGTCGCTCATGTTCATCGGACCGTTCAGTGTGTATCTGGGAGGGCTGCTCGGACCGCGCCGCATACTACTGTTTGCGGCCGGCATCTTCACGCTAACTTGCGTCTTTCTTCCGCTCGTCCATAGCTATAGTCTCCTGGCCGTCGTGCTCATTGTTGCGGGTCTTACCTCCGGCACATTTTACCCACTGACGTTGACTTTCGCACTTCGCAACATTCCACTGCGCTATCTCCCCTTCACGATTGCCCTCTACGCAACCTTCGTGGATGGCGCCGTGAACATCGCGCCTTCGCTCTACGGCTGGTACAGAGAACACTTATCCTGGGAGTGGATGTTCTGGAACTCCGCCGTGATTGCGCCGGCGATGATGCTCTGTATCTACCTCGGCATCCCGCCACAGCCGCCGCGCAAGAAAAGCGGTCCGGCTCCCAGCTTCGTTGGATTTCTTTATCTAAGCTTCGGATTGGCTCTGATTTTTGCCGCGCTTCAGCAAGGCCAACGACTCGACTGGTTTCGTTCCGGTGTGTTCAATGCCTGTTTTTGGTCAGGATCCTTCTTTCTTCTTTGCGCGATTGTTCGCAGACTACGTGGCCCCAATTTTCTAGTAGCGCTGCCTTATCTGCGCAATTGGAACACGGTGCTGCTTGGCATCCTGCTTTTCTGGTTTCGATTCACCCTATGCACAACCATTATCCTGATCCCACAGTCGCTAGCGATACGTGGATTTGAGCCCGACCAGATCGGACCAGCGATCATCTGGAGTGCCCTTCCGCTGATACCTATCGCGTTTACGGCCGGGCTTTTGTTGCTGCACAGATTCGATCCGCGGCTGCTCTTTGCCGCCGGACTTGCTTGCACAGCTCTTGCTGCGTGGCTCAATTCTCAATACAGCACCGCATGGGCCGCTCAGAATTTCTATCGCACCGAATTACTGACTGGCGTCGGACAAGCTTTTGCTTTCATCGGGCTTGTCGGTTGCATCGTGCTGGAAGCCATTTTTACCGGCGGCCTGGCTAAACCGGAGCGGGCTCTCACTTTCTCGGCTTTCTTTCACACCATCCGTATCTTCGGTGGCACCGCCGGCGCTATTTACATGGGCCACTTTCTAGCTGATCGCGAAAAACTGCACTCAAACCTCCTCGGACTCCACGTCAGCCACGGCGACTGGGTAACGAATCAGAACATTCATGCCGTGACCGAGTGGCTCTCCACCAAATCTTTCGGCGTGGCAACGGCTAGCGCCCGGGCGGTCGATCTGATTGCCGCCCGATTACGTCTTCAGGCGTACAGCTTGAGCATCATCGACGGGTTCCTACTAATCGCCTGGAGCTGCGCATGCGCCTTGATTCTTGTCGCTCTGTTGCGCAAATCACCGTTGAACTATGGCGACCTGAGCATGACCCAGCAAATCCTAGCCTCTGAGAAGGAATCAAAATCATGAAACGAAAGACACTCACATTACTGACCGCGTCGGTTTTCTGTGCCCACCTCGCTTTGGCTGACGAAACGGGTCGTACCGTGCCTTCGCGCCGCATCACATTGCAGGAAGCGGTTCAGTTGGCGCTGAAGCACAACCACAATGTTCGCATCGCCCACTACGGAGTCGATGAGAAACAACACGCGAAGGAAGCCGCGAAGAGTTCGTATTTCCCATCCATACGCAATGACACCAGCTTCATGCGCCTGACGGATACACAGTTGATTCAGATCAAGGAAGGCAGCCTAAGCGCACCCGGGGGAACATCGATTCCTCCTGTGAACACCATCATCAACCAAGGCGGACACACCCTGACAACTAGCGGAACCCAAATCACCCAGCCGTTGACTTCTCTGCTAAAGGTCAAGCAGGTAAACGAAATCGCCGAAGCGGACGTAAAGGCCTCACGCGAGCAAGCAGACCTTACCGAAAATGACGTAGCGCTCGCAGTGCACCAGGTGTACTACAGTGTTCTAATTGCACAGGCGCGCCGCAGTGCCACTGAGGCTCGAATAAAGGCGTCTCAGGATCTGCAGAGCGAGCGCATCCAACAGGTGAAATTCGGCAGCGCCTTGGAACAGGAATCCATCGAGAGCCGCGCGCAATCCTTACAATCGAAGCAAGAACTACTCACGACGGATCTTCAATTGTCAGATCTTAAGTTGAAACTCAGTGATTTGATGGGGCTTCCTCTGACCACCGGTTTGGACCTTGATCCCACAGTTTCAGAATTCCAGGAGGCTTGCTCTCGAGAAGAATGTCTTAAAGCCGCACTGGGTTCGCATCCTGAAATCCGTAAAGCTCGTGCGGAGGTGGAGAAAGCCGAAGCTGCAATTCGTTTGGCCAAGACGGATATCTGGGTGCCCGATGTCGAGGCTTTCGCACGCTATAGCCATCAGGATAATGTTCCGTTCCTGGCTAATAACTTTGGCACGTTTGGAATCCACCTCGGCTACGATCTCTTTGATGGCGGGCGTAAGCGAGCTGTGCTGCGCGAACGCCAAGCGCAGTTCTCTCAAGCGAAAGAGAACCTCGCAAAGCTGGCGGATGGAGTCGAGTTGGCAGTCGAAACTGCGTACAACAAGTTGGAAAGAACGCAGGAGATGCTGAAGGTGTCCGAAGAGATTTTGGCTCTGCGCAGCGAGTCGAGCCGCGTGCTGCAACAAGAATTGCTGCAAGGGGCCGCACTAAAATCGCAAGCCGCTACGGCAACCGCCCAAGAATACGAGGCAAAGGCGCTCCTTCTGCAATCACAGCTGGACTATTCGGAAGCGCACGATGAGTTCATGCATGCGATGGGCCGCACACCAGAATGACTCGCTTGAGTCCATGCAATGCCGGCAATTTGAGCCACGGTCAAACTATTGAACGAAATATTCCACGAGCTCGGGAATGTACGTTTTCCTTTTCGCGCAGGGGCGGCAGATAAATCGGGAATACATTCAGCCGGAAGTACAAATCTTCACCGAATTCACGATCCTGAGCCATTCGCTTCAAGCCTTGGATGGTCGCCGCAACAACCCTTAACGTACTCGCGTACTGTCGACTGCCTGGAACGCACGCTCCTGCAAGACGCGGAGCAGTTTAGGCTGAAGCTCTAGTGGCATTTCATCGAGGAACTCTGCGAGCGCAGAGAGGTTCATCACGAGTCGACTCTCGTGCATGGCTGCCCCGTCAACCGGAAGACGAGTCAGCGAACCGGTGTCGCCTGTGCGAAAAAAGTTCTGAGGTTAGTCGACCGCCGCTTGCAGGCTGTCGAAGTCGCTGCTCAACAGCCATCGCTTTGCTTCTCGTGATTCTTGTCCGTTCTCTAACACATCAAGGATGGCGCGATTTACGATGGCTAGATAGAGGCGCCTTACGGCATCGAGGTGGAACTTTTCCGTTTGATCGCCAATGGGGCCGGTCCAATTTCCATGCCATCTCCCAGGAGCCTCTGCTACAAAAGGCTCCGGCAGGTGCGCCGCCGCATCTTCGAATGACGCGAATTGGCCTTCTTGTTTCTGACTCTCTCTGATCATTTCTATGCTCCTTCGGTTGCATACGACCGAACTTTTCCAATTTTTGCCGGAGTTGCTGCAACCATGAGAGGCCGACCTAGCCGATTAGTTATGCAGCCACTGCCGTCTTTAACACAATCACAATCAGGCGCAAACCATTCTTCATCCAGATCACCTATGGCTCAAATTTCTTATCGCACTCTGCGAGGCGCGGTGAACTGCATCCGTACCAAAATTCTCAACTTGACCTCGACTCAGTCCTGGCAATGGTCCGTAGGTGGCGCAATACCAAGGCGCTTCATCTTGTAAAAGAGTGTGGTGCGCTTCAACCCGAGTCTGGCAGCTGCTCCCCGCTGACCCCCGAGCTTCCAATTAGCGCGCTGGCAAGCAGCCAGAATTTCGCTACGTACCTTGTCTTCGAGGGTGGGGTTTGAAATCTCGGGTTCCGATTGTTCGTAGCTTTCCAGAGGTGCTGGTTCAAAGACGCCATCATTGGAGAGAATGACGCCACGCGCGATGTAGTTTTGGAGCTCTCGAATGTTGCCGGGCCAGGGGTGGCGCACCAGGGAGCGCATGGTTTCCTGCGGAATGGATTCGATCGATTTGTCCATCGAGGAGGCAAACTGTTGAACGAAATATTCCACGAGTTCGGGAATATCGGCTTTCCTTTCGCGCAGGGGCGGCAGATAAATCGGGAAAACATTCAATCGGTAGTACAAGTCTTCGCGGAATTCACGATCCTGAGCCATTCGCTTCAAGTCTTGGTTAGTCGCCGCAACAACGCGAACATCGACTCGCGTTGTCCGCGTGCTGCCGACTGCCTCGAACTCACGCTCCTGCAAGACGCGGAGCAGTTTGGGCTGAAGCTCCAGTGGCATGTCTCCAATTTCATCGAGGAACAGAGTGCCACGATCCGCCAACGCGAACCGGCCAACATGAGAGTTGACGGCGCCCGTAAAGGCGCCGCGTTCGTGCCCGAAAAGCTCGCTTTCTAGAAGGCCGGCAGGCATCGCCGCGCAGTTCACCTTCACCAGATTCCGGTTTCGGCGGGGGCTGAGCTCGTGAATCGCTCGCGCGATGACTTCCTTGCCGGTGCCGGTCTCTCCGGTGATCAAAATCGTCGTATTCGTCCCGGCGACGGCCTCCACCTGGCTGAGAATGGAGCGCAGGCTGCCGCGTCGCCCTACGATCTCATCTAGGAACGAGGATCCCGTGCGTTCTGACTTGCGCACCGTCCGTTCATCAGCAAGATAGGGGGCATTTATCGGTGAGCTTTGCGGGTACCGTGTAAGCTCCATAATTGCATCTGATGCTGTGCTCATGCTGTGCTCCTGTTTTTAGTCGTTGCAACCCTGGCACTCTAGTGAATTGTGTACGCCACTAAACTCGAGCTTCCGCAGTCATTAACTGTCCCGCGTTCGGTAAGGGGAGATTAGAAGACCGGTGTTCCTTATCTCTTAAGAAAACAAGCCCCTCTTCGCCAAGATGGTGATCGATAACCAGCGCATCACCCTGATGCACTTGTGCTGTCGCCAGTAGTCTGGCAATTGGGTACACCACGTAACGCTCAATGGCGCGCTTCAGGTGGCGGGCTCCATACCTCTGGTCGGTTCCTTCTTCCAGCAGGAACTCCCGGCCTTCGCTCGTGATTCGAAACAAGAAGGGAAGCGTCGTCGAGTCCAACACCCGCTTCTGTACTTGCCTGAGTTCGATGTCCAGCACCTCATCCAGGTCCTCGTGCTTCAGGGGATGGAACACCACAACTTTGTCCAGGCGATTCATGAACTCTGGCGAGAACTTCCGCCTCGCCGCTTCCACCGCGGTCCTCTGCACTTTCTCCTGCAATCCCGTTGTCGCCTTGTCCTTCGGCTGGATGAACCCCATACCCCCGTGCATCAGATCGGCGATCTGGCTGCCCCCTAGGTTCGAGGTCAGGAAGATCACGGTCTGTGACAAATCCACTTTCCGGTTGTCACCCAGTGTAAGCGTCGCTTTATCCAGCATTCCTAACATCAGCTGCCACAGCGCGTCGCTCGCTTTCTCAATCTCGTCGAACAGCAGAAAACTCAGTTGCAGGTGCTCGCGGTGGCTTACGGCCAACGCTTCTTGCGTTATAAGCGGGTGCGTTTCGCGGTGCCCCAGATATCCTGGCGGCGAACCAATCAATTTCGCGATTTCGTGGGAGTGCTGGAATTCCGCGCAATCCACTTTGATTATCGCCCGGCTGTGTCCGAACAGAATCTCGGCCGCAGCTTCGACAGTGCGCGTTTTCCCTGAACCGGTAGGTCCCAGAAACAGCAGATTCCCCACGGGGCGTCCGGGAGAGTGCAGACCGGCGCAGAACACTTGATAGATATCAACAAGCGCTTGCACGGCCTCGTCTTGCCCGACGATTTTCTTCCGCATCGCATGCTCAAACTGGCAAGCCGTAGCACTGCGTTTTTCCGCGTCTAAAAACCGGGAGAGCCCCTGATCCGCCCCTTTTCCCAGGCGCGGACTGCGTTCTTTTTTGTGGGTCGATTGTATTGCTGTCGCCATAATTGCTCCTTCTACTGTACAAACTCAACTCAGTGGGACCCGTTTGTTGCTCATTTATCCGAACTCTGGTCTGATTCTCTTTCCAGCCGCTCTCTCCTGATCCACTCTCGTATGTAAAGGCCGCAGTTCTTCAGCTTGATCGAGTCCGCTTCCCACTTCTCGAGAAATTTAACCGCCTCGCCATCTACCGACCTCAAATCTGCCAAGTCGAGCACAATGCGGCTTCCTTTCTTTTCTCCCTCGATCAGTGTTCCTAATTCCGACACGTTTTCCGTGTCCAGTTGACCGCTAACCTTAAAGACCACTTCACCGTTTGCCTTTCTGGTGATCCTCAGCATCTGGTTCCTCGTCGCAATTACAACTTGCATCCCTTAAAAGGCAATTAAGGTGCCACTTGTAAGTGGCTTAAAAACAATCTGTTAGCGGCCCGGCCAACGCCGAACTTTCGACAATTGGCGAGAGTCTGTACAAAATCGGTAGCGTCGACACTGTTTCGGGAAAAAAGAATTAAGCAACTCCGCTTTGCATCGATTGCTGGTAGGGCTCGAGACTGCAGCAAAAGCGCAGTTCACTCGATCTTATCGATACGCCGATTTCTATGGGTGTATGATGCGCGCTATGGCGTCCTCAGGGCAGGGATCCGAGCGTTTGAATGCTCAACTCCTGGTTGACTCGATCCCTGCGCTGATTCACACCGCCATGCCTGACGGCTACCTCGATTACTTCAATAAACCTTGGCTGGAATATCTTGGCGTCACTTTGGATAAAGTGGCTGGCTGGAATTGGACCGATTTCATTCATCCTGAAGACCTCGACGGGATTGTGAGCAAGTGGCGAGCCTGCCTCACGACTGGAGAAATCTTCGAGAATGAAACTCGCGTCCGCAGAGCAAATGGAGAATACCGCTGGATGTTGCACCGGAAGGTGCCACTTCGCGATGCGAACGGCAACATCGTCAAGTGGTATGGATCGAGTCTCGATATTGAGGAACGCAAAACGGCGGAAGATCAGCGCCGCCGCAACGCCGAGGAGTTGCAAAGAAGCGAGTTCTATCTCGCCGAAGGGCAGCGTCTTGCCCGCATGGGAAGCTGGGCCTTCGATCCCAACGGCTTCTATTATTGGTCTCCCGAATTATTTCGAATGCACGGACTCGATCTGGCTTGCAAACCGCCTAGTGTGCAGGAATACCTTGATTGTGTGCACCCACAGGATCGCGAGTCGATGGCGAACCTGATCAAGGGAATCTTGACGAAAGCTTCGCCCTTCGATGCTATAAAGCGCATCGTTCGTCCCAACGGTGAGGTTCGGTACATTCGCTGCGTCGGTGCTCCTGTTGTCGAAAAGAAAACCCTGAAAAACTACGTTGGCAGCGCCATAGACGTTACAGAACACGAACTCCTGACTCAGGAGCTCCGCCGGCGCGAAGCGTACTTGACGGAAGCCCAAAGGCTCAGTCACACGGGCAGCTTCGGATGGAAACCTGATACTGGAGAGATTGTCTGGTCAGACGAAACCTATCGCATTTTCGAGTACGACCGCTCGGTTAACCCAACAATAGATTCAGTGGCGCAGCGCGTCCATCCTGAGGACCGGGCCGACTTTCAGAAGGTCATCGCTGATGCCTCTCGGGGGGCGACAGATTTCGAGCATGCCTATCGCTTGCTGCTGTCTGATGGGCGAGTCAAGCACGTCCACGCCGTAGCTCACGCTTTACAGGATGCAACTGGCAATCGCGAGTTTGTCGGGGCGGCGACTGATATCACCGAGCAGCGCCACGCCGAAGCGGTGATCAGAGAACAAGAAGCGGAGCTTCGGAACATTTTGGACCTCATGCCGCAGCACGTCTTTGTATTCGGGCCGGATGGAAGCCCAATCTACGCCAATCAAGGCGCGCTCGAGTATTTCGGTGTCGACGCTGAGCAATTACTAGCGGAGTCTCGAATCAATTTCGTTCATCCAGATGATCGTGAACACTTTCTCGCCGAAAGAAAGAAGGGATCGCTCACGGGAGCGCCCCATGAATTTGAGACTCGATTGCTGAGGCATGACGGGACCTTTCGCTGGTTTCTGTCCCGCCGAAATCCGCTCAAAGATGAGCGGAGGCACATATTACGGTGGTACGGCACCGCTACCGACATCGACGATCGAAAAAGAGCTGGGGAGGCCCTGCGGACCAGTGAAGCATATTTGGCGGAAGCGCAGAGGCTGAGCCAAACCGGCAGTTGGGCCTGGGAAGTAAAGCGAAGAGACGCAGTGCATCTGTCTGAGGAATGGTATCGCATATATGGCTTCGATTCAGACGATGGTATGCCTACTTGGGAAGAGCGGCTCCAACGCGTTCATCCGGAGGATCGAGCCAAGTGGCACGGAGCAATCGACCAAGCAATCGCTGAAAAGTCGGATTACGAAATGGAATTCCGAATCCTTCTTCCGGACGGCTCGGTCAAACACATCCACACCGTCGGCCATCCAGTCTTGAACGCATCTGGAGATTTGGTGCAATTCGTGGGTAGCTCGACGGACATCACCGAAAGCAAGCGAGCCGAGGAGTCCCTGCGGAGCAGTGAAGCGTACCTGGCGGAAGCGCAGAGGCTGAGCCAAACAGGCAGTTGGGCATGGAGTCCAGATCAGGATATCAGGTACTGGTCGGAGGAATGCTACCGAGTTCTGAGTTTCGATCCACAGGATGGTTTGCCCCGATTCGAAGAATTTTTTCAGCGGATTCATCCCGACGACCAACCCACCTTCAGGGAACTAATCGAGACGGCGACCCGCGAGAAGGCAGAGTGGCAGGCGGACTACCGCATCGTGCATCCGGATGGCCCCGTCAGGGACATTCACGTCTTAGGTCATCCTGTTCTGAGCACGTCCGGCCATCTCGTCGAATTTGTGGGCACTGTGATCGACGTTACTGAGCGTAAACGAGCAGAGGAGGAACGGCGCAGAAGTGAAACGGAGCTCCGGCAGATGCTGGATCTCGCGCCCCAACTTGTTGCTGTATTCGGACCAGATAACGAACGTCTTTACGCTAACCGCATCCTGCTCGATTACCTGGGTCTTACTCTTGAGGAGTGGAGGCAGAGATTTAAGAGCGCGGTTCCGAGCTACCGCACCGAGTTTGTTCATCCCGATGACTGGGAGCGGGTCACCGGTCATTCTGCTCGTGCTGTTTCCAATGGCTCTGCTTTCGAGTTAGAGATGCGACTGCGCAAAAGCGATGGAAGTTATCGCTGGTTTTTGGCCCGTTACAACCCATTGCACGACGAAGAGGGACAGATTACGCGTTGGTATGTGACCGGAACCGATATCGAAGACCGCAAGCAGGCGGAAGACAGGCTTCGTCAGGAAAACGTCGCTCTCCGTGAAGAAATCGACAAAGCCTCGATGTTTGATGAGATCGTTGGAACATCTCCCGCTTTGAAAAGTGTGCTCTCGCGCATCTCCAAAGTCGCACCGAGTGATTCTACGGTCCTCATCACGGGTGAAACAGGAACAGGCAAAGAGCTAGTCGCACGAGCGATTCACCGACGGTCAAATCGTGCCTCGCGTCCGTTCGTCAGCGTGAACTGCGCGGCAATCCCCCGTGATCTGATTGCCTCCGAGTTGTTTGGGCACGAGAAGGGTGCGTTCACCGGAGCGACTCAGCAGCGCTTGGGTCGATTTGAACTAGCAAGTGGAGGCACGATCTTCCTCGACGAAGTCGGAGAACTTCCAGCTGAGACTCAGATTGCTCTGCTTCGTGTTTTGCAGGAGCATGAGTTTGAGCGAGTTGGCGGCGCTCGTCGAATACGCGCTGACGTCCGAGTGATCGCGGCCACCAACCGTGACTTGCAAGCCGCCATCAGCGCTGGGTCGTTTCGTAATGATTTGTTTTATCGGCTGCATGTCTTCCCGATCGAGATACCCTCTCTTCGAGAACGAAGAGAGGACATTCCTCTGCTGGTGGAATATTTTATCGACCGCTATGCGCGAAAAGCGGGCAAGAACATAAAACGGGTCAACAAGAAGACACTGGAATTGCTTCAGTCCTATCCTTGGCCGGGAAACATTCGCGAACTGCAGAACGTCATCGAGCGTTCGGTGATACTTTGCGAAACAGAGATTTTCTCGATCGACGAAAACTGGTTACCGCAGCCGCCGCCTCTAACACCAGAGTCGAAACAGCAAGTCGAGCTCCCTCGGAGACTCCTCGTGCAAGAGAAGGACATGATCGAGGCTGCACTGAAAGATACCCGTGGGCGCGTGTTTGGGCCAACGGGGGCCGCGGCGAAATTGGGCATAGCTCGCTCCACACTGGAATCGAAGATTCGGTCGCTGAAAATCGACAAAAATCGCTTCAAGACCTAGAAGGGTTTTCGTCTGTACAACTGTAGGCGCGGTACTAGGAACGCGCTATACTCTCTAACCCGTAAGACTTTCAAGTCTGCGCGATCCCTCCGAGGCACACCCATGGCGCAGGGAAGTTCTTTTGTTGCCGACCTATCCACCCGCGATTCTTCGCTGCAACTTTCCTGCTATCTCCAACAACAAAATTGAGGTGACATATGACAACGCACGAACATTCAGTCGAGCTCGCCGGTGTCAATCTCGCCGGGCGAAATCATGTCTGCGCTTTCTTCAACACCCTCGACGAGGAGCACAGAGTGCTCGGCTCGTTCTACAAAGATGGCCTCGACCGAGGCGAAAAGGCCGCCCACATTGTGGATCCCGAGAATCGGGAAGAACATTTGAAGCGGCTCGCCGGGGCAGGCATAAACGTCCAACAGGCGATGGATACCGGCCAACTGGAGGTGCTCCCGTGGACCGACGCATATGTGCGGGACCACCGGTTCGACCAGGATGCAATGCTCGCTACAGTCGAAAAACTAACCAATCGGGCATGGCCGCCGGCTACGCACTTACTAGACTAGCGGGACATCATATGGATTGGTTATTTCTCGACAGACCTGCCATATACAACCTGGTGGAATACGAGGCACGACTCAATCTTGTTCTTTCCAAATACAAAGATCCGGTGATCTGCAACTACAATCCGTCCAAATTTGGCGCCACTGTGGCGATGGACATCATGCGGACGCACCCGCTTGTGATTATCGGTGGGTTACTGCGGGAGAACCCGTTCTTCGTTCCTCCCGAGCAGTTCCTCCATGAGATGCGAGAACGACGGTTAGCTCGCGCGACCGTAGCATAGTGAATCGCTCAAATGACCGTAGATCCTTCTGCGGAGATCCTCCGCCTGCGTGCAACGGTCAGGGATCTCCTGGCGCTTTCGACGACCCCGGAGGCATGGGTCGGACGAGAACCGCCTGCCATTGCCGCCGATCTCGCCGATTTGCTGATCGGATCGCTCGAGCTGGATTTCGCTTTTGTGCGATTGCGTGTTCCCACGGGCTGTCAGGTGGTCGAGGTGACGCGGGGGAATTCTTGGAAGGCATTTCCGGAATGGCTGCAGGAACACCTCGCTGTGTTCGGTCAAATTTCTCGGAAGGAAATCGTGACCAACGTTAGCGGGGTCGAGGAATCCTGCTGCGGTATCGTGATTCCTATCGGTGTCAACAGCGAACGCGGTCTCGTTGCGGTGGCGTCCGGTCGCCCCGAATTTCCCAACCAGATTGATCAGCAATTGTTTTCCGTAGCTGCGAATAACGCCGCGACAGCATTTCAGAACGCATTCCTTATCAAGGAGCTACGCAGCGCGCAAGAGGCGTTGCGAGCTAATGATCAAGAGCTTCGCAAAGCCCGCGACGAGTTAGAAATTAAGGTGGCGGAACGAACCTCGGAACTGCGCAAAAGTGAAAAAGAGCTTCGCGATGCGATCGATACCATTCCGGCGCTAGTGTGGAGTGCTCTGCCCGATGGCTCCAATACTTACGCCAACAAGCGATTTGTGGAGTACTTGGGGCTTTCGGCGGAACACAGTGCCGGATCAAGGTGGCACGCGCTAATTCACCCTGATGATCTTGAGCGACATGCAAGTAAATGGATGGAAGCGGTTGCTACCGGCAAGCGTCACGAAAATGAGTCGCGTTACCGACGCTCGGATGGGCAATACCGCTGGCATTTGGACCGCGGAATGCCGCTTCGAGATGAAGATGGAAACATCGTCAGGTGGTATGGGGTCACGACCGACATCGAAGATCGCAAACGGGCGGAAGATACAATTCGCGAACAAGAGACAGAGCTCCGGCAGATGCTGGACTTCACGCCTCAACTTGTCGGGGTTTTCGGCCCCAGCGGCGAACGCCTTTACGCTAACCACATTTTGCTCGATTACCTCGGCACCACTCTTGATGAGTGGCGGCAAACACCCGGCAATTTTTTTTCGTCCCAGTCGTTTATTCATCCTGATGACCGGGAACGGGCTGCGCGCACTTATTCCGATAGTGCTCGCTCCGCTGGCTCCGCTTACGACCTGGAGTTGCGTGTGCGCAAAGAGGACGGAAGTTATCGTTGGTTTCTGGTTCGCTACAATCCGGTACGCGACGACGAGGGACAGGTCATGCGATGGTTTGCTGCCTGCACCGACATTGACGATCGCAAGCGGGCGGAAGACAGGCTTCGGAGCGAAAACGTCGCTCTGCGTGAAGAGATCGACAAAGCCTCGATGTTTGAAGAGATCGTTGGAACCTCTCCAGTGTTGCAGGCTATGCTATCGCGCATCTCCAAAGTCGCACCGAGTGATTCTACCGTTCTCATTACTGGCGAAACGGGAACGGGCAAAGAGCTTGTGGCGCGGGCAATCCACCGACGGTCAGATCGGGTCTCACGTCCATTCGTCAGCGTGAACTGTTCGGCAATTCCTCGTGATCTTATCGCTTCTGAGTTGTTCGGCCACGAGAAGGGCGCCTTTACGGGCGCGACTCAGCAGCGCCTGGGTAGGTTTGAATTAGCAAATGGCGGTACGCTCTTTCTGGACGAAGTCGGGGAACTTCCAGTTGAGACTCAGATCGCACTCCTGCGCGTTTTGCAGGAGCATGAGTTTGAGCGTGTCGGCGGCAGTCGTCGAATTCGCGCCGACGTCCGAGTGATCGCGGCCACCAATCGTGACTTGCAGGCCGCCATCAGCGCTGCGTCTTTCCGCAGTGATTTGTTTTATCGGCTGAATGTCTTCCCGATTGAGATACCTTCTCTTCGAGAGCGAAGAGAGGACATTCCTCTGCTGGTGGAATACTTTATCGATCGCTACGCGCAAAAAGCTGGCAAGAACATAAGGCGTGTCAACAAGAAGACGCTCGAATTGTTTCAGTCCTATCCTTGGCCCGGAAACATCCGCGAACTGCAGAATGTCATCGAGCGTTCCGTGATCCTTTGTGAAACGGAGATTTTCTCGATCGACGAATGCTGGTTACCAAAGCAGCCATCTCCGACAGAACCGAAAAACCAAATGGAGCTTCCCGGAAGACTCCTGGCGCAAGAGAAGGAAATGATTGAGGCCGCCCTGAAAGAAAGTGGAGGCCGGATATTCGGACCCACGGGGGCTGCGGCCAAGTTGGGTATACCACGGTCGACGCTGGAATCGAAGATTAAGTCACTAAGAATCAACAAGAATCGCTTCAGGTCTATTCCGGGAACTTGAGGCTTGCCGTCCTCCATAAATTAGTCGTGAATATGGCATCATATTTCAGGTCGCCAGGTTGAGTTTATTCAAGAACGCGGCATAGCGCGGGTCGTTGTGCAAGCTCTTCAGTAGGGGATCCGCTTTCATTTCGACCAAACGTCATCACGCTCGTGCAATTCATTTTTGGAGCTTGGCGTACTCGGCTTTGGCTTGCTGGTAGATGGGAATGTCGGGATCGGCGTTCTTCCACAAATCCAAGAAAGTCTCGTAGGACTTCCGTGTAGCGGCTTCATCGCCCATCATCTTCTGCGCGCGGCCGAGTTGGAGCCAGGCCAGGGGTCCGATGACATGTCTCACGCTAAAACCTGGATTGTCGATCAGCTTTTGGAACTGAGCCGCGGCCGATTGGCCATCACCGAGCGCCACGTATGCGAGTCCGCGGATGTAGGCGGGGTACACAGACTCAAACGATCCCGTAAACGCCAGATCGTACTTGGCAGTGCCGCGGAGCAGATCGATGGCTGCCGCCGGATCATGTTGCCGCAGCTTGATCGCGGCCCGGATGGTGGGAATGAAGTAATGCTGCACGAGCGTGTCCTCGGGCCTTTCCGCGCTGTTCTGGTCTGCGAGTCTACCGCCTTCCGCTGTTCGTCCTGATCGCGCGAGCGCGAGCGCCAGGGCGAAGTTGTTATTGCGATCTAGCGGGCTTCCAGCTGCCTTGCTTTCATAGCGTCGAGCTTGCACGTCCTTTCCGACTTCGGCATCCTCCAGGGCAGAGAGGACCACCCACCAGTCAGCATTGCTAGCCTTCGAGGTTCGCCCCAAAGCTTGCAGTCGCAGCCGTTCGGCGGAGTGAAAGCGACCCTCCTGAATCTCGATCAAGGAATGTTCATGCAGGAAGTCTTCTCGATAGTTGCCTCGCTCCTCCTCCTTGAGGATCTTTTCGACGTTGTCCCGGTCGCCTGTAGCGAATGCCACAATCAGTCTCTCCCGCCGGATTAGTGAATTGTCGAGTTTAAGGGCGTCCGCTTTGGCGAGCCATGATTTTGCCTCATTGAATCTGCTTGCGAACCTGATGGACTGTATCGCGCTACCGAAATAATATGCGCTTGGCTGCAACCGTGCAGTCTCAACCGCTTCGTCAGCGGCGCGGTCGGGCTGGCCGAGATACACGAATGCAGCCCTGAGGTTGGCATGAGCGAGCACATCCCGAGGAAATATTTCTAAGAAACGAAGCACGGAAGAATATTCTTTCTCCCAGTCGCCGGTCACCCGGCCGTAATAGTTGATTTCGGTATTCAACCGGTCTTTCTCGGTCAATCGGTCGCGGAGTTGGTACGCACGCGTGTACGAAGCAGCCGACAACTCCGTGTTACCCAGGAAAAGGTAGGCCGCGCCCATGCGCCCATGCATTAGGGCAAGGTTTGGATCCAGTTCGACAGCTTGCTGATAGAGTTTGAGCGCTCCCCCAGCGTTGCCAGCCAGGAAGAACTGGGTTCCCTCAGCGCCCGTCTGGAGTGCTTCCAAGGAGACGCTGGTCGCTTTTTCCAGAGGCTGATTGAACCGGGCCAGCGATTCGGTCGGCTCCCCGAGCTTCCTCCGAAGGCGCACGGCCGTCGCTCCCAACTCATGGACTACCTGATTACGAGTGCTAATGTCGGTCCTTTCCTCAGCCAAGGTCGCTCCTGATCCGCAGTCGAGTGCCCTCATCTCCAGGTGATATCGGTTACCGGCGTCGGCGATTGAATCAGAGATCACCATCTTGCTGTTAGATGTCCCACAAATATGTCGTGCGATCTCTGGGGTGATCTTGGTGGTCGGCGCAAGTTTCAGTTGTCCCATGGTGCCGTACGCTTTATCCAATCCCAGCACGTTTAAGTATGGCGTCTGCTCCAATTCATAGCGCAATGCAGTATTCAGAGCGTCGTCGAAAACAGGTTCGCCTGTTCGGTTGTCGACGTCGGCCAGCACGATCGTGTCCGTGACGGAGAGCGTCACTAGACGACGGTAACTCCAGTACAACCAGAAGAGCGCAGCGATAACAGCCAACAGTGCGGCCGCCCCAAACCATCTGCGCAAGCGGACCGGTGATTTGGTGACTTTCTCTTTGGTTGGAAACTCCACGGGTCGCGCATCGGTTTTTGAGGTTTCGGTCGCGGTAGCCTGAAGCGTGGCATGTTTTGCGATATCTTCTGCCTCTTCGACAGTGACACGCGCGGTGAACTGGTATCCCTTTCGAGAAATGGTAACGATCAAGCGAGTCTCTTCCGAGTTGTCACCCAGCGCCTTGCGCAAATGGGAGATGTATTGCGTCAGGTTCCCCTCTTCCACGAAGGCGTCGCCCCACACGGCTTGCAACAATTCCTCTTTGGTGACCAGACGGTTGGGGTTTTGCACCAGGAAGAGAAGAACGTCGAAGGCCTTAGGGGTGAGAGACACAGGTGAATCGGCCCGCGATACCGTGCGCTTCCAGGAATCCAGTGCAAATTGGCCGAAACGGTACAAGTAACCGTCGGCTAGGCTCGATCCTGTTTCCTTACCGAGATCGCCCATTGTGAGAGCCAATCCAAATGCGCCCTTTCACCGGAAGTTTCCATGTTGAGTCTCTCAAGCGACTTCGCGATCGGCGAGTTTTTCGGAGAGGTCCAGTAGGATTTTCGGTTCGGTCGCAAGCGGTTGCTGAGCAAGCCAAGAAAGCCAGGTCTTGTCGACCGAGAAATCCTTTGTTTCGCACATGATGACAGATCGCTCAATCACGTTCTGCAATTCGCGGATGTTCCCCGGCCAGGGGTAGGACCGAAGCAAGTCGAGGCTTTCTTTGGTTATCCCGTGTATGTGCTTTCCCGCTTTCCTCGCGCAATGATCGACGAAGTATTCGACCAGCACAGGAATGTCTTCTCGTCGCTCCCGCAGAGGAGGCATATCAATCGGGAAAACGTTGAGACGGTAAAAGAGATCGCTGCGAAACGTGCCCGCCTGGATGGCCACCTGCAACTTACGGTTTGTAGCAGCAATCACCCGTACGTTGGTACGGATGGAGCGAGTTCCGCCGACACGCTCAAATTCGTGTTCTTGCAAAACGCGCAGCAAAGCAATCTGGGTTCCGAGAGGAAGCTCTCCCACTTCATCGAGGAAGATCGTGCCTTCCTCTGCCAATTCGAAACGGCCCAGGCGCCGCTGCAACGCTCCGGTAAAAGAGCCCTTCTCATGGCCAAACAACTCTGAGGCGATCAAGTCGCGCGGGACGGCAGCACAGTTGAGACAGACAAAAGCTCGTGAGGATCGGTGAGACCGCCTATGAATAGCGCGCGCAACAAGCTCCTTGCCTGTCCCGGTTTCGCCCGTGACCAAAACGGTGGCGTCTGTGGGGGCAACCTTGGATACGAGCGAGAGTACCTTTTGCAGCGGGGAAGAAGTCCCGACGATCTCGTCGAACATCGCCGCCTTATTGACTTCTTCGCGCCGAGCGACGTTCTCGTGTTTGAGTCTCTCTTCAGACTGCTTTGGATCCGCCATGCTTACCGCGAAGCTAGCCATATCTTGCCTCACCGATCTAGGAACGTTGCATGCTTGTTAGACCCTTTTGTTCATGTCGCGTATTGTGGAGCCGGTCCCGTCTCGGGACAACCCCAGATGGAGTCACCGTGGACACCATATCGGACCGAAGGAATGCCCTTTTACAGGGGGTGGGAACTAACTCGAAAGTAGTAGGAGACTTAATTCTTTCGATCTCGAATGTCTATGCGCTTCCATCCAAAGAGGCGGGCATCGACGGACCAGGCGCCCGGTCCGAGCATGGCCAGGGCGGCACCGAGGGTTCCCAACAGGATATAGCTCCACGGATCATGGGGATGCGTGAAGGCGCACCAAATCTCAATGATTGTCAGAAGTACTCCCGCGATGGGCGTCCATAAACCTGCGAGCAATAGTATTCCTGCGGCAATCGCAAGAGTGTCCAGGCTGATTGGCGGCGCACTTTGCAGCTCGATAATTCTTCGAACGACTAATGCCATGCCAACGACCAGGCGCATGAGTAGAAGGCCGGCTCCTGGCCAGCCGTGAGCGAATGTAGAGAAAAGTCGTCGCAAAACAGCTCGAGCATGGAATTTCCCAACGCCAGCCGAAAACCCCAAAAGGCACGTGCGAAACACTCTTTTGAGTGAACTAAAGCTCGATGATTCCGCGTTTCAAACCGATCATCGCGGCGTGGGTTCGGTCGTTGGCGTCCAGCTTGGAGAGGATGTTCCGGACTTGGCCCTTGACGGTTTCTTCGCTGATGGAGAGTTGCGCGGCAATCTCTTTGTTAGCATTCCCTTCGGCAATCAGCCGCAGCACGCGCACTTCTGCCGGGGTCAGCGCGTCATCGGTGGCATGCTCGGCAAGCTGGTAGGACGCCTCAGCGGAAAGCGCTTTTTTACCGGCATGCACCGCGCGGATCGTTTCCAGAAGTTCCTTGTGCAAGCTATTCTTCAGCAGGTAGGCGCGCGCGCCGGCTTTGAGCGCCCGCAGAATCTGCGCGTCGCCAGCATAAGTCGTCAGCATGATGATTCGCGCCTCGGGAAATTCTCCGCGAATCACGATCATCGCATCGACCCCTCCCATTTCGGGCATCTGCAAGTCCATCAGCGTGATGTCCGGATGGTGCGCACGGAACTGCTGGACTGCTTCCCGCCCATTCGACGCTTCGGCGACTAAACTCATGTCCGAATGAACAGCAACGAGCCCCGCAATCCCTTGGCGAACGACCGGATGATCGTCAACCGCCAGAATCCGAATTGGCCCGGCATCCGCGCTCATGACTTCCTCTCCGTGTCTTTCTCCACCGCGAACTTCTCTGCCAACCACGAACGCCTGCGGCCATCAGACGTCGCGTAAGCATTCGCGCCAGGAATGCTCAGTTCCACTTCCGTCCCAGTCTCCACCTCACTCCACACTGTCAGCTTACCGCCCAAAAGCTCGGCGCGCTCGCGCATCCCGCGCATGCCGTAGTGTCCGGGCCGCTCATGATCATTCAGAAGCTTCGAGTCAATCCCCTTACCATCGTCCCGCACCCGCAGCCGAAACTCCCGTTCGTCATACCGGATCTCCACTTCGATCCGCCGCGCCTCTGCGTGTCGGAATGCATTGCGCAGTGCCTCCCCTGCAATCCGGTAGACTTCGTCTCGCAAAATCGGATGGAGGTCCTGCGGCGTACCTTCCACCTCCACATGAAACTCGGCAGCGTTCGGATTTGTTTCGCCGCCCGCGAGTTCTTCTCCCAAAGTGTTTATCGCCAACGCGAGGTCGTTGGTCACCACCGTCGATGAGCGCAACCCCTGTACCGCATCCCGCCCCTCGGTAATCGCTTGCGCGGCTTGCTCGATGGCGCTATCGAGTGTTTGTTTCGCGTCGGCGGGACGCTTCGGGAACAGTTCAGATGCGGTCTGAAAGCGCAGCAGGAGTCCCTGAAAACTTTGCAGCAGAGTGTCATGCAATTCCCGCGCGACACGTGTGCGCTCATCGACGCGCTCGTCTAAGCGAATATTGAATTCCTTGGCGAGCTGGCGCGAGCGATAGAGGTACACGCACCACGCCAAAAGAAGAATTAAGGCGGCGGAGCTAGTCCGAAACCACCACGTTTGCCAGACGGTCGGTGCAACTTCGAACCTGACCACAGCTTCGGACTCACTCCACAGCCCTTCGCTGTTAGAGGCTAGCACGCGAAAACGATATGAATGAGCGCCAAGATTGGTGTATACGGCTTCCCGAGTTGCAACCGGCTCACTCCAGGAGCGGTCGAAGCCTTCGAGAAAATATCGAAAGCGAACTCGCTCAGGGGTTGCAAGGCTTAGACCTGTGTACGTGAACGTGATTCTGCGTGGCGACGCAGGAATGTGAACCACATCCTGGACGTTTACCGGACTGCCGTCGACGGAAAGCCCCTCAATGTGGGGGATGGCAAGCGCGGAACTAGCGGCGACTCGAGATGGGTCTACAACCGACATGCCGCTCCTGAGCGAAAACCAGATCCTGCCAGCTGAATCCGAGACCACCGATTGGCTCCGCTTCACTCCTTCAGTGCTCTCTAGACCGTCGGCCTGGTCATACTCGCGAACATCGACTGCCTTCACAACACCGCTTAGCAGTTTGTCGCGCGGAACGCGCAAAACATGATCTGAGGTCGCGATCCAAAACCTTCCGCTCTTGTCCTCCGCCATTCCGACTATTTGTTCGCGCAAAACGTCGGGCGATTCATGAGGAACTTGAAAGCGGTTAGAGGCAAAAAAGGCAAGACCAGCAGACGTTCCACTCCAGAGGGTCCCGGATGAATCTTCGAAAAGGCAGTTCACCTCTAGCGAAGGTAACCCCTCTACCGTTGTATAGGTTCTCCATTGGCCGTTTGAAAAAAAACTCAGCCCGCTAGGTGTGGCAAACCACATTGCACCATCGCGGGTTTCGAGGATGGACGAGACGGTATTCGAAGCGAGGCCGTCGGTCGTCGTGTAAGTGGTGAAGTGTCCATCTTTGAATTTGCTGACGCCGCCGTTTAGCGTGCCGGCCCACACAGAGCCATCGCGGCTCTCATGAACAGCATAGGCACTGTTTTGGGCCAGTCCGTTTGCCTTTGTATAACTCTGGCTCGCTATCGCACCGTTGCGAAGTTGTAGACGAGTGATTCCCCTGCGTTGACGTCCGGCCCACACCACATCTGCCCATCCACTGATGGAATAGACGACCTCATTTGGTGGTATCGATGTAACGGGTTGGACTCTTCCATTCTGGAGAACATACAGCCCACCTTGAGCGGGAGCCAACCAGGTGCGGCCCTCCGGGTCGACATATACAGGGCCATTGTGTTCGAAACGACGATCGCTAACAGGTGAATAAGTTACGAACGCACTGTCCCGAATGCGGCCTAGCCCGCGCGCACCTCCGATCCAGAGATTCCCTTCGCGGTCCTCGAACAGAGCGTTAATCCCGCCGTCTCCGCGAAGCTCATTCTCTTCGGAGAACGAAATGCCTTTCGCGTTGATGCGCAGTAGCCCGCGCGTCGTACCCGCCCAGATATTCGAGTCACGATCGCGCAGGAGGCTCAAAACCTGGACAATGCCCAGGAACGACGGCAATTCGAGCCGACGAAACCCGTTGCCGTTTCCGCGATACAAGCCCGTGCCGGTGCCGACCCACAACTCGTCAGTACCGATCGCCAGCAGACAATCGATCTTTCGATCGGGCAATCCTGCGTTGACCTGAGTAGCTCGCCCGCCCGCAAGAAAAAAGAGGCCAGCGCCGAGTGTGCCCGTCCAAATCTTGCCGTCGGCCGTTTGGGCCGTAGAGATTACTGGCGGTAATCCAGGTACGACAATGGGCGCCAGTTTCTGAACGTCGTCTCCCATGAAACGGAATGTGCCCTGCTCGACGTCCGAAACCAGTACTCCGCCGTTGGTATCTTTTGACAGGGCGGTGATTGCGGGTAAACCGTACCCGACGCTCTCAAACTTGCCATCTTTTTGGTGTACGACATAGGCGCCCTGTGCACGGATCCACAGTTTTCCGCCGGCGTCCGTAAGCAGTTGCAATATCGAAACGTTCGAAGCGTTCGAAGCGCTGGCGATGGAAGTAAGAGAGACAGGCGTGAAATTAAAGCCGTCGAAACGTATCAGGCCTCTGTCGGTTCCAATCCAGAGGTATCCATCTGCGGTTTGCGCGATTCCGTTGACAGCGCCCCCGGGAAACCTGGTTTCGGTGGTCCATTGTTCGCGGACGTACTGCGATGGCAAACGATTGGGATCGAGTGCACGTGCATCGGCGACAAGGCCCACTAGCACGATTCCAATAAGGGGCCATTGAGTTTGCTTCGACGAGCAAATCACGGAAGGTACTCGAATTTGTCGATTATGACCTCATTTTCTTTTTTCAGGGGGATTTTGCCTTGATGAAATACATACAAGGCGATCCGCACCGATTGGCCCCCGGGGGAAGGCACACCGGAGGTAAACACATGCCGGTTAATGACACGGCCGCCGCCTGTATTGTCCGATCCTGCTAACGTCGAAAACGTTACTTTCCCCGGTTCCCACCGAAAGGAATGTGTGCAGAGACCAGGCGGCGCCCGAAAGGCAACAATGTTAGCTGGAACGTAGTAAGGCTGGACGACATAACTCACGTTGGTATTATCAGGGTCTCCCCAACGACCGAGCTCAACGTCCAACTCGCGCCGGGTGCTCTCTGTGCCAACGCCGTCCCAGGTGATTAGAGTCAAAAGGGCAGAAGGTTCGAGATGAGAGACATCGCGCACCTGGAACCTGTATGTTCCGTATCCCAGGCTGTGCATGAGCTTCAGCTCCGCCCCAGCCCACTTTCCCGGGCTTCCCGAGGTGCGAAGATGCAGTGCACCTCTTTCGTCCGTCCAAACGTTCGCAGGATCGAAAAAGTTTCTTGACCCCGCGCGAAAAATCGGACCGGTGCTCGTGGTCCACTCGTAACCGCTAAAGTTCAGTATCTTGGGCGACGGGAGTACCGGCGCTGGCCCCTCTCCGTTAACGACTGCGAGCGCCACTACGCCGTTACCGACGATCGGCAACGATTCAGTTTGTTCAGGTGGATTGTAGGTCGGGTCAACCAACAGAGCGGCATACTGAATTCCTAAGTGCACTGAAGCTTTCCACCGGCCGTCACTTTCGATATTGGTAAATGGCTGACCTGATTGCGGACACAGGCCCCATCGGCCATCTGTGTTTGCATACAGCGCGATTCGCTGCCCGGGTCGAACTCCCGTGGCACGACCTTCGGTCATGTCTGTCTTGTAGTCACGTTCGGTTATGTCTATCTTGTAGGGACTCTCCTGATATGCGGCGGGGACCTTGCTGAAAGCAACTGTTGAAGCTGAATTTCTTGGTGAAGAGTGGCATCCGGTGAGCACAAAGTACACCAACAGCACTGAGAATGTTGCGGTACGTGCGACTATGTGCGGGCGCGACACCATTGATCTCCGTCACGATCCGAGGTAAGGCGGCCAGGGCTGCATCCACCATGGCCCGCTGTGCGCATAAATAACAATCTGCTGCTTTGGTCGAGCGTTTCTGACCCGCCCCGCGATCGTATCGATTCTTTCTCGTCCACCTTGCGCCGCTGGCGGAATATGGGTGAACTCAATGGATGGGCCGGCGCTGCTTTGCTGCGAATGGCATCCCTGACCCGCGAAACCAAAGACCACATAAGGATGAGCGTCCGCGCGAGTTTCTTCGGCGAAATGCTTACCGCGGGCCCTGCAGTGCCTCGGGGGTGCCTCTTTTTCGGACATACAGACACCAGGATTTGAACGCTGAGGATATAGCACGCCTGTTCTGTAAACAAACCCAAATCGAGGTTCTCTGGGCACTCCACTTGAAGCGAGCGCATTGCTTTAGATGTTCCGAAGCCTCTTGTGGTACCACGGATTGTGCGTGGATCGGTTTCACTTTTGCTCTGACTCCGCAGATAGTCCTCGGAAGCCATAAGCTCGTTCACGTGAACGATTCCGAGTTTTTCATACTTTTTAAGAGTTACCTGAAGGACTTCCTCAAAGCCTGCCCCCGAAAATACGGCCCTGCGACGTCCAGATTCACCTCAAAAGAGGCGTTCAGCAAGGGGGCTCGGATTTATGGCGACACCAACGATAGCTTTTCGAGATGGTCATGAGGGTGCCGGTGACCTCGATGTAGTTCGCCAGCGTTTTAACACACATGACAGCTCGGGCGGACTGCCGCGAGGCAACAAGCTCCGCAGAAACAATTCACCGAGTGAATCTGTCCACAATTGTGTCCGTAACTCCGAAAGGATCATGGGCATTCGCGCCGCCATGGACGTGGTCTTAGAATTCGTCCGGACTGCCAAGCTCAGGGATTCAGAAC
>Ga0185299_10002467_pt1 | contig 28337 bp, 28 predicted proteins | sample PaiPotPPA55metaG_FD_128002 | JGI IMG/M metagenome (GOLD analysis project Ga0185299, IMG submission 128002) | Iron sulfur acid spring bacterial and archeal communities from Banff, Canada, to study Microbial Dark Matter (Phase II) - Paint Pots PPA... ...
GAATTTCGCGTCGAGTTCTCGGGCGAGCCGGGCCAAGGCTTGCGGATCCCGCCCGCCGGCGACGGCCTCGACCCGGAAAGCGCCGCCCGCGCCGGCAATGATCTCGGCGGTCGATTTGCCGATCGATCCGGTCGCGCCGAGGATGACCACGCTCCGGACTTCGCGGTCCGCCGCAGGTCTTTGCCGCAATCGCATGACTTTCTCCATGCCGCCTCCTCAATTCAATCAAAGAGCATGTCCGCGGGAGGTGGAGCAAGAGTTCCCGCTTAGGAAAGCGCTAAGAAAACGCGGCGAGCCAAATAGTACCACACGGGCATCCAAGAAGATGCGGACCGCCCTAAAACCAATCGAACAGTCCAGCAGCGGTCGAAGCACCTCCCCGCGCGGCGCCGACGATGGCCGCGAAAGCCGCGGCCGCGATAAATCCATCGAGCCGGTCCATGAACCCGCCGTGGCCCGGAATCAAGCCGCTCGAATCCTTTGCGCCAAAGTGCCGTTTGACCCAGGATTCGAAAATGTCGCCGCCTTGCGAGACGGCGGCGGCGGCAAGGCCAAGCGCGAAAAGGGGCAGGGCCCGCCACGGATCGCCAAGGCCATGAGCGCCAATCACGGCGCCGACACTCGCTCCGGCCAATACGCCGGTAAGCGTGCCGGACCAGGTTTTCGAGGGCGAGACTCTCGGCCAGAGTTTGGCGCCGCCGATCGCACGGCCTCCAAAATAGGCGAAAACATCGGTGCTCCACACGGTCGCGAAAAGCCACACGATCGATCTTGCCCCGTATTCCGCCGAGCCATGCAGCGCGCCGGCGGAAACGAGCAGCAAACCCGCATAGACAATCCCGCCGAAAGCCCAAATCCTCCGCCCCGGGCCCGCGGCCAGAGCGAGGGCAAGTCCGCAACCGCCAAGCACGGAGCAGGCGGCGCCGAACCAAGCCTTGCCGGCAAAAAACGCGCTAACAACAAGCCCCAAGGCAAGGAGAAAAAAGCGGAGGCGACGGTGGGGCGCCGCTATTAGATCTTGCCATTCGCAGCCTACCGCCAAGGCGGCGCCGAGCCAGATCAGATCGAAGACGAGGCCGCCCTGCCAGACGGAGACAACCGCCGCCGCCGTCAAGACAATTGCCGAGAGGACGCGCGGCAGGAGATCGGCGAAGCACCGCTGCCCAGAAAAATTGGGCGCCGAAGGGTTGTTGCCCGGCGCATCGGCGGCATTGTTCAGCATGGCAAGCAACCCAGGACTCGGGGCGGCCCAAATCATGTTTTCGCCGCGCCGGCCAGGACCCTACCATTCCGGTACTGCCCCGTCACGCCGCCGAACCGCCGTTCCCGCGCCGAGAATTCCGCCAAGGCCGCCGAAAAAGCCTGGCGGTTGAAGTCCGGCCAGTGCATCGGCAGGAAAACGAATTCGGAATAGGCCGCTTGCCACATCAGAAAATTCGACAGCCGCTGTTCGCCGGACGTGCGGATGATGAGATCGGGATCGGGAATGCCCGCCGTGTCGAGATGGCGGGCGAACAGCGTCTCGTCGATTTCGGATGCCTTGATAAGGCCGGCCGCCACCCCTTCCGCCAAAGCCCGTGCCGCGGCGGCAATCTCCTGCCGGCTTCCGTAGTTGAAGGCGACGATCAAGGTAAGACGGCTGTTGTCCTTTGTCCGGCCCTCCGCGTCGTCGAGCAGGGCGCGGATATCGGGTTTTAGATTGGCGCGCGCGCCAATCACCTTGACCTTGACGCCGGACGTGTGCAATTCATTAAGATCGTAATGGATAAAGCGCTTAAGAAGGCCCATGAGGTCGGCGACCTCCTGGACGGGCCGGTTCCAATTCTCCATGGAAAAGCTGTAAACCGTCAGATAGTCGAGCCCGAATTCGATCGCCGCGCGAACGGTTTCGCGAAGCGCTTCCAGTCCGCGCCGGTGCCCGTCGATCCGCGGAAGTCCCCGCCGCGCCGCCCAGCGTCCGTTGCCATCCATGATCACGCCGACATGCACAGGCGCGCCGGTCAGGCGCCGTCGCGCGGGAAGCGCTGCCTCATCCGCAACCATGGATGACATAGTCATGTCCTGGCCGCCCGCCACCTGTGGCATCGTCCCTTGGCGTCCTCCATCCTACGCAAGACAGCCCTCTGTCATACAGCACCTTTCAAAACGGCCCGTAACACCGGCCGGCCCGTCAAACTTGACACGCGGCCCTCGCGTGGGTTCCCCGCCCCCTTATAGCAGATCAGGACGGTTCAAACTTGCATGATTTCGGTTTCCTTCGTGCTCAGCGCGGAATCGATCTCGCCGACGAATTGATCCGTCAGTTTCTGGACCTCAGCCTCGTGGCGTTTCTCGTCGTCCTCGCCGATAGACTTATCCTTGAGCAGTTTTTTTAGGATGTCGAGCCCATCGCGGCGGACATGGCGGACTGCGATGCGCGCCTCTTCGGCATATCTGTGCGCGACCTTCGCCATTTCCTTGCGCCGCTGCTCGTTGAGTTCCGGGATCCGGATCCGCAAGACCTGGCCTTCGACGGTCGGAGAGAGCCCCAAATTGGCATTGCGGATGGCCTTGTCGACGGCGCCAACCATTGCCTTGTCCCAGACGTGAACCGAAAGCATTCTCGGCTCCGGCACGCTGATTGTCGCCAGCTGATTGAGCGCCATCGCTTGCCCATAGGCCTCGACATGCACCGGTTCGACGAGGCTCGCCGACGCGCGCCCGGTGCGCAAACCTCCCAATTCGTGCTTCAATGTCGCGACCGCGCCCTGCATGCGCCGGCTAAGGTCGGGACTATCAAATTCAGCGCTCATGTTGGAACCCTACGGTGTTTTCGCCCGGCCCGTCCATGGACCATCAGAGGTTCGTAGCGCACTAGGAAGGCGAAACCAGAGTGGCTTTGCCGCGTCCCTCGAGGACGGCGAGGATCGCGCCGGGCTGCCTTATCGAGAAGACGATTATGGGAATTCCGTTCTCGCGCGCAAGCGCGAACGCGGCGGTGTCCATGACCGCGAGATTCCTGGCGATGGCTTCGGCATGAGTTAAGCGATCGTAGCGAACAGCGGCTGGATCGCGCTTCGGGTCCGCCGAATAGACTCCGTCGACCTGCGTCGCCTTCATAATGAGATCGCAGGAAAGCTCGGCGCCGCGCAAGGCCGCGCCGGTATCGGTTGTAAAGAAGGGATTGCCGGTGCCGCCGGCGAGAACCACGATCCGGCCCTTGCCAAGATGATGCAATGCCGCCTGGCGCGAATACGCCTCGCAGAGCGCGGGCATGGGCAAAGCCGAGAGCGTTCGCGCCGCCTGGCCTTGCTTCTCGATCGCATATTCGAGAGCGAGTGCGTTCATCACCGTCGCGAGCATGCCGATCGAATCGGCGCGCGCCCGCTCGATGCCCTTATCCGCACCTTCAATGCCCCGAAAAAAATTCCCGCCGCCGACGACCACCGCGACCTCGACGCCGAGCGCCGCCGCGCTCTTCAGATCCGCCGCGATCCGCGCCAGGGTATCTTGATCAAGACCATGACTTCGCGCGCCCATCAAGGCTTCGCCGGAGAGTTTAACGACAATCCGCCGCCAAGCCGAAAATTTCGGCGGAAAGTTGGTTTCGCCCGATCCGGTCATTGGCTTGCCGCTGGTTCCCTGCCCGCCCCGATGCGAACGCCCGTTCCGCGCTTCGCCACCTTATACCATGAGTCGTGGATGACGGCCCATGGCGTCTTTACCCCAAAGATTTTTTCGACAATATCCCACCGTACAACAAAGAGATTAATGTTCATGATCGATTCAACGGGTGCGTCCCGCCTGTCCCCGGCGCCGGGCCAAACACTCTTGCCTCGCGGACACGGCACGGCCAGCCGCTCCATCGCCCTGTTTTGCAAAATCCCAAGAAGCAGCCATATTTGATTAGAGTTCCCGAATCCGGGTGGCGGAGGATGGAAAAATGCAGGGTTTTGGCGAAGCGAAAATGCCCGGCAATGCGCCTCTCCCGCTTTATGGACAGCGCGGCTGCGCGGCGGTTATCGCTGGCCTTGGATGGTTTGGCATCGGAGTGGAGCTCTACCTCAATATTCAGGACGCGCTCGTCAAAAACTTGCCGCTGGCGGGGTATCTCATCGATTACTTCAGCTTTTTCACGATCGAGATCAATCTCCTTGTGGCCCTCGTGCTCACGATTTTTTGTGCACGGCCGCAAGCGGAACAATTTTTGACTACGCCAAGCGTCACTTCGGCGCTTGTCGTTTATATTATCATTGTCGGCGTGGTCTATGCGGTGCTCTTGCGGCATTTATGGCACCCGCATGGATTACAGCTTTGGGCCGACATCGCGCTGCATGATGCCGTGCCGTTCCTGTACCCCGTCTATTGGGCGGTGTTTTTGCCCAAGGGGAGCCTGCGATGGAGCGATCCCGCCTCGTGGCTCGTCTTCCCGGTGCTGTATTTCCTCTATAGCATGCTGCGCGGCGCGGCCTTTGGCATCTATCTTTATCCTTTTTTCGACGCCGCGCAGCTCGGGTTTGAACGGGTCGCGATGAATGGAACCGTTTTGCTTGCCAGTTTTTTTGGGCTTGGTGTCATTGTGACTGCCATCGACCATGCCATGGCCTCCGGCGAGAGTGGGCGAAGCGGGCTTGGCAGGGTGGCCGAACTCTGACAAATAGGGCCTTGACGGTTCATTCGCAGGCTTCCTCAGGCTGCAAAGGGACGCCATGGGCCTAGCGGAGACCGGGACAACGCCCGCCGGAAACGGCGTCCACTTTTCCATCGACGCGGTTGTCGCCGCCAGCCGGCGCACTGTCGCGACTTCCTGACCTCGCCGCGCGGAGCAATTTCAGTTCATCGAGACCGTCATGACAAAGAAGCTTTTGTTCCTGTTGGACACCGATCCGGCGCCGAGCGCCTTTGACACAGTCGTCGGCTATGACGGCGGCGCCGATCATGTCATCGGCTACGGCGGCGTGACGCCGGAAAACGTCGCTGCGCTCGTCGACGGAACGATTTACACACGCGGCCCTAAGGAAAAGCAACATACCGCGATCTTCGTCGGCGGCGGCAGCATGATCGCCGGCGAGGCGTTGTTCAAGGCGGTCAAGACGCGCTTTTTTGCCAATTTCCGGGTGTCCGTGATGTTGGACAGCAATGGCGCCAACACCACGGCGGCCGCCGGCGTCGCGCTGCTCGCCAAAGCTAAGCCGCTCGCCGGCAAGAAAGCGATCGTGCTCGCCGGCACGGGCCCGGTCGGCATGCGCGCCGCGGCGATGCTGCATAGCGAAGGCGCCGAGGTCGCGATCACCTCGCGCTCGAAACAGCGTGCGGATGCCGCAGCCAAGGCCATCAACGATCGCTTCGGCTTTGCGCCGGCGTCCATCGAGGCCGTCGACAAGGACGCCCGCGCGGCGGCGGTCAAGGGCTTGCAGGTCGTGTTCGCCGCAGGCGCCATCGGCGTCCCGTTGCTCGACGAAAAGGACTGGCAAAATGACCCGGCGATCGAATTGATCGCCGACTGCAACGCGCAGCCGCCGCTCGGCATCGGCGGCGTCGAGGCGACCGACAAGGCAACAGAGCGTCACGGCAAAATCGCGATCGGCGCGCTGGGACTCGGCGGCCTTAAGCTGAAACTGCATCGCGCTTGCGTCGGTCAGCTGTTCGAAAGCTTCGATCAGGCGCTCGATGCCGAGAATATCTATGCGCAAGCCAAAGCCCTGGCGTGATCTGACTGTTGGAGGGAAAGGACTCCAACGTCATGGCCGGGCTTGAACCGGCCATCGGGACACCAGGGCAGGAGTCTGGATGCCCGGCTCAAGGCCGGGCATGACTCGGTATAGCTTTTGAAAACGGGGCAAAAATGACCAAAGCTAGTTCACTCGCTACCTTTCTCGACGATCTCGCCAGTGAACGTCCAACGCCCGGCGGCGGCGGCGCGGCGGCGGCGTGCGGCGCCATCGGCGCGGCGCTCGTCTCCATGGTGGCCAATCTCACCATCGGCAAAAAGAACTACGAAACGGTCTCGGAAGATCTCGAGGTCGTGAACGCCAAGGCGGAGGCGCTGCGCGCCGAGCTGACCGGCGCGATTGAAGAGGACGCCGCGGCGTTCAATTCCGTGATGGACGCCTATGGACTGCCGCGCGGCACAGACGAGGAGAAAGCCAAGCGCGCCGCGTCGATTCAAGCCGCCTTGAAGGATGCGACGCTGGCGCCCTTGCGCGCCGTCAAAGCCTGTTTCGAGGTCATCCGCCTGGCCTCCGCCGCGGCGGAAAAAGGCAATCTCAATGTGATCAGCGACGCCGGGGTCGCCGTGCTTGCGGCGAACGCCGGGCTGCGCAGCGCGGCGCTAAATGTGTTCATCAACGTTAAGACGATCAAGGATCGCGATTTCGCCGAAAAACAGATCGCGGAAGTCAATGCGCTGCTCGCGCAGGCGGCGGAGACGACGGAGTCCGTTTATCGGACAGTCAGAACCAAGATCGGCTCGTAAATTCGGGGTACTATTTTGGTTGAAGGACGGTGCGGCCGGCTAGAGCCCACATGCTGACAGCGGGTGGCCATCGGTCAGATCGGGAGGAGAAGGCAAGATGCTCGGGCGCGTTCTTGTTATTTTCGTTGCGATGATTGCTTTCTGTCGGGTTGCCGCTGCGCAGAATCTCGATTGCGGGGAGCCGCCGAAGATGCCCATGGAGTCCTCGGAAGCGGAGAGGCTAAAGGGCGAACTCGCAGGAAAGGCACAATTGCTGTTCCGGTCGCTCGGTACCGGCGAGTTTAGTGGTGCGCTCGAAGGGGAGAAAAATACGATCTACCAATCGGGGGACAAGGTGCTAGCCCAATGGCAGGCAGCCTATCTCGGCTACTTGTTCTGCAAGGCTGTCGTCTCGGCGCCGAATCTGACAGCCCAGCAGAAATTTCAATTCATCCTGGCATTCCAAACGAAAATTCCGCCTCCGCCACCCCGACCGCCTAACGATGTTTGCGCTGACGACGAACCTGTCGCGGGGTGGCTAGCAACGTTTTCCACCCGTGAGTCAGGCGGCGGAGCACACCGGGAGCTCGGCACCCGCCGCATTGTGGTGCCCACTCCGGCAGCAATTGATGTGCGGCCGTACCTTCCTCGGGACATGTCGTCCAGAAACGTTTTCATCGACATGGTGGCAACTACGTGCCACGACGTGATCCAACCTGGCCAGTGGACCTATTTCGTTAAGGTGGTGGGTACGTCATCTCAGTGCATGCAGTTTGAGGTGCAGGGCGATGGTACCCCTATTGGCGGGGGGGCCAAGTACCAGTCATCTACATTTGACACATCGGCCATCGCGGAGTGGTCGGCAGGGAAGTACACGCTCGTAATCAAACTTGCCTGCTACTTCCAAGGAGGCCAGTTTCCGGTCGTCACGATTCGGATAAAAACGCCAGATGGGCAGTGGCGTCAGCCCGCACTGGGCGACTTCAAGGTTGTCAAGCCTTACAATCCGAACAGGCCGCCCGATGAGCAGGAATAGGATAGGCCACGACGTTGTGCTAACGCTTTACGCATTACCTGATGCGCGCCCAGATATCGCAAAAGCCGGCGAACGTGACAAAGTCCTCCGCCCCGGACCCCAGAGGTAAAGAAGATAAAGATCAAGGAGTTAACGTTCTGGCCAACCGGAAGCCGAGAGTGTCGAACCGGACGCCCGTGTTGCGCTTGCGGCGAACGGCCGCGCGGACGATCTGAGGATCGTTGCGCCAGGAACCGCCGCGGATGACACCGTAGCTTGGATCGTCGCGCTGGAGCCATGCTGATCCGTCCGTTGGCGCACCGTCGTAGTTGTCGTGCCAGTTATCCTCAACCCACTCCCAGACATTGCCCTGCATGTCGTAAAGGCCAAACGCGTTCGGCTTGAACGATCCGACGGGCGCCGTTTGTTCGCGATCCCATTGGCTGCCGCAGCCGTCGCAATTGGCGTTGCCCTTGCCGGGATCGTCACCCCAGGAATAGCGGGTCATGGCGCCAGCCCGCGTGGCGTACTCCCAAACGGCCTCTGTCAGAAGCCGGTACTCCTTGCCGGTCAACCGCGAGAGCCAGCCTATATATTGCTTGGCGTCGCCCCAGCTCACGTTGATCACAGGCATCTCCCCTCGTCCCCAACGGTCTGGGACTCGCGGGCACACAGCCGCGGCGACACAAGCATCCCACGCTTCGAATGTCACCTCGAACTTGGAAACGGCGAACGGCTTGGCGATCGTCACCTCGTGCTGCGGGCCTTCACTGGCTTCCCGGTCGGACTCGTTCTCCGGCGAGCCCATAATGAAGTTGCCAGCCGGGACAACGATCATCACCGGGCAACCGTTCGCACATTCCTTGAAGTGCGAGCCCGGCTTTGCCGCCTTGGCCTTCTCCTGTTCGACCGTGAGCATAGTAGGGCCCATCGCCATTCGCCAGAGGTACTGCCCCATGCCTTCCTGTGCGATGGCCTCCCGATAGACCAAGCCCGCGCTCGAAAGACCGGGCAGCGCTACGAGCCCGGCGACCAGCACCTTCTTGCGCCGCGCCCGCGTCAGTGTTTTCTGCTCGGCGGCTCGGCATGGGGCGAGATAGTGGAAGTCATCCCGCTCGCTGCTGTTCGCGGCTGCTTTGATGCGATTTGAAACGACTTGCATCAAGTACTTCGCTCCGACATTCTCAGGGAACCAGCTAAGTGAGGTATCCCCTATTTCATGTAATAGCTGGGCGGACTTTCGTATTCTTGCTCACTCAGCCGCTATCCTCAAATGCGCAGCTCTATCGTGAGTGCCGACCGACACGGCAGTTAGTCCGCATTACTCCTTTGTTTGGGTCGGCTTCCAACTCCTGCAACCGTCGTGGCTATACGAGTTGATGTCGATATAGCGCTGACTTTAATGCAGAAGCGCCCGCCAAGTTCCGGAACGATCATTGCGCGCATCTTCAACATGGCGGGCTCCGCTGTGGGTAGGATCAGTCATATTAAGTTGTGCCATCCTCTCTCCGCGTGGAAGGAAAAAACATGGACGCTGACGTGTCTGCCCGATACTTCCGGGTAGGCGCTCATGTCGTCTTTCTGACCGCCGCTCCGGGCTTATTTCGTCAATGGCTGTGCGCAAATCCGAAAGTTAACCTCGCTGAAACCATAGCGGCGTTATCGCGCTGTCTGGATCGTGGAGGCGACTTATGGGTTGGCGGGAGTGGGACGCGCTGCGCACGACGCGTGCCCGCGAGTTGGATCTTGGCTTGGTTTTCGAAGCGGTCGCCGCCCGGAAACGGTGGTTGATCGGGCTGCCGCTCGCCGCTCTGGTTCTCACCGGCGTCGTGCTGTGCCTTCAACCGCCGCTCTATAGCGCCGAGGCGCAGGTTCTGATCGGCCCCCAGCAGGCGGGGTTGATCGGTTTGCGGTCGAGCGCTGCCGTTTTGGACGCGGGCGCCCCCACGAGCCAGGCGCAGCTCATCGCGTCGCGCGATCTTGCCCGCCGGGCGATCAAGGATCTCGGCCTCGACGACAATCCGGAATTCGATCCGGTGGCGAGGGGATTCGGACCCGGTTTCCGCGCCCTAATCTTTCTCGGCATCCTGCGCGATCCGGCGCGAAAAAGCCCGGAGGACCGGGTCCTCGAAGCCTATCAGGACCGCCTGCGGGTGAGCGGGCCGGACAGGGCCGGCCTCGTCACGGTCGCATTTCAGTCCGAGGATCGCGAACTTGCCGCGAACGCCGCCAATCGCATCGCCGAACTCTATCTCGAAATGCGCGCCGACGCCAGGCATGCCGCCGGATTGCCGCGCAAGTTGGATGCGCGCATCGCTTCGCGCGCCGTCGCGCCGCAACATCCGCTTTATCCAAGGGACGCCTTGCTGGTCTTGGCGGGGGCCGCGACGCTTGTCATGGCTTTCGGCGCATTTGCGTCGATCGGGCTGCCGCGCGGGCGCTTGCCTCTTCGCGTGGACGCGCCTCTCGAGCAACCGCGCGCGCTCGGACAGGTTCGCGTTTTCGCCCGCTTCACGGAAGCGGCGGAGCTAAGTCCGCGATTAAATCCAAAATTTGACCCGCCGCCGGCAACGGAGGAGGAAACCGGCGGCGATGACCCAGATTATGGGCGAGCCATGGCGAAGATCGTGGCGCGCATCCTGGCGGTTTCCGCGCTGGCCGACCCGCGAGGCGCTCGGCAGGCCACACGGCAGGGTATTCGGCAAGGTATTCGGATTGTCGCGACGAGCCTCCAGGCAACCGGCGCGGCGGCGTGCATGATGCTCGATCTCGCTCGCGGACTCGCCCGCGAAGGACGTTCGATTGTCATCGGCCTCGACGAGTCCAGTCTATCGGATCTTGAAAGTTCCGCTGCCGGCGTGCCGCATGGCCATCTGCCGGGCACCAAACCCGCGCTCGACGATCTTCTTGCCGGAATGGCCTCTTTCGCCGAAGTCATTTGCCGCGACCCGGCGTCGCGGCTTCATTTGCTGCCGGTTGGACGGAACGGCGAGCTGGACCTTCACGAATTCGCAAATGTGCTCGATGCCTTGGCCGGGATCTATGATTTCATCGTGACGATCGCGCCGGCTCTCGACCAAAACGGCGTCGCCGGAACCCTCGCCGCAAAAGCCGATATCGTCCTGCTGGCAGCGCCCGGAGAGCCGCGCGGCGGCGACGCATTCGAAGCCGAGGCGCGGTTGATCGAAAGCGGCGCGCGGGAGGTTTTGCTCATTGGTCTCCCGGCTGAGTCGCCGCGAAGCATCGGGTTGGATGCGGCTTGACGACGAACGAATGGACGAAGTCACGTTCCCGGTGAAATTGCGAGTGTCCCGACGCATTTCGCTCCATTTTCCGCACGCGGCATGCCGCGCATGGACATCGTTCCCGCGGGAGTTTATGGCTTTCGCCTTGCCGGCGACGAAGTAAGCGTGCCTCTCTTGTTAGTCGCAATCTGTAGTACAGCGAATGAACATTCAGACAAAGGCCATCCCGAGCCCGTGTACCGGTATCTGCACGATGGACGGCGCCTTGGGCTTGTGTCTCGGATGCGGCCGCACAGGCGATGAGATCACCGAATGGTCTTCGGCCTGCGATGTGCGCCGTAGCGCGATCTGGGCCATCCTGCCGGAGCGCATCGACGCATTGGGCATTTCGATTACCCGCATGCCTTGGCCGCCTGGCCGGATTGCCGAGTTCGTTGCTGAAAGCTTGGAACAGAGATCCGGCACCTGGGCCCTTGGTTGCTACGGCGCGACCGCTGAATTCGTTTGCCATCATGACGAACCATGCGACGTTTCCGTAACTGGCGAAACGATTACGGCGATCTCGGACCGTGGCGCGCTGCAATTGACAATCGGCGAACATGTCAGAGCACTTCGACTGCGCGCCGATCACCCCCGTCGTGGCAATCGGGCCATTTTTCTCGTTGTCTTGAAGGCGAGGGCAACTTTGCCGGTTACAACAACGCTCACGGCACTCGGCCGCGACGAGGGCGCCATTCGGCCCGAGGGTCGAAACGATGCCTGGTACGATCTCGGTCTGGGGCGCGCCGACCTTCGATTCTGTGTCCGGGCTTCCGCGGCCGAACTGCGGGACAAGCTGAATCAGGCGTCGGGCCTGCCGCTCTCGGATGTCTTGCAAGGCGCCGGAGCCATGATCGTGAAGCACAGTCCGTCAAGGGTACTTGAATCGCCTTTAGGGCGCGCGGAGATTTACGCTCCCATTCCACCGCCCGGCGGGCAATCGCCCGATGGACCTCATACGCACCTGGTGTCCGATCAATTGGCTTGGGGCCGCGCGACACCGCCGGGTATTGATCTGCCACCGGTCTACGCCCTTGGTGCTACCTTCTATCCGCGCACCGGATCCCAAGGTCACATTGAGCCGGAGTACGCTGCCTGACAGCTGCCTTTTCGCCGGCGTGGAGCCATCCGCCATTGCATTCGAGGAACCCCCGCATGGGCGAACCGCCGGCCAATTTCGCTATCTTGCCCGCGGCAAAAGACGCAAGGCAACCAGCGCTCTATAGCGCGGTTGCGATTTGGCTTTGGAGCCTCGCTGGTCTCGTCTTTCTGATGGTGATCGTTGGCGGCGCGACAAGGCTCACCGAATCCGGGCTGTCCATTACCGAATGGAAGCCCCTGGCCGGCGTCATTCCGCCGCTAAGCTCCGCCGAATGGCTGGCCGAATTCGAGAATTATAAGAAGATACCGCAATATGCGCAGCTCTTCCCGGACAAGGATTTGCGCGGTTTCAAATTCATTTTCTTCGTAGAATGGGGTCATCGGCTCTTGGGTCGTCTGATTGGCGCGGCCATGGTGCTGCCGCTGATCTTTTTCTGGGCGAAAGGGCGTCTGCCTCCCGGTTTCAAGCCAAAGCTTCTCGGCGTCCTGGCGCTCGGCGGCTTGCAGGGTTTGGTTGGCTGGTGGATGGTCAAGTCAGGGCTTTCGGACCGCGTCGAAGTCGCCCAGGAACGGCTCGCGATTCATTTGTTGCTGGCCTCGCTGACATTTGCCGCGCTTGTTTGGCTCGCCGCTTCGCTCAAGTGTCGCGTGGCCCAAATCCCGGAGCGGAGATTGCCGGGGCTGCGGTGGTTTGCCGGCGGCATGGTTGTGCTCGTCCTTTTGCAAATCGGCCTCGGCGGCCTCGTCGCTGGCTTGCGCGCGGGGCGCGCGTTCAACACATGGCCGCTGATCGACGGATATTTTTGGCCGCCTCTCGATAAATTGACTCTTCTCTCGCCGCTCTGGCGGAATTTCCTGGACAATATTTTGTTGGTCCAGTTCCAGCATAGGATGATTGCCTATGCGCTTTTGGCGCTTGCTCTGGCGCAGGCTGTTTACGCATCGCGGGCTGCGGCGGGAAGCCGGGCGGTCCGGCGCGCATGGGCGGTGGCAGGGCTCGTCGCCATGCAAGCTTCAATTGGCATCGCGACGCTTGTTTTAGTGGTTCCGCTCTGGGCCGGGCTTTTGCATCAGGCATTCGCGATGATCGTTTTGGGGATGGCCGTCGTACACGCGCAGGCGCTTTCGCAAGCGCGTTAGCAAGGCATCGCTATGCCTTTCCGATTGACGGGGCTCGTATTCAATTTTGGGGCAGCGGTGGACGACATCATTACGCTACGACGGGCGCGATTATCTCGTTATGGCGGGCGTGTTCAGAAGACGTTGGCTGGAGCATCTGATTGGGCGATCTACGCCGGTCTTTTGCCTGCTTTTGCCTGAGCAACTGTAACGCCGGTTTGTTGGATATGCGTCGGGTCCCAGCCGATCTTGACATTGGCATCCCGATCACGCGAAGCAATCGCAGCATCGATGGCGCCAATTAGCTTCTTGGGCACAGCCAGTGATGAGCCCCTCTGCCTCCGCAGCAGCAGCCAACTGTAAAAGGTAATTTTTGGTTGGGCCCAGAGGATGGTCATCATCGAGCAGGTCAACGGCAAGAGCTTCCTTAGTGCCGTCGGACGCCGTAACATTATGGAAGCCAAACTTGAGTTTTGAATGCCCGCTGTTGAAGGCTTTCAATTGATCAGCTGGAGAACGCCATGCATTTTGAATGCGAGGGCGAATCCCTTCTGACTCAAGCACAACGATCACCTTTTCGACACGTACGCGAAACGTCGCAAAAAGCTCCAAGAGACGAGTGTCATTACTCTTCTTACGATCTGTTTCTTTCATGTCTTCCTCCGATTAGGCCACCACCGGAGCTCAACCTTGTTGGGCATTACTTTGCAACAAGGTCCTTCTTTGTGGTGCTGTACTTGTGCGTTCCCAGCGTGCCTTGGGAAGTAAGGCTCTTTATTTCCCGACGCAGCACCACCAGGCGCTCATGATACTTCGGCTCTCCAATGCCTAAGAGCGCTCCCAGTGGTTTGGAACTATTGAGAGCGGCCATAATGGCCGGGCTCTTAGCCCGCCCCTGATGCCGGATGTCTGCAACCACCAAACAGATAGCATCGTCCCGTCCATTAAGCCCGTACTGAGTCGCGTACTGGCTCATTTTGCTTTTGAAATGTGCTATGCCCACCTCAATTTGAGCCTGCCTGTTAGCAGGATCGTTCTGCGCCCAGTGAATGAACTTAGCAGCCTGAATTACCTCAGTATCCTCGATCTCTTTAAGTGATGGGTTTAGATAGTCGAGGAGGAGCGCCGTGGACGTATCCGACTCTAGGGCCACGATGCCACCATCGTCCATGACACGACATACCCTATCGCTGTTAAGAGCCAAATCTGGAAAATACTCTCGTGCAAGGGGCAGCTTCAAGAGGGCGCGCAGGTAAACGACAAAGTCTCCATTGGGAACATGCGCTGCATATTGGAGAAACGAAAACGTGAAGTGAGCCCGATCATACGTATTAAGAGTGTGAAAAAGACCGCCCTCAGCCATCGCAGTCGGGTGAATGAAATCCGCCCAAAAGCCGTAGATAGGCCGGAATGCTGCTCGGTCATACTTCTGTTCTGACGTTCCGCTGACGTTCAGCAGGCCTTTGCCTCCTTCGTAGGATACTCGGCTGCCGATAAAGAACCGCGTGCCGTCAATCTTCCCGAAGTACTTGTTCCCCTGCTCTAACGAGAAACTAACGATTTTCATTGGTGCACGCTCCGCTGATAATGGTATCAAGTGACGCCCAACAAATTTTATGCAGCCTGTATCAAGGCCACGAGCCCAGCCTTCTATGTTTCCATAATAGCATGTTATACATGCGAATCCACAAAAGCGCGATCATATCAAGCGTTGCGAACTTGTCTTTGGCTCCGGTCCTGCCTTGTGAAACGGAGTGCGCGGTTGACGTTCGCCTTGACCCTTAGGGAATGGGTGCATAAAAGGAGCACGAATGATCATGCAAGCCCTGCCGTTCCGGGGAATCTTGCGCTTATTTGGCATGGAATCCCAAATGTTCGGCAGGACTTATTCCGCCAAGGCGGCGGACATCGAAAAAAAATGGGTGTTGATCGACGCCAAGGGACTCGTCGTCGGACGGCTCGCTTCGCTGATCGCCTTGCGGCTGCGCGGCAAGCACAAGCCGGCTTTCACGCCGCATCTGGATGATGGCGATAACATCATCGTCATCAACGCCGAAAAAGTGGTCCTCACCGGCCGCAAGCGCGAGCATAAGATATACTATCACTTCACCGGCTATCCGGGCGGCATCAAGGAACGTTCGGCCAAATTCATTCTGGAGGGCCGGTTCCCCGAACGCATCGTCGAAAAGGCGGTGGAACGGATGCTCCCGCGTGGTCCGCTCGGGCGCCAGCAGCTCGGCAATTTGCGCGTCTACAGGGGAGCCGATCATCCTCACACCGCACAACAGCCGGTGACGCTCGATGTCGCGAGCCTCAACCGCAAGAACGCGAGGTTCGTCTGATCATGCCCGAAACCTTATCTTCACTTCAGGATTTGAAGGGCGCGGCGGCGCCTGTCCTCGAGGCGGCCCCGCGCTATGTGCAAAAGCTCGATCCGCAAGGACGCGCCTATGCCACCGGCAAACGCAAGGACGCGATCGCGCAGGTCTGGATCAAGCCCGGCCCGGGCAAAGCCCTGGTGAACGGGAAGCCGCTCGACTCCTATTTCGCGCGCCCCGTGCTCAGGATGATCCTGCGGCAGCCGCTCGGCGTCGCCAAGCGCAACGGCCAATATGATTTGACGGTCAGCGTCGCGGGCGGCGGCCTCTCCGGCCAGGCGGGCGCCGTGCGCCACGGCCTTGCCAAGGCGCTTGTCAATTACGAGCCGGATCTGCGCCCCGTTCTCAAGAAGGAAGGCTTCTTGACCCGCGACCCGCGCGTCGTCGAGCGCAAGAAATACGGCAAAAAGAAAGCGCGCCGGAGCTTCCAGTTCTCGAAGCGCTAGCTATCGCCCGGCGGACGGGACGTCCGCGCGGCGAAGCCGCAACGAAGGCCATCCGGACGAATGATCTCGCCGATTGGGCCACCTCGTCGCGCCGGAAATCGGGCAAAAACCAATTCCAACACAAATCGCGGCGGCACGGAACTTTTCCGCTGCGGTGAGTTGTATCCGTGGATGACCGTCAGAAAGAGCTTTGGGAAGAACCCCGGCAATGTCTGATCTCAACGTCCAAATTCCATGGGGGCGCCGGCGCCCTTGGGGCAATTCCGGTTACTCCCTGCAACGCGAGGGTGCCGTGTTCGGAAAGGCCTGGGAGCTGGGCAAGGAAAGCGTCGCCTCGTTTATCAACGACGAGGCGCTCCGCCGCGGAGCGGCGATCGCCTTCTACGCCGTTACTTCTATCGGCCCGGTTCTGCTCATCCTTGTTGCCATTGCCGGCCTCGCCTTCGGCCAGGATGCCGCCCGAGGAGCAATCGCCAGTCAGCTCAGCGGGCTCATGGGACAGCCGAGCGCGGAGCTGCTGCAAAACGTCATCAGGAGCGCCTCCGGGAAGTCCTCCGGAATCTTTGCCAGCGCTTTGGGAGTCATCACGCTTCTGGTGACGGCCTCGGGCATGTTCGGCGAAATGCAGTCGGCGCTGAATGCGATCTGGAAGGTGGACCCGAAGGGCGGCGCCGTCTCCCGCCTGCTTCGCTCTCGCGCCGCGAGCCTCGGTCTTGTGGCGGCGCTTGGGTTCCTGCTTCTGGTCTCGCTGGCGATCAGCGCGGGTCTTTCAGCGTTGAGCGAATACGTGAACGCCTGCCTGCCGTTTGGCCACTTCATTCTGCAAGCCGTGAATTTCCTGATCTCGTTCGCCCTGATCTCGATTCTTTTCGCGGCGATCTACAAGGTGCTGCCCGACAAGGATCTAGAGTGGCAGGACGTGCTGGTCGGCGCCATCGTGACCGCCTTCCTGTTCAGTATCGGCAAATTCCTGATCGGGCTCTACATCGGGAGCAGCGCGGTTGCCTCCAGCTATGGAGCGGCGGGCGCGCTGATTGTGACGCTTCTTTGGATCTACTACTCGGCGCAGATTTTCCTGCTTGGGGCCGAGTTCACTAAAGTCTATGCCCACCATCACGGCAGCCAAAATCCGGTGCCGCAAGCCGCGGATATGAACGAGGCAGAGCGGCAGACCAAGCTGCTTTGATTACGGCTTCCGCCGCGGTGCCGAGACGATCAGCGATGAAGCTCGAAGAAAGGGCGGCCAGCGGCCGCCTTGATTGCATTAAGGACCGTCCGTCATGCCCGGACTTGATCGACTTGATCCGGGCATCCAGCCTCCCAGCTTTGGCGTGGGGATGGCCGGGTCAAGCCCGGCCAAGACGATAGCAAGGCACATGAGTTTCTCCCTCCAAGAGCTGGTATAAGGCCGGAACATGAGCGCGAAGATTTTCATCGATGGCGAATCCGGGACGACCGGGCTTGGCATTCGCGCGCGGCTCGATTCTGTCCCCGGAGTCGAACTCCTCAGCCTGCCCCCTAAGCAGCGCAAGGACCCGGGCGCCAAGAAGGAGCTGATGGAACGGGCGAGCATTGTTGTTCTATGTCTTCCAGACGAAGCCGCCCGCGAATCCGTCGCGATCGCGTTGGCGCTGGGCGAGAAAAGCCCGCGCATTCTCGACACCTCGACCGCGCACCGGGTAGCGAAAGGCTGGATTTACGGCTTTCCCGAACTCGAACCGGGCCAGGCCGAAGCGATTAAAAATGCGCGGCTCGTTGCCAATCCGGGCTGCTACGCGACGGGCGCGATCGCGCTGTTGCGCCCGCTTGTTGATGCCGGCCTGGTGCCTGACGATTTGCCACTCTCGATTCATGCGGTGTCCGGCTATTCGGGCGGCGGCAAGAAGATGATCGCCGATTACAAGCGAGGTGGCGCGCCGGCGTTCGAAGCCTATGCGCTTGGCCTCGAACATAAGCACGTACCGGAAATCGAGCGTTACGCCCGCCTCGCGCGCCGGCCAATCTTTGCCCCTTCGGTCGGCGATTTCGCGCAAGGCATGCTCGTTTGCGTGCCGCTATTTCTGGACGATCTGCCGCATAAGCCAAAGGGCGCCGATCTTGAGGCCGCGCTCGCGGCGCATTACGCCGGAAGCGCTTTCGTCAAGGTCATGCCTGCCGAAGTTTCGGGAACGATCGAGCCGCAATCTCTCAATGGCACGGACGATCTCGAGCTGCGGGTCTTCGCCAACGACGCGCGCGGCCAGGCAATTCTCATCGCAAAACTCGACAATCTCGGCAAGGGAGCATCCGGCGCGGCGGCGCAAAATCTACAGCTGATGTTGCAACAAGGGAAATAGGAAGAGGAAGCACAAAATAGGGGGCAACGCCTCGGGTAACATGAAACAAAAGAGCGCTCAGCGGCGCCGGAGTCGCCCCCTAAATAGGGGGTGTAGGAGGCGTCGGACGCGCAAATACGTTGCATGGTTCTTGGATGCTTGCTATGTGTGCCTGTACACGTTAGAGCCGATGCATGGGATGAAATAGAGGAGCAGTACTGCGGGAACGACGCAGTCCCTCGATAATTGCAGGTGTTAGAAAAGAAATGTAAAAACGAATTTTATTTTTGCGAGCGCGTCGAGGGTATTAAGGATCAATTAAATAAAATCACCAATAGCTGGCGATAATTATAAGGAGGTGCGCTGTGGAAGAAACTTCGATATTTATTGAAGCTTTCAAGCAATTGCCTGTATATCTGAGCACGTTTGGAAAGCTTATTTCATCTCCAATCAAATTTATAAAACAAGAAGTAGATGATGAATCTACCGATAGCCTAGCGAAAGCGCTTATGTTCGTATCTGTATCAACGTTAATTGTGATAACGTCTGCATACTTATTACAAGGAGTTAGTTTTTCTGTAGTATTGGCACACTATACGTTAATTTCTATATTAGATATTATTGGTACATTCTTTGTGTTTTCTATACCTTTTAAAATGATAGAGGCTAGTGTAAATCAACAAATGATATTAATAGCTGTGCTTTATTATGTTGGCATTTTGGAATTTAGCGGGAACTATCCGGTTGACAAAACATGGTGCTAGATGTAGACAGGCGCTAGCGTGACAGGCCGAGCAATCATGGGCTAAGCAGCGTGGAAGGGAATAAATTTGGAAAACGGAAATTACCGCTTGTAGCGTCCAGGTTTTGTGGAACAAGTTGTTCTCAGATGTGCGTTGGGTGCACATCGCGCATGAAGGCCCGCGACGGATCGGGCTCATCTCTCTCCTGCCCCTCCAGGCTTTGCCTGAGACGGCAAAGGAGGGTCGGGCGGCTTACCAAGGCTGCGCCCGGCCCTCTCCGTCGTCCTGGAGGCGAAAACGTTTGCGGGATGTTCCACTCAGTATTGACAAGTCAGAAAAGCAGTGACGCCGGGCGCCGTGATGCACTCTTGCTACGGTTGCTTAAGACCCCACCTCAGCCGCGCCCGAAAAGAGTACGCGTTAAGGCGAAGCCTACTCTTGCAAATCGGAATGCGGGAAAGCAAGCCAAGCTGGTCAGTGTGGCGCCAAAGTAACACATATGACCGATTCCCCAGCGGCTGGCGCGTAATAATTTGACAAAAGTCAAGGGGGAACGACATGTAAAGGGACATTTGGATGAAGAAAGCTGTGCATAATGTCCCCGCAGCAAAACTCGGGTGCAGAGTCATCAGACTCAAGCGCTGCGATTATCGCCATATTGAAGCTTTCCATGAAAATCGTGGGAAGCCTTCTAGCAATTATTATTGCCCTGATTGGCACCGCCTATTGGGGGATTGATTCGCGTCTTAAGTCACTCGAAGACCACTTCCAGGCTGCTATCGTTGCCAGCGCGGATGTTAAACATTTGCTACCGAATCCCCCAATTTAAAGCAGACAATTAATGAGACACACGACGCCGTCATCCGCTTGCAAGATAGCCATGCGCAGATGAAGGAACAGCTCAACAGTATGCAAAATCAGATTCATCAGATACCTATTCGAAAATAGGGCTCGTCTCAGTACATGGAATTTCGTGTTCTCCAGCGCAAAAACGCGCGCGCTTTTTGCTTAAGCGTGCATGGCTGCGTCAGGCCATTGATAGAGAAGCCTCTTGCCCTTGGCGCCGCGTAATAGAGCGTCGGCGCCGCTCCGCATCGTCATAACCGAGCGCGGAACGATGGTTGTATTTGAAATCGAACTCAGACAAATATCTGTGCAAATGGGCCTCGGAAACGCTGTGGAAGTTGCCGTAAATTCCGCGCTTCATAATGGCGAAGAAGGACTCAATCGTGTTTGTGTGCGTAAAGCCGCCATGTCTCACATATTCATCGGCACTGTGGTTGACGGTTCCGTGGCCTGAAAATTCCTCCCCGGTCTTGGTGTAAACTGGAGCCTCATCGGTCATCAAATACGATTTGTGATCAACTTGCGTCACGATCGCATTGCGCAGCGTCTTTGCGGTTACGTCGGCAACATGGCGTGAACGCACTTTGCCTTCGCGTTCAACGAGTGAGAACACGGCCATCTTTTTCGGCGCCGGTCCATATGCCTTGTTTTTCGCCTTGCCGCCGATGTAGCTTTCGTCAGCTTCAACAACTTTGGTTTGGCCGCCGAGCGGTCCCGATTTTGGATCGTTCGCGCATTCGCGAAGACGGTGGAACATAAACCATGCCGTCTCGTAATTCGTGTCGATCATCCGTTGCAATTGGAGAGCGCTAAAGCCTTTTTTGCTCGACGCCATCAATTGCGCAGCAAGAACCCATTTCGACAACGGAACATGCGACCGCTCCATCACGGTTCCTACCGTGACGCTAAATTGGCTTCGGCAGTCTTTGCAATTATATACGCCTGGGCGCGTGCTCTTGCCTTGGAGTTTGATTACCCTATCGCCCATTACGCCACAACGCGGGCAGACAGGGCCATCCGGCCAAAGGATAGCTTGCAGGTGCAAGCGCGCTTTGTCGTCATCGTGGAAAATAGGGTTGCGAAGATCGAGTTTTTTGCCGGTCACTGTGTTGCCTCTTGAGTTATGAGGCAATCCTACATCAAGTGGTTTGATTTGTCAACCGGATAGTTCCCAATTTATCTATGTCATATTCTTTGTCATATTCTTTGATTTAGAACTTCAGACTAGTACATCATTAACTATAATTTATTGCTGTTTGCTTGTGCTGCCTACCCGCGCGCTCGCGCTCAGCGCGAATTTGAACTATCGGCAGGGCATTGGACTAGCTGTAATGTTAGTTCCGGCATTTCTCGCTGAGTCTTGGGTGATTAGCCACATCGACATGGTTTTTCTTTCGCATCTGCCGAAATCGTAGGCGAATGCATGAAGCTGGAGGCGAACCGCGTTGGCGGCGAATGACCGACATGACAGCCGCGTCCACTTGATCGTGCTCTTGCCTTCCTTGATCCATTGTTCGCAGGTGCCGCGCTTGTTGTAGAAGGCGACAACATTCTCGGCGGATCGCGCCACGTTGGTGACGACATCAGACGGGGACCGCTTACACCGCGACCGGCGCCGGAATTGCCGGATGGGGGTTGTATGCTTCAAGGACAATGTCCTCGGAGCGGAAATCGAAGATCGATTTGACCTGCGCGGGTATAGCGATAATCAGGCGCTTGAGTGGGATAGACCCTAGACCCAGCGATGCAGCACCTCTCCGCCAGGGAAGCTATACCCCGAACTGAAATGATAGGCGCCGAGGATCTCGAGGGGGGCGAGTGGCAGGTGCTCTTCGATCTCGGAGGGAAAGAATTTCAGGGTCCCCCTACCGGCCCAGAGGTCCTCACCATAGCGGACATTCTCCGCTCCAAGCCTTACTAACTCCAATACCGAAGGAGGTGCGCCTCGGACAATGCTGGGGAAATGACGGATGTGAAAAATGGGAAGGCGCATCGGCCGAGGTAGCTCTTCACAGGCGATTTTTTTCTCGATCTCTAGCGTTCCCTCAATCAATCGCTCCCCATGCGCACAGACATAGCCTTTCATCTTGGCCCCTGGGCCTAAAAGCGGCATCCGGGGATTCAGGGAATGATATTCCGTCAGATAGATCTGCCCCAACTTCTTGGCAAACCCCATAAACCAGCCACGGGCCAGGGTGAAGTCGTTGCTCACCCAGATCTGTAGGCAGACCTGCCCCGGTGTGCCTTGGAACGAACATCCAACCCAGATCGCACATTCCCGATACTGCGTGCGCTCTGGATTGGTGAAAGCCATCTCCGGCTGGGTGTCCCACAGGGACCACCATCGGCTGAAGGCGACATAGGCGAGGTCCGGCTCAGGCGCGGGCGCGAGCGGCTCAGGCAGATAAGCGGCAATCGCCGCTGGATCGGCGCGATAGGCAATAGTGACGTATTCCGTCGCGTAGTGCCACGGTAGATCGCCCACGAGGGACGAGACCCCGCCCGGGGTCAGGGGGTAACAAAAGCCTTTGAGGTCATTGATAGTGGTCATACATTCATCCTTTGAAGCGGCAGAGAACTTCGCCTGATATGTCGCGCGCCGTCGCGGCTAAAAATACGATGCTGCAACATAACGAAACTTGGGCATCATCGTCCGCCTCACACGGCGACCGCCGCCGGGATCGCTGGCTGCGGATCGTAGGCCTCGATCACGATGTCCTCGGAGCGGAAATCGAAGATCGATGTGACTTGGGCGTTGAGCTTCAGCCGGGGCAACGCGCGGGGGGTGCGGGCGAGCTGAAGGCGCGCCTGTTCGAGATGGTTTTCATAGAGATGCGCATCGCCAAGGGTGTGCACGAAATCGCCAACGTCGAGGCCCGCGACATGCGCGACCATCGAACTTAGAAGCGCGTAGCTTGCGATGTTGAAAGGCAACCCCAAAAACACATCCGCCGAGCGCTGGTAGAGTTGGCATGAGAGTCTTTTCCTGCCGTCCGCCCCCGCCGCGACATAAAACTGGAACAGGCAATGGCAGGGCGCGAGCGCCATCGCCGGCAGATCGGCGGGGTTCCAGGCGGAGACGATCAAACGGCGGGAAAAAGGATTCCGCCTGATTTCCTCCACGACCGCGGAAATCTGGTCGATGACGCGCCCGTCCGGGGCCTGCCACGCGCGCCATTGCTTGCCGTAGACGGGTCCGAGATCGCCGTTCGCGTCCGCCCATTCGTCCCAGATGCCGACGCCATGCGCCTTGAGATAAGCGATATTGGTGTCGCCGCGCAAAAACCACAGAAGCTCGTGGACGATGGATTTCCAATGCAGTTTTTTGGTGGTGACCAGCGGAAAGCCTTGGCGCAAGGAAAACCGCATCTGATGCCCGAAAAGCGAGCGAGTCCCGGTCCCGGTGCGATCGGCCTTCGCCTCGCCCTCGCGAAGAATTTTGGCGAGAAGATCGAGATAGGGTTGCATGCGCGAAGCTTGTAATGCCTTTATCGAGGCATTGGAACTCTACTAACCGGAGCCGCCCCAGTCGTCGCCGCGTCGATACGGGTCCGCGGCACATGCCGCCACGACGACGATAACGCACGGTCCGTGCGCCAAGCCTGGAAACGAGGCAAGGCTTATTGCGCTTTCTCCTTCATCCACCGGATCGCATAGGGCTCGGAGAACAGCCGGGCCGGGAGGTAGGCGGACGCTCGGGCGGGGGCGGCGAGGAACTTATCGACTGTAGCGGCTTTGCTGTCATGCACCCAGGGGCGCCGCGCCAGTTCGCGGTCGTTGAGCCAGTATTGGCTCCAATCCGCCGTGGTATCGATGAGCTCGCGAGCATAGTCCGGGCCGTATTCCAGCGCGCCTTCGACGACGACATCGATGTAGGATTCCAGCAGCGGAAAGGTGGCATCCGGTTTCGGCAGACCTTCGCCCGGCACGCTGCCCTGGCGTATGGGAATATAGACCCAGAGATGGCCCGCTTCCGGCAGGCGTTGCCAAGAGACCGCCTCGATATCGTCGCGCGGCACTTCCACGCGGGCATAGCCCTCCTCGCGCGCGTCGAACTTCGACATGTCGTCGCCTTCGACCGGGTAGAGCACGCCGTTGATCGTGCTCGCGCTCTCGCCCGGATGCGGCGTTCGCAGGCCAAGCGCGGTGAAGCCGGAGGGCGAACGGTCGTTCCAGGTGCGGATGTAGCCGAAGGCCGCGGAGACGCGCACCGGGATGGCTGGAATCGGGGCGCTGGCGGTGGAATTGCGGGACGCGGTGTTGATCAGCGATCCGTAGCCGAAGATGAATTGCGTGGGGGCGTCCGGCAATTTGCGGCCCCACCAGCCGGCGGCCCTTGCACCATGCGGCAACGCGGCGACGCTCGCGGCCACGAATGCAAGGACAATCATGTGTTTCGGTAACAATGGCGTATCCCACATCTGTCCAAGGATAGCTGGACCTTCTACCCGACATTCCCCAGATGACCAAGGATCGGCGTGAAGCCTTATTCCCATGGGCGCCGCGGGTCTAATCGCCGCTTGCCATTCCGCTTTGAAAAGTGCGCCAGAAGGCTTATATTCCATCCGCCGCGTTGCGCGGCTATGGCGATAAACGGTGTCGAAATAAGCTCTTCGGACCCGGGGGCAGTACCCGGCGCCTCCACCCAAGCCCGTCGCCCAAGGCGCGATCCAAGGCGCCGCAGTGACGGGTTTCGGCGGGGGCGAAATAGGTTCGACGGGGAGTGTAAAGGACGATCTTTTGCCCGGCATGGTTCCGCCGTCATCGGGCCGAAATTATAGTTGCTAACGACAACTATGCTCCGGTGGCTGTTGCCGCGTAACGCGGTAATGGTACCGAAATTAAGCCCTTGGAGGTAGCACTTCAAGGCGGGGTCCGGAGGCACCTGGCAACAGAAGCCTCCACTTTCGCTGATTGAGTCGTTGATAGTCTGCGTTGGAATTTTGGTTCGAAATTGCGTAGGCGAACACGTTGAATGGCGGCTGACCTGATCCGATACGATCTTCTTGTCCAGGACGCCGTGCGCGGGGTCGTGCGGAAAGTCCTTTCCGATGTGGCGCGCGATGGGATTCCGGGGGAGCATCACTTTTACATCGGTTTTCGCACCCATGCGCGGGGCGTGCGGCTTTCGGCGCGGATGCGCGAGCTTTATCCGGACGAAATGACGATCGTGCTGCAGCATCAGTTTTGGGATTTGAGCGTGAGTGGAGAGGCTTTCGAGGTCGGTCTATCATTCCAAAATATACCGGAGATGCTGCTCATCCCATTCGATGCGGTGACCCGTTTTGCCGATCCGTCCGTGGGATTCGAGTTGCAGTTTGCCGTCGAGGGCGAGGCGGCCGGCGTCGGCGATGCCGGATCATTGCCGCAAACGGCGCCTGCGAGCGTTTTGGAACCCTTAGCGCCGCCTTTGCCGGAAGCCGGGATGGCACAAAACGACGCAACCGAAGTGGCGGTGCGTGCGGAGGCCGCGCATGAAGGCGAACCGAAGGTCGTCTCGATCGACGCCTTTCGCAAGAAGAGCTAAGCAGACCATGTCGGGCAAATCTCCTTGGTTGGCCAGGGCCAGCAGCGTGACGGTCGGAAGCGGCCGGCGGTTTCCGCGAACTGTGCCGAGACCGGGCGGCCGGGCGGGCGCGATCCTAGTTTTTCTTGCGGGCTGGAAGCGCGCGGCAATCGGCGAGGTTTTCGGGCAAGGGAAGCTTTGCGAGCAAAAGTTCCGGAGGTGCGGGACGCTCCAAGGACGGTTAATAAACAATCAAGAAAATATTCAGGGAGGCAAAGACAAAGATGACTGTTGCACGCATTCTCGCGGCCAAGGGAAGAGATGTCGTCACCACCCAGCCGCATCGGACCTTGGCCGAGGCCGCCGAGATTTTGATGGCGGCGAATGTTGGCGCTGCTGTGATCGCCGACGCTCAAGGCAGCATCATTGGAATCTTGTGGGAGCGCGATATCGTCCATGCGATCGGTAAGGGCGGAGCGGCCGCGCTCAACGATGCCGTTTCAAAACATATGACCACACCGGTCGTAACAACGGATGAAGACGAATCCGTTCATATCGCGATGGAAAAAATGACCGTCCGGCGCTGTCGCCACCTTCCCGTCGTCGTGGACGAGAAACTGGTCGGCATTGTGTCGATCGGCGACGTGGTTAAATACCGGCTCGAGCAAATCGAACACGAATATCAGGCGATGCGCGAATATATCGCGCACGCGTGAGCCAGGAAGGCCAAATTCACCGCTCCGAGATGGCGCTCTCCGGGGGAGCCGTCGGGGGAGCCATCGCGACGTCTTTGGCGATGTCGTGTACCACACGGCGCGTGGCCTCGCGGCCGATCGCGATAAGCTCGTCGGCGCGATGAAAATCGAACAGGCCGACCGTGCCGAGCCGGGCGTTGACGAGAACGTCGGGCGGATCGCCGGCGAGGCGCGAGCGGGAAATCCTGCCTTGCGCGATATTGAACGCATCCATCATGGCGATCCCTATCCCTGGCGCGCCGTCCTCCCGTTTGCCGAACAGTCGGCGCAGATTGCCGCCCATGCCGCCGAAGATGCGCGCTCTCAATGTGCGTCCCGCTTCCGGCTCGCCGAGGTCATAGGTTTCGATCGCCGGCTCTATCGAGACACGATCGTCGATGATCGTTGCGCGAAAAGTCGTATCGCCCACGAGATTGACGGCGACGACGATCTCGGCGCCAAGCGCACGGCAGAGCGTGACGGGGATAGGATTGACGAGCGCGCCATCGAACAGCCAGCGCCCATTTATCTTTACCGGTTCGAATATCCCCGGCATGGCGTAGGAAGCTCGAATAGCATCCGCGACATCGCCTTTGGTCAACCAGATTTCATGTCCCGAGCCGATTTCGGTCGCGACAGCGGCGAATTTTTTGTCGAGATCCTCGAAGCTTCGGCCGGAGAATTCTTGTTCGAGCTCGCGCCGCAGCCGTTCGCCGCCGAGAAAGCTCACTCCCGAAAATGACACGTCCATGAGGCTTATGACACGCTTCCTTGTCAAGCCGCGGGCGAATATCTCCAACTCATTGAGCTTGCCGGCGGCATAGGCTCCCCCGACCAAGGCCCCGATCGATGTGCCGGCGACGACATCCGGATAAATCCCCTGTGCATTGAGTTCGCGCAGGACGCCAATATGCGACCAGCCGCGCGCGCCGCCCGCGCCAAGCGCGATACCAAGCTTCGGCCAGCGAGCGGTGGCGATGTCCGCGGCACGTTCGTTAGCGCCCACGCCGTTAATGTTCTTGCGGTAAAACGGCCCCATCCTGTTCAATTGTACGGTCCTCGCGTGCGGTGAATGGTCATTGCTTGGCGGCGCGGCCAACGGATTCGCGGCTTTCACCATAAACATGTCACCTTGCTCCAGAGTGTTCCTCTTCTTGGTTGAAAATGCCTTAAGCGGATCGGTGTTCACCGCGAACACGCGGATTTGATGAAGGCGGCGCGGGAATTTTCCCTAGCCCATTGAAAGGCGTAAACTTAAACCTAACATCGGGACCTCTGGTATAAAATCGGTATTACCTCAGTCGAAAACAAGCTTGGCTTTATCGCCGCCGAGCGCGACTTTGCGGTAGAAGCAAGAGCGTCGGCCGGTGTGGCAAGCGCCGCCGTTGCCGGCGGGTTCGACCGTCAGCAGCAGTGCGTCCTGGTCGCAATCGGTCCGGATTTCGGTGACCTTTTGAACCTGACCCGACGTGTCGCCCTTGCGCCAGAGCGTTTGGCGCGAGCGCGACCAATAATGCGCCACGCCGGTCTCGAGGGTGAGCCGCAAGGCTTCCGCGTTCATATAAGCGAGCATGAGGATTTGCCCGTCGCTCGCGTCCTTCGTCATGCAGGCGATCAGCCCATCGGCATCGAAGCGCGGCGTGAACGCGATTCCTTCTTCCAATTCGCTCCTCCCGGTCTGGCTCGCGCCGGGACCGGGCGATGGAGAGGGTAGGGATGTCAAATCGAATTTCCCGCGCCGTGCTTCGCTGCCAATTTAATAACTCCCGGGCTGGGCACCGGGAATCTCGCGCTTATCCCGGCAAGGACGTGGAGTGCTCACTTGCCGCCGCGCAGCATTGTCAAGAACCGGATTTGCTCGGCGGGATCGTCGCGAAAGATGCCGGTGAATTGCGTCGTGACGGTTTCGGCGCCGTGTTTGCGAACGCCGCGCATGGACATGCACATATGCTGGGCTTCGAGCATGACCGCGCAGCCGCGCGGGCGCAGATGCCGGTCGATCGCGCCGACGATCTGGGCGGTCAACGCCTCCTGCGTTTGCAGGCGTTTGGCATAGATATCGACGAGCCGCGCCAGTTTGGAAAGTCCGGCGACGCCGGCCTCAGACGGATAATAGGCGACATGAGCCATGCCGAAGAACGGCACCATGTGATGCTCGCAGTGCGACGAAAACGGAATGTCGCGGATTAGAACCATATCGTCGTAGCCGTGAACCTCCTCGAAAATGCGGGCGAGCACGCTCGTCGCGTCTTCTTGGTATCCGGAAAAGAACTCTTCATAGGCCTTGACGACCCGTTTTGGCGTGTCGCGGAGACCCTCGCGCGCGGGATCGTCGCCGGTCCAGCGCAAAAGAACCCGCACGGCCGCCTCGGCCTCCTCGCGGGTCGGGCGTGCGAGCGGTGAAATGTTGCGTTGTG
>Ga0185299_10002469_pt1 | contig 28325 bp, 28 predicted proteins | sample PaiPotPPA55metaG_FD_128002 | JGI IMG/M metagenome (GOLD analysis project Ga0185299, IMG submission 128002) | Iron sulfur acid spring bacterial and archeal communities from Banff, Canada, to study Microbial Dark Matter (Phase II) - Paint Pots PPA... ...
TGGCACACCTTTCGAGTCGATGCCTCCTTCGACAACCAACAAGGCATTACAGGTATTGGACTGATCCTACGAGCAACCAATAAGGCCGGTCGAGATGGTGCAGTCGTGGCCAGATTCTCTGAATCATATATTGGGCTGCCGATCCAAGCAGGTGAACAATTTGCCGTGCTTCGCGCCTTGGAAATTGCTTTCGAAAGAGGCTATCGGTTGCTTAGGGTAAGATCCGACTACAACCAGATGCGAATCGTGCTGAAAGATGATTATCAAGCTGGTGTTGTTCAGGAGGAGCACAACCCTCGGGGGATGATTTTGCGTTTAGCGCGAAAGTTTGATCAGATAAAGTTCGCATGGATACCGCGCCGCAGGAATCAGGAAGCTCACTTTCTGGCTCGCAAAGCGGTGCTCCAAAGCACGCCGGTCGTACGCGACGATGTGGAGAGATTTTTCGAGTCAGGCAGCATCTCTAAAAAGTCTTAACTGCAAGAATCTTTTGTAGATGAGCGCACAGAGCTTCTCCTGCTTAAGCCGATGTTGATTTCCGGCTTCGAGGTCTTCAAACCACGCGGCGGCACCCCTGAAAAAAAAGCGCCGTGGTTCGCCCCGCTACTGCGACATTTGTTACATTTTTCGCGTTGACGGCGACTATCGCCTTGTCGTGTGATTCGAGGCCAGCGGACCGTCCGAACAGCGCTGCGTACAGAAGCCTTCTATCCATTTTGGGGACGAGTTTCTGGATGAGTACTGAGTGTAACGGGGATGTTTCGCCAATTGACTTGAGATGCCATTGGCCGATGAACTATATATTGACGAGGCCAGCAGAAAAATGGAAATCCACAAACGAAAGACGCTCGAAGATTTCGCAAAGTTTGTCGTGACCGAGGTCCGTCGCGGCGCAACCTCGGAGGCCGGATATACCTCGTTCGAGCTTGAGGGTGGTTTCGACCGAATCCTTCCAAGCAGTTTCGACCACGTCATCGAGGGCACAGGCCCGCGCTGGTTTTGGCTCTTGTTCGGCGAGCGCGGATGCCTCTGCCCCATGCTGAAGTCCTTCGATAAAGAAACAAGGACTGCGATTCTGACTTGTCAGGAAAAAGAGGAACCCAGAGTAATCGGATTGGAGTTGGCTTATCTCAGTTCCTACTGGCAGGGTTTTGATGTCTGGATGGTGCTTGACCCAAACTGGGGATGGGAAAGAAAGCAATTTCAGGGAACGGACGCTGTCGCCGAAGATTACGAAGCTAAGGATGTATCCATCGTAGGAGGTCGCGAGGTAAGGGTATGGACGAAACTGGAACCAACAGGAGAAAGTAGGGGGCAGAGTCGACATTATCCGGCGACCGACCAGAGCTTGCCTGTCCGCTCTGGTACTCGGTTGGTTCCGTCGGGGTGGGGTCACGACCACTGCGAGTTGTGCAACGAGCATATCGACGCTGGGATGTTCGGATATTGTGACCCGGGAGAGCGCTGGATGTGCGAGAGGTGCTATGAGCGATATGTAACGCCGCGCGATCTCGCCTTCGTGGACGAGGTTTAAGACGCAAGAAGTGTCCCAGCCGGACGAGCATTTTCAGATTGTTGGCGATCAGTTGATTTCACTAATCGAGAATTGCGGCCCGTAGTTAGTGCAATCGCGATTTATCAACAGTTGACCACTCCGATGGGGGCAACATCACGGGTTGCTTCGACGTAGACACTCTGAATCATTCGGCTTAGGAATGCCCATCCCATAGCTAGTTCCAAGGATGTCATCAACGTACAGGTATCCCTGACACGGATCACCTTTATCGGCGGAAATGGAGGGTAGGATCGTAATCTTTCGATCGGCGGTGGAAAGCTGTTCTGGAATCGTTCGCCAGCCGCCCGACTGCGGCAGGTAGATGACGTTCACGCCGCATGGCTGAGGTAACTCCGTCTTCGTCAGCGGCTGGGGAATGACAACAATGGCCCGAACTCTCTTGCCGTGCCCTTCTCGAAACAACCGAAGGACTTCGTAGTCGCCGTCTACGCCTGCATCCTTCAGTGCTTGAGCGACAGCAGCAGCCTCGCTCCGAATGTCTATGGGCCGAATGTACCGCACCGACCATCCCACCGGGTTTCTGGGGACAGCGTCCCTACGCATCACCATGGCTACAGTGAGTTCTTGGTTATGGGCGATGGCGTTCAGGATGGGTACAGGCGCGAAGACTGCAACGATGACCACCACTATCGCCAACGCCATCCTAAGAACTCGCCTGCCACTTGGAATGGCTAGCAGTAGTGAACACATGCCCGCAACAGCACCGAAGACAATAGCCTGAAGGTCTATGTCCCAAGATAGTGGATTGAAGAACGATAGCGTTTCCTGCGGCCAAGTTCCACCGAGTATCTGCCAACTCCCGACGCTTAGGCGGTAGAACACTCGAACAGCCAAGTACCCATACGCCAGCCCTGTCACGAATCCGGCAGTCACGACCAGCAAGATGCTCTGCTTCCTACTGGGCCAGAGCAGAGCCAAGACGCCCATGACAATAGGTAGCGCACTGAAGGATCGCAGGAGTACTTCACGTAACTGGGGATTGGAGCCTGACCAATGTCGAAGAGCAGCCGTGCCGAACATTAACAGGAGGGCGATAACGAAGATTGAGACGATCGCGGCGATCGCAAATCGGGAGAGGCGTGCCATACGACACCGCCACTATTCTTCGCCGTCTGGCGGCGCATGTCCAGCTGTAACTGTTCATAACAGGCGATTTCGCTCATTGAGAATTTGGCCGACCCCCGACTGGGTCAGTGAGCGCAATGGGGATTGTGCAACAACTATCCTCTGTTACCGATTAGCGTTCTTGGACAAAACCTATTTCCGATGCGAAAAGAAGGGAGCGGAGACGTTCGCTATGGGCCAGTCGCGGAAGTCATTGCTGTTCTGCACCCAAGCGATTACCACTCCTTGATCAGGATAGATAATCAGCCACGAACTGCTTCCAGCCACTCCACCGCTGTGCTCGAATTGGCGTTCCGTTCCGTCGTCGCCAGTATTGTGAATAAACCAGCCGAGTCCGTACTTCGTTTTCTTGCCAGCGTTGGTTTCCTGGCGCGCGAAGACCATCGCGAGAGCGTCTTGTTTCAGGAATCCTGGTTTCAATAGAGCGGAGCCGAAACGAGCGAGGTCTTCGGCTGTCGACAGGAACCCGCCTCCCGCCCACTTGTAGCTCAAGTCTTCATAGGGCGTGTTCCGATAACTACCATCCGCCATGATGGTGTACCAGCGGGCACGACTGGGAATGATCTTATCGCTTTCGTCGGCAAGGGTATCTTGCATGCCAAGGGGCGAGAACACTTTGTCGTGCATAAAGGAAAGAAAGTCTTGGCCGGATGCTCCTTCAATGGCCGCGCTTGCTAGAACATATCCGTACGCGGAATAGATCCATTTCGTGCCTGGGGGAGCTACCAACGGATCATCCTTGAATCTCGTGAGCGATTCAGAAACAGAGTGATACACGTCGCGATCCAGTTTGATGCTTTCTGCGGCGTTGTAATCTCGAATGCCGCCCAGATGCCCGAGTAGCTGTCGCGTCGTGATCACTTGTCCTTTGGCTGGGAAGGTGGGCACATAGCGCTGTATGGGAGCATCGAGATCCAGGCGTTTCTGATCGTAGAGGAGCATCGCCCCGGCAGAAGTCAGCGGCTTTGAAGTGCTTCCAATTCGGAACTTCGTCTTCGGAGTCACCGGAACGCACTGTTCCAGGTCGGCAAGCCCAAATCCCTCTGCCCAGACCATTTTGCCATTCACTGCTACTGCAATCGACATTCCCGGCGGTCGGCCGACCTTGTTGTTTATCGCGGAGCCTGAATTGCCCAAGAAACCGCGGTCGTAGATCTCAAGAGCCGCTCGTCTGGCCAGTTGGATTTGCTTGGAGTACCCAGGAGCAGCAATTAGCGTTTGTTTCTCTGACTCCTGAATTGCTGCGTCCTTACATTGAGCGATCCCGACCTGAATTGTGGAAGCGATAGCGATACAGACCGCGAAGGTGAGAAGCACGTCCCAGCGTCGTGACATATCCAGTCAAGTTTATCGGATAGTTGATGTAAAACAGATATCACTCTTTGAGAATCCTCCCACGTGGTCAGTGAGCGATATGGGGATATTACGCCAATTGCCACTTGCCACTACGATACCCACATGTATATCTCTTTGACTACCTGCCACGCCGCGCCACGCTTCTCCATGACGACGTACGAACCTGAGGCACAGAGTCCTCCGCACCAGTTGCTGACATAGAACAGCACTTGCGCGCCGTCATCTCGGCTGCAAACAGAATCTCGGGCATCCAGTGAACGACCTTTTCGACCTCAGAGTGGAATCTGTCCCGGCGGACCGGGCCAGCGAAGCTGTAGAAAAGGCATTCGGGCAAGGCATAGAATGCGGTCACGGAGGATCGGAACATGAGCAGCCCATCTGCGACCCAAAACACGTATCCCTACCAGAACGAACCGACGTGGTCGAAATCGGAAAAAGCCATCGCCCGCACAGCTTTCGACGCTGCTCTGAAGCGGGAACTTCAGGACGTCATGCGGAAAACAAAGCAGATGGCGAACCAGATCAAGGAACCCGCGGACGTCTGGGAGTTGGAACATTACCTGACCGAACGCCGTAAAGAGATCGACCGCAAGTACGACTATCGGTATTCGCAACTGACGCAGGTGTTTGGGAGACTCTTGTACGAAAAGCGACTCGGGGAGGAAGAGTTGGGCGGGTTGCGGGAGGACAAGCTGAAGTCGATCCGTTCTTTCGCCGAATTCTTGGCGGAGGACACGGCCGCTTGAGACAGCCCGAAACCCGCGTGGAAGTGTATGCCATCAAAGTGACCCTCCTCGGCACCAGCCCGCCGGTCTGGAGGCGCATTTTAGTTCCTCGTGAGATTAAGCTTCGCAATCTGCACCGGACCTTGCAGACGGTGATGGGGTGGACCAATTCCCACCTTCATCAATTTGTTTGCCAGAGACCAAGGTTATCTGACCCGGGATCTAGAGTTGGGAGCAAGATCGCAGATGAGAACCGAACTAAGCTTGGGGAATTGATCGGGACTGTGGGGGCGAGGTTATTGTACGAGTACGATTTCGGGGACGGCTGGCAGCACGAGCTTCTTCTTGAAGAAGTCTTGCTTGGAGACGAAACGTTTCAGCAGACATGCGTGGCGGGTAAACGATGTTGTCCGCCCGAAGACTGTGGAGGGCCGCAAGGATTTGCAGAGCTTCTCCAAGCACTCCAGGACGCCAATCACCCGAGTCACGATGAGGCCTGTGAGTGGCTTGGCGATTTTGTCCCTGAATCCTTCTCTGCAGATGAAGTTAACCGACGACTATGCCGCAGGAAACACTGACGCACACAAAAGCCCGGTTGATGAGCGCTATCGCCTGATTACAACAGCTACACTTAAACTCGTTCGAGCGAGTAGTCAGCAATGAACGAACCTGCCAATGTTGACCGTTTGTTGATCTGGACAACCCTTCGGCCAGTCCAAAGCGATTGTGACAACCTGCGCCGTGCCTTGGCCAAATTAGCTGAGGACGATCCCACTTTCAGCGTAGACGATGAAGACGTAGATGGTGAGATCATCGTCCGGGCAACGGGTGAACTACATCTCGAAATTGTTTGCGCACGCCTACTTCGTGAACACCACATCCATGTGAAATCTCGTGGCCCCAAGATCGTCTACTTGGAAACAGTTCGCGCTACTTCGGCTGCGGAAGGCAAGTTCATCACTCAATCAGGTGGGCGCGGCCACTACGCTCACGTTGTGATTCGCATCGAGCCCAACCCCGGCAAAGGTTACAAATTCACAGATGAGACGCCTGAGGGAGCCATTCCAACGAGATTCCTCGATCCGGTTGAGCGAGGAGTTCGATACGCGCTCAAGGCAGGGGCCTTCGCGGGTTACGAGATTGTTGACGTGAAGGTCACCTTGTGCGACGGCAGCTATCACGAAGACGACTCAGATGATGCCGCGTTCGAGAGCGCAGGGTTCATGGCGATGAAGGAAGCCGCGCCCCAAGCCAGTCCTGTCCTCCTGGAGCCCCTAATGTCCTTGGAGCTTATCGTTCCTCAAGAGTTCTGCGGTTCCGTCATGGGCGACTTGAGCTTGCGCCGAGGGCGTATTGAAGGAATGGAGGACCGCGCTGGAGATCAAGCAATCCGAGCTGTCGTTCCATTGGCAGAAATGACCGGCTATGCCACCGATTTACGCTCAATCACACGCGGACGAGCCACCTATTCGGCTCGATTCGCGAAATATGAGCAGGCACCCGGCCTTCCTCCAGTCGAGGATGATGGCGTCGGTGTAACCGCAAACAAACCTTGGAAACCGAAGCCGAGGCGCGGTGCCGAGGCCGCAGAACTACCCGATTCAGGTTCCGACTGTTGAAATCCCGATTTCACTCAGTGACCTAGGGCAGCCCGCATAAGCGCTAAAGGTCCGGGAGTTACCTAAGTCAGGTCAGGTGGCCAGAATGAATCTCGCTGATCGCCATCCTCGTTATCATGAGCTTTAGTCTTTGGCGAGCGATGGTGACTCTTCCAAACCCAGCTCCATTTGATAGCAACGGGAATCGTCGGGTTCCCCGGCACGGAATCCGGATCGCATTACATCTGTCACTGCTGGCCGCTTGCGCTTGTTGGCTCCTCACACTTGTTTCGGACAAGCAGTGGCATGAACATCACCCAGGGGCCGGGGCTAGCGGCGTTCCAGCTCCGCTGTGGATTTCAATCCTGTGGGTTGCGCTCCCATTCTTGCTCTACGTGCTTTCCGTATTGCTCCTCTCAACTCGTAGCGAAGAGCTCATCGCTGCGGGAGCCGGTATTGCGGCGGGGATCTCCCCTTTCTCGCTGCTGTTTTCGGTCTCCGCTTTCCTGGGGGCTACGTTTTTCTCGTTCTTCCCAGTGCCTTACTTCATTGGAATGGCGATCTCGATCCTGGCGCTTCTTGGCAGTAGCGTTTGGATTATTGTTTCCGCCTTCAGGATCGGGAAAGTGAATTGGGGCGTGTTCCTCCTTGCAGCGGGCGGAACATTTATCTGCCTGGGTATTTGTGGCTAAGGGAATGAGTCCCTGAAACGTGGGGAAGCCAGACTGGATCCTCTGGCGATAAACTCGGGGCCCAGTACCCCGCAGAGTCGCTCAACGTCGTGAGTTCGCCGGTCTTCAAATTGAGTTGATGGATCGCGGTCGGTGCCGCCCCCTCGAATCCTGATGGCGTATTTCCGAAGATCAGGGAATTACCATCCAGCGACCAATTGGGGGAAACCTCGTCGCGATCACCCTTGGTCACTTCCTTGACGTCTCCGCCATCGGCGGAAACGATGAAGATGTGGTTTGGCGTATCCGCCTGTGCGCCGGTGTACGCAATCTGCTTTCCGTCCGGCGACCATTGGGGCTGAAGTGCAGGCGCGCGAGGAGAGGTGAGTTGCAGGCGCTCTGAGCCGTCCACCTTGCTGCGCCATAGAGAGCCATCCGGATATCTCGCATACGCGACCCATTGCCCATCCTTCGAGAATCCGAGTTGGATGGCCGACGTGCCAGATAGGTAGGGTAAGAACTGTCGAGAGCTAGCATCGTATCTCACCAACTCACCGAGGTTACGCCCTCCAATGGCAAAGATTCTTTTCCCGTCGGGGCTTGCCACGGGAGCTTGCATCAGCGTCGCGCCAGCGGTCAACGGTATCGGCTGTGGCATGCGCGTGCGGAACAGGCCACCGCTCTGCGGAAGAGCCCAAAGGTCAATTGTGTTTGTCGGACTCTGGGACTGAAACACAAAGTACTTTCCATCCCGAGTCCAGTTGCCACAGCATTCATTCGGCGGATTGCGCCACTCCGGCAGCAGCCGATGCAAGCCAGTTCCGTCAGAAGCCACTTCCCACAGCGTTGACGGAATCTTGTCGTCGCCCACAGTGAACCGTAATAGCTTTCCGTTCGGCGACCAGCGAATGTAGACGGCTGGAGCCGGAAGTGTGACCAGCCTGCGGGACTCACTTCCGTTCGCCTTGGCCACATACAATTCATTTCCACGTGCGTAAACAATCTGTTCCCCAGTCGGCGACCAGCCAGCGTCGTGCACGAGAACGTCTCCTACTCGACGGGGCAAGCCGGCTGGAAGCGGCAAGGTATAAAGCGGTCCGTCCCTCGCCTGTCCGAAACTTTGACCGATCAGAAGTTCTGATCCGTCGGGAGAGATGTCATCCAGCCAAATATCCTCCAGGTGTGACGCAATCTGCGCTGTTTCTCCGCCCGATGTAGAAACTTCGGAGATAGTCCATCCGATTTTCTTCGGTGTCATGAAGTAAAGCCGCGTTCCGTCCGTGACCAAAGGAGCAAACTTTCGCTCCCGATCGCTGGTCAGCGGTCGAAAACTCGTGACTTTCGGTGCGGGCAAGGATGATCGTAGCCAAAGCGCGAGCGCCACAATCGCCACGGTTGCAGTCACGCCAAGCACCGAGAGCCATCGCAGATGCGGCCGCACTTCCCGCGCTTTCGAATCGGTCACAGCAGTGAACTTGCGCGAGTCCGTGTCTCTCTTCAGACGTTGCAGGTCGGTGCGAATCTCGGAGGCATGCTGGTAACGTAGATTTCGATCTTTCTCTAGGCACTTGTTAATGATCCCTTCCAGCTCAACTGGCACATCGGGATTCAGGCGTACAGGGGATGTTGGTGCCCCATCCAGAATCGCCTTGAAGATGACTCCTGAGCTTTCTCCGTGAAACGGCAGGGTGCCCGTACACATCTCGTACAGCACTGCTCCGAAAGAAAACAGATCACTGCGCGGATCCAATTCCTTCGCACGTACCTGCTCCGGGGACATATAAGCGACGGTGCCGAGCGCACTGCCAGGGCTGGTGAGAAGTTCCTCGGAGTCGACGGTCAGGGCGTTCATGGCAACGCGCTCCGGCTTCAGAGACACTTTGGCGAGCCCAAAATCGAGAATCTTCGCTTGATGTCGATCGGTGACGAAGATGTTCGCGGGCTTAACGTCCCGGTGGACTATGCCCTTTGAATGCGCAGCATCCAGTGCGTCGGCAATCTGGATACTCAAATCCAACACCGTTTCCGTTTCCAACGGGTTGCCATTGATCTGATGTCTGAGCGTCTGCCCCTCCAACAGTTCCATGGCAATGAAGGCTCGTCCATCGACCTCATCTATTTCGTGAATAGTGCAGATGTTCGGATGGTTCAGAGAGGACGCAGCCTTGGCCTCCCGCTGAAAACGGCTGAGAGCCTGTGCATCGTTGGCGAGTTCATCCGGAAGGAACTTAAGGGCGACGTGGCGACCCAGCTTGAGATCTTCCGCCTTGTACACAACACCCATTCCGCCGCCACCCAACCTCTCCACAATGCGGTAGTGCGAAATGGTTTGGCCGATCATTGGGCTGAAATCTTAGGACCAGAACTGGGGCAAGTCAATGAAGAGGGCGGAGTTGGCTAGGCCTCGCAGAGGATCATTGGCGTAACATCCCGATTTCACCAACAACCGGGTGGTCGGTAGTTGGTGCAAACGCCTGTTAACAACAGTTACGGAGAACTCCAGTGCGGAAATACGCTCGCAGACGGGTGAACTGAACAAATCCCGCTAACAACACGAATCCCACTAATCCGGTTCAGCGGCCACAAACCGCGTTCGAAGTACCTTGCCGTTCGCGTCGAAATCCACAACGCAATCCATTTCCCTGCCTTCTAGGCGCCAAGTGTTTTGCGCAAACCGCTCTCTCGGGAAACATTGAACACATGGCACTTCTTTGTTGATAGGAAGACTGGTCTTTGGTGTGAACAAGCCCAACACCTCACCTTTTGACATGCCGGGACGAACCGAGCGGCACTCTATGGTGACCGACGCTTTGCCCGATGTGGTGCGCTCGCCGGAAGCTTGCTGTGCAGGAGTTGTACTCTTCATCTTCCCCGGGGGTACGTTGAACGGAACCCCAGACCAGTACCGCGAAGAGATGGGAACGTTGAGCTGAGTGTTCTGACCGTCTTTGCGATACGTTGCTGTTATTAGTCCGCTTCCGGGGGAATGAAACGTAACGACGCCGTTTGCGTCAACCGAAGCCACACTAGGATTGTTGGATGAGTAGACCAAATTGGAGGATCTCCTCAAGTCGAACACGTTGCCATCGGAGAATGTACCTAAAACTATCACCGGGAGCTGTTCCCCCGCGGCTTCAAAGGACATGTCCGACATCAGTGCGGAAAGCTTAACTGGCATGTCCGGGCGCTCGACATCGATCAAAATCGTGGCAGACTGCACGCCCTGCCCGGAGGCCGTAGTGCCCATCGCCGTCAGCATGTGAGGCCCGCAGGCGATAGCGTCGGGAATGGCAAGACTGAACTGTGCGGGGACGGACGTAGCTACGTTGCTGAGGCCGATGGGATCTTCCCCTACGACCCCGACCGCTGTGATGGAGGTGTCGGCGGAAGACGTGACAGTGACAGATACGGTTTGGCCCGGAGCGACTCGACTCTGATCAGCAGGCGACGTAATTTGGAGCAACGTGGCGCTCGATTGGGCAGAGGACACGTGTGACGTTGCGAGAGTGACCGTCAACATCAAAACCGTCGAAATGCATGAGACGAAATGCCGCTGAGACTTACAGTCTCTTTGATCATGGAGCGCAGTTTCGACGCACGCAGTGTGCATAAATTTATGATCTGATTATAGGTTCCATGTGACCGAAGAAGCCGTTACTGTTGTAACATCGCGATCACACTTATAGACCTGGGTTCTGAGTGCCAACGCTGATTTCAACAATTGCAAAAAACGTTGCCAGTAAGCATTGTGCTTCGTTGGAGATGCATGCGTGGCGGGCCGATTGAGAACGAACATCGTCCCGGTCTATAATTAGGCACACAGGGGGTCCTATGAAGTATTTCTTCGCCTTGGCATTGATTGCGACAAGTCTTTTTGCAAACTCACAGACGAAGAATCACCTAAACGGGCAGATCAAAGGTACTGTTACAGACCAGAGCGGAAGCCCTGTGGTAGGTGCCACGGTTTATGCCGTTCCACAGTTCCTCGCTTTCGACGGTATCAAGCCCCGCTCCGTCAAGACGGACTGGAATGGGGAGTTCGATTTTCGCGGAGGCTTCCAACTAGGGGCCTATAAGCTCTATTCCCAAAAAGGTGAAGATGGCTACCCTGATCCGTTTAAGAGCTTCTACGCAGACTCGAAGTTCGAAGTTCCGAAGGTTGTTCTCACCAAAGCTCATAGCTCAGCAACGGTTAAAGTGATATTGGGCAAAAAAGCCGGTGTGGTTGCCGGACAGGTCATCGACGCTGACAGCGGGGCTGCAACGAAAGCCTTCTTGGTTTTCATAGATGAAGATGGAAATCGCCGTGAAATTTTGGCCGATGGGCCGTTTCGCGTGCTTTTGCCCACCAGGAAAGATCTAATCCTGATGGTGACAGCTACGTCCCGGCACGCTAGTACGCAGCGACCGTTTGACACCCCAGTGCGGCTTGAACCAGGGCAAGAGATTTACATGGACATCCCGGTCTCCCAACAATAAAACCCTTGGTGCCGAGGACGTGCTCGTCGACACTCGACGTAACATCCCGATTGCACAAGTTTGCGCTTTCGCTTCGCCTGTCTGGCGAACGAAAGACGCAAAGTTGTGAGAACGCCTGTTAACAGGAGCTGACTGCGAAGCTGTTCACCTCTTGTAAAATTATCGCTGCCAAAATAAATGCGGCAAACGCGCAGTCATCATCTGAATAGGCAATCACATTTGAGGTGAGCCTTGCTTCGACCGATTGTTGTGCTCGTATTGTTTTTTCTTTGTGGCGCCACGCTCATGGCCCAGACTGCACCTCCTGAGCGCAGAGTGCTGGGCAACGTGGTCACCTCGGAGCGCGATCCGGCAGTACGAATTGAATTGCCGAAGACCGCTCATTATGTCGGAGCGGATCGCTGGTTACTCTACGGCATCGCGGATTGTGAACTGCACGCTTTCGTCGAAGCGGATGCGCAAAAGAACGTTCAACGGCTGTATTGGGTGCAATTTGAGGGTTATTTGCCGAGCCGTCCTGATTTGCATCACACGTACGATTCCCCGAAGCACACGACCATCGGCGGAATGGATTTTTACGTGGACACCTGGGTTCGAACGAAGGACGCGACTACAGAATCGGGTTCAGACCGTGAGCACATCGAGGCGCTTGTGCGTGCCAAGGTTTATCGGATGCCCGAGGCAATGATGTATGTGCGACTCGTCCACCTGCTGGATAAAGAAAAGCGCAAGGAGTTGATGATTATCTATGGCGAGGATCTCGCGCCCACCGGATTCACCGCAGCCGAACTGAGCGAGAGCGGCAAAGCTCACGACCGATGGCCGGGGATTTCGGATGCCATGCTCGAACGTGCGGAGAGACACATCACGATTGAGCCAGCAAAACCGTGAATGTGAAATGCGCGCCTTCTCATGGCATGACACTCATCGACCGGGTCAACGAGTGCTAACGCCTGTTCACGACAGTTGAGAAATTGAGCTGTTCGGCACGGCATAACTTACTGCGAACTGTCGGACTCTCGACACGCAATTTTGTATGCTCAAGGCCAATGTTCGACAATTGAGACTGTCCTGCCCTGTTCAAGAGGGGGTATCTTAGTGACAGTCAAGCTTAGGAGGAAATCATGAAACTCGTTGCGATGGTTATATCCATACTTCTTTTGTTCGCGATGTGGACGCAAACTGCAGCGACACAGGCCCAACAAAAACCCGAAGAACTCGCCCAAAAATCCGCGGAAACTTGGCTCGCCCTGACCGACTCCGCCAAGTATGCAGAGAGCTGGGACGAAGCCTCCCAGCTTTTCAAGAATGCGGTCACCAAGGAGCAATGGTCAAGCACGATCAGAGCCGCTCGCGACCCCTTGGGCAACGTGCAATCCAGGAAACTCAAGAGTGCGACCTATTCCAAAACACTCCCCGGGGCACCCGACGGTGAATACGTGATCATCAAATATGACAGCAGCTTCGAGCACAAAGCCTCTGCCGTAGAGACAATTACTTCCAAGCTCGACAAGGACGGCAAGTGGCGTGTCTCCGGCTACTTCATCAATTGATAGGTGACAAAAGTCTAGCAGCTGCGGTGGTCCAAATCTGACGGGATCTAATTGAATCAAACCCGTCTCAGAGATGACGGTGGTATTCTGCCAGCGAACGGAGGCCGGACCATGACGACAGCCAGATTCCTAATGATTGCCAGCGAAACACTCGCTGGAGCGGCCCTCATTGCGCAGATGTTTCTACCAACGAACGTCGGTGTAACTTTCACTGTGTCGGCGGATAGAGTCATAGCAATACCCATCCGGTGGTTTGTTCCTCTGCTGTTGATAATCGTCGCAGGTGCTCTCGGTGCTGCGGCCCTCATAAAGATGGGGTGTACCTTGGCACATGTCGGAATTTCGAGGTTAACCGTTGGGATGTCGCGATGACGCAGTGCCGAATCTCGGTGTCGAGTACTCTCAGTTGGCGTAACATCGCGATGTCACTCATCGACCGGGGTTCTGAGTGATAACGCCTGATAGTGACAACTGACACCGGGCATCTAGTCGTCGTACCATTCGGGAGTGATTAGGATGGCGACAACAAAAGCGATTCGCCTTGCGCTGGGTTGCATTGCCCTGCTGGCCGTGCACATCCAGAGCCACGGCCTCGAACCTGATGGTAAGGCGAAGGTATCCGGGAGCGTTTATCTATTAAGAGACACCGCCGCGCCAATGCCGCTCGTGGCTGTCTGGTTTCTCAGGTCTGATGGGGAAAAGTTTAAGGCGATCACGAACAATGTGGGAGCCTACGAGATCCTCCTTGACCCGGGCTACGACTACACAGTGACGGCTGCTGGCAACCAAGTTTGCGCCATTCATCGTCCTGTTTTTCGGCCAAAGCCCGGCTCGGCCTTGAAGTTTGACTTCACAACGACGATGTGCGGGAACATCGAGTACAGAGTGGTGGGGGAGCCTGCGTCCAATTTGAAGAAGAATGATAACCGCTTGCTCTTTCGACGGTACTACCGATCTTCATATGATCCAAATGTTCCTTACTGGTTCTTTGAAGAGAGTATCGCTCTGGGAAAAAGTGAGGACGACCAGTGGCTCGTTGTCGCTTTCGGACAGCGCGACGGCGATGTGCAGGTAAAATATGGCCCGTTTCGTGTTCCAAAGTTTCCTGCAAGCCACCTGCCTGTGACAATTAGTTTTGACACGTATACCGTACAAGCGGACGGTGCCGTATTCGATCAGACAAAGAGAACCCTTCGGGTCGAAGGCAATGTGGTAGTTGCCGATGGTACAAACGATCCCCCGCGCAAAGTACCATGCGTCCTTCTCGATCTTCGTAAAATCCAGCCTTTGCCCACGCCCTGTCAGGATTGACATTTGTTTTTGGCGAAACATCCCGATTACGCTGGAGCAGCCGACAAGGCTGTGAGTCTAGTGGGGTGTAAGTCCCCACACCACCAATTGCCTGGGCAGGTGGTTAGCATATCCGATGCATGCGGAGGCAACGACGCATGTTCTGCTCGGACGTAAAAGCCTCGGCTGCCCTGCGGCGATAAGCCGCAGCGGTAGGAACGATCTGGGAGGCAAGCAAACCGGAGGGCCTGAACATAACGAAATGGCTGCAGTCTCGAAAATGGGATCCGTCATGAAATCGTTTTGACGGGTTAACGCGGATTAAGCCGACCTCGAGAGCGTACGGGGGAAGGCCGATGACGTGGGGGAAGAAACAGGCAGGTGCACTCCACGTACCGCCGTGACAGGGGCCCGGGCACTCCGGGAAGGATTCGCAGAGATAACGTCGGGAAGGTCCCGCCAGCAGCAGGGGCTGGTCGCAACCTGCAGAGACTCCTCGAACGAGGCTTAGGCCAAAGGAGAGGAGAGCGAGTGGGATCGACGCATGAGTCTGTACGAGCGATGACCGGGGAGTAATGTCCTCGCAGGAGGCGGTTCACGTCTCCCTGATGGAGGTAATGCCAACATCGGGCAAAGGGACTCTGGGCACTTGGTGGTTCCATTTTCAGCGTGGTGGTCGGACACAGAGCCGACCTAAACCGACGCATGAGCTGGAACTAAGCTATGAGCAAACCATTCGCAGTCGGGGCGTATGTGCACCAGCGCTTAAACCTCGTGGCGAATGGGAAGGCTCACGGACGAAATGCCAAGGCTTCAAACCGGACCTGGGAAATTCGGCCGTCCGGCATTATAGGGGGGCCTTCGAAAACGTGGCCAGGGTGGAAATGAGAACCCAACTCGCAATCGAAAGAGCGGGCTTGGTAACCCTTCACCTACAGCCGCGCGTCGGAGCTCTATCCCAACCACTGACCACGGGCCAATTCTCAAAGAGCGAAATCTGATTTCGCCAATTGAGAAACAGATGGATTCGATGGTGTAGACTGCCGCTGAGATAACCGAATGGACTCTTCCACGTTCTCGCTCACCCGAACCGGGATTATACCGTTCGATTCAGATATAGACCCGGATGGGCTACCAAGGCACCTTGCCGATTCTTTGGAGCAAGCTTACGCAAGCACCGTCGAGGTTCAGGATAATCGTGCGACATTTACCTGTCGATTTTTCAGGTTCGGGGGTAGCTGGAATGTTCTCGTTCCATTTGAATTCGGAGATTTGACCGTGTATCCAGATGCACGCCAAGTCCTTTATCGTGTGAGCATTCGACGGCTGGTCTACGTAAGCACGGCGATGGTGGGCGTGATGACTGTCTTTATACTGATGTCACATATTTGGCAGCCTATGCTGTTGATCCCGATTATGTGGCTGTGGTTCGTCGGGGGTAATCTTGCGATCGGGATACCACGGTTTGAGCACTTCATTGATCGCGCCATAGCGTCCGCACCCCATTACATTCGTTCGTCGGGCTCCCGAGTGTAATCGCCTGTTGAAAAATCGCCATTACGCAAATTGACCCCGGACGAGGGTCGGCCAATTCTCAATTTACGCTATCGCCTGATTACGGCAACCACCGCTTCGTCCGCTCGCTACGTGCTTTGGTTGATGCAGTTTTCCTGTGCGGGTTCTTCGCGATAGACATCCTTGAACGCCAACATCGCCACGAGCTTCTCCTCCGCTCCCTTTGGGAAACCGCACCGACTCGAAAAATCAGTTGCGTCCTTATAAGTCCCAAACAAACGATCCCAAAGCGGGATGTCTGAGAAGTTGTATCTATGAACGTCGTATTGATGATGTATCGAATGTAGTTCTGGGGTTTGGATGAAGAACCTCAACCACCTCGGCGTTCTGACATTTGCGTGATAGAAATATTCGCCGGTGGCAGCAAAAAAGTTGTACCAGAACGCGCCCATCATTGAACACCCCAACAGGGGATACAGCACGAGCGCGCTGAGAAGTGAGTCGCTGAGTATTTCGACGGGGTGTTTGTAAAAAGACGTGGCGATTTCAATTCGTGACGGCGAATGGTGGACTTGATGGAATACAAGCCAGAATCCATTCTTGTGTCGTAGCACGTGCCACCAATAAAAGAAAAATGTTCCGATGAACCACCCTACGAAGCCTTCCGCAAGAGGCATGTTCCAAGCACGCAGTCTGAAGAGCGAAAAACCAAAGAGCCGAATCCAAAGTCTTGCCAGCGCCAGAGTAATTCCAAGCTGAACTAGGTTTACTAGCAACGCGCGCCAGTACCAACCCTTCGCCTCTGGCAACTCGCGGCCCGGAAACAATCTTTCCAAGGCTAGGAAAATGATGGTTGCGAGAACTACCAGCATGCTCGGCAAGGTCATAAAACCATATCCTCAGTTCCAGCGGACCCCTGATATTCTCGCAAAGCGACTCGTCGGTCAAGGCAACTGTCGTAACATCGCGATTTCACTCATTGACCTCGGGACGAGGTTCTGAGTGTAAACGCCTGTTAACAGCAACTATCCGCATCCAGCTTGTTATACTAACCCCAAAATTCCCGTTGGAGGTGTTCTTTGCGAATCTACGTTTTGCGAATTTTGACGTTTGTGCTGGCGTGTGTGGCGGCAGTTCCCTGCCGGGCACAGGATAAAGTGACGATCCTCTATGACGGGTTCGGGGAATCGAAGGAGCTGACGAAGGATTGGGGATATTCCGCTTTGGTGGAGCACAACGGAAAGCGAATTTTGTTCGACACGGGGAATGATGCCGCGATTTTTGAACACAACGTGAAGGCGCTGGGCATAGACCTGACGAAATTGGATTTTGTGGTGATCTCGCACCGGCACGCAGACCACACGACGGGGCTGAGATATGTGCTGAAGGTGAATCCGAACGTTACGGTGTATGTGCCTGCGGATGACGGGAATGGATTTGGGGGACCGCCGTTTCCGAAGACGTTTTTGCGGGCAGATGAGAGCTTGCCAGCGAAGATGCGGTATTTCGGGGGAACAGAGCCGGAACATTTCTCATGGGGCAAGCTGTACGACACGGGGAATTTTGTGTTGGTGAGTCAGTTGATGGAAGTATCGCCGGGGATTTTCCTGGTGCGGACAGTTTCGCAGAAGAAAGGGACGCTGGAGCTGCCGGAACTGACGCTGGCGATCAAAAGACCGAATGGATTGCTGCTGGTGGATGGGTGCTCGCACGCGGGGATTGAAGCGATTCTGGAAGCGGCAAGCGCGGTCGATCCGAGAACGGAGATTGCGTTTGGGGGATTGCACCTGGTGACGACGCCGGTGGAAGAGATTGATGTGCTGGTGGAAAGTTTAAAAACGAAGTGGAAGGTCCAGAGGATTGCGCCGGGACATTGCACAGGTGAGCCGGCGTTTGCGCGACTGAAGAAGGCGTATGGGGAGAACTATTTGTATGCTGGGTTGGGGACGAAGATTGAGCAGTGAGAATGGCGCACATCCAGGAATGGGGCAGGCTGGCGTAACATCGCGATTGCTCTCATTGACCTCTTGGGAGGGCAAACAGACGGCGCAAGCTTGTGCTATCGCCTGCTTACAACAGTCGTCCCCGTGGCCGTTAGTCGGCGAGCAAGTACCGGGCCCCGAGTCTCGGCCTTCTCTTAGCAGGAAAGAAAAGGTTGGGGTCTTGAATTCGAAGCAGAGCTTTTCGGTAGTAGCCCGTCTTTCTCCATCTGCTTCGGGACTTCTTTCACCAGGCCATCGGCGACCTTCTTTGCCGACTTTGGATTGAACGAGTCGCTGACGCCGGTCCACACCAGGTCACCATCTGGCTTGATGGTGGCGTAAACGTTGGTCTCAACGCTTACCGTCGTGTCTTCCCGCGTGTACCCCGGATCGTAAACAACGGGATACACTGCGCCCAGGTAGCCGTAAAAAGAGTAGTAGTAGGGAAACGGGGCTACGTACGTCGAGCTTGGAATCGAGGTCACCTTCTTGTCGACCCTCAAAAGACGCGACACGACCACGGCGTCGATTTGATTGCTTCGGATCTGTGCGCGGAGGTAGTCGAGGTCAAGTTTCGCCTTGGGGTCTGGTCGCAGCAGGATCTGGTTGCCGGGAATTGTCTGGATACCCGGACGCGCAATCTGAGCCGCCATTTCATCTTCGAAGTCGGCGCGCACTTTCAGGTCCTGAGCGACCCCGATGACGAGGATCTTGTGGAACTTCTGTCCTTCGTACTTGGGATTGAACCAACTCGTGACCATCTTGATGGATTTGCCACTGGCGGCAGTGAGGGTCAACAGGAAGACGGCGAGAACAATTGAGCGGGAGAACGGCCGGCAGGGGAATCGGGATTCGCTAGGGCTTTTTCTTGTAGGAGTGAAATGCACTTGGCGAGCCATTGTGCGCGCAAGAGGTGATTTGTGCAAGGACGCGGGGTACCAAAGCCTCAAGAATATAACATTCTTGAGATAGATCGGGTTGCCGAACAAGTGCCTTCGAGCCCAGAAGGAGACTGAGGACGGCTTGCGGCAACTCGGGAACCTAGCCCGCTTCTCGGTTGTTGTCGTAACATCGCGATTACGCTCACTGACCACGGGCCAATTCTCAAAGAGTGAAATCGCCTGTTTTCGACAGTTAGAATGAGCTATGCTGGCTTGCGACCTTGATGAGCTCGCGCATGGATACTCGATACTCGGTCTTCCTTTTCGTTATTCTTGCGTGCGTTAGCGCGTTCCCATGCACATGTGCACTTCCGTATCAGGCCAAGACCATGCGCGAAGTGTCCGAGTGGTATTCGACCCGACCTGACGTTGCTTTGATTTTCGAAGGAAAGGTCGTTAAACAGGAAGTTCGCAGCGGATCCATTGGCGGTCCATCAACGGCGATGTCCATGACTCTTTCGGGAAAACACCGCGTTGTGGAGTTCGAGGTTAGCCGCGTCTTCCGTGGCGCCAATCAGGAGCGCGTTTCCATTGTGACTGGATTGGGCACAGGCGACTGTGGGTACGTTTTCTCGCCAGGCGCGAGCTACCTGGTGTACGCAAGCTCCTGGCCCGGAGGAATATGGTTCACCAGTATATGTAGTGGCACGAATGCCATTGAAGATGCCGGGACTGCGATCCGTTTTCTTACTGGCGAGAAGCCAACGGCGGATGATTTGCTATCACCCCAAGAATACGAAAAGCAGTACTACGAAAAAGTACTACCCAAGAGGACTGGCTCGGTCTGCGGCCAAGTCCTAAAGCCGGATGGAAACCCGCTCAAGGGAGCGAGTGTCGAACTTTGGGAGTTGCGAAACGACGATCTTCCTCCACGCGGGGCTTCTGACCCAAACACAAGCTCCGATACGGGTCACTTCTGCGTTGAGAATGTCCCTCCCGGACAGTATTTTCTAACAGCAGAGAGTAGCGATTTCGACCACTGGACGCGATATGTTGGCTTTTATCCAGGCGTCTATTCCCAACCGGAAGCTATTCAGCTGTCAATCGAGCCAGGCGTTCGGCTGCCCGATGTAAAGTTCACTACCTTTCACGAGTCGGTCTACAGGATTCGCATCCGCGTTCTTGCACCTGACAAAACGCAGCTCTCATACAAGAATGGTTGCGGTGTTGCGGTGGACAGTGAAGACCGTAATCCATCGTCGTACCACATTAGCCACACCTTGAACGAGGATGGAACCTACACCTTCGGCTACATCCCTCGCGGCAAGTACGAGGTCACTACGTATTTCCAACCCAATTTCGAGGGGGGCACGCTGAAGCAATTTCCGGAGGCGTCTATGTGGAAGCCAGCGCGGAAAGAGGTTGTCGTGCGAGGTGACACCGAGGTAATTGTTGAGATGGAACCCGCCAAGGCGAATTAGCTACAATAAGGTGGGTAGTGGGTCAATCTGATTTTCCACAGTTTTAACGCCCACTCATGGCTTCACGCCAACTGCCGCCGAAATCGATCTCATTGACTATGCTGATTTGCTGGCGAGTCTCGGTCGTAACAGTCAAGGCCGACGTGGCGGCCCACCTTACTTTTCTTGTTCTTTGCGGCTTTCGCGCTTTCGCCACATTTCCCCAGAAAATTTTGCGTTAGGATCGCTCAGGAGCGACGACTGGCAACTCGGTCGACCCACAGCATCCCCCGTTATGTCTGTTTTTCCGCGTATTCAGTCCGCCTCATGCTAGTTCTGTTCCGTGCTGTATCGACCCGGTGGTGACTTGCTGGGCTGTCAAAGGCGCCCCGAAGGGGCGTTCATCTTGACCCTTACAGCCCCGCAAGTCACTTCATCATCGAGCTGGGAACGAAGCGAAACGCAGTTCCGTTGAGCTTCGTTCCTTAGTTGAGTGAGTTCCGCTTTTACTCCAGCGCGCTCGTCGGCAGCGATGCTCCGCCTTTGGCATTCTCAACCATCATGTTTTTTGTTTCGGTCACAGAAGATCATGGATCCGCTTCGAACCAAGTCCTACGAGAAACTCTGGCCGACACCACCCACCGTGCTCTGGCTATCCGGGGAATGTCACTCGGAAATGCAGCGTCACAGGCCAAGCCCGAAGCCCTGACCAATCTCATTCGTGTGCGCGGGCTGTCGCTCTATCTTTTGCGCTACTGGCTCCTGATGAATCGCGAGAGAATGAGACACATCGCGACCGAGTTCCTGGCCGAGCTTCGAAGCACTACTCGTATAAATCTGTGCGTCATAGCGTCCGCGCGAGACAGAGACATAGGCCATGCGGCTGTTGAGCAGATCCTTGGCGCCCAACTCGGCGTCCACGTGAATCAAGACACGGTCGGCAGTCTGTCCTTGGCTGGAGTGGCTGGTCATGGCATAACCATGATCGAGATGGGCATGCTGGCGGGGATCGAGTGCGACCGCGCGGCCACCGTCCATTTTCAGACGCAACCGCCCGCCTTCGCCGATGCTCTCGACGGTCCCCAACTCGCGGTTCGCAACTTTCAGTTCGTTGGCCGGCGCGGTGAATTGGATGCGGTCGCCCACTGAAAAATTCCGCATCTCCTCCCGGAAAACGGAGACGCCCTGCTGTCGGCGCGGATCGTAAGTGCGCTCCGTGCCGTTCTGCAGCTCGACTGTCAGCCGGTTTGTCGGAGCGTCAATGCTCTTTACCTGCGCGTACTCGCCTTTTCCGATGCCAGTCTCCTTCGATGCGCGCGAGTAGCGCAGCACATCGCCCACCTCATACCGTTCGGCCCAGGTGCGGTCGGCTCCGGTAAGGTCTTGACGCGGCACCAGCGTCCTGATGGGGTGCTCCTCACTGCTCACCAGGCCACCGCGCTGCAATTCCGCATGGATGCGCACATTAATCTCCGTGCGGGAGCGATTGTCGGGAGAAACCACCAGCGTGTTCTCCGGCGATTTTGCATACTCCTTCGCAATGGCGGCAATGCGCTCGTCGTGGCCCTGAATCTCATGGACTCGACCCTGCCGGTCAAGATTCTGGATTGCTTTCTGTACTTCGCCCCGCGCAAGCTGCTCGACTACCTGTTTCAGCTCTGGGTCTTTCTGGCGCACGATCTCTTCGAGCTTCACCGTTTTCATACCAGCGTCCTGGAGCTGGGCGAAGGGCCGCCCGGCCTCAACCGCCTCATGTTGCCGCCGGTCGCCGACGAGCAACACACGGTCATTCGGATGGAGGCGGTTCACAAAATCATGCACTTGCCGGGTCGATGCCAGCGAGGATTCATCGAGCACGTAGAGTCGTTTCTCGCCGAGATCTGGCTGCTCTCCGCGTGCAAGATGCTTTTGTAGCGTGGATGTCTCCATGCCTGATTCGCCGAGCTTCTGCGCCGCACGGGACGTGGGCGCGAAACCTTCCACCCTATAGCCCACGGCCTCCGCGCCTTCGCGGATAACGGAAAGGGTCGTCGTCTTGCCCGCGCCTGCGATGCCGTCTAAACCGACAACCTTTTCGCGCGAAAGAAAGATTTCGTCCACTGCCTGACGCTGTGAAGCATTCAACTCCGGGTGACGGTCTTCTGTCGCGATCCGCACCTTCGATGAGACCAGCATGGGATCGCTATGATCGCGCCGATTGCCTTCCTGCATCCGGCCGATTATCTCGCGCTCCATGCGCATCATTGCCGTGGTGGTGTACTGTCTGCCAGCGCCAACATGCGAGACTTCCCGGAACTCCCCGGTCTCGATTCGGCGCTCGAACTCCTGTCGGATTCCGGCATACGTGGTTTCTCCCATGGCGCGCCCGAGCGCTGCTTCAAGGATCGCGCGGCGGTCTTCTACAGCCGATCTCTCGAAGACATGATCGCGCGCCCAGGTCACGGCGCGCTGCGCCTGCATCTCCGGGTCCTGCATCCGACACTGCCCGTGTTCCCGTGCGCGGGCGACTGCACGGTCCGCCTGATGCCCATACTGTGCGGCCAGCTCCCGGTGCCGCTGTAAGACTTCTCCAGGCGACAATAGTTCCTTGCGGTCGCGCGTATGGTGGGCCGCGATCTGCGCTGCCGCCGCTCCGTCGATCCCTTGCTCTCGCAGATGATCTTTGATCTGTTCTCGTCGCGGACTGGAAGCCTCCAGATATTCCTTCGAGTAGCCGCGGATTTCCGGCTGCCCATGCTTGCCGCGCTCCAAGTCGTAGCCCAGCTTTCCGAGACGCAGTGCCAACTCGGATCTGTAGACGGCAGTGGCGTAGCGCTGGGACACGAACATCTCGTGCGGCTGCAAGGCTCGCATCTGTTTCCCGTTTTCGGGGCCGTTCTCCCGCTCGGTCATATTGAAGATCACGGCATGGGTATGAAGCTGCGGCGCCGCGTAGCCATCGACGGGCCGCGCGGTATCGTGCTCGAAAGTGGCGGCGATGAATTTCCCGGTTGTCTCCGGGGCATGCACATTGCCGATCCGCGCCTGCGTGTACCGCTCAAGTTCCCGAAGTGCCACGCGGACGCTCTCGCGATGGGCTTCCCGCACCCGGTCATCGCCGCCCACAAGCGCAGAGAGCGACACCGACTTCGGCGCGGAAAACGTGGCGTCCCACCCGGCGCGATGCTCGGCGCTGGTCACTTCCCTACCGAACTTGCCTTCGTAGGTCCTCGAAACCTGATGCCGGACAAGCTGCTCTTCGGTTTGCGGATGCTGGCCTTCGCTCAGCCGCGCGAAGTGCTCAGCCTCAACTTCGCCCCTGAGATTCCACTGCTCGGCGAGTCTGCCCAGCCATTCGCTATGGCCCTGCTGATCGCGGCTCCAGTAGTTCTGTTCTTCCGAAACAAACTCGCGCGCGTGGTAATTACGCGCCTGGCTGGCTGACAGCGGTTTCGAGATCGTAAGCATGGGGAGTGCTCCTCAGACGTGCCGCGGGACGATCGCTGCACCGAAGGTTAATGGGTTAGGACCGTATCCTTGGCAATTTGTCTCTCATTCGATTCCCTTTGTCTCCTCCCAGCGAAACCCTTCTTTGGGCTTGCCATTGGGCGCGCCCATCGCCGAACCAAAGAGCGCGAGCAACGGCTGGTTGGGCGTCTTCGGCGGGTCGGGGGGAGCGGTATCTGGCACTGGTGGCGTTGCCTTCGGCCGAGTCTCTGCCATCCTCTGCTTCGCCAATCCCGGCCGTCTCCATCGAATTCTGCCCATCTTCGTTCGTGTTGTTGTCCTCCACTTCTGGAGCAAACCTGGCGGAGGTCTACCCCAATCGAACCTCTCCATGTCCCATGGTTCATATTGGGGCCGGCTCGGCAACATGCTCCAGCCCGCCAGTAGGAAAAGGAACATCGCGGCTCCCCAAAGCAGAGGCGTCAAAAGCACTCTCCAGACGCTCTCTCCGGCATAGAACTCCGCCTGCAGAAACCTTTGCAGTATGGCAGTCCGGAGCCACTCGCCCTCTTCCTGCATCAGGCCCGTCCAGCCCGCCTGTCGTGCCGCTGGCGAAAGCTCCATCGCGATCCGATGGTCGCCGCCTGAAGACGCCGGAACCACGTCGGCCTCCAGCGCCAGTTCCTGTTTCCCGTGCGGTGCGGTCTTGTACAGCCATTGGACCTCGGCCGACGAACCTCGGTCAGTTCCGAGCAAGGAGCACTTCAAATAGGTTCCCAGGTAGTAGCGTTCGATGGGCGTCCAGACCAGCCAATTGCACAGAAAAAGGGCTCCGGAAAAGGTCAGTATTCCCAGGGCAGGCAGCCACGGAAAGTGTTTGGGAAAGGGATTGGCGTTCATGGCTACCGGCCCCCTCCCTTGCCCTGCTGGGCCAGGAAGTCCTCGAGTAGTTTGCGCGCCTGTTGGCGCTTGCGCGCCTCGGACTGGTCGCGGATCTTGAGGATGGAATCGGGCAGCAGCTGTTTGCCTTCCGCGGCGGCCTGAGCGGCGGCATGGAAAAGATTCAGGAGCGTGTAACGCACCGCGCAGAGTTCGGCCAGCACCAGTTCGGCGGGATCGGTGGTCCGCGCGCGCGCGCCACGCAAAGCGGTCTCGCGCAGCCACTCGGAGACAGCCTGCCCCGCGCCTTCTGCAGCGGCTTCGATCTCGGCTAGTTCCGCGGGAGTCAGCCGCGTGGCGACAGTCTTGGTGCGAAAGCGAGGCTTCGCCTCTTCACCGAAGGGAAGACTGGACTGCGGATTGGCTTGAACGCGCGGACTACTCATTGGGAAAACCGCCTTGTTGCCTATGCCGCGATCAGCTTCACTGCTACTCACCATCGGAACCGGGGCTCGCAGGAAGTTCTTGCGCTTCAACACGTTTACGTGATCGGCGCTCGGAAGGAATTGGTCACGAGCAAACGTCATCGCTCGATACCACGCTCATCGAGCGATTCACCCAATTTGTTGACGCAGTGAAAGTTAACCTGCGTAAACATCGAAACGCCGTCTGGCGCTCCGCAGTTCCCAACTTGGGGGTGACGTGTCCACCCTTCTTCCGGTGCGAAGCACCGCGTTCTTACAGTTCGCCGTATTCGAGCACCTGAGCCTCCCACGTATGAATCACTTCGGGGGCCTGCCATGCGCGTCGAAACAGATTCCGGATCGACTGCCAGTGTGCCATCGGGAATCGGAATGTGATTCCGTTCTCACGCGCAAAGAAAAATACTTCCCTTTCCTCGTTGTCCGCGATCGCCGTGTGCGCGTAGAAGTAATAACCTTGCCATTGGCAAAGGACCCGCTCCAAATCAAGCTCTTCCAGCATCCTTCGGAACTCCGCAATCCTCGGGTATCCACACACCGGATATTGCGTGGCAAGTGGCCCGGGAAACTCTAAACGAGGGGAGAATTCATTCCCCTCTTCCCGCACCAGATCGAGGCGGTATCCGCCTTCTTCCAAGGAGGGCAATGCCGGCTGAACCGCAAGCTCAAAATCCTCGTCGTTTGTCTCCGCAGGCGCCTTCTCTCGCAGGGGCTTTCGGTGAAGGGCATAGTGGCCGCGCGCGCACACCCGCCATAGGGTCGGCCAGTGCGGCCAAAGCACCTCGTTCAGCTTCTCGATATTCGAGAACGTTTCCTCATCGAGAAGTCGGTAGAGATTCCGCACGGCGAGGATCGGTTTGCGCCGCTTTTGAGCGGGGTTCCTCAGCATTCGAATGGTGTGATTCACTACCCGGCGCACGTCATCGCTTCCAACATCCTCACCCTTTGCCTCTGCCTGTTTGTCCCCTGGAAGACTCATCAGGTAGACAAAGTCCACTGGGGACTTTTTCGGTCTGCGTGCGATGGCGTAAGCCGCAAGGAATGCCTCGAGGATTTCGGCCAGGGACTCGTAAGAGATCTGGCCTTGTGCGGTGTTCGCAAATGACTCGGCGCCCCGCGCACAGTAGTGGGCCACCATCGTCCATTCCGCCTGCGAAAGCGAGAGTCCTGAGTCTGCCTTCCCACGAATTCTCAGCAAGGAATCGGTCGGCTCCTTGAGCAGGTCTACCAGTTCAAGACGGTCGTCTCGGGCAGACTCAAGCAGCTGCTTTGCAACCTCCGAGGTCGAGACCGTTTGGCCGGTCTTGAGGAACATGATTTTCCTCAAGGTTTCAAGCCTGGAGCGCAGCGCCTCGGAAATGCGGATGGAAATCACCGGCTGCTGCGGTATCGGTGCCTTCTCAGTCATGCGGTCCCTTTCTGGATGGTTACAGCTAATAAATAAGTAACGTTACGTATTGACTATATGTGTACAAGTGGGGTAGTGTCAAGTGCGCTGTCGGGTACACGGTTGGACAAGGCCAAGGTCAAGCCATGGTCCAGCGCCGTTCAGCATATTGGGCCTCAGTCAGCACGGAAGCCCCGCGCTCAGGTCGTGTACGAATCCCACACCAGCCAGGGGGATAGAGGATGACACTCAGATTGATTCACCACGCGCAGGCCCAACCTCTCTTCTCGGAGCAACGGCTGCTAACCGCTCTAGATGTTGCGGAGCGTCTCGGGGTTTCCGAGCGATGGGTGCGAGACCACGCAACCAGACGCCACCCCAGAATCCCTGTTGTGAAGCTGGGGCCCTTGCTTCGATTCCGGCAAGAAGACATCGACAATTTCCTCATGTCTCACTTGTCATCCACAGCTTCCAAAATCTTGCGGGACGGTGTATGAACAATGTTGTTCTCCGCGACCAACGATGGACCAGATAGGAGAATGCAGTAAATGGCAATGGTCTATCAGAAGGGCACCGTGTACCTGCAAGGGACGCGGGAGAGGAAGTGGTATGGCAAGTTCCGTGTCTATTTGAAGGGCCGGAACGGAGAGGAGGTTGAAAGAACCAGAAAGGTGGTATTGGGAAAGAAATCAGAGCTTCGCAAGTGGGAGGCAGAAGAAAAACTCAAAACCATCGTCCAGGAGGAAAACGGAAAAGGGGTTCAGGGTTTTGTCGCGAGAGCGGACGATTCCGTCACCTTTGGCTGGTTCGTCAGTGAGAAGTATGTTCCCATGCGTCGCGGGCGATGGCGGCCCGCTACAAAACAGAAAACCGAGTTCGAGATCAACAAATACCTGGTCGAGAACTTCAAGAGTGTTCCGATTCGCGAGGTTGGACTTTTCGAACTGCAGGTCCATCTCAACAAACTCGCCGAGCGTTATTCGGAATCGATTGTGAGACACACGTTCGTGAACATCCGCTCGATCATGCGTCTGGCGCGCAAGCTGAAGTTCCTACAGGAAGATCCTGCCGAGGAACTGAAGATGCCCCAGACCAAAGAAGTGAAACGTCCGACCATGAACGCGAAACAGATCAGCGACCTCATCAGCGTGATCGAAGATGTCCACGATCTTTGCCTGATGAGCATCGCCCTGTTCTGCGCAACCCGAACCAGCGAGACGCTCGGGTTAACATGGAAGTCGTATGCCGGGGACAAACTGATTCCGTTGAACACTGCCTTCGAAGGACAGCTCTACGAAGGCAGGCTCAAAACCCGGGAGAGCCGCAACGCGATCCCGATACCGGATGATGTGATACCGATCATTGAGGCCTGGCGCAGCGTGTCGAAGAATACTTCACCCGATGCGCTGATGTTTCCGACATTCGGCCGTGGCACACGGAAAGGAAAAGTGGTGCCGCGTCAGGGACGGAACTTCCTCAAATGGAGAATCCATCCCATCGCCGACAAGCTGGGTATTCCACGGAAGCTCGTGACCTTTCAAGTGATGCGCCGCACGCTGGGCACCGACATGCAGGGGCACGGGACGATGAAGGACGCGCAGCAGATCTTGCGGCACGCCAGCATCAGGACCACAGCTGAAATTTACATGCAGGAAATTCAGGCGAGCGTGCGCTCGGCCATCAACTCTCGGACGCGGGAGATTTTCAGCCAGCGTACGAAAGAACTGAGTCCACTGAAGAACCCGGTTTCTCACCAGAGGAAGCCCAATTCTCTCCAACCTCGGAACACAACGGTTCCAAACGGTTCCAAGTTCGTTTGTGGGGTCTTTGCAAATGGCTGAAAAGAATGGCTCCTCAGGTAGGACTCGAACCTACAACCCTCCGGTTAACAGCCGGATGCTCTGCCATTGAGCTACTGAGGAGTGGGAGCACGCCTGCAC
>Ga0185299_10002470_pt1 | contig 28323 bp, 26 predicted proteins | sample PaiPotPPA55metaG_FD_128002 | JGI IMG/M metagenome (GOLD analysis project Ga0185299, IMG submission 128002) | Iron sulfur acid spring bacterial and archeal communities from Banff, Canada, to study Microbial Dark Matter (Phase II) - Paint Pots PPA... ...
CCGCGCGGCCGTAATCCCAGGCGCGTACGTCCGGGCCCCCTCGCCCCGGCTCCGCCTCCCAGACCCCGTCCTTGCGCATGGCGCCCAGGTGGCCGGCCACCGCCGGGTCCTGCCGCGCCGCCTCGGCTGCGCTGCCCAGCCCGGTCAGCAGCCCGTCGACGGCCGAACGCCAGTGGTCGTACTCGGTGATCTTCCAGCCCTCGCGCAGCAGCCGCACGTCCGCCGGGTAGTCGTTGTACACGTGCCCGATCGCGTTCCAGGGCACCTCGTTCTGCACCGCGAGATGCGCGCCGCAGGCCAGGGCCACTGCCAGTGCGCCGTCCCGCGGCCACCGCTCCGCGGCGGTCAGCCGGTTGCCGTAGTCGGAGAACGGGCGGATCTCGTCGGGATGGCCGTCCACCCACGAGGCCAGCTTCTTCACGGGTATCCGGCCCTCGTGATCAGAGCCCTGGTTCACCACCAGTTGCCAGGTGAGCGGCGCGCACTTGCGCAGCATGGTGCGAAGCGTCATCGCGTAGTACACGAAATGCGGCCCGGGATCCACGGTCTGATCCGGCGTCACCGCATAGACCTTCCGCTGCCCCGCGATGTCCTGCACGAGTCCGAGTGGCGCCTTCGGGTCGTCCAGCCCGGCGTCCGCCAGCCTGCGCGATCCGAACACCAGTACGTGGGTGTCCGACAGGGCCCGCAGATAGCCCTCGAGGTCTCCCCGTTTCAACGCCTCCAGGAGACGCTGCTCCACCGTGGCGGTCTGCGGTACCACCACACCCATCCTCCCACCCCCAAGTAAACCCGGTGAAAAAGCGCGTCCCAGTCTAATCGAGACCATTGACGAAGGGCGAACCCCGGTTTTCCGCGTTCCCCTTCCCTCCAAGCGCCGGACGGGGTATGGTCAAGGGCATTGAGGCGCGTTCCACTATCTCCCCCCCGTAGTGGAACGCAGACCTCCCACCGGTCCTCAGTGACCGTGTCCGGCGGCCCCACGCTCCCCCCGTGGCGTGGGGCCGCCCCCTTTTCTCTTACCGCCGGGTTCCTTGTCTCCGGCGGCGAATTCCCGGCTCTTACCCGCAACCTGCCGCAGCGGTAGTGTGACGGCCGACGGTCCGGGTGGGTACGGGCCGCGAGACTCAAGGGGGCGGTTCATGCCTGCTATCCGCAACGTCATCTCCACGCTCGACGCGCAGGGTCGCGAGGTGATGGGACCCGGGGTGCTGCTCTACCACTACGCGGATCCGAACATCCTCAACGGCTCGCTGATCACGGTGGAGTCCAACCACTTCTGCGTGCTCAAGTCACGCGGGGCCATTCTCAACGTCTACGACACCGGCCAGTTCCAGCTGGAGACCCCGGACCGGCCGCTGTTCGGCTCCATGCAGCGGTCCTTCTACGGCGGGCAGTCGCCGTGGCAGTACGAGGTCATCTACATCAACCGCTCCAAGAGCGTCATCAAGACCCGCGGCACCGCGCTCTCCCGCGAGATGGCCGAGCTCTCCTACGAGGTGGATTACTACATCCACGTGGAGACGAAGGAAGACGCGCTCAAGCTCGTGCAGCACATGCCGGTGGCCGGTCATTCGGTCAACGCCAACGAGGTCAACGAGTACGCGGGCCCCGTGGTCGAGCAGGCGGTCAACCAGATCGTCCAGGTCACCCCGCTCGAACAGGTCAACGAGAAGATCCACGAGATCAGCGAACTGGTCTCCGGGCACCTGCAGCAGTTCCTCGGCGTCTACGGGATCACCCTCAACGACGTCAAGGTGCTGATCAAGCCGCAGGACGAGCGGATGCGCGAGCTGCTCTCGCTGCGCGCCTTCGGCATGACCGAGCAGGAGGCGATGCGCGCGTACCTGGCGATCAAGCTGGCCGACCGCGGCCTCGCGGTCGCCGTCAACGCCTTGCTCGGCGAGCCGCTGCAGGTGGCGCTGCTGCCCTCGAACCTCTATGGGGACGTGACACAGCTCGGCCTCGGCAACGGCAGCTTCGGCAAGCAATGACGCACGGAGCCTTCGAACCGCTGCTCGGCGTCGACCGGTACACCGAGGCGGGCCGGCTGCGGTCGGACGACCTCGCCGTGCGCACGTACGCCGCCGAGCAGTTGGCCCGCGCGGCGCAGCGGATCGGCGAGGCGGTGGTCGACTACCAGCGCACGATCCTGCCTCCGTCGACCCGCGAGCAGCCCTTCCCGCCCGCCGAGCTCAAGGCTCCGATGGACGTGGCACGGCGTTGCGCACAGCGCTACACCGCGGCCGCCGACCGGCTGCGCAACGCGCCGTTCCCGCCGGACCCGAAGAAGGCGTGGAAGCACCTGCGCGGCCCCGGCGCGGCGCGGCTGCTCGAGTTCGACCAGCTGCTGCACCAGCAGGCGGAGTTCGCGGCGACGGTTGTCGACGGCGTGTCGGCGCCTTCGCTCACCGAACTGCCCACCGCGGAGGCGGAGCAGGCGCTGGCCGAGCTGAGCCGAACGATGGACGAACGGCTCGGCTTCCTCAGCGGGCTGTGACGGACGCGGCGGACGCGCAGCACCGGCTGACGTGCGGTACCGCCGGACGCGGAGTACTGAAGCAGGTGGAATCGACGTGGTGCCTAGTCGTGCCGTGCTGTACCTAGCCGAGCAGGCGAAGCACCGCGTCGAGGCCGCGTTCGCCGGTCTTCGGCTCCGAGGGCAGCAGCAGTACCCGGAGATTGCAGGTGACGGCGCCGCCGTCGCGGGCCGGGTTGTCCCCGACCATCAGCGTTCTGCGCGGATCGGCGCCGAGGTCCGCGCAGGCGCCGAGGAACATCCGCGGATCAGGCTTCTCGAAGCCGAGCTCGTAGGAGAGCGCGTACGCGCCGACCAGATCGCCGAGCCCGTGCACGGCGAAGTTCTTGCGCAGGTCAAAGGGGATGTCGCTGACGATGCCGACCGGAACGCCGCGCTCGGCCAGTGCGCGAAGCACCGGCTCGGTGTCCGTGTACGGATACCAGCTCTCGAGGTCGAACACCGCCTCGTAGGCCTCATCGGTGATCCCGGCGAAGGCGGGCACCTCGGCGAACCAGGCCAGCGTCGCCTCACGGTGTCGCTGTACCGAGACGTCCCGTTCGTGCTGGGCGGCGAGGACCTGCGGCAGCCGGCCGGCGGCGTGCACCTGCGCGGCGACCGCCGCGGCGTCCAGCGTCTCCGGGTCGCGGCCGGCCCGAGTCCAGATCCTGGAGAGGAACTGCTCGGTCGGCAGGCTCCGGAAGAGGGTGTTCGCGAAGTCGAACAGGACCGCCTCGATCGGCGGTACGGGTGCGGCGAGGTCTTCCGGGGAGGTGGGGATGGCGGTGGGCAGGCTGTAGAGGTGCGCGCTCATACGATCATCCTAAGGGCCGCGCGCGGAGCCCGGTCCGGTGGCAACTGCTTTACTCAGCTGTTCATACTCATCACAGGATAGGACGACGCGGGCGAGGTCGAGCACGGCGGCGCGAGGCAGGTGTGACGGGATGGCCACCACCACCTCGTGCGGAGTGCTGATCCGTACCACGGCCGCGGTCAGGCCGTTGCGACGGAGGATGCGCACGGCGGCGCCCCCATTCGGGGATAGGTCGATCTTGGACTGCCGGATTGGCAGTGCTTTACCCGGTCCCGACCCTATTGCGCGGATCCCGCGCCGGGAAGGGGCTCACGCCCGATTTGCCCGTCACGCCCCGGATCCGGGTCAGCCGCGTCGGGTCCGTCCGTCTCCGCGTCGGCCGGGAAGACGTCGAAGCCCACGCCGACCGTGCCGAGGACGTCGTCGGACACCGGCGGGAGCGACGTCTCGCCGTTCCCGTTCGCCTCCGCCCTGCTCGCGAGCAGCGAGCGCACCAGCGCGGCGACGTGCCTGCGGTCTTCCCGGCTGAGCTGGCCGAGTGCGGCGACCAGTATCTCCACCTCGGGATCCTTCGCCGTGGCCGAGAGCATGGTGTACCCGGCCGCCTGCGCGGCGGCCTCCCGCACCTGCTCGGCCGGCAGGTCGAGCCCGGCGGCCAGCCGGGTGAGCGTCTGCGGATGCGGGGTCCGGGCGGGCTGCTCGTTGGTCGCGAGGTGGTGCACCGTGGAACGGGGCAGCGAGCCGCGGCGCGCCACGTCGGCGAAGGACCAGTGCTGCTCGGTCATCCGCGTTCTGATGAGTTCCTGGAGGGGGTTCACGGGTGCGGCCTCGGAGGATTCGTGCCCGGTTTCCGCAGCGGGGCAACCCGCGGGTTCCGGTGCGTCGGTGCAGGCACGGCCGCCGCGATTCGGAAGCCGGGGCCGCTCCTGTGCCGTCAGGGTAGCGGCATTCCGGTTCGAGACGCTTGCCAGGATGCTCGAACGGGCCTAGTGTCCAATCTTGTTGGACAGGAAGTCAGATTTTTTGGACACGGCGGTCGGACACAGTTCTGGACACGACTGCCAGATGCCGGTGCGGGCCGACGGCCCCCGGCGCCGATCCTGCCGACCTCACCGTCGCAACCACGCAACCCCACAGCCTTCAGGAGGTTCCGATGACCGCCATGACGCACAGCCAGCTTCCGCAGACCTCGTACCCGGGCACCTCTCCGTACGCCGAGCAGGGCCCGCAGCAGCACCAGTTCTCGCACGGTCAGTTCACGCACAACCAGCTCGCGCAGCAGATCGCGCAGGACCACGTCCCGGCGCAGCTCGCCCAGCAGTTCGTGCCGCCGCAGGTGGCGCAGATGTTCGTGCCCGAGCACATCGCCCGGCAGTTCGTGCCGCCGCAGGTCGCCCAGCAGATCGCGATCGAGACGCTCAGGGCCCGGGCGACGCTCTTCCAGGCCATGGGCTCGCAGCAGGCACAGCAGTTCGGTCAGGGTCAGCAGCCCTACGGTCAGCAGACCCCTGGTCAGCAGCCGTTCGGTCAGCAGCAGTCGTACTCCGTCCCCCAGCCGGGGCAGAGCCCGTACGCCGGGTCGCAGTACCAGCCCTCGCAGCAGCAGTTCCCGCAGCACCAGCAGCAGTACTCGCAGGGCGCGTCCTGGCTGACGCAGCTCGCCTCCTCGCCGTTCGGCCAGCTCCAGTCCGGCTACCCGCAGTTCTGAGCCCGTACGCCGTCCGGCGGTCCCGGTCGCGGATGCGGCCGGGACCGCCGGACGGCAGAGAAGACAGGAGTCCCCGGATGACCCAGGAATCGCGCGAGCCGCGCCCCGCTTCCCCGCGTGGCAGGGCGGCCGCGGACAAGCAGGCCGAGACCGCCGCACACGCGGCCCCCTCCGGTGCGCCGGGCGCCGCGACGGCCTCCGCAGCACCCACCCGTACCCAGCAGCGACACCACGACCCGTCGTCCGGCCCGCAGTACGTCGAGTCCCGGCCGGAGCGCTGCCTGGTCGCGTCCGCCGCGCACACCGACGAACGGGACCTGGCCGGGCTGCTCAGCCATGACGCCGGCGTCAAGCTGCTGCGAAGCTTCGCGTCGCAGCGCTCGCCGCTCGAGGCCCGCTACGGCCCCGGCGCGGGTCCGGCCCGGATCGCCGTGATCGAGGCCGGTCCGGCTCAGGCCTCCGCGTTGACCGCGGTGCCCGACCTCTTCGTCGAGCCCGACCAGCCGCTGCGCTACGGCGAGGCCCGCCCGGTGCCGGCCGGACCGAGCACCACGGGATACGGCGATCCCGTGCCGTTCACCGTCACCGTGCACGACGACACCGATCGCCCGCTCGAGGGCGCCGCCGTGCAACTGCTGTGCCCCGGCGCCGCCGTCACCGCGTTCACCGGCAAGGACGGCCGCGCTCAGCTCTCCGCCCCGCGCGAGCTCCTCGAGACCGCGCTGCTGCTCGACGTCCGGCCGCGCGGCGGCCACTACGGCAATGTGCTGGTCCGGCCGCGGCTGTCCGAACGCGAGCCCAACCACGTCGCTTGCCGCCGCCTCACCTCGACGCTGCGCGACTTTCCGGACCGGGCACACACCGGCTGGGCAGAGCGCGCCCTCGGCCTCGACCGGATGCCGCCGACCTTCCGCGGCCACGGCGTGCGGATCGGACTGATCGACTCCGGTGCGCAGAGCGGCCACCCGGACCTGGCCGACCGGATCGAGCACGGCCGCGACGTCCTCGGCCAGGACGACAAGTCCTGGAATCTGGACCAGCTCGGCACCGGCACCGCGTGCGCGGCGCTGATCGCCGGCCGGGACGACGGCACCGGCCTGGTCGGTATCTCACCCGAGGCCGAGGTGCACAGCCTCCGGCTGATGCCCGGCGGGTACGGCAGCGACCTGATCGAAGCCCTCGACTACGCGATCGCCGAACGCCTCGACCTGGTGCTGCTCTCCGTCCACTGCGCCGGGCCCTCCCGCCTGGTCGCACAGAAGATCGAGCAGGCGCGGCAGGCCGGGGTGGCGTGCATCGCCGCTGCGGGGGACGGCGCGGGCCCGGTCCCGTTCCCGGCGAACCTGCCGCAGGTCCTCACGGTCGGCGCGCTCGGCCTGCACGGAACCTTCCCGCCGGAGAGCCGCGCGGCGGTCCTCGAGGCGGGCGGACCCGCGTCCGCGGAGGGCCTGTTCGTGCCCGCGTTCGCCAACGGCGGCCCCCAGGTGGACGTGTGCGCTCCCGGGGTGGCGATCGTCTCCGCGGTTCCGCACGGCGGTTACGCCGCGCTGGACGGCACGGCACTCGCCGCGGCGCACGTGGCAGCCGTGGCCGCACTGGTCCTGGCACACCACCCGTTGTTCCGGGACGGCCGCGGACCGCAGGGCGCGGAGCGGGTGGACCGGCTGTTCGCGGTGATCAAGGCGAGTGCGCGCCAGCCCGTGTTCGGCCCCTACGGCGCGACCGACCCGGCGCACTGCGGCGCGGGACTGCCCGATGCGGCGCAGTGCGTGAGCCAGCCGACGCCTATGGGAGCATTTGTCTAGATTTGCAGAGAAAAATAAATAATGTGATCCTTGTCACCCCCCGCTCGAGGTTTGCCTCGGGCGGGGAGCGACTTGTTAGCCTGGATGGAGTACAGCACGAGCGGCAGCCGGCGCTCGGAACCATCGAGCGAAGGGCAGGGCGGCGATGAGTCACTCGCTGGCCGAGGTTTGGGAACGGTTCGGACCGCGGCTGCCGGAGATGGCCATCGAGCCCGGTCTGGTCGCCGCCGTGGACCAGCACGCCGCCGCTGTGCGCGACGTGCTCGGCGGCTCCGAGGCCTACCACCACACGCTGGGCGACTACACGCTCGGCTTCCTGGACGCGCTGCGCGAGGCCGACTGGCGCGAGCACGCGGGCTACGACTTCGCGACGCTGCGCCTCACCGCCGTCTCCTGGCTGATCCGCGAGCACGATCTGCCCCTCGGACCGGTGGCCATCTAGGAGGTCAGGAGCCGTTCCCCGAGCCGGATCCGCGGACCGGACCTAAGGTCGAAGGAAGCAAGCCTTAGTCCGATTCATGCAGGAAGGATCCAGGATGAGCGGCTTCAGTTCAGCGCGCAACGACGGCCCGTCCGCCGCGAGCGCATCCCCCGGATTCACCGTGAAGGCGAAGACCACGGCCAAGGCCAGGCACAAGGACGACCGGGCGCGGGTGACCGCGCACGCCCTGGCCGCCGGCCGTACCGGCAAGGTGCGGGAGGACAGGCCCGAGGACCTGAACGAGTCCGTCGCCACGATGGTGCGGGACCAGCAGGTGCCGGTCGTTCCCCGACACGAGGGCGAGCCCGGCGAGGCACGCGAGCACGTGCGCCGCGACATCGGCAGCCACGTCGCGGTCTTCGAACTCGGCGCCCCGGACAACCCCGAGGACCTCTCGGCGCCGTTCACCGACCCGCAGGGGGTGAAGATGCGGTGGGCGGTGCGTTGCCTCACCCACGAGGAGACGCGCTACCTCGCCGAGCATCGCAGGGCCCTGCAGTCGGTCAAGGCCTCGCACACCTGGTGTTCCGGCTGCGCGGCCGCACTCGCCGGAAGCCGGCGGATCCACAACCGGGCACGAGCACAGAAGAAGAAGGCGACGTAATGAGCGGCGGAGCGCAAGGAGTGCCGCAGGAGGACAAGCGGGCGCGCGAGCACCGCATGCGGTATTCCGCGAAGAAGCAGGTCGAGCGGGCCGAGATGACCCTGAACAAGTACCGCGCGCGGGCGGCGGCGATCATGCACGCGGAGGGTCTGCACGGGACGAAGGAAGAACTGCCCAGAGGGTACGTGTACAAGATCCTGCGGCACCGGGAGACCGGCGTGCGCGTCGCGGTGCTCGACAACGAGGCGCCGGACGCGCCCGAGTCGGCCAAGACGGCGACGCACCGGTACGCGGTGGAGTGCGAGACCCACGGCACGATGGGGGACTCGTTCGTCAACGTGAAGGCGGCGATGGCCGCGGCCCGCAGGTCGAACGAATGGTGCTCGCAGTGTGCGGGCCTGATGAGCGCGACGCCCAAGGCGCGCAATCGTGCGCGGACCACGGCGAAGCACACCAACACCAGGCGCCGCGACGACATCTGGCCCTGAGCCACAGCCACAGCTACCGCTGCAGCTACGGTGCCGGAAGTCGGAAGTCGGATAAGCGGACAGATGCAGGGGCCCGAGCTCGTTTCCGAGCTCGGGCCCCTGCCCCGCCGCGTCTTCTCGATCAGACTCCGGCGCCGGTGCCGCCCTGGTCCCCGCCCATGCCTTCCCGGCCCTGCCGGGCCCGGCGCTCGGCCTCCTCGGCCGCCTCCCGTGCGGCCTGCGAGCCCTCGGCGTGGCCGGCCGCGTACGCCTGGGCGCCGCCCGCCATCCCGGGCCCGCTCATCTCAGAGCTGCCCGACATCCCGGCTCCGCTCATCCGCGAGCCGATGGCGCCGGAGGACTGCATCGAGCCCCTGACGTTCCCGGCCTCGCGCTCGGCCACACCGAGCATCCGCTCCCAGCGCTCCTGCATCGGCCGCACCATGCCGCCGCCCACACCGACGATGATCACGCCCGCCACGGTGGCGAGTACGGCGACCAGCACCGGGCCGGTGATCGTGGTGGCGATCTCGGCCTGGCCGAGCGCCGCGACCACGCCGAGGAACACGATGCACAGCGCGGCGAGGTTGCCGAGCATCCGGCCGTAGGACAGGCTGCTGAGCGCCGCCGTCACCAGGTCCCGCACCACGCGCGCGATCAACGCGGTGACCACGATGATGGCCAGGGCGACCAGGCCGCGCGGGATCCATGCGATGACCGAGTGGATGACGTTGTTGATCGGGTTCGAGCCGAACACGCCGAAGGCCAGCTGAAGCACGATCAGCAGGACGATGTACTTGGCGATCGCGCCGCACAGCGACGGCCCGTCGTACTTGCTGCGCTCGAGCATCTGGGACATCCCGGCGCGCTCCATGACGCGCTCGAAGTGCAGCCGCCGGAGCACGGTCTCCACGGCCTTGCCGATCACCTTGGCGATGATCCAGCCGATGACGAGGATGGCGAGGAAGCCTACGAACCGCGGCACCCAGGTGGTGAACGTGTTCCACATGGATGTGATGCCGCCGGTGATGTCGACGCTGGCGAGGTCTATCTGCTGCGAGTGGTGCATGACGGGTTCCGTGCCCTTCGACAACGGCACGCGGAGGATCCGGCGCGCTCTCTGTATCCGTCGTAACACGTGGATGTAGGGCGGTGCGCGCCGAATTAGCCCGTTTGAGGGCGCGTCAGACTCCGTCGCGCGCCGCCCCGGACCGGCCCGGCCAGGCAGGCCCGGGCCGGCACCCGGTCGGGATCAGGACCACACCGGCTCGGGCACCTCGCGCACCTCGCCGTCCTCGCCAAGGTGCAGGAAGCGGGTGAACGAGCGGGTGAACCAGCGGTCGTGGGTCACCGCGACCACCGTCCCGGCGAACGTGGCGAGACCGGCCTCCAGCGCCTCCGCGCTCGCCAGGTCCAGGTTGTCGGTCGGCTCGTCGAGCAGCAGCAGCGTGGCGCCGGACAGCTCGAGCAGCAGGATCAGGAACCGCGCCTGCTGGCCGCCGGAGAGCTGTTCGAAGCGGACGTCGCCCTGCGCGGCCAGCTCGTACCGGCTCAGTACGGGCATCGCCTGGTCGCGCGGCAGGCTCGGCCGGCGTTCGTCGCCACGCCAGAGGATCTCCGTGAGCGTGGCGCCGAGCAGTTCCGGCCGGTCGTGGGTCTGCGAGAAGTGGCCGGGCACCACGCGGGCCCCGAGCCGTGCGCCGCCCTGGTGGGTGACCGGGGCCAAGGGCGTGAGCGACGGTTCCTGCGGGTCGGTGCCGCCTCGGCCGAGCAGCCGCAGCAGGTGCGACTTGCCGGTGCCGTTGGCACCGAGCACCGCGATCCGGTCGCCGTACCAGCCTTCGAAGTCGAACGGCAGGGTCAGGCCGGTCAGCTCGAGCTGCTCGCAGACGATCGCGCGCTTGCCGGTGCGCCCGCCGTCCAGCCGCATCCGGATGTTCTGCTCCTTCGGCGGAATCGGCGGCGGCCCGTCTGCCTCGAACTTCGCCAGCCGGGTGCGCGCCGCCTGCAGCCGCGTCGCCATGTCCGAGTTGTACTTCGCCTTCGCCTGGTACATCCGTACCAGGTCCCTGAGCTTCTCGTGTTCCTCGTCCCACCGCCGCCGGTTCTCGTCCAGGCGTTCGTGTCGGGCCGCGCGCGCCTCGTGCCAGGAGGTGAAGGAGCCGGGATGCACCCAGACTGATCCGCCTTCGACGCCGACCACGGCCGTGGCGGTGTTCGCGAGCAGTTCGCGGTCGTGCGAGACGAAGAGCAGTGTCTTCGGGCTCTCCTTCAGCCGCTGCTCCAGCCAGAGCTTGCCCGGCACGTCGAGGAAGTTGTCCGGCTCGTCGAGCAGCAGCACCTCGTCGTCGCCACGCAGCAGCAGGTCGAGCGCGAAGCGCTTCTGCTGCCCGCCGGAGAGCGTGCGGACCGGGCGCTCGCGAACCTCGTCCCAGGGCTTGCCCAGAATGGCCACGGCGACGGTGTCGAAGACGACCTCGAGCTCGTATCCGCCGACGTCGCCCCAAGCGGTGAGCGCGTCGGCGTACTTGAGCTGCGCGCGCTCGCCGGCGTCCAGGGCGTTGATCGCCGCCTGCGCGCGCTCGAGGCGTTCCCCGGCTTCGCGTACCCGCGGCGCGGACAGCGAGAGGGCGAGCTGTCCGAGCGTCGTCCCGTCACCGATCATGCCGATGAACTGACGCATCACGCCGAGCCCGCCGCCGCGGGCGATCGTGCCGGAGTTCGCGTTCACGTCCCCGGCCACGAGGCGTAACAGGGTGGTCTTCCCGGCCCCGTTCGGCCCGACCAGCGCCACCTTCGCGCCCTCGCCCACCCGGAAGGTGACATCGGACAGCAGCATCCGGCCGTCGGGCAGCTTGAAGCCCACCCCGGAAAGATCCACATAACCCATAGAGCGGCAGTATGGTCCGCCCGGCCCGGCCCTGTCACGCGGTTTGCCGACGGTGTACCGGCCCGCCCCGCGGCAACGGGACGGGCCGGCGAAGCAGTGCAGCGCACGGAACACTGCATTCGGAGAAGTCGCGTGCGTGCACCGCCCGCGATGATACGCGGAGGGGCCGGAAAGCCACCAGAGTCGGCGGAGCGCGGGAATATCGGGCGCCGTGTCCGGGCCGTCACGCGCGGTTCCCGACGCGGCGGTTCTGAAACAGAGCTGAGAGATTTAAGGTGGGGATCCGCGGCCGCCGAGCGGAGTGGTACGTGCCCTGACCGGCCCGCTGCGGCCGCGCGGCGGTTCCCGGCCGCCGCGGCCGGTGGGAAAGTGAAACGGGATCGAAAACGTCGGACATTGCATCTGATGAACCACCAGGAATGCGTCTGGAAATCAGAGCCCTTGCGCACCGGCGGTATTCCCGGAAAACTCTGCGAGCCCGTTCGTCGAACACTTGTCCGGTCGGACCAGGACGTACGCGGGCGAACCCGCGCCGACCCCTCGGACGACGCTATAAAAGCTCTGTGACCGAGTCATTCGGGGTCCACCGAGGTCCGCGATGCAGACCCTGTAGTTGCCGGGGCCGGTGCTGTTCATAGAAAACTCATCTATGTCGGTGATCGAATACGCCTGGCCCGGTAAGACTCACCGGCGTCGGTGAACGCCGACCCGGGTCCGCCCCGCGGCAACGGGGCCTCCCGAGTAGCCACGCACGGAAGCTGTATCTAAGGAGAAGTCGCGTGCGCGCTCTTCGTTCCGTCATCCTCGCCGCAGTGGCCGCCGCCACCCTCGCGGCTGGCACGGGCTCCGCCCTTGCCGACCCGCCCTCCGGCACCGTGCCGGCCGTGACCGACATCGTCGCGGTCGGTTCGGACACCACCCAGTTCCTCGGCGACCAGTTCTCCAAGGACTACAACGCCACCAGCCCGACGAACAAGTTCTACAGCTGGGACGCGGTGAACCCGACCACCGGTGTGGTCGGCGACACGATCAAGACCAAGAACGACGCCAACTGCTCGATCGTCCGCCCCAACGGCTCCGGCCAGGGCATCGCCGCGGTGCAGAACAAGCTGAAGGCCTCGAACGGCACGAACTACTGCGTCGACCTGGCCCGCGCCTCGCGCAACATCAACAGCGGTGACAAGGCCGGCATCGCCTCGGTGATCTTCGCCAAGGACCTGATCACCTACGCGATCAACAGCGGCGGCAACGGCGTCACGAACCTGACCGACACCGACCTGACCGCGATCTTCGAGTGCAACGCATCGCTGATCAGCTCCTCCTTCAGCGGCCCGGTCAAGTGGAGCGAGGTCGGCGGCACCAGCACCGACGCCATCGTCCCGGTGCTTCCGCAGGCCAGCTCCGGCACCCGGTCGCAGTGGCTCTCGGACATCGGCGTCACCGCCACCACCATCGGAAGCTGTGTCGACAATGGCAGCTTCGGCACCTCGGACCCGACCATCGAGGAGAACGAGGGCACCAACGCCGTCTTCACCGCGACCGGCAACCCGAGCGGCTACAAGGACGTCCTGTTCCCGTTCTCCGGCGGTAGCTACGTCGGCCAGGTCTACACCAAGGCCAGCCCGGACCAGCACGGCACCCTGGTGCTCGAGGACATCGACGGCAAGGCTCCGCTTACCTCCACGCACACCATCAACACCAGCGGCCTGAGCGCCTTCCCGGCCAAGTACATCCGCGGCCTGTACCTCGTCACGCTGAACGCGGGCACCGCGACCGCCCCGAAGGTTCCGACCACCCCGGTCGACCTGACCAAGCTCCTCGGCCAGGGCAACAACACCGGCTGGATCTGCGGCACGACCGCGGCAACCGACATCACCCACTTCGGATTCGCCACTGCCTCCAACTGCGGCACGCTGACCGGCCAGTAGCAGTCGGCCTGCCAGTAGTCGGCAAGTAGCAGTAGGCGGCAAACGCCCGAGCCGGCGGTTGGTGGTAACCGCGGTTCGGCGGCCTTGAACGCACGAGTACGGCACAGCACGACCGGCTGGGAGGTCCCGGTGCGCGAGGAGCGCACCGGGACCGGCCATCGGCGGCGATCCGACCGTCTGCACGGACGCGACCGTCCCCGTCTGAGCGGCCTCAGCCAGCAGGTTCGGCAAGCACGATCCGCCTGCGGGATCTGCGAGCACTTCCTCATCCAAGGACCTCCAAGGAGAAGCATCGACATGCGTATCTCTGCCAAGCGCGCCATCGCTCTGCCCGTGGCCGCCCTCAGCGCGCTCGCGCTGACCGGTGTGGTGGCCGGAACGGCCAGCGCTACGACCGTCGCAAGCGGCACGGTCACCCTGACCGTCAACGCCTCGTTCCTCCAGCAGCTCGCGAAGAGCGGCGTCGCCTTCGTGCCGCAGAACTACAGCGCCATCAGCTACGCCAACGGCCAGGTGTCGGTCACCTACACGGCCACCGGCGGCGACGCGGATGTCAGCACCTTCTCCGGATCGATCGACTACACCGGAGGCATCTTCGGCTTCGACTGCCGCACCGGCAAGAAGGTCGACCTGAACACGCTGATCTTCGACCTCGGCGACACCCAGTTCGACGGTCAGTCCTCGACGAGTGGCGGCGAGGTTCCGCTGGTCGACCTCGCCGGCACGCAGGCCGCCAACATCAACGGCACCACGGAGACCTACTCCGCGAGCGAGCTGACCATCGACCAGGCCGGCGCCGACTACCTGAACAGCGCGCTCGGCACCACGGCATTCGCGGCCGGCCAGAACGTCGGCTCGTTCGGCGCCAGCTGGGTCATCTGAACCGAGGCGGCATAACAGGGCCAGGTAACGGCCGAGCGCCGGTTCGTCGCAGCAGTCTGCGATGGACCGGCTTCGGTGCGAGGTCGCAGGGGCAAGCGGAGGAATGGTGGAGAACATGAAGCGACAAAGGACACAGCGCGGCTTCGGGGCGCGGCTGAGGATGGCGGCGCTGGTGCTCACTGCCGCCGCCGCCGTGGTGGGGTCCGGTCTCGCGCCGAGCGCAACCGCCGCGGTGCCCAGGCCGGCCGACACGGCGTCGAGCGGTGGGACGGCCTGCTCGGCGTCCGGGACCGGAACGACGTGCACAGGTACCTACAGCACGGACCCCGCCACGGACACCGCCTGGGACTGGTGGATCAACGGCGGAACCGGCGGCGGAGACGCCAGCACGGGTACCACCAACGGCATCGGCGGCACGATTCCGCAGACCCCTTCGGTCACCGTCGACCAGACCTCGAACCTCACCAACCAGATGGTGACGGTGAGCTGGAAGAACTTCGCGCCCACGTTCAACCAGGACGGCAGTTGGCCCGCCTGGGCGAACCAGTACGACCCGACCCCCGGCAACTCCGTCAACGTCGTGGACGTGTTCCAGTGCAAAGGCACCGATGCCGCGACCATGACCGGTGACGACTGCGACACCCTGTTCGCCGGCGGTACGTCCTCGAATGGTGAAGAGCCGACCGCGCTCGAGTCATATACACAGGGCGGAACATCGACAGTCTTCGGCGACTGTCAAAGTGTGCCTTCTACCGATACGACCTGCGGGACGGGGACCACGCCATTTCAGGTCCAAACCGCAGTCCAGAACAGCTTCCTCGGCTGCAACGACACTACCGCCTGCTCGATAGTGGTCGTGCCGGACTGGGGTGGCAATTATGAGCAAGGGGCCAGTTGCACGGACCACTCGCAGGACCTGTCCATAAGCGGTGGCAACTTGGCTGCGAACGGGCCGGGTGTGGTGTCGGATCCATGCGCCTGGAACGATCGGATCGTCGTGCCGATCAGCTTCGCGCCCACGCCCGCGCAGTACTGCCCGTCAAACAATTACTCGTTCAACTCCGAGGGCTCCGCGTTCCTTGAAAAGGCGATGCAGCAGTGGCTTCCCGGCTGGTGCGTCGACAAGCAGAGCCCGCTTGACTTCGGCTACAACTCGGGCGTCAACGAGTACGAGGCTCGTAGCAGCTTCCTGGCGGGCAGCGGCGCGCTGACCTCGTCGACGGACGTGGCGCTGGTCACGGATCCCGCATCGAGTGCGCAGACCGCGGCTTCTGCCCGAAAATTCACATATGCACCGATATCGAACACGGCGATATCAGTGGCGTACTATGTGGACGATCAAGCTACCGACCAGCCGATAACCAACCTGAAGCTGAATGCCCGGCTGCTCGCCAAGCTGCTGACCGAGTCCTATTCGCTGGTCTTCAACAACTGCGGCTCTGGAACGCCGACGCCGTCGGAGAACTGCGACCCCGGTGTCGTGGGGAATCCGCAGACGATATTCGCCGATCCCGAGTTCCAGCAGCTGAACCCGGAGTACACGCCGACCGACTTCCAGTTGGGCACCGCCAACGCCGGCGAGTTCCTGCCGGTCGTCATGGCAGGTGACAGCGACCTCACTTACGAGCTGACGCGTTGGATCGCCGCGGATCCGGACGCCCGGGCATTCCTCGAGGGGAAGCCCGACCCGTGGGGTATGCACGTGAACACCTACTATGAGAAGAGCCAGACGTACCCCGTCTCGACCTTCCAGGTGCTCGACCCCGGATTCAGCGTCACCCCCAGCCAGTTCTACGCGCAGAACCTGACCTACGACGCGAGCATGCAGGTCGCCTGGAATCCGGTGACCGGCCTGGACAACGTGGCCACGCACCTGGCGGACTGGCAGACCAGCGGCGAATCCTTCACCCCTTCATGCACGATCGTTTCGGGGAGCCCGTGCGACACGGGGCCGGGCACCGGTTCGTTCATCAACCCGGCTGATCCGCCCCAGCAGTTCGGCGTGCGGGCACTGTTCGCCATCATGGACTCGGGCACCGCGGCCGCCTTCCGCTTCCCGACCGCGCAACTGGTCAACGCCGCCGGCAACGCCGTCGCGCCCACCACGGACTCGATGAACGCCGCGGTCGCCTCGATGAAGACGAATCCCGACGGCATCACGCAGTACCAGGACTTCTCCAACACCTCCCCGAACGCGTACCCCCTCACCGAGGTCCAGTACGCGATGGTGCCCACCTGCGGAATCTCCGCGACGAAGGCCTCGGCGATCTCCCGGTTCCTGCAGAACGTGGGGACCACCGCGCAGTACTACGGGGTCAACCCCGGGGAGCTGCCTCCGTTCGGCGGGTACCTGGCGCTGAACGATGCGCAGCAGAAGCAGGACGTGACCGCCGCGGGCGCGGTCCAGTCGCTCTCCTGCACCTCGCCGCCGCCGGACACCACGGTCTCCGGCCAGAAGACGTCTTCCACAGGCGGATCAGGTAACAACGCACCGGGCTCTGCCGGCAACGGACTCGCGACGACGCCGTCGAACCCGCTCTCCGGAAGTCCCTTCGCGACCGGCAGGACCACCGCGGCGGCGTCGGCCTCGGCCACGCCGACCGTGGTCGGGCTCGGCGAGAAGGCGGCGGACAGCGGCGGAGACGTGAAGTACATACTTCCCGCGGCCCTCGCCGCCGGAGGGCTGCTGGCCATCGGCGGCCCGCTGGCCTACGGCTTCGGCACCACCGGCGGCCTGCGACGTCCGCGCTTGCGGCGCCGCACCGGCTCCCGCAGCCCCGGCGCCGCGCCGCCGACTGAAAACACGGGAGGTGGCCGCGGTGACCTCGATGGCTGACACCACCCGGGCCGAGATCGCGGGAGGTGGCCGCGGTGACCTCGATGGCTGACACCACCCGGGCCGAGATCTTGGGAGGTGACCTCGATGGCTGACACCACCCCGACCGAGGCCATCGGCCTGCCGCTGCCGGACGCTGAGCTCGGCGACGTTCCCCGGGTCATCAAGGCCCGGGTGACCGGCGCGGACCGGGCGTTCCGCGGCCTGTTGCGCGGCGGCGGGCTCGCCGTGCTCGCGATCACCGGGCTGATCGCGGTCTTCCTGCTGGACAAGTCCTGGAGCTCGTTTCAGCTCGCGGGCTGGAAGTTCTTCACCGCCAAGACCTGGATCGTCGGGCAGCAGCACTTCGGCATCGCCTCGATCCTGCCGAACGGCGTGATCATCGCGCTGATCGCGTTGGTCATCGCGGTCCCGACGGCGGTGACGACGGCGCTGTTCGTATCCGAATACGCCCCGCTCGTGCTCAAGCGTCCGCTGATCTCGCTGATCGACCTCATGGCGGCGATCCCCAGCATCGTCTACGCGCTCTGGGGCGTGTTCTTCCTGCAGCCGCGGCTGCTCGGCATCGCCCGCTGGCTCACCGACCACGCCGGCCCGTACTTCCCGCCGTTCAAGGTGGTGGGCACCGAGAGCCAGATCCTGTTCACCGCGACGCCCTTCCTGGCCGGCGTCGTGGTCTCGCTCATGGTCATCCCGATCATCGCCTCGATCACCCGGGAGGTGTTCTCCCAGGCCCCGCAGGGAGAACGCGAGGCGGCGTACGCGCTGGGCGCCAGCCGTTGGGCGATGATCCGCACCGTCGTGCTGCCGTACGGGCGCGGCGGCATGATCGGCGCGATCATGCTCGGGTTCGGCCGCGCGATGGGCGAGACGATCGCGGTCTCGCTGCTCATCTCGCCGATCTGGCTGATCAACTGGCACGTGCTGCAGACCGGGGGCATGTCGATCCCCGGGCTCATCGCGCTGTTCTACACGGAGTCGACCGCGCAGATGATCTCCGCGCTGATGGCCGCCGGCCTGGTGCTGTTCGCCATCACGCTGACCATCAACGCCCTGGCCGGATTCGTCATCACGCGCACCCGCTCGGGTGCCCAGACGGCCGACTGACGGGGGAGTGGGACGGATGACTGAAATAACTGTGAAAGCCTCCACGGTCGCCCAGGCGTCGCAGGCGCCCGGCACCGACCTCGCCACCGACCCCATGGTCGCGCCCGTGGTCGAGCCCGAGCACCGGATCAGGCGCAGGAGCGTGACGGTCGACGGGGCCAGCGCGCTCCTCGGCTCGCTGGCCGGCTCGCTCGGCCTGACCTGGATCGCGTACGAGCGGATCCTGCCGCTCACCGGCGCGCTCGGGTTCTGGCTCGTCTGGTACGCGGTGTTCCTCGTCCTCTACGGCACGGTCACGTCCATGATCTGGGGCAGGCGGGCCGTCGCGGACCGCCTCGCCGCCGCGTTCATGGCCACCATCGGGCTGCTGATCGTCTTCGTGATCTTCGATCAGATCGCTTACACGATCTTCCGTGGCTCCTCGGCGATCCAGCACAGCAACTTCTTCACTCAGTCCATGGCGCTGGCCGGCCCGCTCAGCCCCCTCAGCAGCGGCGGCGTGCTGCACGCCATGGTCGGCTCGCTCGAGCAGATGGGCATCGCCACCGTGATCGCCGTACCCCTCGGCATCCTGGCGGCGCTGTTCCTGGTCGAGGTCGGCGGGCCGATGGCACGTCCGGTGCGCGCGCTGATCGAGGCGATGACCTCGCTGCCCGAGATCATCGCGGGACTGTTCATCCTGGCGCTGTTCATCCTCACCTTCGGGCTGCCGAAGAGCGGTTTCGCCGCCGGTCTCGCCCTGACCATCATGATGATCCCGTTCGTGGCGCGGTCCTCCGAGGTGATGCTCCGGCTGGTCCCGGGCAACCTGCGGGAGGCCTCCTACGCGCTCGGGGCCAGCCAGTGGCGCACGGTCTGGACGGTCGTCCTGCCGACCGCCCGCTCCGGGCTGACCACGGCGGTGGTGCTCGGCATGGCCCGGGCGATCGGCGAAACCGCGCCGGTCCTGCTGACCTCCGGGTTCAGCAGCTTCATGAACGCGAACCCGTTCTCCGGCTGGCAGACCAGCCTGCCGCTGTACATCTACGAGTCGGTCCGGCTGCCCCAGCAGTCCGAGGTCCAGCGGGCGTTCGGCGCGGCCCTCGTGCTGATCCTGGTGGTCCTGGTCCTGTTCACCATCGCCCGGGTCCTCGGCGGCAAGCCGCCCGGCGAGCTGACCCGCCGCCAGCGCAGGCGCATCGCCCGCGACCGGCTTGCCCAATCCGTCCGCACGGAAGGAGACACCCATGCATCGGCGTAGGCCTCGCCGGCTGCTTCTCGCGTTCGTGGCCGCGGCCCTGGCCTTCGCCACGGTGCCCGCCGCCCCGGCGTCCGCGACCAGCTACGTTCAGCTCAACGGAGACGGATCCTCGTGGGCCGAGCCCGCGATCCAGCAGTGGGCCCGGGACATGGTGCCCGACGGCATCCAGATCAACTACACGGGTGACGGTTCGGCGCAGGGACGAACCAACTACAGCCAGGACCAGAACGACTTCGCCGGCTCGGACATCGCGTACCTGAAGCAGGGTGACCCCTTCGGTGCCGGCTTCGAGACTCCGACGTACGACTTCTCGTACATCCCGATCGTCGCGGGCGGCACGACCTTCATCTACGACCTGGTCGTGGGCGGCCGGAAGGTCACGAATCTCCGGCTGTCCGGGCTGACCCTCGCGAAGATCTTCACCGGCCAGATCACCAACTGGGACGATCCGGCGATCACCCGTGACTACGGCGCCCAGTTGCCGAGCCAGGCGATCACGGTCGTCACCCGGGCCGACGGCTCCGGCGCGAGCTACATGTTCACCCGTTGGCTCGCCAGGCAGTACTCGTCGCTGTGGAACGGATTCTGCCGCGCGCACGGCGGGCCGAGTCCGTGCCCGCCCACCGAGTTCTACCCGGGTTTCGCGAACTCGGTGCAGAAGAACGGCTCCGACCAGATGGCCGCGTTCCTCGCCTCGCCCGTCAGCAATGGCGCGATCGGCTATGACGAGTACGCGTACGCGCTGAACTACGGTCTGCCCGCCGTCAAGATGCTGAACGCGGCCGGCTACTACTCGCTGCCCTCTCCGTCGAACGTCGCGATCGCCCTGCAGGCGGCCCTGATCGACAATAATCCCAAAGACGTCGACTATCTGATGCAGAACCTGGACAACGTCTACACCTTCGGAGATCCGCGTACCTATCCGCTCTCCAGCTACAGCTACCTAATCATCCCGCGCGACGTGGGCGGCGGGGCCAACAACGAACCACCGCCCTCGTGGACCCCCGCCAAGGGCGTCACCCTGAGCACCTGGCTCAACTACGTCATCTGCGGCGCACAGCAGACCGCGGGCAACCTCGGCTACTCGCCTCTGCCCTACAACCTGGTCACCGGCGCGATCACGCAGATGAACCACATACCCGGGCACGGCCCGGTACAGGATCCGACGACGCTCGCGGGCTGCAACAACCCGACGTACTCCAACGGCAAGAACCTCCTGATCAAGTACGCGCCGATGCCAAGCCCCTGCGACTACGTCACCGCGCCGCTCAACTGTGTGGTGCAGAACGGCAAGGCCGTCCCCGCGGGCGGCTCTGGCGGCGGCTCGGGAAACAGCACCGGAACCGGCAACGGCACCGGCAACAATGCCAACGCGCAGAACCCGGGCGCCCACGCGTCGACCGGCCCGAGCACCGGGCCCAGCGCCAGCTACGACCCGAACACCGGCCAACTGGTGTCGGTCGGCCCCTCAGGCTCCACGCAGCCCATCTACGCCGAACCGGTCGCCGTCGCGAGCAGGCCGAACGAGCAGTCCCTGCTCGCCACGCTGACCGTGCTCGAAATTCTCGCCGCCATCTGCGCCCCGGTGTTCGTCGGGGCTTGGCTCCAACGACGCAGGAAGCGGGGCTGAGCCGTGGCATTGCCCGAACTCCTCGAATCGGCGGCAGAGCCGGATCCGGAGCTTGAGCCGCAGAACGCGGGTCCGGCCAGGCCGCGCCGCATCCGCGGGCCGAGGCCACCTCGTCCGCCGCGACCGCCCCGTCCCGCCGAGCCGGCCTTGCGACGTCCGGTCGTGCAGGGCGTGGGCGTCGTGCTGACCCTGCTCGCGTTGCTGGTCCTCGGATTCTTCGTGTACCTGTACGGGCTGTCCGGGCTCAGCGAGCAGCGCGCGCAGTCAGTCCTCTACAAGACCTTCGCCGGCCAGCTCTCGCAGGCGATCGCCCCCACGGGCCCGACCTCGGACGGCTCTCCCGTCGCCATCCTCGACATTCCGGCGATCGGCGTCAGCGACATGGTGGTCGTCGAGGGCACCTCCGCCGAGGACCTGACCCACGGCCCGGGCCATGTCCGTTCCACCGTCCTGCCCGGACAGTACGGCGTGAGCGCGATCTTCGGCCGCGTCGTCACCTACGGCGGGCCGTTCGCACACCTGATGGGGCTCCAGCGCGGCGACAAGATCCAGGTGATCACCGGCCAGGGCACCTCGACGTACGTCGTGGAGTCCTTCGGCACCTCCGCGGTGCCGACGCCGGACCGGTCGGCGAACCGGCTGCTGCTGGAGACCGGCGCCAGCTCTTCCTTCCCGACCAGCTGGGTCCAGGTCAGCGCCGACCTGCAGTCGGGGCCGCAGCCGACGCCGACGGGCCAGCCGGCGGTGACCGCGCAGGAGGCGCCCCTCGCGGGCAATCCGAACGCGCTTGTGCCATTGGTGTTCTGGGCGCAGGCGCTGTTGCTGGTCTCGCTCGCCGGGGCACTGGCCGCGCACCGCTGGTCCCGCTGGCCGGCCCTGCTGTGCACCGCCCCGGCCGCGTTGGCCCTGGTCTGGGCCGTTTACGAGAACCTCTCGCTGCTGCTGCCGAACCTCTACTGAGAGAGCACTGATATGAGTACTCTGAACGAGACGGCGATGCTGGGCGTCGTGCCGGAGTCCGCCACGGAGCCCAGGGACCCGGCCGGACTCGAGACCCGCGCGGTCTCCGCGTGGTTCGGCGAGCACAAGGTGCTCGAGCGGGTGTCGCTGCGGATGGCCCCCGGCCGCGTCACCGCCCTGATCGGCCCCTCCGGCTGCGGCAAGTCCACGTACCTGCGCATCCTCAACCGGATGCACGAGATGGTCCGCGGCGCGGCGTTGGCCGGGGAGGTGCTGCTCGGCGACGGCGATATCTACGATCCCGGCGTGCGCCCGGCCGACGTGCGCAAGCGGATCGGCATGGTCTTCCAGAAGCCGAACCCGTTCCCCGCCATGAACGTCTTCGACAACGTGGCCAGCGGCCTCAAGCTCGCCGGGATCAAGGGCGTGGACAAAGCCGACGTGGTCGAGGACTCGCTCAAGCGGGCCGGGCTGTGGAACGAGGTGCACCGCAGGCTGCGCACGCCCGGCGGCGCGCTCTCCGGCGGTCAGCAGCAGCGGCTGTGCATCGCCAGGTCTCTCGCCGTCAGCCCGGACGTGCTGCTGATGGACGAGCCCTGTTCCGCGCTTGACCCGACTTCCACGAGGCGGATCGAGGAGACGATCGGGGAGCTGGCCGGGCAGGTCACCATCGTGATCGTGACGCACAACATGCAGCAGGCCGCGCGCGTCTCCCAGCACTGCGCGTTCTTCCTGGCCAGTGAGGATCAGCCGGGACGGATCGTGGAGTCGGGGCCGACCGAGCAGATCTTCGAGCGCCCGGTCGACCCGCGCACCGCCGACTACGTCCACGGCCGCTTCGGCTAAGCCGCCTGCGCCGGCTCCGCCTCCGCCTCGACCTTCGCCGGTTCCGCCGAGCCGGCCACCGGCGCCGAGAACTCCCGCAGCTGCGGCGTTTTCACGAAGATCAGCGCGAGGGCGGCCAGGCACATGAGACCGCCGCTGACCAGAGCCGCCTCGCCTGATGTGGCGCTGGCGATCAGGCCGGCCCGCAGGTTTCCCAACTGCGGTCCGGCCTGCCCGGCGATCTGCTCGGCGGCCGCGACCCGGCCGAGCAGTACGTCCGGCGTGCGCAGCTGCACCACCGTGCTGCGCGAGACGACCGCGACCGTGTCCGCGGCACCCGCGATCATCAGGCAGCCCAGTCCGAGCCACGCGTTCGGCGCCAGCCCCAAAAGCAGCAGCGACGCCCCCCACACCGCCGACCCGGCGAGCATGACGGCACCCGGCCGAGGCAGGCGCGTGAAGGACCCGGAGAACACCGAGGCCACCACCCCACCCACCGCGATTGCGGTCAGGAACAACCCAAGAGTGCCTGGGTTGTTGCCGAAGCGCTCGGCGTTGATCAGCGGGAACAGGCTGATCGGCATCGTCAGGACCGTCGTGGCCAGGTCGGTGAGCAGCGCTCCGCGCACCGGCGCCGCGTGCGCCACGAAGCGCAGGCCGTCCGCGACGGCCCCCAAGCCCAGGCGGGTCGGACGGTCGGTACCGCCACGCGCCGCGATCCGCGGCAGGCGGAAGGCGCCGTAACCGGCCACCACGAAGGTCAGCGCGTCGATCACGTAGCAGCCGCTCACGCTCGTTGTTGCGAGGACCAGCCCGCCGGCCGCCGGGCCGACCATCATTGATCCTTGAAACGCGATCCGGTTGAGCGCGAGGGCGGCCGCGAGGCGCTGCGGGGGTACCAGGTGCGGCAGGAACGTGCGCGCGGTCGGCCCGCTACCGGCTCCGCACAGCGACTGCATGCCGATGATCAGCAGCACGACGCCGACCGGGAACGTCCCGAATAGCGCCTGGAGCGCCAGCAGCGCCGAGCACACGCCCTGCCCGGCGGTGGCCGCCAGGTAGAACCGGCGTCGGTCCAGCCGGTCCGCCAGCGCCCCGGCGAACAGCCCGAACGCGATCAGCGGCACTGCCTGGGCCAGGCCTATCGCACCGGTCCACACCGTGCTGCCGGTGCTCCGCCACACCTGGAACAGCACCGCCACGGCGGTCATCTGACTGCCGAAGCTCGAACACATCTGGCTCAGCCACAATCGCCTGAACTGCGACGACTCGCGAAGCGGGGTCGTGTCGACGAGCATTGCGCCTATTCGTGCCACGCCGGATCCGCCTCCAACTTCTCGGTGATCCGGGCGTGGAAGCTCTTGCGAGCCAGCGCCTGCTCGACGTCCGTGACGGCCCGGCTGACCGGATACGGCAGTTCCGCCTCAAGCTCGGCCAGGGCGCCTTCGGTGGCCCGCCACTCCGCGGCCAGCCGGCCGGCGAGCCGGTGCGCCTTGGCGGTCAGCACGACCTGCTTGGTGCGCGCGTCCGGCCCGGGCGAGGTGCGGACCAGGCCGGCCGCGCGCATCGCCGCGACCTTCTGACTCAGCGCCGAGTGGGTGCGGTTCACCGACTCGGCCAGCTCGGTGATCGTCATCGGCCCGTGGATGTGCAGGCGGAGCAGCTCCATCACCCAGTTCGGCTTGACGCCCTCGATGGCGGCGTCGGCGTAGACGCGGGAAATGTCGGCGTCCATCGCGGACAGCAGCCGGTGCAGCGGGCGCCACAGGCTGGCGCCGGTCGGATCTTGCAGGGACGGTTCCTCGGTCATGGGCCAATCGTAACAGCACTTCTATAAGTGCTGTTGTAATTTCGGCAGCCCCGGCCGCTTCTCGTCTCGACTTTCCGGCGCGGTGGTCACCCCAGAGTCTGATCAGTGTGAAACGCAACGTGGCGCCCCTGGCCAAGGCCAGGGGCGCCACATTCGTCTACCGAGGGATTCAGCCGTTCGCGATGCTGTGCACCATGTTCGCGGCCTGCGTCTCCCACTGGGCGTAGAGCGAACCGTCGAACGAGCGCTGCACGGACTGCGCGGCGGACGACAGGCTCATGTTCTGGTAGCCCGAGGGGAGCTCCTTGAGGAACGCCTTGGCCGCGTAGGACGGATCGGTCAGCTCGGACGTGGTGCCCCAGCCCATCGACGGACGCTGCTGGAACAGGCCCACCGAGTCGTGGTCCACCGCGACAGTCAGGTTGCGCAGCGTCGACTCCTGCAGCGCGGTGGCCACGGCGATGGTCGCCGCGTACGGCGAGAGGCCCATGTCGGAGGACGCCTGCACGATCGCCCTGGCATTCGACCACTGCGACGAGTCCGCCGAGAAGGTCTGCTGGTAGCCCTGGGTGCCGGTCGGCTCGAGCGAGCCCCAGCTGACACCCGAGTACGGGTTCGAGGACCGCACGGCGACCGTCGTGCTCGCGCTCGTGTTCTTGGTCGAGGAGGCCGTCTCAGCCTTCTTCACGGTGGTGGTGCTGGTGCTGCTCTGCGTCTTCGCCACGGCGGGCTTGGCAGCGGGCTTAGCCGCGACCTTGGTGCTCGCGGTCGACTTCGCGACGTGGACCACGGCGGCGGCCGGCTTGGCGGCGGTGGTCGTGGTGGCGGCGGAGGCCGTCAGCGGCGCCACGGCGACCGCGGCGGCGGCCACGGCCAGGACGAGCGCGGGGTAGCGGTGCCCGTTGGGGAGCTTGGCGTGCAGCGCCGAGTCGGAGACCCGGTGGTGCGCCGCAAGGAACGGAACGTGAGCGATGGACCTGCGTCGGAACGTGCGGAAGTTGTACGAAGACACGGTATGGCAAACCTCTCCTCCGGCCGCCTACCGGGTTAGCTGACGGGTTCGGGCGGAAGGTGAGGTTCGCCCTACAGCCCGCAGGGCACCGTCACGTGTCGCGTACGCACTGTCGTGGCACGCTCACGTGTAGTGATAGCGGGTCGATTCACCCCGGGGGACCACCGCTACGGCGCGGCAGAAAGATTGGGTCCCCGGCTCCGAGACGTGCGCCCCGGGATCAGACCGGATCGGTTCCGATCAAACCCGTGGCGCCGCCGTGTTTCGGACTCGGCGGGTGCGACCGGTGCCGGCTTATCTCTCGGCGTGGGCCGGTTGCACAATCAAGGACGATACATACCTTGTCGGCAGTTGTCACAAATCACCCAAAAATCAGACAGAGCGTGACCTATGGGCCACGCTCTGCCGAAAAACTCATGAGAAATCGGGGCATTCGGCCCCTTGGTCCGGGGCCGCGGACTAGCTCGGAGCCTCGCCGTTGACGATGTCGTAGACCATGGTCGTGGCCTGCGATTGCCACTGTGCGTAGGCGGTCGGATACCCGGAGCGTTGTACGTCCTGCGCCGCCTCCCACAGGTAGATGCTCTGGTAGTCCGGGGCGTCCGACTCCAGCGCGGCCAGGAAGGCGTTCGCGGCGTAGGTCGGGTCGGTGATCTGGGCGGCGGTGCCCCAGCCCTGCGAGGGCCGCTGCTGGAACAGGCCGAGCGAGTCGGCGTTCGTCGCGGTGGTCAGGTTGATCAGCCGGGACTCCTGCATCGCGGTGGCTACCGCGACCACGGCCGCGTAGAGCGGCATGCCGCGCTGCTCGGCCACCTTGACTATCGTCCGGGCGTTGTCCCACTGGTCCGCGCTCGGCGTGAACGTGCTCTGCGTCCCGTAGAAGGCCACCGGCTCGAGGGCGCCCCAGGAGACCGACGCATAAGGGTTGCTCGATGAGGCCGACGCCGACGCCGACGCGGAGGCACTCGCGCTCGCCGAGGCCTTCGCACTCGCCGAAGCGGAGGCGCTGGCCGAGGCCTTCGCCGAAGCCGAGGCGGAAGCAGAGGTCTTCACCGAGGTGGCCACCGGAGTCGGCTTCGCGCTCGCGCTCTGCGTGGTCGCGGCGGCCTTCGGCACTATGTCCGCGGTGGCCGGAGTCGGGGAGGTGTTGGGCGAGTGGCTGCCGATCGTCATCGCGGCGGCCACTCCGCCGGGACCGCCCACCACGGTGCCCGCGAGGGCCGCGACGGTGATCGCCGGGTACTTCCTGGTCCAGGACTGGCTCGCGTCGGAGCGCACGATCGGACTCTTACGGCTGTGTTTGGCGTGACTGCCCACGGTCGTGTGTACGGCCCTCTCCTTCGAACCGCCTACCGGGTTAGCTGACGGGTTCGGGCGGAAAGAGTCGCCCTACGGCCGGCGCTGCGGGTGCCGGCCGATTCACCCCGGGGGCCCGGACGCGAACGCCTGGTGGGTTGGGTCCCCGGCTCCCCTCGCGGGGACTCGGCGGGCGCTGCCGGTGCCGCGGGATTGCGACGTCCGCCGGAAGCACTGGCCCCAGAACCTAACAGATCGACCGGCGCCATGTCACCGATTCGTCTCGAACTTGCCACAAGCTTGACTCGGCGTGAGATGCGCCTTACCACCGGTGGATCGCGGCCGTCCGGTTTCGGCGTTTCGCTCCCGTTCGACGCCCGGGCGGGATCATTCGGACGCTGACCGGGCTCCTGCCGTTAACCTTGAGCCGTGAACGCCGAACCGTCCGATTCCGCGCCCCGGACCAGCGCCGCCGATCTGCCGCCGAGCGCGGACCCGGGCGAGCCCGCCGGGCCGGCCGCCGCCGATCCGCAGGAGATCGCCAGGCTGCGGGTGGCCATCGGCCGCCTGCACCGCCGGATGACCCAGAACACCTCGGGCGATCTGACGTTCTCCCAGACCTCCGCCCTGGTGGCGGTGGAGAAGCTCGGGCCGATCCGGCTCGGCGAGCTCGCCGTGCGCGAGCGGGTGGCCGCGCCCTCGATGACCCGCACGGTCTCCGGCCTCGTCGAGGCCGGGCTGCTGCACCGCACCGGGGACCCGCAGGACGGGCGGTCCTTCCTGCTCAGCATCACCGACCGCGGCAGGCAGTTCCTCGAGGGGCTGCGCACCGAGCGCAACGCCGCGCTGGCCCAGGGCATCTCGCACCTGACCGAACTGGAGTACGCCACCCTGCGCGCCGCGCTGCCGGTGCTCGAGCACCTCGCGGAGCAGGAAAACTGAGGACGGCCGAGGGGCCGGCCGCCCGTGCGAGCTGAAGAGCACTGAAGAGGACTGAGAGGCCGGTCCGCGTGCACGGCCGTGGCCGCCTACCCACCCCGGAGTACGTCCGGCCGAGCATGGGTGGCAGCATGGTCGCCATGGACGTGCAGGACCAGACCCCGAAGCCCCAGTCGGACGCCGTCGAAGAGGAATGGCCGCCTCGGGAATGGCGGGAGACCACCCGGTCGGCCGGCCACAAGCAGGCGCTCTACGTCACCCTCGCCATGCTCGCCATGTTCGGCGCCCTCGTCGCCCTCGCCATCTGGGCCTCGCACAACGGCTGAGGCGGCTTGGGCGGCATAGGGCCGCGCGCCGGTCAGTCGGAGCCCTCGCCGACCCTGCTGCCGCCGTCACCGGTGCGGGCGCCGTCACCGGTGCGGGCGCCGTCACCGGTGCGGGCGCCGGCCTCCGCCAGTTCGTCGACCTCCTCGCCCGGGATGCCGAGCAGGAACAGGATCGTGTCGAGGAACGGCACGTTCACCGCCGTGTCCGCCTGCGCGCGCACCACCGGCTTCGCGTTGAACGCCAC
>Ga0185299_10002471_pt1 | contig 28306 bp, 28 predicted proteins | sample PaiPotPPA55metaG_FD_128002 | JGI IMG/M metagenome (GOLD analysis project Ga0185299, IMG submission 128002) | Iron sulfur acid spring bacterial and archeal communities from Banff, Canada, to study Microbial Dark Matter (Phase II) - Paint Pots PPA... ...
AACGAGCCTCTCAAGCGAATCGAGGGGCACGCTCACAGGCAGTGGGCTGGATCTCGAGACGAAAATCTTCTCCGCGTCCGGTCGAGGGGGGAACTTTTTTCTTGACATCCCTTTTTATAGAACTCATTGAGGCGACAGCACGCTCGCGAGTGACTCGGCGATTTGTACTAAGCGCCGGAGGCCCTTTGCGGTCGTCAGATGGATTGTGATTTGTCTTGGAAATCGTGAGAGAAGAATACCCAGAGCTGCGAGCATGAGTAGCAACGGCACATACAGTTGCGTGGCCTGTGCAGTATGAGAGGGCGGACTAACGCCGCAGCCCCGATGGTCATTGTCACGTTATAGACAAACGAACCAAACACTCCTGCGATCGGTAACGGCACCATCAAACCCGCTCCAATACCGATCAGTGCAGTTGACGAAGGTATGTGACCAATGCTTCCAGGTCATCCTGGCTCAGATCTACAGGTGTCATCCCTCCGCCGCTCATTTTGCTGTCAGGTGCCCGAAGAAGAGCAATCAGTTGCGGGTCGGTATATTTCTGGCCGACGCCAGTCAGAGGACCAGCAGCGGCAGTACCTACGCCGCCGTCCCCGTGGCAGGAGTTGCAGGAATTCGCATTGAAGATGGCAAGGCCCTTCAGTACCTTTGGGTCGGCTGCAACCAGTGCCGCAGAGGCACTTCCCGCCGCGGCCTCCGGGACGAATGGCTTCTCCATGAAGCTCTTCGTGTCCTCATCCTGCTTCTGCATTTGCGCAGCGACTCCCGGGTCTCGGTGGTCATCTCGATAACTCGCTACGCCAAGAGACGTGTAGGCAATCAGGAAGAGCAGGAATGCGCCTACCGAGATTGGCCTTCGCCACGGCCTGCGTTCGAGTCGGCGATCCAGAAATGGGACGGCGGCAAAGATTAGCGCAAGGACAGCAGGCAGAATGATGCCGCCGATCAAAGACCAGCGACCACTCAGATATTTGAGCCACTGGAATGCCGGCCGGTAATACCATTCGGGCCGGGGCAGAAACGAGGTATCCGCAGGATTTGCCGCTGGGCCTAGATCCATTGGAATCTTGATCGCGATGATGGCAAGAATTCCGATCAGAACGATCGCAAAGATGGCATCGATGGCTACCTGCCCAGGATAGAACGGAACAGGCGGCAACCTGGGATGAACTGGGTCTTCCTTAATGGGACCTGCAGCGCCAGCTTTGCGAAAGGAGAAGACATGCGCTGCAATAAAGGCAATCAGGAGGCCAGGCAGGATGAAGACATGCAGCACATAAAAACGCGAGATGGTTAAGGTCCCCATCTGATCGCCGCCGCGAACGAGCTTTTGCAACAGCGGCCCGATCCATGGAACCTCTGCAATGAGATTCGTCCCTACCGCACTGGCGAAATATGCTTTCTCGTCCCAGGGCAATAGATATCCGGTAAAGGCCATGCCGAGCATCAGTGCCAGGAGAATGCAGCCGGAGAGCCACAGAAGTTCCCGGCGACCTTTATACGAACCATAGAGAATTGTTTGTCCGATGTGCAGAGCCAGCAGAATGATGATGCCGCTCGATCCATACGCATGAATGCTTCGGATGAACGATCCGGCGGTGACCTCTTTCACAATGTAGGAGACAATCGTGTGCGCATGGTCTGCTGATGGCACGTAGTACAGCGCCAAGCAGATGCCTGTAATTATCTGGGACACGAAGAGGAATAGCAGCCCTGAGCCGAAGACATACGCCCATTTGGCCCCGCCAGGGATCGGCTCGTCGAGAGCCTCGTGGAGAATTGAGTCTATGCCGGTCCGCTGATCAAGCCAGTTGTCTAGCCGAGTCACAATACTGCGATCTTCGTTCGGTTGAGGTGCGGGTTGATTTGTCATCGTCATCACACGCCTCAGGCCATCACTTCTTTGTTAGGAACAATCTGACGGAAATATTGGTAACGAACCTTCAGCACCCCGTCCTCCACCTTGGATTCGAGTGAATCCATCGATCGAGGTGGTGGTCCTGCAATGCGTTCACCGGTGGCCGTAAAAGACCCTGAATGACACGGGCAAATGAACTTGTTCTCAGCGTCCACCCAACGGACAGAACAGCCTAGATGCGGACAGATGGGCGACAGTATCCGGAACTGTCCGTTCTCCGGCGGTAACACATAGACCGCCGTCTGGGAGGTGGTGCTCTGCCAGGCGTCGCGACGCTCCAGCGTAATGGTTTTTGCCATCGGCACGGTGAGAGAGGCAAAATCCCCCACTGGACCCAGGTCCGACCAACCGGCGTCCGTAGCGTTCTTGCGCAGCGGATACGTCACAAAGCGGATGAAGGGAATCGCCAACAAAGCACCTACTGTCGCGCCACTTACTCCAAATAAGGCCAATAAGAATGATCGCCGTCCTGATGGTTCCACTTTAGCTTCGCCGCTCTTTTCGGATGTGAGTTCCATCAATCCACTCCTGGGTCGATTTTTTACTGGAAGTTGCTCGACGTAGTTGAGGACGTCGGCAGTGGTTCCTGCTACTTCTGCAACGTGTGAATGTACGCCACGAGGTCGGTGATTTGCGCATCCGTGAGCTTGCCCTCGGAGGCGGGCATCTTGTTTTTGCCTTTCTTGATGATGGCAGTCAGCTCAGCGTCCGATTGCTTCATCACATCGGGTGAGCTGAATGGATGTGCCTTCATCTTCTGGCCGGCGGGCGTGTTGCCGCTGCCATCCGCGGCATGGCACATCTGGCACTTCGATTTGTAGAGGTCAGCAGCAGAGCTCTGCGCGAGGCACGAACTGCTTACTGCGAGTAAGAACAGGCTGGCGATTCCGAGATAGGCAAGATGCTTCAACATGGGTAGAACACTCCTGATTGGGTGAAGGCGAGATAATTTCCCTCGCGGATGAAGGTTAGAAGGCGTAACGAATTGAGAGAGTAATGTTGTTCGCGTGGAAGTCGCGAGGAAGCGTAGGGCCGGTCGGCGTATTACCTTCGCCGTAGCTGTAGTAGTTGTAGTCTCCCTTCCACGTCCAGTTTGGAGTGAAATCGTAAGCGATTCTGCCATAGGGGGTTTGATATTGCGACTGCAGCGAGCCCGGCACCTGGCGGATATTGATAGGTGGCGCATCGCCGTAGACGGCGGACATGCGATAACCGGCGGCTGCATGGAGCTTCTTCACTGGCGTTAACAGGAACCCGATGGAACCATACTGCGTCGGTTGGTTGTAGAACCCGTTGCTTAGCCAGGGCAGGCCGCCCTGCTGGCAGACCGCTGGGCTCGGTTGGGCGCCCGGGGTAGGCGCCGAAGAGGCGTAACACTCGTCCGTGCGTGAGTAGACGCTGTCGTACGCGTAGTTCAGGTCAATACCCCATTTTTCGCTTGGATTGATGACCGTCGCAAAGGAGAAGTCCTGGTTGTGTGCGAAGTGGTTGACGGTCTGGACATTGTCGCTGCTATCCAGGATGTTGATGGTTCCGGCAAAGCTAAGCCAGGGATGAGGATTGTAAGAGGTCCGCATCCGATAGTGCTCCAGCTTGCGCGGGCTGATGCGCGTAAACGCATTATCGGCAGACATAGCTTCAGCACTGAAATTGAGGCGCCACTGGGCTGTCGGCCTGAGGACCAGGCCGAAGAGCGCGGAGTTTGCGTGGATGGGGATGAAGTCGCCGGCGGCATCGGTGATGATGCGGCTGCTATAGCGGTAACCCGCCGAGACTCGCGCACGTGGGGCCAGGTCCCAGATGGCGATGAAAGTGTTTACTTTAGTCTTCTGGTTCAGGGCTTGGTAGTCAGATGCCGTGGTCGTCTTGGGGCACCCGGAGGTAAAAGCGTTGAGGTGCCGGCGTAGGTTGTCGTAGTAAAGGTGTTGGTCGCAGGTTGACGGAAATACCAGAAGTCAAACGTGTCGGAGACGCCGATGGTGGGAGTAATCTGCCAGGTTATGCCATAGTCGGCGTTGACGTTGATGCGGCGGGCGCTGGCAGATCCGGTCATCACCGATTGACGAATTCCGCCGCTCTGGAGGCCATTGAAGAACTCGTTGTAGTTAACGAGGTTGCTCGTCGTGCCCATGTACATCACGCGACCGTTCATGGCGACGTGCGGGATGGATGCGCTCTGAAAACGAAACTGCTCACTGGGGAACAGCGTGCGCGTTGGCGCGGACCGGGTATAAGCAAGAAAACTGTTGCAGTTCGAATTGACCGTTCCATTCGCGGCGAAAGGCACAGCGCACGGAGTATTCCAGACAGAAGAGAGGTCGATACCGAGGCTGATCGGTGTCCCGTTCGCAAGCTTGTAGTTGAGCCCGGTAAGCTGCCAACTGGTGTTTCCCTTGTAGCGCGTGATGAATTCATCGAAGTGGACACTGGTTTGGGCCAGCGGCTTCCAGTCGACACCGGCGTTCCAGACATCCGTGGAGACGCGCCAGTTTTGAAGAAGCAGGCCCTCGGCGCTGACATGGATCGTACTACCGGACGGCCCTTGGTTGATGTTCTGGAAGTAGCCAAAACGTCCGCTGACAGCCGAGAGCGGCGCCACCGTGATATTCACGTCTGTCATGCGGCGCACCGTGTTATAGAGGTGCGGCGTGTCGAGTGCTGGGACGAAGGGTGTGGACGAAGGTGGAATCAACGGGTTAGCAAGCAGGTTGTAATCAAAGTACTGACGATCGCGGCGGAAGCTTCCCTGGAAGTTGTAAATTCGACCTTTGGAAACATTCATGAAAGTGCCGTCAACGGGATCTCCGCCGTAGCCGAAGCTGTTCGACGAGAGGCGATCGAACAAAAGGGCATGGGCAGGACTCACGGCTGTCATCTGGAAGGAACTGTCGAGAAGACGCGGCCCTGACTGAATGTTGACCAGTGTGTCGTACATCGCGCCACTACCGGACTGAGTTACGATGTGGCCGCCGAAATCGACTGACTGGTGGATAACGTATCCGAATCGAACGTTGTCCCCGGGCGATGCCGGTGGCGTAGTGTCCTGCGCGAATACAGGCCGACCGACGATAGTACCCACGGTAAACACGATGACTGAAATCGCCAGAGCACTACTCCGGATATTCAGCGAGAGCGATTTCGAAATAATTGCGCTCATCATGCGTGCCATCCCTTACTTGAAGAAAACAAAGTTGGCATTTGAGCCGTGGATCTGCACATGACATACAGTGCATGCCTGGTACTGGTTCGCCTGGTTATGAAACGATGGTGTGCCGGGCGCGGTGAAATTCATCGATGGCGAGTGGCACTGCAGGCAGAGGCTGTTCACGTTGCTGCGTATGAGCAAGCGCGAATTCGGCGATCCGTGCGGAAAGTGGCACGAGGTGCAACCCTCAGTCTTGATGGGCGGATGCTCGTAAACGAACGGCCCGAGCGTATCGACGTGGCACTTGGTGCAAATGGCGTCCTGGGTCGCGCTGGTCCGAACGAGACTCGGCTGGAAGGTGCCGTGAGGGTCGTGACAATCGCTGCACTTCAGTAACCCTTCATTCACCTTGTGGTGGAACGGCTGCGCAAAAGCGGCCTTGGCATCGGTGTGGCACTGATAGCAGAGCGTCGGCTCCTTCGCCTTAAGCATCTTCGTCTCAGGCACAAACTTGTGGGAGCTGTGGCAGTTCGTGCAACTGATCAGAGCTTGACCGTGAGCGGTCCGCTCGAAGTTGGGGTGCGCGCCAATGTGGCAAGACAGGCACTTCTTCTCCACCTGTTTCGGCGTTGCCTTTGTGAATTGAAAGATATCGCTCGCGACCCCGCCACTCTCAACATGGGCCTTACCAGGTCCGTGGCAGCTTTCGCATGTCACGCCTTTGCCGCCGTGCTCGAGGGCCAGCTTGGCATGCGGATCGTTGTCGAAACCCTTCACCTCGGCCTGATGACACGTGGCGCAGGTTTCTGCTCCGACGTAGTCTGCCGGATTCACTGCCGTCTTTCGGGAAGATGTTGCAGCCTGCGGTGGTGGCGCGCCAGCGGCCTGCGCAAACGCGGTTCCCCCGAACCCGCTCAGCCATACCAGAATCGCCAGCGTATGGAGCCAATGCCGCATGTGCAATTACCTCAAAAAGGTAAGGGATCATACCGACTTGCAGATGATTTCCCTGACCTGTAGTCTCCTTCTTGATCGCCGAAAAGAGAATACGTCGCAAGGCGGATCAACACCTGTGACGCGCATCACACGGCTGCGAAGGTCTGGATGAAGTGCGCAGAGGAATGCCCATCCCAGATCGAGCATTCTGGAAGTAGCATCACTCTAGCCATCGCTCATCAAGGCGCTTGCCGAGAATATATGCCAGCGTAGACACGGAAACCTGTGCAATTTTGCTCACAAATGGTCAGCCGGTCAAATATTTAGACGTTTTTGTCGTGTAGCGTCAGGAAGGCGTTGAGTAGAATGCGCGGATTGAACTGGCCTTTGTACACAGGCGGCGGCGTGCGGTTTAGTCCAAGTAAGGTGTACACCGCGGTTTGTGCGGAGCGGATTGAATATTCCACTGTAAACACCACGTCCATCTGGGCGTTCGCAGAACTGTCCAATGTAGGCGAGGCTCTTCGAGCGCTCAGGTAAGATACGCATTCAGACATACACCGCTGAGGCATGCATGTTTGGTCTCCGGTACTCATGACCAGCGCATTGACTCGTGTTTTGCAGTTGGATTCGCGATCGGCGAGGTAATCACAACGACCGAATCGCACCTCCTCCGCACCTAATTTCGCCGCCTAAAAACCACTCCGCTACTTCGCCAGCTCTGCCTTCACGATCTCACTCACCAGCTTCCTATCGGACAGCAAACCAGCAGCCCGAATCCACTGCTGAGCGACCTGCATCGCGGTCCCCAGATCCTTCGGCCCCGGCCTCACCCCACCAGCATCCTTCTGCAGATGCGCAATCACCCCGCGGACCAACTTCCGGATCTCCTCCTCACCCGCAGGCTGCAATAGATAAGCCTCAATCACTCCGATCTCCACCCGCTCTTTCTCCGCCAACTCCGGCCTGCCACCCTTCGCAAACGCCTCCACCAACTCCTTCCGCTGCTTGATCAACGTCGTCAGAATCTGCGTCTCTTCCGCATCCGTCAGCGCCTCGCGCTTGTCGATCTCCTTGTTCTTCAGCACCGAGTTCACCATCCGCAGCGTCGACAACCTATGCTCATCGCGAGCCTTCATGGCCACCACAATATCCGCCTGAATCTTCTCGCCAATCTTCATAGCTTCCTCAGATGCGCCGTAACTTTGTCAAGTGCGTTGATAAATTTCTGAAATTGCCTTTATACCGTTGGCCTTGAGTGGCAGACCGGGTCACCGCCGATCACTGAGACCTGTTCCGGGTTAGCGTCGCGCTCATCGGTTAGCTCTTGCGCTCGGTTCGGTTGGTTGCACCGATAGCACCGCGAGAACGATCAGTGGTGGGCAGTCGGTACGCGTTCCGTAACCCGGGCAAGCTCCGGTGCAGGATTTACTGTTGTCGGCGCAAAACTGTTGAGTATTCGCAGTTTGCATCGGTGATGATCTCCCTAGTTGATTCTCGCGCGCTGAATGAAATGGGGCTGTGATCGCTGTCACAGTTGTTGAAGGTGATCCGGGAAGGAACAACTCATCTGCAACATCCACCGCTGCTTATGTGCACGCCCATAGCTTTCGCATACTGCATCGCGAGATGACCTGGACCCCCGATTCCCGAAATTGCCTCCAACCCCTGCTTGTAGTTCCGGCGTCCTCGAGGGCCTTCCATGTCGTCACTCCAGCACTCGCTAATTAAGGGTGGGGCTGTTTGTGCGCTTTTGTCAAAGGACAATCAAAAGAGCGGCGCGAGCGTTGTGTGAGGTTGCGATACCGCTCTTCCTAGGGGTTCTTGTCGTGTAACGCGAGGAAGGCCTTTAGCAGAACGCGCGGATCGTAGTGCCCTTTGTATACCGGTGGCGGTGTGCGGCTCAGTCCGAGCAACGAGTACACTGCGGCTTGCGCTGAGCGGATCGAATATTCCACGGTGAACACCACATCGTCAGGGAGTTCGCAAAATTGTCCGATGAAAGCGAGGTTCTTCGAGCGCTCAGGTACTACCTGGGGACGGTCACCTTTGGCTCGACGCAGAAACTGGCTGGTGATGAAGGGCATCATGCAGGGAATGCAGGTGCAGGTTTCATGTATCTTTTTGGCATCAGCCTCAATCCGTAGATGGCTGATTATCTCTGTCATAATCTCCCGACCTGTGCACGCCGACATAGGCTTTTTCACGAAGTCGCCCGGTTTGTCGACCAAGAGGCCATAGCCCCAGAAGACACTAACGTCCGCGGGCTGCCCGATGAAATGTGGCTGGTGAGGTAACACGATCGACGCTAACCAGCTGGACTCCGGGAAGGTGATGAGGCCACCCTCTCCCGGGACATTGCCGGTGAGATCCCTGATGAGATTGAAAAAGGTAGGATCGTGGAGGGTCGTCGTAAAAGATACCCACTTCGATTCCTCAATATGGTCACAGAAGTTTACCGGACGGCCGAACTGCGGGTGGCCGTCGGCAATTTTCTTCCAGAGAGCCCACGAACCGCTGTCGGATTTTCCCTTCAGGATTGGCGCCGAATCCATGGAACCAAAGCTGGAAGCCTCAGTCATGGAACCTAACGTGACGATCACCTTGTCCTTCGCACCTACCGTTATCTCATCCGTACGGCCGTTACGTTCACAGACAATGTGATCCACGACATACCCCTCGGCATCATGACAGAATCCCAGATTGGTGACGCGCGTACTGAAATTGAACCTCACGCCGCGTTCCACCAGCCATTTCTGAAGCGGTCGTACCATCGAGTCGTACTGGTTGTAGACTGTTCGCATGATCCCGCTCAGCGTGTTGAAGCCTGAAACCATGTGAGTGAAGCGCAACAGATAGCGCTTGAATTCGACCGCGCTGTGCCAGGGTTGAAAGGCAAATGTCGAACACCACATAAACCAGAAGGCTGTCTCACAGAACGAGGAATCAAAGTGGTCCGAAATCCGGCTTCGACCAAGAATTCCTTCCGGCTGAAGCCCCAGGCGCTCGATGATCAGGATATGTTTTTCGCTTAGGCCGAATTTGGGAGCATTGAGCCTGTGGCCACCCCGAAAGAGACGGGATTTGGATGAGGTTTTCATCGTCTCATTCCACTCGAAGATCTCCTGCGTGACTGCCTTGTGTTCATCGAGGGTAGGGATTGACGAAGTCTCGCGGGAGCTACCAACCAGGTTGGCCAATTCCTCGTGCGTGAGTGCCATCGTGAAGCGCATCTCAGGCTTGCCGCAGGACGCTGCCCTCCCCCAGTCGAGCAGTACGCCTGCAAGGCGGCCTGCCGAACCGCACGAGTGGCGAGATAGTGGGACAGGGTCTTGGATTGAATACTACTCGGGACAAATTGAAAATGTTTATGACGTCGAAGGTGCTTCGACACTCCGCGGGTGCAGCGGACTAGTGCTACGAAAGAGGCTCGAACCAACAACAGAGATCTTTATTCCTTCTATCGGTTGTAGCCGGATTCTTAGCTACCGAATGAAGGGAGGTGACTGGTCCGAACTAGGTCCAATACAACAGGCCTCCGCATATCCGTCAAAGGGTACTCCAAAACCCTAACCAAAAACCAGACGATGTTTAGGACTGGGCTGAGCCTTACGGGCGAGATGGAGGATGCACGGCGATGCCTGCATTCGGACGCAATTGACCGGATGCTATGCAAGCACGTAAAGGCTAACGGTTGCATGTTTGGTTGTATGTTCGATTGCCGAACCGCCGATCAGCACCCGAACAACAACACCTATCATCATGTTAAGTAGTTGATTCCGAATGAGAGGGTAGGGATAGGATGGGTTTTCAAGACCGCCTGTTTCAACCACTCACACATCCCTCCGCAGGGATGCAACTCATATGTATGCGGAGCAACTGAACCGCTTTACCAAACGAAACTTCCTGTCCCTGATTTGGTGACGTGACACGTTCCCGGTAGGAAACTAAATCACCTTCCTGTCTCTGTCAGGTGTGGTGACGGAGATGTCCATTGGGTGGATTATGCCTATGCGGCGACCTTCGAGTGCGGAGATAGCCTCGTCAATTTCCGCCAGTTGAGCGTTCAGCGATTTCGCTATCTGAGTGTCTTCAATTTCAATGAGCGAGCGTATCGCCAATTGCAACGAGAACTCGACTCGCAAAGTGTGGATCCTTATCCTTGATTGTGACCACCTCTCGCTCGCCGTCAAACAAGCAAAAGCAGTCGCGGTCTTTATACAGGTGGAATCGGTGGGCATCGACAGTCATCTGTGCAGTTGCTCCTTTGTCGGTCCAGATGACTTCGAGCCGCAGCGGAAGCATAATGCGGTATCCGAGAGATTCGACGAGGAGCTTCTCCATATGTTCGATCTCGGTCCTCCGCCGCTCTTCCGCCTGCTCCTCCGACGTGAAGGGAATTCCCGATGCCCGCCGGAGTTCCCGCCGAGCCTCCTTGATCAGGTCTGGCAGTTCTTCTCTCATGTGCTTTTCCTTTGTAATGACTTCTGTGTCAATGTGACATGCTTTGTGACGCACAGGCTCAATCGGCCTCTGCAAACCCCAACAAATCCAACAGTTGAGTAATTCCAATTCCCGTGGGCACAACAGATTTCTTCATTTATTTTGTATAAGATACACGTAGGACGGTTCACTTGGCCCACAAATTCGTAATCAGTAGGTCAGCGGTTCAACTCCGCTCATCGGCTCCATTTAAATTATTTTCAACCGGCAATGTTTATGCGGCGCTAAGGTTTCTTCGCCGCTCTTCCCGTCACTCGCGGGGTGAGGTCCATGGAGCGCGCCAGCAGAAAGGTGCGGAAAGCTCCGGCATTCCCAGAAGGCTGCGGACCAGCGGGATAGGCAAGAGAAAACATTCGAGACAGCTTCAGCCCCCGAATGCGCGCAAGCTTCAATGTGCCGAGAGATAGTTGATTGCGCACCGCCCAGCGTGAGACAAAGGTGACACCGAGTCCAGCTTCAACGGCGCTAAGAAGTCCTTCGGTCGAATCCAGTTCCATCCTTGTATTGAGTTCCTTCTTTTTGAGACCCGCCTGAACGAGGGCATTTTCCACCACACGGCGTGATCCGGAACCGAATTCTCTCATCAATAACGGTGCTTCCTTCAACATAGAGATATCAACTTCATGGTCGGCCCACTCGTGACTTGCCGGAACTACCAGGACCATCTGGTCCTCCATGAACGGCTCCACGTGGATGTCTTTGCGGAGGGCAGGCCCCTCAATCAGGGCGAGTTGAATGCGGTGGGCGATCAGAGTTTCGAGCATCGTGTCGCTGTTGCCGCTCATCGCCGTGAAGGCGACGCGAGGGTTCTCGCGAAGGAAGCCTGCGACAAGGTTCGGCAGCAGATACTGTCCGATCGTTTGCGATGCACCAATTGCCAGCTGGCCGCCTTGCTTGCCCGACGCATTGGCGACAGCCGCGAATGCCTCATCGGAGATTGCCTTCAGCTCTTCGGCAAAGGGTAGCAGGGCTTGTCCACCAGCGGTTAACGTAATGCGGCCGCCGCTGCGGTCAAAAAGAGGGACGCCGTATTCGTCTTCCAGCGCTTTGATCTGTTGGGTAACTGCGGGTTGCGTCAGTAGGAGTTCCTCCGCTGCACGGGTGAAGTTGAGATGCGTCGCAACAACACGAAAGACCTTCAGGCGAAAATTCTCCATCTCGATCTCCTTGTTCCTCTATCTATATATAGTTTGTCGCTGCTTGTTGACTCTTCTCAAAGATTGGATTTCCCAGCCCCTACGACTCCATGGCAGTCGCCGGATCTTGTGAAATTGCTTTTTTGTGAACTTCCTTGACACGCAGGCCCGGCTCAAGTAGTTTGTCTGCCGGTTCCGGCGTGGCCAGCGCATAAAGCGAATTCGGTGAAATGCTGTGTGCAACCGCCCAAGCGGCGGCATTGCACAACAGGACAAGGGGCAGAAGCATCCACTGGCCAGTCAGTTCTACGGTCATCAACGTCGCCATGAGCGGGGCGTGCGTCACAGCAGCCAGCAAACATCCCATGCCTACGATGGCAAAGAGCAGCGGATCTGACGCATGGAGCCAATGCACTGCGAGCAGGCCAATGGCGCCGCCCGTGAAGAGTGTAGGCGTGAAGACTCCTCCCACGGTCCCGGTGCCGACACAGAATGCCGTCGCGCAGAGCCTGAGCGCGAGAATGGGGAGCAATGTCGACGCAGCCGGCGAGACCTGCATGATACCGAGCAGCGCGGCGTCGCCATTTCCCCAAACCTCTGTGCTGTGCAACGAGAGCAGACCCACCAGCAGGCCGCTCCAGAAAAGAGGAAGCGGCAACTTTGCCGTAGACCGCAGAACGCGCACTGAGCACCAGTTGTATGCGGGACCAAAGGCTCCGATCAGTGCGGCCATGAGCAGGGCCGGCAAGATATGGCGCACGTCGATGCCAAGATGGACATGGACAGCGAAGAGCGGTCCACTGCCGAGGATGTAGCGGCAGGTCAGGCTGCCCATAAGTGCTGAAACCAGAAACAGGGGGGCTTCGGACATGGTGGTTCGTCCCACTACAATCTCCGATGCAAAGAATACACCGGCGAGAGGGGCCTGGTAGGCAGTGGCAACCGCAGAAGCCACACCACAGGCTACCTGCGTCGCGAGCGTCAGGCGAGAGAACTTGATGCGCTGCCCCAGGTACGACGCTACTGCGGTTGCGAATTGAATCATGGAGCCTTCCCGCCCTATTGCAGCGCCTGTGGCCACGGAAAACGCGGAGGCGATGGTTCTCCACAGAGTAGGACCGAATGATATCTGGCCGTCATTCAGCCGAACGGCCACAACATACTCCTCAAATCTCCTCTTGTTGGCAAAGTGCTTTGTCGCCCAGATCACCGCCATAGCGAAAAGTGCGCCAATAGGAGGAGTCAGAGCCCGACGCCACAAAGGTAAGTGTGCTGCCGCGTCCGAGATCAGTCCGGAATGTCCAATGAAAAGCCGCTGCAGCAGCAAGAAGAAGAGACGCACGGCAATACAGGCAAGACTGCTTGCGAGGCCGAGTATCGCGGCCCAGAGCAGACTCTGGAGATACTCCATTCCTTGCATCCCGAAGGTCGATTTAGGACGCCAGGTCATAGCCAACCAATGCCTCAGGTGAGCAGGAGTCCGACGACAATGCGTCTTCGCTGCCGGTTGTGAAAACCCCTTTCGAAGCCGCGTCTCCCTCGGCTCGCGCCTGATTGTGAAGTTGGGCAGTGAGTGATGCGGCTAACTCTACCGCCTGATGACGCAACTCCGGCACGGCAATTGACTCGAGCAGCGTGCCCTGTCTGCCAGGACCGACATTGAAAAGAATGCGGGAAAACGAGCCATCCTGATTGCGCAGCGCACCGGCCTGATCCGTCCATAAGCCGGAACCGAGAGGCCCGGCGACGGCCAGACCCAATGCGAAGAGGCTGTCCAGCAAGGTAGAACCTACGCGCCGATAGTTCATATTCGGTCCGGTGCAGTTGATCACGCGAGCAGCGGCTATCTCAGCGCGTTCCCCGCTCCCGGTTTGGAACTGAACCAGCGCGCCCTGAGCAGACGGCAATACGGCGTGGAGACTTCCGCGGCGCTTCACGAGCGTGCCCGCCGCCAGTTCCGCTTCGACGCGGTCGGCGATCGGCGGCGCCATGCGGTGCCTTACCACGTCCCAACGCCGCTGCAAGTGGCGGCGAAAGCGTTGCTGCTCGACGAGTGGCAATGCAAGCCACAACTCATTGGTTCTCTCGCGGAGGCTGTCGATGACAGCCCGCCACTCAAAACCAGCCTTGATAGCGCGATGTACATGGTGCAACAAATCACGCGCTTTGACGGGCGCATCTCCTGAGATCACTGAATCCTCCAATGACTGATAGAGAGCATGGCGGCGAGGAAATATGCCGTGCCGCGAAATCGTAGTGACTTGTCCACGGTGTCCCGTCTCTCGAAGCCTTAGGAGCACATCGACGGTAGTGAGCCCTGAACCAATCAACGTAACAGGCGCATCGCCCGGTAGATTCGCATAAGTTGCTGCGTCCCAGGCCGAGTGGCGGTATGCGCCGCTTGCGATTGTCTCTTCCGCTACACCGCGTAGCGGCGCAGGATCGAAGTTGCCAACGGCAAGGACAACCGCATCCGACAGTACCTTCGTGCCATCGGCGAGGTCGAGCATCGCCCGCTCACCTACGATGCGGCAACCCTGCGCATAGGTCTGGCGATGCTCGACGCGGGGAATCGTTTGCAGCAGGGACTGGATGTAACGGCCAAAAATTGCACGAGGAGCAAAGTCCGCCTCCGTCATCTTTGCGTTGTAGTGACACTGTAGCCATCGGAGAAAGTGATCGGGTTGATCGGGCAGAGCGCTAATCTTGCCGGCCGGTACATTCAAAAGATGCTGATAGCTCGGCGTTGAGTAGGCGAGACCTAACCCCAGTTCCCTGTTCGGTTCGACAAGAATCACTCGCGCCGGCGTGTCGTTGCGAATCAGATGGTATGCAGTCAGCGCGCCACTAACTCCACCACCAACAATTGCGATTGTCTTCTGCATTCTCATGTTTCAACCGTAATGCTGTTGAGACATGTTGAGAATTTCCAAATTATTATTCCCAATAACTGTCCCTAATAACGCGCTTCCACAAAATAGCCCGAAGTATTGTCTGACTTCACCCAGCCGGGTTGTGACGTGGCGCAGCGACACACTTATACGAGATAAAGATTTCTACTTGGACGCGGCCCCGTCTCTAGCAGCAGACTGGTAACTGAAAAGGAGAAATATCATGAAACCATTAGTCAACACACTTCTCATCGCAGCAATATTGGCAACAACTGGCGTAAGTGCTAACGCCGCGGTAAGGCCCCACTCTAAGACAATCCTTGTAGAGTCTCCTTCACAATTGCCGGTATTGGCTCAGAACAGCGGCGAAGCGATGTATCTATACGACACTGGAGACGGGAGAACCCTTCTCTACATAGAAACGCGGGGCGGTCGCGAACTGTCTGCTCTTGATGTAACCGATCCCGCCAAGATTACAGCCGTAACTCAAACGCAACTTGAAACTAAGATGGCCTTTGACTTTGTGAACGACGTCGGAGGTAGAGGTGTTCTTATTCGCTATCGGGACGGATCCGGATTTGCTCTGCTTAGTTTCAGGAAGTACAAACACCCGGTGCTTGCTCAAGGGCCAGCATTGGAGCAGGCAGACGAATCGGAGCTACTCGGGCAGACAGGCCTGTTGTTGACTTCTGCAAAACTTCCGAGTGAGCCGGTCAGAGAGGCGCAAACGTATAAAGTGCTCGACACATCGAACCCCTCGCAGCCTGGACTGCTTGCCTCGATCCTCGCAGTAAAGCAGCGCCTTTCAAAGGCGGATACGGGCACGCTCTTTCTGCTCAATAACGACGGAGTCACCGTGGTACGTCGCCTGAGTGTCGAAGAGGAACACCAAACCGCACTCGATCAGCAAAGGGGCAACTGAAATGCTTCAGGTGAGGACGAGGCAGCCTCAAGCTGCTCCTCGTCCTCAAACTCCACGGCATATAGGTTGCCAGGTCAAATGAGCTTTATTGATCATCTTTGGTTTGATGGCGGCGGCGTTGATGGCTTGATGCCTTTGCGAGGCTCTAAAGACCCCTTCCTTGATTCGGGCTTGGGTAACACGCTAGTGCTCACAAGAGCCATCGTGTGACCAGTCCGATAATAGCAACGAATGCATCGGAATGACGCATGCTGGATAGTATGTGAGGAGATGGAATGAGTTCACTGCCTTTTTGATGGGCGCCGAGCGTTTCGGAAGAACCGGGGATGCGGAGATATAAAAGAAACCAACTTTCTGCCATCTCGCATGCAGAAGGAAGGGAATTCAACCCGAAACTGAAGAAGGCCAACGTGGAAGCTGACTTCTACAACATCGTTGATGGGACGAGATCTTCCTGCGGCGGAAGAGTCGTTGTACTCGATCCATCGACTGAGGAGACGGATAACGACAGGTGCCGGATATCGACCGTGAGGGATCGGAACTCGCCGTGAGTGTAGCGTTCCGCTTCTCTCTCAATAATTATGGCTGCTCCCAGCGAAGGGGGCGGCTCGGTCTGCGACCTTTAGCAGCAGCTTCGAGCGATACCTCTGATTGACGACAGCAGGATCAGAGGTATCGGTGCAAATTTAAGAGTCGCGCAGGCCCAATCTCTGCGGAAATTCTTCAGTTTCGTCGGGCGGCATGTCGAGCGTGGATTGCGCAAGAGAGTGGACATGGGCTCTTCGAAGCAGAAGATGCGCTGCGGTAAACACGAGGAGCGTTGCGCAGAGGTGCATTGTGCTCGATTCAATCCAGGTCTCTTTATAAACAACAATGGAAACGAAGATGGGAAAGAGGACGAAGTAGCGAAAGACCGCAACTGGAAGGTCATTTACCGAGCCTTTGTGAAGGTGAGTAAACGGAATAGCGCGAACGGAGAAGAGAAGTATGTCGGAAAGAAGAAAAGACAAGCCGACGGCTATCAGAAGCTGCCCTACAGCGATGCTAGGAATCTTCAGGCTGGCGGGCGAGAGGGTTTGAAGCAACAGAGCTGTTCCGAGGCTAAGGGTCAGAGCACATAGAGTGATCCAAATGCTTGTGCCTGCGAGATGGTCGGAGCGCGGGCGTCCGATGAGCACACCGAAGAGCCATGAGCCTCGACGGTCAACCGGCGCTGAGAGCACCGAGCGAAGGCCAACCACAGTAAAGAAGACCATTATCGGGATGGCGGCGCGAATGCCAGATGGCAGCAAAGCCAGATAGACGTGGTCAGGTTCGACGCGAAGGATGACCATTTGCGCCAGGGTAAGGGCAACACTAAGGCCGCCGAACATCGCGAGGGCGACGCGCTGTCGTTGTGAGCGGAGGATGGTCTGGCTGATGAAGTGGAAGACCGCTCTTTTCGAGGGCTGGCGGAGAATTGTGCTGTGAAGAAGACGGCGAATCCAGCCGCTCGTACGGCTTCCAGTGCCAGTGGCGGCTGTACCCTCGATCAACTGACGGACCCGGCGGCGGTAGGCGAGTGGGTAGGTGAGAACGGTGCACGCAAGCAGGAAGAGCAGTGCATAGCAGCCGGTCCGGGCCAGTAGGTGGAAGATGGCTGGGGCCGATGCTCCCACGAACAAGCACTCGTAGACTCCGAGAAACCAGAAGGGAGGGAAGTAGCAGATCGCTGGGCTGCCCGATGTAAGAAGAGGCTGCACCAAGCCACCTATGGTTGGACATAGAAGCAATACGGCAAGCAGCAGCATGATGGAGGCGCCTTGAAGCAGCGGCGTGACACGGCGGAAGATGCGCTCGCCGACCGTGTTGAGTAGCACGCCTTGAATCGAAAGAAAGCATGCTGCTGCAAACATCCCGCTCATCGTTACGGCGATGAAGTGCGCGAAGAGATGACGGGGAAAATTGCTCTGTTCCGCAGCCAACGGAAAAAAAAGCGTGCCGAGGATACTGGTGCCGATCTGCACCAAGCAGAGGAAGATAGCGAGCGCCAGCACTCGCGCAAAAAACAGTCGACGATTTTGGATAGGAAGAATGGATAGAACGAAGATGTCGAGAATATCGGGGAAGAGGAGGTCCCATTCGTAGACCGTAGCCGCACCCATCACGACGAAGGAATACATGACATAGAAGTAATGGTCCCCTGCCTGCGGCCAGAAGGGACGGTGCAAGGGGGCCGGCGGAAAAGCATGATAGGCGGGAAAGAGGAAGAGCGAGACGATGAGGGTAGGCAGGGCAACCGCGCAGGCGATCTGCATCACGCGCTTGGTCTCATCGTCCGAGGCTAGAAGCTCGTTGTTGAAGAACCGGTTGAGAATGTGGCGGACGAGGACCTCGAACTGGCTTCGCTCGCGTATCGTTGTGACCGATTGCGCCTGGACACCGAGAGAGAGCACGGGATGTTTGGGTGGGGCGAAGAGACCGAGTCGATCAGACATGATGGACCGCCATGATGTCGACGAGCTCATTGGCAATGTTCTGGGTGTCCTGCTGCTGGACGAGTTGGGCGAAGACGCTCTCGAGATTGGCGAGCGCGAGTGAGGCCTTGAGCTCGGCGGGAGGCGCGTCGGCTAGGATTGTACCTTTCGCTATGACGATGACGCGGTGGCAGACTAACTCGACGACCTCTAGCACGTGGGAAATATAGAGGATTGCTTTGCCCTGAGCGGCAAGCTGCTGCAGAAGATCCTTGAAGAGCCGCGCGGAGACGACGTCAAGCCCGGAGAGGGGTTCGTCAAAGATAAGGAGCTTTGGATCGTGCAGCAGGGCGGCTGCGATGAGGACGCGCTGCTTCATGCCCTTGGAGTAGAGGGAGATAGGCGAATGACGCCAGGATTCGAGGCCGAGAAGAGAGAGGAGCCTGTTGGCTTTGAGGTCGATGAGGGCTTCTGGCATGTTGCGTAGGCGTCCGACCAACTGGAGGTATTCGAGACCCGAGAGGTGGGTGTAAACATGAGCCTCCTCGGGTACGTAGCCAAAGGAGGCGCGGTAGCCCTGAAGGTTGTCGCGAATGCTTTCGCCTTCGAAGAGTACTTGTCCGGTGTTGGGCTCGAGGAGCCCTGTGACGATCTTGACCGTAGTGGACTTGCCGGAGCCGTTGGGGCCGACGTATCCGACGATCTCGCCGGCACAGACGCGAAAGCTGACCTTGTCGATAGCGGGAAGACCGCGGTAGCTTTTGCAGAGCGCTTTGACCTCTAGCATAAAAAGAACCTCGCACCCTATGTAGCATTCATAATAGGGGCTAGTCAAGTAGCCTGCTACATAGGTATAGTTTTTGCCATGGCAACTGAGGCGAAACTCTCACATACGGCGGCAATGATTCTCCAAGCGGTAAACGCTGGATTCATCTATGGCTTCAGTGTGATGGAGATGACGGGGCTGCCGAGCGGCACGGTCTATCCGGCCATGCGGCGACTGGAGCGCGATGAGTTGATCGTCTCGCATTGGGAACAGCAGTCCATCGCCGATGCTGAGCAGCGGCCGCCAAGGAAGTATTACAAGCTGACGCGTTCGGGAAAGTCGACGCTGGAGTCGTCGCGGAAACGCTACCCTCTGCTGGCGAAGCTGATTCCTTCGGACGAGAAGGAGCGGGTATGACGCTGCGGCCGGCACTTCTTTGTCACCTGTTATGTCTTGGTTTACTTCGCTGCGCGTCACTGCTGGTTCCTGAATCGCAGCGTGACGAGTGGTGGATGGAGTGGCGCTCGGAGCTCTGGCACGTCCGTCAATCGTGTACGCCGGAGTGTGGCATCTCATGGACCGCGGAACGAGAGGTTGCCGCGTTTTGCTGCGGGGCTTTTCAGGACGCGTTTTGCCTCAGGGAGCACTTCGAACAGAGACGCATACCGCATGAGACGACTATGGGTTCGGCGACGCAATGCCTCCTCCTGCTGGTGGCCTTGTCAGCTGCGAGCTATGGCGTCGCGCTGTTGCTGCCTGGCGTGTCTGCGATTCTTCATCCCTCGCACTATCACGATGCGCGGAACCTGATGCTCGTTCACGATGGGCACTACTCCGGAGATTCCATGCCGACGATCTCGGCTGCGCAGTATCGCCTGTGGAAGCGGCGACGGCAGGATATCTTTGATGGCTTCGCGTTCTATCAGGTGGTACATGAGCCGGTGTCGAGTGCTTGGCATGTTCAGGGTGCAAAAACAGTTGCGGTCGCGAGTTCGAATCTCTTTGAGCTCTTGGGTCTGCCAGTGCGGTTTGCATCAGGGAAGACTCATGATGACATGCCAAAGCTCATTCTTAGCGACGAGGCGTGGAGGAGGGAGTTTGGTGGAGATACCAGTGTCTTCGGACGTGTGGTCCGGGTAGGTTTGCGGGACGCCATAGTGGGCGGGGTTGCGCCGGCTGGTTGCTGGCGGCTTCCAGGCAAGGTGGATGCGTGGCTATTGGAGCCGGATGGCGAAGGCTTTTCCGATGGTATGGGATTTGTTGTGGCGCATTTGATATGGTCGTCGTCGCGAGCCCGGTGGGGCGAGAACTGGCACATGTCCGCGCCTAAGCCCGATGGAACCATGGACGACTTTTTTTGTTTGTCTCTGACGGAGCGAACGCGAGGGCCGGGCGATATTTTTCTGTTTGCGATTATTCTGGCCTGTCTTGCGTTGCCGGCGACGACATCGCTTCCGCTGGGAGAGTACCGCTTGAGTTCACGGAAGCTGCCGTGGTCGAAGAGGTTGCGCCGCTGGGGCTTTCTGGGCTGCAAGTTGGCTCTGCTCCTGCCAATTGTTTATTTTGTATCGCTCGACCTGGCCCATATGCGGGCGACCATCGATCCGTTCTCGTCGGAGTACATCCAACTTATCTTTTCGTTCTCAATCAGTTTGTTTGGGCTGCGCTGGTCGCTGCGAGATCAGCGGCAACGGTGTCCGGTGTGTCTCCGGAAGCTGACGCATCCGGCGCGCGTGGGTCAACCGTCGAGAACTTTCCTGGCCTGGAACGGAACGGAGTTGATCTGTGTCGGCGGGCACGGCCTGTTGCATGTCCCTGAAATGCCAACCAGCTGGTTCAGTACGCAACGTTGGCTGTATCTCGATCCGTCGTGGGACGTTTTATTCGCCGAGTCGGGGCTGGCTTCCGCTGGCTACTTTTGAACGACGTGAGGGGTCAATCAGGGTCGGCGATATGGTCTTGTTGGTCGGGCGGAGGGATTCGAAGACGCCTGATGCAGAGCCGGCCAGGTCTTTTCCTTCGCCCGTCGTCTGTGCTTGTCAGGTTTTGGGGCCGCTCCCAGCGCCTCGGAGATTTGCTGGCTGGCCCCGCGCAGCACCTCCACGACGTTGGGGATGCTGATCTTGTCCTCGATTCGCTTTACTAGGGAACTGTGAGTCCGGCCACCGCACTGCCTTGTGCGCTGAGCACAGGGAAGCTGATGTTGACGACGCCCTTGACCTCATAGCTCGCCCGGCTCTCGTAGCCGCGTTTGCGAATCTTCGCAAGATGGGCATCGAGGTCTGCGGGCTTTCTTCTGTTCGTCTCATTGCTGAACTCGTCCATCGCGCGCCGGTACGCGTCCTCGGTCTGGTAAGCCAGAATCACATGTCCCGTAGCGGCGTGCATCAGGTCGACCTTCGATCCCATCTTGACGTAAAAGCCGGTCGATTCCGGCGAATCCACCTGTGCCAGGATCACAACGTGTCCGCCGTCGACCACGCCCAGATGGCACGACTGCCGCAGGTCGTGCGCCACGCCGTGCATCACCGGCAACGCTTCGGTCACCAGCCGCTTGGTCGGCGGATGCTCCTGCGCCAGGCGGAAGAGGCGAAGCGTCAAGTGATAGCGTTCCCTGTTCTCCGATTGCGCCAGGTAACCTCGCTCCTCCAGGCAAAGCAGCATCCGGAATATCTCGGATATGGTGCGGTTCAGGAGCCGTGCGACTTCGCTTACCGTCAGACCCCCTGGCGTGCTGGCGAACAGTTCCAATATATCCAACCCTTTTTCAAGCGCCGGTGTCGGGTAATGACGCTTGATCGCAGGTTTAGGCATAAAAGTCCCTCGAAACAGTTGATTCGTGATGCCACATGGTAAGAAAGTGTAACAGTGGAAGAAGTCGACGGTCTTGTATACAAAGTGCAAGAGGGGTTATGCGAGAGATAGAGTAAATTCAGTCGGTAAGCGCACTGGATCGTAGTGCGGGAGCCGGAGATTCTAATTCAGCGCAATCTGCTGATGCGATTGTCAATTTCATTGACGAACGACTATATGTACAGGTAAAAATAGTGTGTTGGCCAGGTAAAGGTATCGGGGCAATAGATCCTATTCAGTGCGCTCGTGCCATATCGACAAGGAGTTCTTCCAGTGACTGATGTTCGAATCATGTCCGTCCGTGTTGTGGATCTTCGTTTCCCCACCTCACGGGACAGAATCGGCTCCGACGCAGTCAATAAGGACCCTGATTATTCTGCCGCCTATTGCATTCTCTCTACCGATGGAGATCTTGAAGGCCACGGCCTCACCTTCACGCTTGGCCGCGGGACAGAACTCTGTGTCATGGCCCTTGAGTACCTGGCTCAGTTCGTCACCGGACGAACGCTCAGGTCCATAACAGAGGATTTTGTCGCCTTCTCGCGCCAGCTGACGGACGAAAGCCAGTTTCGCTGGCTCGGTCCGGAAAAGGGCGTCATTCATCTGGCCTGCGGAGCGCTCATCAACGCTGTCTGGGACCTGTACGCCAAGGTTGAAGGCAAGCCGCTCTGGCTTCTCCTCGCTGGCCTCTCCGCCGAGAAGATCGTGTCGATGGTCGACTTCCGTTACATCGACGATGCCATCACACAAGAAGAAGCGATCGACCTTCTCAGCGCGAGCCAGCCAACGATGTCGGAACGCATGCGTCTTCTGGAGGCCGGGGGTTATCCGGCCTACACCACCTCCGCTGGCTGGTTCGGCTTTAGCGACGAAAAGATCAGACGGCTCTGCCGCGAGGGCGTTGCCGACGGATGGACTCACTTCAAGCTCAAAGTCGGTGGCGCTGCGGATGACGACCTCCGCCGCGGATGGATCGTGCGCGAAGAGATCGGTCCGCACAACCGGCTCATGCTGGACGCCAACCAGAAGTGGGGGGTCCTCGAGGCCATTGAACGCACTCGCGCATTTGGCCCACTCGAGCCCTGGTGGATGGAAGAACCCACCAACCCGGACGACATCCTCGGTCACGCCCGCATTCGCCGCGAAGCCGCGCCCATCCGCATCGCCACCGGCGAACACTGCCACAACCGCATCATGTTCAAGCAGCTCATGCAGGCCGGAGCCATCGACGTCTGCCAGATCGACAGTTGTCGCGTCGCCGGAGTCAACGAGAACCTCGCGATCCTGCTTCTCGCCGCGAAGTTTCGGGTACCAGTTTGCCCTCACGCCGGGGGAGTAGGCCTCTGCGAGTACGTGCAGCATCTCTCCATGTTTGACTTTCTGCGGGTCTCCACCACCATGCACGACCGCGTCATCGAATACGTCGACCACCTGCACGAACACTTTCTCGATCCCGTCATCATCCGTAACGGCCGATACATGCCACCGCATGCACCGGGCTACAGCATCGAAATCTTTCCGGAGTCCTTAGCCCGTTACACCTTTCCCAATGGCGAGGCCTGGTCCTCCAAACATCACCAGACAGCCGGTCGTACCGTCGTCGGCAATCATGGAAGTCGGTTCGTTCATGAGTAAGTCTGTAAATTCCTGCTGAAAAATGAAGCCGCCGACCCGGCCCGTGTGCTCGTCGTGCTTTGTTCTCAGAAGGTCCTCTAGTGAAGCGCTGCGACGCTGATGGTGCATCCGGCACACTGCTTCCGGTTGACATCCTTCAACAGCGATTCTGCCGTGGCCCTCATCCTGGCTGCCTCCGCATGGGAGCCTGTCGCGTCGAGTACGCGCGAATACGCTAGCTCCGCGATAAGATAGTGCGGGTTCTGGTGGCTTACGGTGAGGTCAAGAACTGCGACGCCCTGCCTTATCTCCTCTAGCGCAGTCGCCAGCTGACCCCCTTCAAATTGAACGTCTCCTAGAAGCAGGTGGCCCCACCCCGTAAATGGATGCTCTTCCCCGTGACGCCTCCTCCACAGATCGAGCGCCTGCCGGTATCTCGCTGCGCTCATTGTGAAGTCGCCATCGAATTGCGCCTGCCAACCCTGCAGCGAAGCGATGGCTGCGCGATCATCGTCGTCAAGCTCTTTCGTCTCTCGTGCTTCTTTCACGGCCCGCGCCAGGTATTTACTCCCGCTACCCACTTTTTTCTGACTAAACGCAATTGTCGCCAGGTCGCAGGAGGCCCGTGCAATGCCTCCATGGTCTTCGACTTTCTCGTATATACCGAGGGCCTTCCTCCGCATCTTGTCGGCGGTCTCAAACTGACCGGTCGCCACGTAGAGTCCGCCAAAATCGCCCAGCGCCATCGCATAGTCTCGAATGTTGTCCGGCAGGTCCTTCAAAATGCGAAGCGACTCTTCATAGGCGTGTTGAGAAAGAGCAAATTCTCCAATGTCTTCGTAAGCGAGTCCCAGGATGTTCCAAGCCTTACCGGAGCCAAGAGCATCCAGGGAGCTGGAATTCAAAAGTGCCTGAAGTTCAACGATTGCCTGTGCCGGTTTGCCTTCTAGCTCCAGCGCATATGAGTTGGTAAGTCGTTGCGCCGTTGTTATCTGCGCCAACAGAGGGCAAGCAGCAAACAGAAGGAGAACCGCAGAGAAGACTCCCGAACGTGTGTCGAATTTTGTGTTCATGATTCTCCTCAGGCTTGCATCGGCTCACAACTGCATCTCCGAACGCACAGCCATGCTTTCCGTTTGAGACTGACGCCGGGAATGCAGCCAGAGTTCTACTGCGATTGTGTTAATGGAAAAGCCAATCCAAAATGCGATGCCGAAGAACTGCCGGGGTTCAAGGTGTGTCCATTGACTGGAAGCGAAAAAAATACCCATCACCGGCCGCGTTGTAGCGATGCCGAGCAGTATTCCAACAGCCCGCGTCATCCAGCGCCGCTTCAGCGAATGTCTGCCGCCGCGCATATATCCATAGGCCCGTGCCAGCGAAAACAGAAACAGGGTGTTGAAGAAAAACACAGCTGAGCGCTCTACCCATCCTCCAACCGAATAAGCACTCATGGCATAGGCCGTGACTCCCACCACCGCTCCCAGCGGAAACAACAGCCTCTCTGCCCACGCAGTTCCGGCGCGGCGCAGAAATACAAATGGAGTCAGCAGAACAAATGCCATCGCAGGCACAATGTGCGCAACTGTCAGGGCAGCATGCGATGCAAATGTCGCGTCCAGCGTAGCTATCTGCACTGGAGCGGACAGCGACGGATGCGCAATCGCGACCAGCCGCCGCACGACGACAGCAACCGAAATTGCAATGCTGACCCAGAATCCTGTCACCAGCCACAGCGGAGCTGCCGCCCTACCTGTGACAAGATAGCGAGCATTGTTGGTGACTGAACTCCTCATAACTTCATCCTGTATTTTCTTCGACTGACGGCTTGGGGTTTGTGCAACGGAGATGTCTCGGGGGGATCAGTTGCGCAATTCGGTGCCGTCTCCGCTTCCTATCCTGGCAGTTACGTGATCCAGTCGCGAGTGCCATGTCTTCTGGAGTTGATCGGCCTTGGTGCGCTGCTCGGGATTCAGAATGTTGGTATAGACCCTCGACTTGAAGTGCTCCTTCTCGACCAGCAGCTTTGCAATCGTCTCGCCCTGGCGAGCCGCAAGCGCCTGTACCTTGCTATCATCAAGACCCCCTTGGGGCGTCTTTGTGTCCATCTCCTTACTCTCGGAGGCCAGTTCCTGAACGAGCGATGCGACCGTCGGCCGCTCTGCTTCCCACATCACCTTGATCTGCGACTTCTGCGCATCACTCAGGTTCAATTCGCGCGCCACGTAGCCAAGAGGTCCGTGATTGCTCCATCCCCGGTCGCCCCACTTGTGCCGTCCGGGGCCGTCTGCCCGGGCAACTATTATTCCGATTGCAATCAATAACAACGCTACAGTTGACCAGATCATGAATCGCTTCATAACAACCTCTTCTGTGCTTCATCACGATTTCAGCATCGGAACCCGTAGCGTGCGATAAAGATTGGTTAAGCGAGGTAAAGTTTTGTAAAGGCTGCCTTTGTCGGTGGAGGTATGGTCTAGTATCGAGTCGGAGGTGGCGGGCCGCAGAGAATGGATCGCGTTCTCATCGTCGATGATGATGTCGAGTTATGCAGACTTCTCGGAGAGCGCCTTGGCACCGAGGGGTTTGCGATCGAAGCCGTGCACGATGGACCGCGTGGGCTCGAGCGCGCTCTCTCCAGAGAACATGCCCTTGTCGTCCTCGATCTCATGTTGCCGGGCATGGGAGGTCTGGATGTTCTGCGAAGTTTACGGGCGCAGTCTCCCGTTCCGGTGCTGATCCTGACCGCGCGTGGAGAAGATGTCGAGAGAATCCTGGGGCTGGAGATCGGAGCCGACGACTACTTGCCAAAGCCATTCAACCCACGTGAGCTCCTTGCTCGAATTCGTGCCATTCTGCGTCGGAGCGCCCGAGTTTCAACATCGGCGGGTCCGCTGGTTGTGGGCGATCTCCGACTCGATCCTGCAGCGCGTGAAGCCTGGCTTAATGCCGCGCCGCTTGATCTGACCAGTGTGGAGTTCACGTTGCTCGAAACCCTCCTGCGCGATGCCGGACGCATTCTTACACGCGAGCATCTTACGGAGGCGGTCCTCGGTCGGAAGCTGGGACCCTTTGATCGGGTCATCGACGTTCATGTTAGCAATGTGCGCAGAAAGCTGGGTCCCGCGCAGGGCGGCGAGCGAATCAAGTCTGTGCGAGGCAGCGGCTACCTTTTTGTAGCGCGGTCGGAGGCGAAATGAAGCTAACCGTGCGGAGTCTCTTCCTTAAGATATTCCTGTGGTTCTGGGCAACGGTCATCGTCACTGGCATTGCGCTTGTTCTCACATTCATTCTCGAGCCGCGAAGCGTGCCTTCGCAATGGCATGCGACATTGATGGAGACAGCACATTCGTCCGGAGCCATCGCTGTCGACGAAGCTGAGCGAGGTGGCGATTCCGCAGCCGCGGCTTACCTCGGGCGGATCGAAGGCGAAACGCACCTGAGGGCATGCCTCATCGATCTGGCGGGAGGCCTGGTCGCCGGAAGCGATTGCGGGAGCTTTCAAACCATGACTTCGCATGTGACGGCAGCGAAGCCATCCAACTTCAGCATGAGATATGGTATCGCCCGGGTTGCGGTGAGATTGAAGGGCAGCAATGGCCACGAATATATCTTTGCTACCGAGCTTCCGGCCGGGCCTCGCGCAGCGCTGGGGATCAACCGTACCGCGATTGCGTTGCAGTGGGGTGTGGCGCTTCTTGTCTCGGGACTCATCTGCTATCTACTCACGCGTTATCTCACCGCCCCGATCCTGCGGCTGCGCGAAGCGTCTCAGCAACTCGCTGCCGGCGATCTGAGCATACGCGCCGCCGCAGGGATGGAGCGCCGCCACGATGAACTTGGAGATCTTGTGCGCGACTTCAACGCTATGGCCTCTCGCATCGAAGAGCTCGTCTCCCGGCAACGTCAGCTCATCTCTGATGTCTCCCACGAACTGCGGTCGCCTTTAGCCCGACTGAATGTGGCGCTCGATCTCGGGCGCGAAAGAAAGGGTGACGATCCCGCCTTCGATCATATGGAGCAGGACATAGGACTCCTCAGCGAGATGATCGGACGCCTGCTCACCCTCGCCAAACTTGACACATCCGGCGCGCCAGTACCGATGGTTCCTCTGGACCTAACCGAGCTCGTATCGCAGGTTGTTCGCGACGCCGACTTCGAATCGCGCGAACGTAACGGCGGTGTCCGGGTGGTGGCACATGGGCAATATTTCGTAAGAGCTAATGCTGAGCTCCTGCATAGCGCCATCGAAAATGTCGTTCGCAATGCGGTTCGTTATAGCCGATCCGAGGCACCGGTCGATGTTGTACTGGAATGTGTAACTAAGTCGAACGAATCGTTTGCCCGACTCACGGTTCGTGATTACGGCTCGGGTGTTCCCGAATCTGAGCTCGCTAATATCTTCCAACCTTTTTATCGCGTGGCAGACGCCCGCGATCGCCAGTCCGGTGGCGCTGGTCTCGGCTTAGCCATCGCCGACCGGGTCATCCGAATTCACGGTGGAACGATTCGAGCTGAGAATGCCGAATCGCAAGGCCTACAGGTAGAGATCCTCTTGCCCCATTTGGCGATTTGATGTTGGCCTTCATGAGAGATGTTCCCTGCGAACCCTTGGTTTTTATCCTTCGACAATGATCTTCGAAAGGGCTCGTTTGGAAAAATGGTCGGGGCGAGAGGATTCGAACCTCCGACCCCCTGGTCCCGAAATTCAGGGCAAGGGCTAAATCGTTTATCAACAGCGGTCTTTGAAGGTGCTCCAACCGTACAAGCCCTTCTTATTATTGCTCAATGCGCTCATTCTGTAGCTAATTGGAGTCCCTCATTGCCGTCCCTGTCTAATCTAACTCAGGGATGCGATAGACAATCTTCTTATCGAGCACATGACCTAGTCCATGCCATTGAAACCAGATGGCACAGACCACACTCTACGCCACTGATTACACGCAAAAACGGTGTTATTGGACCCTTTTCTGGACCTTTTTGGCCGACCCTCCCACGAGCGTTTGGGAAGACTAATCTCCGATTCACAAAATCCCTCAATGAGTTCTATAAAAAGGGATGTCAAGAAAAAAGTTCCCCCCTCGACCGGACGCGGAGAAGATTTTCGTCTCGAGATCCAGCCCACTGCCTGTGAGCGTGCCCCTCGATTCGCTTGAGAGGCTCGTT
>Ga0185299_10002472_pt1 | contig 28302 bp, 25 predicted proteins | sample PaiPotPPA55metaG_FD_128002 | JGI IMG/M metagenome (GOLD analysis project Ga0185299, IMG submission 128002) | Iron sulfur acid spring bacterial and archeal communities from Banff, Canada, to study Microbial Dark Matter (Phase II) - Paint Pots PPA... ...
GCCATCCTTGTTGGCCGGATATGTCAGATCCCGCAAGACCTGCGCGATTTCATCGTCGATCGGTTCATCGTTCAAGCTGGCGCTCACGTGCGTATCGGTCATGGGTGCCCTTGGTCGTTTTAACGGATCCTGCTCACGTCTGAACTTGTATCACCTGGCTTGCCATCCCATGGCTGGACGTCCGCGATTTCGGCAACGCCGCGTGAAACCAGCGCGCGTGATCGAGGTCCTGCGCCCTTACTTCCGGCGCGGGCGCAGACACCGGCGCAGCATTGGCGCGCATGGCAAGCATCACGCGCATTGCTTCCGCCTGGCGGGCGTCGATTGCTGCGTCGTCCGTATGGATCGGCGCTGCGTAACACGACACGGATACCAAAACCATCGATAAAGCCGTTGAGGTTTTCATCGCTCAACCCTCCTGACACTGAGTCCACAAGCAGTACGCAAGCGCTCCAAAAGCAGCACGAATACGGGACAGTACAGAGAATAGTAGCGGGGAATCGAGCAAAGGCCATGCCAATCGATGTCCGCAGTCTTTCCGTGGTTTACTTGATGAATTCAGAGCGTTAGTCGAGCTATGTCTCAAGCGGCGCCGGCGGCAGTTCTTCGAGTCAATTCTCGAATCGGGTTTTCAGCACGTGCTTCACGGGCGGGCAGGCACTGCCGCAATTTTGCACGCTCTGCGCAATTTCAGCGCGATGCCGGATTTAAGCGGAAGTAGGCATCGAGAAGCGATGTTTTGTACACCACGCCGAGCAACACCGGCCGCGCTGCGCAATCGATGACCGGCAAACGCTCGCCCTGAAACGCCAGGAAATGCTGCAACGCTTCACCCAGCGACATGTCTGGTGTCAGCACATCGAAATGAGGTTGCAGATAATCCGCGGCGGATTTGATGTCGGTGTTGCCTTCATCGAGCAGATCGGACGTGATGTCCTTTAGCGCAACCACGCCGCGAAACTGGCCGTTCGCATCGACGACGTAGAGGTACTTCACCGGATACTCGAGGAACACGCGCGTCATCGTCTTCACGTCCGCATCGAGCGGCACGATCGTTTCGGCGGGTTTCACGAGTTCGCGCATCTGCGTGGCGGCGAGCCGCAAGCGCTCCTTTTCGTCGCGATTGCGCCGCAGCGTGACCTCGTACATCGAGGTCTGCGCCGACGCCCGCGCGATGAAAAACGCCACCACGCACGAGAGCATCAGCGGCAGCATGACCTGATAACTCAGCGTCATTTCGAAGATCATCAGGATCGCCATCAGCGGGGCGTGCGTGGCGGCGGCGAGGAATGCGCCCATGCCGACCATCGCGTAGGCGAACGGCGCGGACGTGGAGTGCGGCCAGATCGCATGCGCTGCCAGCCCGAACAGGCAACCGACCACGGCGCCCACGAAGAGCGTCGGCGTGAAAATCCCGCCGACCGCACCCGAGCCCGCGGTCGCCGCGGTCGCGACGATCTTGAATAGCAGCACCGCGGCCAGCGCTTCCCAGGTCCAGGGGTGATGCAGGATCGAGTTGACGACTTCATAACCGTTGCCCCAGACCTCGGGATACCAGATCGAAATCACGCCGACCATCAAGCCGCCGAGTCCGAGCCGGATTGGCAAGGGCAGGGGCAGTTTGGCAAAGCGTTGTTTCGATGCCGCCAGCAGGCGCAGGAAATACGGCGCAAGCACGCCGCAGATCAAGCCGAGCACGACGAACAGCAGCACTTCAACGCCCGTGACGGTCGGAAACACCGGCATTTCGTAAGCCGGCCGGTAGCCGGCGAATTCGCGCATTGTGATGTTCGCCACCACCGAGGACACCACGATTGGCCCGAAGCTTTCCATCGCGATGGAACCAAGCACGATTTCGGTGACGAAGAACGCGCCGGCGATCGGCGCGTTGTACGCCGAGGTGATCCCGGCGGCCGCGCCGCAAGCGACGAGCAGACGCAGGCGCGGCGGGTCGAAGTGAACCCAGCGGCCGATCAACGACGCGCTCAGCGCCGCGAGCTGCACCATCGAGCCTTCGCGCCCGATGGAGCCGCCGCTTGCGATGGTGAACAGCGACGAGATGCTGCGCCACAGGCTTTGCGAGACCGGTACGACACCGTCACCGATAGTCACCGCTTCCATGTAGTCGGCATGCGCCTGAGCGCTCGTTCGACGCCGGGCGATCAGCAGGCACACGCCCGCGATCAGGCCGCCCGCGGCCGGCAATGCGACCCGCACGGGCCATGGAAGGCGCGTCGCCATCTCGACGAAGTTACCGTTCGCACCGCCGAACAGCCGCTGCAATCCGTCGATACCATCGCGAAACAGCGCGGTTGCAAACGCGCCGGCCACGCCGACAATCACGGCCCACACGAGCATGGTGTGGGCTTCGGAGAAACGGAACCGGCGCTGTGCCCGGGTGCGCAGCTTGAGCAGGAATGAAAGCACGTGAGCTTGAATGTCGGAGCGGGTCGGGGCCAATGGTGCGGGGGAAGGATATCACCGGCGAGTGGTGACGGGGCGGTGCTCCGATGCCCGCGTGGATGCCGGTTATCGGCGCAATAAGCGAAGCCCGTTGGCGACTACAGCCAAGCTTGCCACCACGTCGGCGAGGACGGCCATCCACAGGGTTGCGGCGCCCGTCAGTGCGAGCACGAAAAATACCGCCTTGATCCCCAGCGCCAGCACGATGTTCTGGACCAGCACCGTATGTGTGGCCTTCGAGAGCCGGATGAAGGCCGGGATCTTGCGCAAGTCGTCGTCCATCAGCGCAACATCGGCGGTTTCGATGGCGGTGTCGGCGCCCATCGCACCCATGGCAAAACCGATGTCGGCGCGCGCGAGAGCGGGGGCGTCGTTGAGGCCGTCGCCGACCATGCCGACCACCGCGCCGTGTGCCGCGAGCGTTGCCACTGCCGTGAGCTTGTCTTCGGGCAATTGATCGCCACGGGCTTCATCGATCCCCACGGCGGTCGCGATCGCCGCCGCCGTATGCGAATTGTCGCCGCTTAGCATGACGGTGCGAACACCGAGCGCGTGCAGCTCGCCGATGGCCGCACGGCTGCTCTCTTTCACGGTGTCCGCGACGGCGAACAGTGCGAGCACGCCTTCTTCGCCGATGAGCAGCACGACGGTTTTTCCCTGGCGCTCCAGTGTGTCGAGCCGCGCTTGCAGGCTGGCGGAACAACGCCCGAGCTCTTCGACCAGGCGGTGATTGCCGAGCGCGTAAGGTTTGCCGTCGATGGTTCCCTGCACGCCGCGCCCCGGCAACGCTTCAAAGTCATCGACCGATAACCGCACGATGTGGTCGATATCAGCGGCGCGAGCGAGCGCTTGCGATACCGGATGATCCGAACGCCCGGCGAGACTGGCCGCAAGCTGGCGGCACCGGGCGGCGCCTGTATCGGCAAGGGCTTCGAAATAGGTCTGTGACGGCGTTCCGTGCGTGATCGTGCCGGTCTTGTCGAGGGCTAGCCAGGTCAGCTTGCGGCCCCTTTCGAGATAGGCGCCGCCCTTGATCAGAATGCCCTTGCGGGCAGCGGTGGTGAGGCCGCTGACGATCGTGACGGGCGTCGAGATCACAAGCGCGCACGGGCAGGCAATCACCAGCAGCACCAGCGCTTTATAGACCCAGTCGTGCCAGATGCCGCTAGCCAAAAGCGGCGGCAGGATCGCGATGGCCACCGCGAGCGCAAATACGACCGGCGTGTAGACACGCGCGAACTCATCGACGAAGCGTTGCGTCGGCGCCTTCGAACCTTGCGCTTCGGACACCGCGTGAATGATGCGGGCGAGGGTGGTATCGGCGGCGAGCGCCGTCACGCGATACTCGATCGACCCGGACTCATTGATCGTGCCCGCGAACACGGCGTCCCCCGGCGCTTTGTCGACGGGCAGGCTTTCGCCCGTGATGGGTGCCTGGTTGACCGCCGAGCGGCCGGCCGTCACGACACCGTCAAGCCCTATCCGTTCGCCGGGTTTGATGCGCACGATAGTGTTGACCGATACCGATTTTGCGTCCACGTCCACCCACGCGCCGTCGGGTTGTCGAACGGTAGCTCGCTCGGGCGCGAGTTGCATCAGCTTCTGGACGGCGTTGCGCGCGCGGTCGAGCGACTTCGCTTCGATCAGCTCGGCCATGCTGAACAAGACCATGACCATTGCCGCCTCCGGCCACTGGCCAAGCACCAGCGCACCCGTCACGGCGATGCTCATCAGCGCGTTGATGTTGAGATTGCCATTGCGGATCGCGACCCAGCCCTTTTTGTACGTGCCAAGGCCACCGGCGACGACAGCCGGCACGGCAAGCGATGCCGCCATCCAACCGGGAAATTCGGCGAAACTGACTATTTCCGATGCGAGCGCCGCCGCACAAGCCAGTGCCAGCGGCCAGCCGGGGTTATTCTTCGCGACTACTGCAGCTTCACCTTCCTGCTTCGATTCCGGCAACTCAGCGGTGAAACCGAGCGAACGAATGGCTTGCGCAACCGCCTCGCGTTCCAGCGGCGAGTGGTCCACCGTCAACAAACGCTGCATCAGGTTGAATTGCACGCTTTGCACGCAAGGCATTGCGGAAAGCTTCTTGCGTATCAACGCTTCTTCCGTCGGGCAATCCATCTGCGCGATAAGAAAAACCGTGCGTTCGCCGCCGCTCAGCGGGTGTTGGGGAGCGGCGGTTTTACTCTCGTTGCGCGAATGCCTGTGCTCAGAAGAATGAGCGTGACCGTGACAGCACGGCGGCTGGACTGAGACTTCATCGACCGTATTATTTGCATTGCTGGGTAGGGACATCGCGGCTTCCAGAAGGGATCTATGATCTAGTAGACGCCTTGAAGTCACTTCAAGGTCAAGCGTTGACCGGGAGCCCACGCAATGAGAATCGGTGAACTGGCGAAAATGGCTCAGTGCACGACTGAAACCATCCGCTTCTACGAGAGGGAAGGGTTGTTGCCGCAAGCCAAGCGGACAGATTCGAATTACCGGAACTACACGCAAGCGCACGCGGAACGCCTGCGGTTTATCCGCAACTGCCGCGCGCTCGATATGACGCACGACGAAATCCGCCATCTGCTTGGCGCAACCGATGCACCTGGCGAACCGTGCGGCTCGATCAATTCGCTTGTCGATGAACACATTCTTCACGTCGAGCGGCGGATCGAGGAATTGATGCAACTGAAGTCACAACTGGTCGCGCTGAGAGGGCAATGCACGACGGAGGAATCGGTGACGGACTGCGGAATAGTCCAGGCGCTTTCAACGAACGATGTCGCACCCGCACGCGAGAAGCGTACGCATTTGGGCTGAGTTCCGAAGCGCTCCCGCCATGTAAAAATCCGGCCTCGTTTAATGAGACCGGATTTTCAACGTTAGAGCGCTAACTCACCACTTCGGCGCAAACGTCGGCTTGGCGTGACGCTGACCTTCGTCGAGTGCATCGATCTTCTTGATATCGTCGGCATCCAGCTTCACCTTTTGCGAATCCCAGTTCAGTTGCTGGTGCTCCGGATTCGTCGATGCCGACAGCACCACGATATCGCGCGACAGCAGCCACGCAAACGTCACCTGCGCCGGCGTCACGCCATGCTTCTTCGCGATGGCAATCAGTGTCGGATCCTTGTGCGCGCGGCCTTCACCGAGTGGCATATACGCGGTCACCTTCACACCGAGTTTTTGCGTTGCCTCGACCAGCTTGCGGTTCGCGAGGAACGGGCTGATTTCGAACTGATTCGTCACAATGCCCTTGCCGCCGGGCGCGTTCAACGCTTCTTCGAGCAACGGCGCGGTAAAGTTCGACACGCCGAAAAACCGGATCAAGTGCTGCTTCTGCGCGTCCTGGAAGCCCGCGATAGATTCGGCGATCGGCACCACGCTATCGGGCGACGGCCAGTGAATCAGCGCAAGATCGATCGTGCCGATGTTCAGCTTCTTGTGACTGTCGACGAGACTTTTCACCACGTCGTCACGACGCAGCTGGTCGTGCCAGACCTTCGTGGTGATCCAGATATCTTCGCGCGGCACGACCGAATCGCGCACACCTTTGCCGACGGCTTCTTCGTTGTTGTAGTACTTCGCGGTATCGATATGGCGATAGCCGAGTTGCAGCGCGCTCGTGACAGCCTTGGCGGTTTTTTCCGCATCTACGCGAAAGGTGCCGAGTCCGAATGAGGGAATCGTTTCAACCATCTGATGCTCCTTGCTTGATTGGTTATCCAAAATAAGCCGGCCGGTTCAGGCGTCCTGATCCAGTTCGGGGTAATGACGGAAGATGCCGGATTCGTTGAATGGAATCCGTCGTTCCGAGTCCACATAAGCCGCAATGTTCGGTCGTTCGAGTACGGCGTCATGCAGCGCGGCCACGCGCGGATATAACGTGCCGAATTTTTTCATCGCGCGGGGAAACGCGTAGTGCAGGCCGTCCACAAGTTGAAACATCGACAAATCCACGTAGGTGGTCGTGTCGCCGATCATCTGCGTGTCGCCTTGCGGATTCTGCGCGAGCACGCGTTCGAAATAACCCATGAATTTCGGAACCCGGTTCTCGATGAAATCCTTCGCGCGACGCTTCGCCGCGTCTTTCTGGTCCTCGTAATAGAGGCCGCTCGCGAGCGGATGATGGGTGTCGTGTACTTCGGTCACCATGTCCGCGATGGTCAGCTGCAAGCCGTGCGCGACGTAACGAAGAGCTTCGTCCTTCGGCGCGAGGCCCAGCTTCGATCCGAGATACAGCAGGATGTTCGCGACGTGCGGCACGATCAGCTCACCGTCTTTCAGGAACGGCGGTGCGAACGGAATGTGCGGCTCGATCTTGCTGTTGATGATCTTCATCATCGCGCCGGTGCCTTGTCCGTCCTTCTTCGCGCCGCGTGAAACATCGAGGTATTCGGCGCCGGCGTCTTCCAGCGCGAGCCGGACAAATTCGCCCCGGCCTTGAATACCGTCCCAATAATAAAGTTCGTAGGCCATCGGCAATATCCTCGCGATCTGACGGCTGGAAAATGAGGGCAACCAAAGACAGAAGGGTAGCAACACGCGTGCCGTTGCGCTCGTAAGGTCGCTGAAAAGCAAAAGCCCCGCACGCGGCGAGGCTTCCAAGTTCCTGCAAGCGGCAACACGGGCCCACGTTACCCGAGCAGGCGCTCGACACCAAAGGTAATCGCGAGTCCTCCCCCGATCAGCCAGGCATAAACGATGGCGCCCGTCACCAGCGCGCGTGGTCCGGCCTGACGAATTTGCGCGATCCGCGTTTCGATGCCCAAGGCGGTCATCGCCATGGTCAACGCGAAAGTGTCGAGTGTGTTCAGCGTGTGCGTGGCGGGGGCGGGCAGCACGTGCAGCGAATTCACGATCACGAGCGCGAGAAACCCGAGCGCGAACCAGGGAATCGCCAGCTTGCCGTTCGTGCCAGTGGTGTCGCCATCGTCAGTCAGGCCGTTGTTGCGCGCGCGGTTCACCCACATGCCGATCACGAGCAGCACCGGCACGAGCAACATGACGCGCGTCATTTTGACGATGGTCGCAATATGCGTTGCTTCCGGGCTGACGTTGCTGGCTGCGCCCACCACCTGTGCCACTTCGTGGATCGTGCCGCCGAAAAACAGGCCAACGCCCAATGTATCCAGATGCAGCCAGCCGAGGTGCACGACGAGCGGATAGAGGAACATGGAGAGCGTGCCGAACAGCACGACGCTGCCGACTGCCATCGCGCTCTTGTGCGGCTCCGATTGCAGCGTCGATTCGAACGCGAGCACCGCCGCGGCGCCGCAGATCGCACTGCCGGCTGCGGTCAGCAACGCCGTATCGCGGTCGAGTTTCATCAGCTTCATGCCCGCCCAGGTGCCGATGGCGAGCGTGCTCACCACCACGAGCACCGATACCGTCAGCCCCGGCAGCCCGACTTGCACGATTTCCTGCAGGCTCACACGCAGCCCGAAAAATCCTACCGCGATACGCAGCAGTTTTCGGGCGGAGAAATTGACGCCTGACGACCAGCTTTCCGGCATGCCGTCACGCAGCGCGTTGCCATAGATTGCCCCCGCGACAATGCCGACTATTAGAGGACTCAGCCCCAGGTTCGCGATGAATGGCAGCGCGGACAGCTGCGTGACGGCGGCGGCGAACAGCGCGACGAACAGGATGCCGTTCAGTTGGCCGCGTGTTTGCTTGGCTGGCGCGGAACCGGATGCGACGGGAGTGGCGAGGGAGTTCATGTTTTTCAACGCTGGTTTGAGCAGGTCAATCCTATTCTGGATATATCGATATGAAAAATCGTCATTTAGAATGTAAACTATCGGCCTAGACGATATTTGAGCGCTCATGACCCCCGACCAGCTTATAACTTTCGCCACTGTTGCTGAGCACAGCAACATCAGCCGTGCGGCGATCGCGTTGCATTTGTCGCAGCCCGCGGTGTCGGGGCAACTGCGTCAGTTGCAGGACGAATTCGGCGAGCCTTTGTACCAGCGCGACGGCCGTGGCATCCGGCTGACGACCGCAGGTGAACAGCTCGCTGTTTATGCTGCGAGGATTCGGGAGACCTTCGGCCAGGCGTATGCGTATCGGGATGCGCTGCGGGGACTCGAGCGCGGCACGCTGCGAATTGGGGCGAGCACGACACCGGCCAGTTACTTGTTGCCTTATCTGATTGCGGAGTTTCATCGGCGGCATCCGGATGTGGCGATTCACACCATCGACGGCAATACGACTGAGATCGTTGCTGCGCTTGGTTCGCTGGATATCGCGATGATCGAGGGACCGGTGGGTGCCGATTTACCGCCGGGAACCGAAGCCACGCCGTGGCGCGAGGACGAGATCGTGGCGATTGCGCCAAGTGGTCATCCGCTGGCGGCGGCCTCGGTCGGGGTGACGCTGGAGGCGTTGTGCGCGAGTCCGCTGGTTTTGCGCGAGACCGGTTCGGGCGTGCGTCAGTTGGTTGAGCGCGCGTGCGCCCGGGCGGGCGTGCAGATGCGCGTGGCGCTGGAAATTGCTGGCGTGGAGGGCGTGAAAGAAGCGGTGCGGGCGGGGATGGGTATTGGTTTCGTCTCGGCGATGTCGATGCGTCACGAGGATGGCGCGTTACGGCGCATGCGGATTGCGCCGGAGCCTCTGACGCGACGGTTTTCGATTCTGATGCCACATGGGGCGGCGTCAAGGGCGGCGGCGAGGTTTTACGCGCTGTGCGTGGAGGAGGGGGCTGAAAAATGAGGATTGCCGCTGGTTAGACTGCAAAAACTTCTAGCCTGCGCACTAGGGACACTAACTCGCCGATTGTTGGGAGGCGTTTTCTTTGCTTCTGTTTCTTTTTCGCCGTCGTCGGAAAAAGAAATGAAGTGCCGCCACGCACAGTGGCTAGTAGTGGTAAAGAAAACAGCTCACTTACGCAGACCACTTCATGCCGAAAGCAGCAACCCGGCACCACCCCCGCCCACCCGCACCGGCAGACCGAAATCAAATCCGTCCACCGGCGCGGGCAAAAATCCCCCGCCCTAGGGATTTCCAGAATAGCGCCCTCTAACCCTGCGGCGCATCATGCCAAAATCCCCGACGCAGCATGCGTCTTTTTTGAAATTTGATCTTGGAACCGGTTCCATTGATCGATTAAGGGCAAATTTGACGGTGGAACAGGTTAATTTCGGTAATTCGATCAAAAATGTCCGGGCTCGGACCAAAGTCCCGGTGATTATCGTGGCGAGTGCATTTGGCGCGGAATCCATCCATCGTGATGGCCACGCAGCCTGGGCGGAAGTCGCAGCAAAAGCCGGTGCGGCGGGTTTTGAAGTGCGCCGCGAATTGTTCTCCGATAAGACTCAATCCCAGCCCGCCTCCCTGTACGAGCTCGGTCATCGAATCCGGGCGGCCGGCATCTGGCCCGTCTATTCCACCCCCGCGACCCTTTTCGACGATACCGGCGCCCTCGATGAATGCGCGATGGAGCAAACCCTGGACGAAGCCGCTGCGCTCAATGCGCGTATCGTCAAATTCCAACTCGGCGGATCAGAAAGCACCGGCCCGGCGACGGATTCCGCGACGCTCGATCGCCTGATCGCCGGTATCCGAAATTCCAAAGCGCAGGTCGTGGTCGAGAACGGCCAACTAAAAGCGGGCGGCACGATCGAGGCGTTCTCCGTCTTGTTCGAGGCACTGGAAACCCGCTCGCACACGCTCGCCATGACCTTCGATACCGGCAACTGGCGATGGGCGCAGCAAGATCCGCTCGAAGCGGCGCAGCGCCTGGCCAAATATGTCGGTTACGTACATTGCAAAGCGGTGCAGGATGAGGGCGCGCGGCGCTTTGCGACCGCACCCGCAACCGATGACGCCTACTTTGCCGCATTGCTTGCCTATTTGCCGGCCCACGTGCCGCGCGGCATCGAATTTCCGTTCGATCAAGCCAGCCTCGCCACCGACGCCGCACGCTACGTAAAACAACTTGCCTCAGCCTGAAAGCAAAAGCACGCACTCGCACTCGCATGACCCCATCAATGAATGACGAAGGACCGCTTATGAAAACCTCCCTCGATGTTGTGACCTACGGCGAAGCCATGACGCTGTTCGTCGCCGCCGAGACCGGTGATCTCGCGAAGGTCGGCCAGTTCACCAAGCGCGTGGCAGGCGCGGACCTGAACGTCGCAATCGGCTTGTCGCGGCTCGGTTTCCGGGTTGGCTGGATGAGCCGCGTGGGCCGTGACTCGTTTGGCCGATACGTACTCGACGTGCTCGCGCAAGAAGGGATAGACGCGAGTTGCGTCACCATCGACGAGCGTTATCCGACCGGTTTCCAGCTGAAATCGAAGAATGACGACGGCAGCGATCCGGCGATCGAATATTTCCGCAAAGGCTCGGCAGCGAGCCATTTGTCGCTTGACGACTACGTGGCGGACTACGTGCTTGGCGCGCGCCATTTGCATCTGACGGGCGTCGCGCCTGCCATTTCGGCGACCTCGCGCGAACTCGCCTTTCATATGGCGAAGGAAATGCGCAAGGCGGGCAAGACCATCTCCTTCGATCCGAACCTGCGGCCGACGCTCTGGCCGTCGCAGGAAGCGATGGCCGAGGCGCTGAACGCGCTGGCCACGCACGCCGACTGGGTGATGCCGGGCGTGAGCGAAGGCAAGATCCTGACGGGATTCACGAAGCCCGAGGACATCGCGCGGTTTTATCTGGATCAGGGCGCCAAGGGCGTGGTGGTCAAGCTCGGCGCACACGGCGCGTACTTCCGGACCGCGAGCAACGAAGAAGGCACGGTGCCGGCGATCCCTGTGAAAAATGTCGTCGATACGGTCGGCGCCGGCGATGGTTTCGCGGTCGGCGTGGTAAGCGCGCTGCTGGAAGGCCGCGATGTGCGGCATGCGCTCACGCGGGGCAACCGCATCGGCGCGCTGGCGATCCAGGTAATCGGCGATAGCGAAGGTCTCCCGACCCGCGCGGAACTCGATGCGCTGGAACAACCAGGCGGCAACGGGACGCCGGCAACCGGCGCGGCGGCAATCAAGGTCGCGCTGTAAAGACGCTTTATAGCTACAGAGATAGCGATAGAGATAGCCGCAGGGCAAACGAGCCAAGGACGGAGACAGTCATGCAACAAGCCAATACGAATACACCCACGCTTGCGATGCGCCGCTGGTGGACGATCATGCCGATCGTGTTCATCACGTACAGCCTCGCGTATCTCGACCGTGCCAATTTCGGCTTCGCGTCGGCGGCCGGTATCAATCACGATCTCGGCATCAGCAAGGGGCTGGCATCGCTGATTGGCGCCTTGTTCTTCCTCGGCTATTTCTTCTTCCAGATTCCCGGCGCAATCTACGCCGAGCGTCGCAGCGTGAAGAAGCTCGTGTTCGTGAGCCTGATCCTGTGGGGCGGGTGCGCTGCGCTGACCGGCGTGGTCACCAACATTCCTTCGCTGATGGTGCTGCGTTTCATGCTCGGGGTCGTGGAAGCGGCCGTGATGCCCGCGATGCTGATCTTCATCTCCAACTGGTTCACGAAGTCGGAGCGATCGCGCGCCAACACCTTCCTGATCCTGGGCAATCCGGTGACGGTGCTGTGGATGTCGGTGGTCTCGGGTTATCTCATCAATTCGTTCGGCTGGCGCCACATGTTCGTGGTGGAAGGCGTGCCGGCCATTATCTGGGCGGTGATCTGGTGGTTTATCGTGCAGGACAAGCCAGAGCAGGTCAAATGGCTGTCCGAGCAGGAAAAACGCGATCTGGACAACACGCTGCGCGCGGAACAAGCCGCCATCAAGCCGGTCAAGAATTATGGCGAGGCGTTCAAGTCGCCCGCGGTGATGAAACTCTCCGCGCAGTATTTCTGCTGGAGCATCGGCGTGTACGGCTTTGTGCTGTGGCTGCCGTCCATCCTCAAGAACGCATCGACGTTCGGCATGGTCGCGACGGGCTGGCTGTCGGCCGTGCCGTATCTCGCGGCGACCATCGCGATGATCGCGGCGTCTTGGGCATCGGACAAACTCGAGCGACGCAAGCTGTTCGTGTGGCCGTTCCTGCTGATCGGCGCATTTGCGTTCGCGGGATCGTATTTGCTCGGATCAACGAGTTTCTGGGGCTCGTATGCGCTGCTCGTGATCGCAGGCGCGGCAATGTACGCGCCTTACGGCCCGTTCTTCGCGATCGTGCCGGAGTTGCTGCCGAAGAACGTTGCGGGTGGCGCGATGGCGCTGATCAATAGCATGGGTGCGCTCGGCTCGTTCGTCGGTTCGTATGTGGTCGGGTATTTGAACGGCGCGACGGGGTCGCCGGCGGCATCGTATGTGTTCATGAGCGCCGCGCTGGTGGCGGCCGTCATACTGACGCTGGTCGTGAAACCGCAGCCGGTCGCACCCGTCGCTAAACTGGCTACACGTGCTTGAGACACTCAATTCGTTTGATCCACAGGACCCGTTTCGATGAAAAAGAAGATCGTCGCGTATAAGCCGTTGCCCGCGGACGTGCTCGCGTATCTGGAGGAACACGCGGACGTCACGACCGTCGACCCGAAGCAGTACGACGTCTTCGTGGCCGCGTTGAAAGATGCCGATGGCGCGATCGGCGCAAGCGTGCAAATCACGCCGGCCATGCTCGAGGGCGCGACGAAGCTGAAGGCGCTGGCGACGGTTTCAGTTGGTTTCGACGCCTTCGATATCGCCGACCTGAACCGCCGCGGCATCGTGCTCACGAACACGCCGGATGTGCTGACGGAATCGACGGCGGATACGGTCTTCGCTTTGATTCTGGCCAGCGCGCGCCGCGTGGTGGAACTCGCGGAATGGGTGAAGGCGGGCAAGTGGACGAAGAGCATCGGTGAGGAGTATTTCGGTGTCGATGTGCAGGGCAAGACGCTGGGTATCATCGGGCTGGGGCGCATTGGCGGTGCGGTTGCGCGGCGTGCTTCGCTCGGCTTCCGGATGAACGTGCAGTACACGAATCGCAGTTCGAACGCGCAGGCTGAACGCGATTACGGCGCGAAGAAAGTCGATCTCGACGAACTGCTCGCCACCTCCGACTTCGTGCTGTTGCAAGTGCCGCTGACTGCCGAAACACGTAACCTGATCGGCGCAGCGCAGCTCAAGGCGATGAAACGCAGCGCGATCCTGATCAACGCGTCGCGTGGACCGACGGTAGATGAGGACGCGCTCATCGAAGCCTTGCAGAACGGCACGATTCTCGGCGCGGGCCTCGATGTGTTCGTGAAAGAGCCGCTTCCTGAGGACTCGCCGTTGCTCAAGATGAAGAACGTGGTGGCGCTGCCGCATATCGGCTCGGCCACGCACGAAACCCGGCACGCGATGAACAAAAACGCCGCCGAGAACCTGATCGGCGCGCTAAATGGCACACTCACCAACAACATGGTGAATCCGGAAGTCTTGAAGCGCTGAGCGAGCGGAGGCGAAGCTCGCTGCATCAACAAAGCGCGCCGTGGCGCGCTTTGTTTTTATCGGGTGTCGAACGAGAACATGGCAAGAGACAATTTTTCGAATGACCGGCGCGCGACCATCACCGACGTCGCCCGCGAAGCCGGTACCGGCAAGACCAGCATTTCGCGTTATCTGAACGGCGAGACGGGCGTGTTGTCGACTGAATTGCGCGAACGCATAGAAGAGGCGATCGCCAAGCTCGATTACCGGCCGAACCAGATGGCGCGCGGGCTGAAACGCGGCCGCAACCGGCTGGTCGGGATGCTGGTCGCGGACCTGACGAATCCGTATTCGGTCGAGGTGCTGCAGGGCGTGGAAGCGGCCTGTCACGCGTATGGTTATATGCCGCTGATCTGCCACGCGGCGAACGAGGTCGATCTGGAGCGGCGCTACCTGCAATTGTTGACGACGTATCGCGTGGAAGGCGTGATCGTGAACGCGCTCGGCGTGAAGGAGGAGACCCTGGAAACGCTCGCTCGCGGCGGCGTTCCGGTGGTGCTGGTGGACCGCGCGGTCGAGGGGCTCGTAGCCGATATGGTCGGGCTGGACAATCCCGAAGCAGTACGGATGGCGATCCGTCATCTCGTAAGCCAGGGTTTCGACGAGCTGCTGTTTGTCGTGCAGCCGTACGCGCAGGTCAGTTCGCGACGCGTGCGCGAGGCGGCGTTTCGTGACACTATCGGCGCGCTCGGCATTTCTGGCGCCACGATCGTGCTCGATCTGGATAATGACGAAAGTCTCGCGGAAATCGATGCGCATATCAGCGCGGCCCAAAGCCAGAACCGCCGCGTGGCGCTGTTCGCGGCGAACGCACCGGTAGCATTGCGGGTCGCGCTGCACATGAAGGATCGCCACGGCGTCGACTGGCAGCGGCGCGTGGCGCTGATGAGTATCGACGACTCGGAGTGGGCCGAGCTTGCCGGCATGACGACCGTGCGCCAGCCGACCTATACGATAGGCGAGCGCGCCGTCGAGTTCCTGCACGAGCGCATAGAAGGCGCGAGCGTGGCGGCGCGAGAATGCCTGCTGCCGGGTGAACTGATCGTGCGGGCATCGACGAATAATGGCGGTACATAGTTCCAGGGAAATTTAATTAATGGTAAGTGCTTTGACGCTGGTCTTCCTCACCCTCGCGACGCTGCTGATCGCCGCGTTGCCCATCTGGTTGTATCGCAGGATGAAGCCGCGTTACGGCTTCGAACGGCGCGACGTGATCGTCGGAATCGCGGTGTTTGCGCTGTTTTCCATGGTGATCGAACGTGGCCTGCACGGGCTCGTTCTGAGCAATGCAACGACGGTCGGCTTGCTGATGAACCCCGCCATTTTTGTGATCTATGGCGCGCTTGCCACGGGCATTTGCGAGGAAGTCGGGCGCTTCGCCGGCATGAAATGGCTGATCAGGCGCGATCCCGCTTCATTGCAGCGCCCGGGGACGGCACTCGGCTACGGGATCGGGCACGGCGGGGCGGAAGCGTGGCTCGTCGGCGTGCTGGTGCAACTGCAGTGGATCCTTTACGCCATGCTCGCCGATCGCGGCCTGCTCGATCAATATTTCACGAGCGTGCCAGCCGAATCGCTGCTGCGGCTGCACGCAGTGCTCGGCAGTCTCACGCCGGAATCCGCCGGGTTGTTCCTGGTCGAGCGGGCGGCAGCGTTCGTGTTTCAGATCGGCTTTTCCGTGGCGATGTGGCATATGCTGCGCGAGCGTTTCCGGTTCACGTTGCCGTTCATGATCGTCGCGCACGCGCTGATCGCAATGCCCATTGCGCTATATCAGGCGCGTTTGATTCCGCTGCTCGCCGCCGATGCCGTGTATCTCGTGTTCGGCCTGATCGTGATGCGTGCGCTGCGCCGGTATTTTCTCGGCGTGTCGACAGCCGCGAATCGCGCGGCGCGTGTGAAGGCCGGAGACTGAAATGGACGACGAATATCAATACAACTGCCCGAGCGCGGATATCGAATTGCTGGCGCGCGTGGTCAGCGACCTGTTCCCGGAGCAGACGCAATTCGCCGAGCGCCCCGGCGACGACGGCCAGCTTTCGCTCGTGATTCATTATGTGGCGATGCGCTTCGGCGCGACGGCACGCCGCATCGCCATCGATATCCGCTTCGATCCCGCCGCGCTCGCGCGTTACCGGGCGATGCCGCCGCGGATGCACGCGCGCAGTTATGCGGTGTTGCGTGCGTATGTGGAAGCCACGCTCGGCTCGCTCGAGGAGATGTACGCCAACGGGGAAACGGTGCCGCGCACGGTGGAGATCGATATAGGCGAGGATTTTGCGTGAGGCCGGGGCGTTACAACGCTTTATAAACCTTCGCGAACCGCGCGGCTTTCACTACGCCGTAATCGCCCGGCGCGTATTGCATGACCCAGTCGCCCGCTTCGCCGTGAAGCACATCGCCGGCTTCCGAACGCGCGATTGAAAACGCTTCGTGCATTTGCTTCGCCAGGACGGCGACGGGCACGTTCCGGTACGCACCGGCATCGCCATGCGTGAGACCGTCGTGCGCCACGTACTTCGCATCGAACCGATCCCGCGACACCACCCAGCGTTCGCCGGTGGCGCCGGTGATCAACGCGTCGCCGGGGGCGTAGCGGTTCGGGCCTTCCAGACTCATCAGCGAGCCGGGTTCCTGAGCGAACTCGACGGCGACGGTCTCGTCTTTCACCACGCGATGCGCGGCTGGATCAGAGGTGAGGTCGAGGCGGGTGAGAGTGATCGGTGTCATGCGCATGTCATGGAAGCATTAAGAATCCGCGATCGTAACGCCAAGCCCCGTGTTGTGCATACCGCAATGTGAAAGCGCCCGCATCGAAACCACGATGCGGGCGCTTGTTTCAAAGCACTGCGTCAAACGACCGGGTCAAACCAAATCAAGCCGTTACCTGAAGCTTACGGCTTGGTTGTCGATGCACCGTCTGCCGCTGCGGCGTCCGGCGCCTTGCGATGCCCCCCGTGGCCCTTATGCTCCGAGCGTTTAGCCGACTGGTGGAAGTTTGCGTCGGCGAGCTTCTTCTGCTCGGGCGAAAGGCTCGCATAAAGCGGCTCGAAGGCATCGACCAGACGCTTTGTGCCGTCCGCCTGCGCTTGCGTGATCTGTGCGTACTGCTTCATGTCGTCGAGCGCGGTCGTGTCCGTGCCCAGCGCCATGCGCTGACGGTACAACTCACCCATTGTGTGGCCGTTGTCGCGCATCACGTCGGCGAACTTGTTCCATTGTTCCTCCTGAGCCGGGGTGATCTTCAGCTTGGTGTGCAGTTCCGAAATGCGTTGCTCGACGCGTGCTTCGCGTGCCTGGCCGCGTGCTGTATCCGGCGCCGATGCGCCTGCTGGTGCAGTCGTAGCGGCAGGCGCGGACGATTGGGCGAACGCCGTGGAAAGAGCCAGCGAGGCAGCCAGTGCAACGAGTGTTTTTTTCATGGGTGACACCTTGGGTCCATTGAGAAGGGGCAAGCAATACACGGGAAAGACTACGTGCGCTGATTGGCCAACGCCGCTATTAATATCACGATAGCGCGCGGCGCTGCTTCAGTTGCCACAACTGCTTACAACCGATACGTATGGAAAAAAACGCCTTGAAGGAGCAAACCGGGGGCGCAGCGTCAGGAGTTTAACCAACCCGCGGTGATGAACGCAGCTTGATGCGCTCGTGTTTTAATGGCTTTCTTGCCGCTTGCGGTACTTTCACTGCTTCAAATAAATCCCCAACAAAAGGATCATGTCTCATGCGACCGCCGCGCCTCGATCAGCTCGACAACATCGACCGGAACCTCGTCGCGTCATTGCAGGTGAACGCTCGTGAAAGCGTGTCCGAGCTTGCGCGCCAGCTCGGCATTGCACGCACGACGGTCATCGCCCGGCTCGCGCGGCTTGAAAAAACCGGCGTGATAGCGGGTTATGGCGTGCGGCTTGGGCAAGACGTGCTCGATGCCAGCATTCAGGCCTACGTGGGCATCAAGCTGGCGCCGAAGTATGGTCGCGACGTGCAGAAACGCTTCGCCAGGATGCCCGAAATGCAACTGCTCTGCGCGGTGAGCGGAGAGTTCGATTACGTCGCGTGGCTGCGCGCCGATTCGCCCGACCGGCTGAACGATCTGCTCGATGAAATCGGTGGTCTGGAGGGGGTCGAACGCACGACGACATCGATCATTCTTGCCCGCAAGGTCGATCGCGGTGGCATGGGTTGAGGGGTGAATCCAGTGGTTTTTGACATTTTGTCGCATGGAGTCGTCAAAACGTCGAGATCGGTGGTCGATTAGCATCATTTTGTGTCTGTTATCAATATTCATGCGCTCCTAAACTGGTGGTCGGAGATTTTGCTTACTGACCGCCCATCAAGGAGATAAACATGAAAATAGCCCTCATCGGTGCCGGCCTGATTGGCCAGAGCATCGCTCACTTGCTGCGCGAAACCGGCGACTACGACGTAGTTGCTTTCGACCGCGATGCCCATGCGCTCGCGTTGCTTGAAGCGCAGGGTATTCCCACCCGCCGTGTCGATTCCGCTGATGCCAATGCGTTGCGACTCGCGCTGCAAGGTTTCGATGCACTCATCAACGCGATGCCGTATTACCTTGCCGTGACCGTGGCAACGGCGGCGAAAGCGGCCGGCGTGCATTACTTCGACCTGACCGAGGACGTGCGCGCGACGCATGCGATCCGCGAGATCGCCGACGACTCCACGCACGCGTTCATGCCGCAATGCGGGCTGGCGCCGGGATTCATCGGCATCGTGGCGCACGATCTGGCGAAGCGCTTCGCCGAGGTCCGCGAGATCAAGATGCGTGTGGGTGCGTTGCCTGAGTTTCCGACCAACGCGTTGAAATACAACCTGACGTGGAGCATTGACGGTTTGATCAACGAGTATTGCCAGCCGTGCGAGGCTATCCGCGACGGCAGTACGCAATGGGTGCAGCCGCTGGAAGGTTTAGAGCACTTCTCACTCGATGGCACCGAGTACGAGGCGTTCAATACGTCGGGTGGTCTTGGGACCTTGTGCGAGACACTGGCTGGCAAGGTGGAGGCGCTGGACTACAAGTCGGTGCGTTATCCGGGGCATCGCGAACTAATGAAGTTTCTTCTCGACGACCTGCGTATGTCGACTGATCGCGACGGGTTGAAGGCAATGTTGCGGCGTGCGGTGCCGGCTACAGCGCAGGACGTGGTGCTGGTGTTTGTTACGGCGACAGGGATGCGCGGCGGCCGTCTTGTGCAAGATGTATTTACGCGCAAGATTTTCGCGAAGACCGTGTGCGGCGTGCCGATGAGCGCCATCCAGATCACGACCGCCGGCGCGATCTGCGCGGAACTCGATCTGTTCCGCGAAGGCGTGTTGCCGCAGAGCGGGTTTATCCGTCAGGAACAGGTACCGCTGGAAGCGTTTTTAGCGAACCGGTTCGGGCGGTTGTACGAGGGCGCAAGCACGCTTGCGGCTGTGAGGCAACTTGAAGCGGCTTGATCGCCCGGTTTGGCCTGAACATCGTTGCTAGCTGCCTGAGAGACTAAATAAAAAAAATTGTCTGGATGAAGCTGTTCCGCAGTATTGCGGAACAGCTTTTTTTATAGCGCAAAGGCGTTGGTGTCACGTCATCTTTCACGTCACTTCTGCACGATCCGGCCGAGCAGTTCGTCGAATGCTTCCGGCGCGGGGGCGTCGTTATCGAACATCAGCAAATCGCGGCTTGCTTTTGCGTCCAGGACGAAGCGCCGCTGCCGGTATTCGTCCCAATGCGTGAGCTTGTACGCATCGCTTGGATCATTGCGTGCAGCGATACGCGCATGCGCCACATCCTCCGTGACGTGCACCCAGACTACCCGTATCGTCACGTCGTCACTGATGCCAAGCCACGCACGATTGAAGAGCAGGCCATCGCGTATTTCCCGCGACAACGGCGCAACGATCAACGCGCCGATACCAAGTTCGAGATTGTCGCGGGCGGTATCGATAAGGCTCCGGTATTCCGGATCGCGCAGATGCTTAAGATAGAGCGGACTGTCGCGGTCATGTGGGTTGTGGGTCAGCACGTTCATCACCGCGGCGCTGTAGTGGCCGTAGAGCGTGTCCTTGTCGAGCAGACAGAATGGTTCGCCGGTTGCGCGCATAAGCGGCCCGATCAGGCGTTTTGCCAGCGAGGTTTTGCCGGTGCCCGCGTGACCGCAGACGAAGACGAGGTGAGTCATGATTGGCAGCGGTTGATAACGAGTGGACAGTGGTTGCTACAGATTATCGTGCGGCCTGAGGTGAATGTGTCTTTTAGCGTCATTGAACCCTGTTTTGTTGCGCGAGGCGTTCCGCGTGCGACGCCGGCCAACGAATGAATTTTCGCAGCGTGCAACGGTAGGGGCTTCCTTCGCCAACCGTGAGGCAGTGGAGCGAACCCGCCACCCGCACGGCGCCTTGGCTCGGGCACAATGTGCGCCTGAATAACGCCCGCCCGGCGCGGGAGCCCCAATCCGCGCAACTGGCCGCGTGGAATCACGCGCGCATCCGCTCGTCGCGCCGTTAGCGCGTCGCGAGCCAACGAACCGTCCAGATCACCGTGAAACGCAAAATGCCCGCGCTGAATGCGCTCAAAGCTTTCGAGGCGGCCGGCACGACCGGCAGCTTCACCCGTGCCGCCGAGCTGCTCAACGTCACGCAAAGTGCCGTGAGCCGGCAGGTCAGGCAACTGGAGGAGCAACTCGGCGAGACGCTGTTTTCCCGTCGCCACCAGCATCTTGTCCTGACGCCCAGCGGCCGTTTGCTGCTGCGTGCGCTGCAACAATCGTTCGACAAGATCGAACTGACAGTGCGCGCAATCAGCCAGAACAACGACGTCAACCGCCTGCGCATCAACGTCCCGCCGACGTTTGCCGCGCGCTGGCTGGTGCCGCGTCTCGGGCGTCTGCGCGAAGCGTTTCCGCATCTGGATCTGAGCATCACAACGCGCGCGGACGACGGCATCACGGATTCGAACCGGCTCGACTGCGCGGTCCGTTTCGGCGATGGCGAATGGAACAACCTTGAAAGTACCTTGCTGATGCACGAGCGTCACATTGCAGTGGCGTCGCCCGCGCTGCTGGATCGTGAAGGCGTGGGCGCGCCGGTCGATCTAAACCGGGCAACCCTGCTGCATATTCTTTCGGGCGAAGATCAGCGTTACCTCACCTGGCAGCACTGGCTGGACGCGGCGCGTATTGAAGGCGTGGATACGGACGGCGGCCATGAGTTCGACTTGCTCGATTTATCGATACAAGCGGCCGTCGACGGCATGGGCATCACCATTGCCGATCGCCACATGATTGCGGCCGAACTGGCCTCCGGGCAATTGCGCCAGGTGCTGGACGTGGAAGTGGAGGGGAGGCAATCGTACTGGTTCGTGCTGCGCCCCGAGCAGCGTGCAAGCGGGACGCAGCGGCTTTTCCAGCAGTGGCTTCAGGCCGAAGCGGCCGCAAGCGTTTCGCGTTGAACGAAGGATGGCGCGATGGCGTCGTCGAGAATCATCTGCGCGGCTTTTTCCGCCACCATCATCACCGGCGCATTGATGTTGCCTGACGTGACGTTCGGGAAAATGGAGGCATCGACAATACGCAACGACTGCGTGCCATGCACGCGCAGACGATTATCGACCACGGCGGTTTGCGGGTCCGGGCCCATCGCGCACGAACCGCACAGGTGGTAGATCGAGCCGCTGTTGGCGCGGAAATATTGCAGCATGGCGGCATCGTCGCCGTCGGGAACCACGGACGCGCCCGGCAGCGTTTCTTCCACCGTCACCGCGCGCAACGCCGGCGCCTGCATGATCGAGCGGATCAGGCGGCTGCCCTGGATCACTTCATCGATATCCTTTTGCGTCGTCAGGTAGTTGGCTTGAATCAACGCGGCATCCTTCGCATTCGCCGATGCAATCTCGATCGATCCGCGGCTCGTAGGGCGGCACGGATTGAACGCGAGCAGGAAGCCGGGATACGGCTCGGGCGTGAGCTGCGAGCGGCTCGACTTCGGAATCCGGTACGACAACGGATTGAAGTAAAGCTGCATGTTGGCAAGCGGGCTGGCGCGGTCGGTATTGAAGAAACCGCCGGCCTGATTCACGCTCATCGCGAGCGGCCCCTTGCGTGTCAGCAGATACTGCAGACCCAGCTTCAACTTGCCCAGCAGCGAGCCGAAGTCGCCGTTCAGCGTCGGCATGTTCGCGCGATAGTAGTAGCTGGCGCACAGATGATCCTGCAGGTTCTGGCCGACAGCAGGCAGTGCGTGCACGAGCGCAATGCCGTGGCGCGCAAGCAATTCCTTCGGGCCGATACCGGAGAGTTGCAGCAACTTCGGGGTATCGACTGCACCGGCGCAGAGAAGCACTTCGCGGGTGGCGTGGAACGAGCGTTTGATGCCATTCTGCGATACCTCGACCCCCGTCGCGCGCAGTCCGTCGAACAACACGCGCGAGGTCAGCGCGTGATGCTCGATATGTACGTTCGAACGCTTCAGCGCCGGTTCAAGATAGGCCACATTGCTTGACGCACGCTGGCCCTTGTGCGTGTTCACGTCGTACACGCCGACGCCTTCGATCCGTTCGCCGTTGAAGTCGTCATTGTGCGGAATACCCATCTCATCGCAGGCATCGAGGAAATGGCGCGTGATGGCGTGAATGCCGCGTTTCATCGATGTCACGTGGATCGGGCCACTCGCACCGTGCATGGCGGTGTTGCCGGCTTCATGTGTTTCCAGCTTGCGGAAATACGGAAGCACGTCCTTATACGACCAGCCTGAGTTGCCCGCAGCGGCCCAGTCGTCAAAATCGCGGGGCGCGCCGCGCACGTAGATCATCGCGTTGATGGAGCCCGAGCCGCCTTGCACCTTGCCGCGCGGCGCGTAGATCTTGCGATCCGCGAGCTCCGCTTGCGGCTCGGTGTAATACATCCAGTTGCAGCCCGGATCGTAGTAGGTCTTCGCAAAGCCGACCGGAATCTTGAACCAGAACGAATCGGCCTTGCCGCCCGCTTCGAGTACGAGCACGGAGTATTGCCCCGATGCCGAAAGACGCTCGGCCAGAATGCAGCCCGCGGATCCGGCGCCAACGATGATGTAGTCGTAATTCATGTGTTTCACTTACCCTCAACCTTTGGCCGGAGAAGAATCCCGGACATCGGCGGGCTTTGACGCCATCTGCAGGTGCAGACGTTCGCCGGTGTAAGGGGAATGCGCGCGCACGACATCCATGTTCAGCTCCACGCCGAGTCCGGGCGCCTTCGACGGAATGATGTAACCGTCTTCCCACTGAATCGGCGTCTTGAGAACCTGCGCATGAAAACCGTCCCACGTGCCGATGCTTTCCTGGATCAGGAAATTGGGCGTACACGCGGCAAGCTGGATGCTCGCGGCCGCGCCGATAGGCCCGTTGTAGAGATGAGGTGCGATCTGCGCGTAATAGACTTCAGCAAGCGACGCGATTTTCTTGGCTTCGAGCAGGCCGCCGCAACGCGCGACGTTCAATTGAAGAATCGACGCCGCACCCGATTGCAGCAGCTTGAAAAATTCGTACTTGGTGGTAAGGCGTTCACCGGCTGCGATCGGAATACTGGTATGCCGCGCGACTTGCGCCATGGCATCTTCCTGACCGGGCGGCACGGGTTCTTCGAACCATAGCGGATCGTATTTTTCGAGGCGTTGAGCGAGGCGAATAGCCGACGAGGGCACCATCTGCCCGTGCGTGCCGAACAGCAGGTCGCATCGGTTGCCTACGGCTTCGCGAATGCGCTTGCAGAAGGTCTCGCAGCGTTCGAGTACATCGAGCGAAAGCTGATGGCCCGAGTACGCGGTGTAAGGACCAGCCGGATCGAACTTGACCGCAGTGAAGCCGAGATCCGCGTTGCGCACGGCACATTCTGCGGCGAGGTCTACGTCGTCGTAGTCGTATTCGCCCGCAGCGTTCTTCGGGTACAGATACGTGTACGAGCGCAGCCGTTCGTTGACCAAACCTCCCAGCAGTTCATACACCGGCTTGTCCGTCGCCTTGCCGATGATGTCCCAGCACGCCATTTCCAGGCCGCTGACGACGCCCATCATCGTGAGGTCGGGGCGTTGCGTAAAGCCGCTTGAATACGCCTCGCGGAAAAAGCGCTCTACATGGTGCGGATCGTGGTCTTGCAGATAGCGTCCGAACACGTCGTCGATGATGTGCGCCATCGCTTTCGGATGGAACGTCGCCGAATAGATTTCGCCCACGCCTTCTATTCCGCAAGCCGTTTTCAGCTTCACGAAGATCCAGTACATGCCGCCCAGATGCGGCGGCGGCACAGCTACGAAATGCGTTTCGAGAGAGACGATTTTCATTGAAGGGCATCCTTTGCAACGGTCTTGCGCACGCGCTTCAGTGCCATGGCAGCCACGCCGCCAATCACGCTGATCGCAGCGATGTAAGAGAAGTAGAACTGGTAGCCAAGAAGGCCGGGGAAATGCTCAGTAGTCCAGCCGTTCACGAGCGGCAGGAACACATCGGGAGAATAACCGATCAGCGAAACCAGGCCGATGGCAAGCCCGGTGATGCGCAGCGGAATGCCGCACTCGTCGAGCAGCGACCAGTAGAGGCCGCGGATCGCGTAAGTCAGGATGCCGATGAGCAGCACGACCACGGCGATCATCGCGACACCCGCACGCGGATTGAGATGCCCGAACGTGGGCAGCACGACCAGCGCCACGAGCCCGAGCGCGGCGAGAAATAATGCGCTCGTCAGGACGCCGAGCGTGGAGAAACGATCGCCGAGATACCCGCCGCCAATGCCGCCAATCGGCCGCATCCACAGCTTGAGCGTGGTGAGCGTACCGGCCATCACCACGGTCATCTTCAGGTCGCCGACTTGCAGATAGGCGGAGAAGCTATAGGTTGCCCAGAATATCTGATACCCGCAGAACACAATGGCCGCCATCAGCCACAGTTGCGGAATGCGCATCAGCGTGACGAGATCGCTCCACAGTGTATGGTGCTGCGTAAGCTTGCCCGCTGCTTGCTGTCGTTGCTCTTTTGTCGTGGGCGGTTCTTTTACCAGCGCCATCAACAATCCGAGCCCGATACAGACGCCCGAATACAGGTAGACAACGTAGCGAAAACCGATGTTCGTCGGGAGGCCATGTTTCTCCGTGGCGGTCGCGAAGATCACCAGCGCGACAGTCGCGAGCAACGCTTCGATCAACCCGCGTCCGCCGTCGAGCAAGCCGAAGAAACGGCCTTGTTCGTCGTGCGCGGCGATCGTCTTCACGCGCTTCAGGATCGAGGCCCAGAATGTCAAGCCGGTTGTCAAACCCCAGCAGCAGAACACGGCGAGCAGGATGGGGAAACTGGGCGCGGTCGAATAAACGAGGCCGAGCGCGCCGGTTGCGATTAATGAAAAGCAGATCAGCAAGCGAGGTGCGATGCGGTCGGCAAGCCAGCCGCTCGGCAAATAGCTGATAAGAAAAACGGTGCCGAGGATCGAATACAGGTAGCCGAGTTGGCTATTGTCGATATGAAAAAACTCGAGCATCGGGGTCTGGTAGACCTGACGCAAATACAGCAGCGGATAGATCGCGCCAGCGGCAATCACCAGCAGCAGAAGCTGTATGTATCGCTGCGGACGAGTCGTATCGGCGATTGGCGGCGTGATGCCGGTCAGGGTTTTTTCCACAATGAGTCTCCTTCGGCTGTTCGCCAGCAACGCCGTTTTTATAGATGTGCGAGTGAGTGTTGAGGTCTCAATACTTCATGATGACAAGACGCGTCTGCGTGAATTCGAGCATGCCGTGCTTGCCGTCATCGCCGCCGAGGCCGGAGCGTTTCCAGCCCGCGTGAAAGCCCTGGTACGGATCGGCGGGCGTGCGGTTCACATACAGTTCGCCGGCTTCGATCTCGTTGGCCACGCGCATCGCAGTGCGATAGTTCTCGGTGTAAAGCACCGAAGACAAGCCGTATTGGTGATCGTTCGCCATGGCGAGGGCGTCGTCGAGCGTGTCGTACGAGATCACTGGCAGCACCGGGCCGAAGATTTCCTCACGCACGATTTCGATGTCGTGGCGGCAATTGACCAGCAGCGTCGGCGGATAGAAATAGCCTGGAGCGTCGGGCAAGGTGCCGCCGGTGGCGACCGTTGCACCTTCGGCGATGGCGCGTTCGACCATTGCGTGAATGTTGCGTTGAGCCGAGCGGCTGACAAGCGGACCCATCTTCGATGCGTCTTGCGCGCGATCGCCGAAACTCACCGCATGCATCTTCGTGCGCAGCAGGTCGACGAAACGATCGTGCACGCTGGCGTGGACGTAGACGCGTTCCATCGCGGTACACAATTGCCCGCAATGTGTTGTCTTCGATGCCACGATGGCGCTCGCTGCCGCTTCAAGATCGGCATCGGGTTCGATGATCGCAGGCGCCTTGCCACCGAGTTCCAGTGAAGGCTTGGCGATATTCGCCTTGCAATAGTCCAGCACGATGCGCCCCGCGCTCACGCTGCCGGTCAGCGTAATCATTCCCACTGCGGGATGCGTGCAGACGGCGCCTGCGGTTGCGTGGTCCATTGCCAGGACGTTGAAAACGCCTGCGGGCAGGCCCGCTTGCTGCGCTGCTTCGGCGATTTCGAAGGCGGATGCCGGCGTGTTATTGCTCGGCCGTACAACAACCGCATTACCCGTGATCAACGCGGGCGCGACCTTGCGCAACAGCGTGTAGACGGGGTAGTTGAACGGAATCAGACAAGCCACGACACCAATCGGCTCGCGATGCAGCACGAGGTTCTCGTTCGGGGTATCGCTGGGGATGAGTTCGCCTTCAATCCGGCGCGCCCATTCCGCGTGAAAGCGCGTGATATCCGCGGCGTAGCGCGCTTCGTTCTGCGAATCGGCTACGCTCTTGCCGGACTCCAGCGCGAGCGCCGCGCCAATCTGCGGCGCGCGTTCAACGATCGCATCGGCGAAACGGCGCAGATGCTCGCCCCGTTCAATAGCCGGCAGCGCACGCCACTTCTTTTGTGCACGCGATGCGGCTTCGACCGCGCTCAGCGCGTCGTCCTGCGAGGCCAGCGTGACGCGCGCGATGATGGTCGACGTGGCGGGATTGTCGACTTCGGCGAGAGAATCGGACTGCGGCTCGACAAAACGGCCATCGATGAAATTACGGTAGGTGCGCATCGTGATTGCCAGGGAAGGTGAAGCGTCGCGGCCGTCCGCGACGTGAATGGCGGTAGTTTTATCGGCGCGACAGTCGGCCACAAGCGATTAAATCTCGACCCGTGCATGCGAAAAACGCACTGAACGAACGGTGTGTCGTGCAGCGCGATAACCCATGGCGAGCTACCATGCGAGAACGCAACGTTTGTTCACTGATCCGCATTGATCCGGTCTGACTTTTCACTGGGGAGACTCGCATGTCACAACACTTCGACGCCATCGTGATCGGCACAGGACAAGGTGGCGGCCCGCTAGGCGTCAAGCTCGCCGAGAGCGGCAAGCGCACGGCCGTGATCGAGCGGCATCTGTTCGGCGGCACGTGCGTGAACGTGGGTTGCACGCCGACCAAGACCTACGTGGCGAGCGCGCGTGCGGCGCACGTCGCGCGTCATGCGAGCGAGTACGGCGTGATCGTGGAGGGCGACGTGCGGGTGGATCTGGCGCGGGTCAAGGCGCGTAAGGACGAGGTGATTGCAGGATCGCGCAACGGGGTGGAGAAGTGGTTGCGCAGCACGCCGGGCGTGACGGTGTTCAACGGTCACGCCCGGTTCACGGGCGCGCATTCCATCAGCGTGCAGGGCCACGACGGCCAGCAACACGAGTTGGATGCTGAGGCGATCTTCATCAACACGGGAACACGCGCGACCGTGCCGGATATCGACGGGCTGGCGAGCATTTCACATCTTACGAATTCCACCATCCTTGAATTGACCGAATTGCCGGAGCACCTGGCGATTGTCGGCGGGAGTTATATCGCGCTGGAATTCGCCCAGATGTTTCGGCGTTTCGGCAGCCGCGTGAGCGTGCTTGTCAGAGGCGATCGCGTGCTCGCGCACGAGGATAAGGACTTCGCTGAGCAGATTCAGAAGGTCCTGTCGCGGGAGGGGGTGGAGTTTTTGTTCAACACGCAGACGTCGAAGCTCGAACCGGCGGGCAAGGGCGTTCGGATCATGTTGAAAGATCAGAAGAGCATCGATGCCTCGCATTTGTTGTTCGCGACCGGACGCACGCCGAATACGGATGACCTTGGGCTGGACCAAGCGGGCATCGTGCTGAACAAGCACGGCTTGATCGATGTGGACGGCCAGCTGCGCACGAAAACCGATGGCATCTGGGCGCTCGGCGATGTCAACGGCCGCGGAGCGTTCACGCATACGTCGTACAACGATTATGAAATCATCGCGTCGAATGTGGTCGATGGCGAAACGCGCAGCGTGGATTCACGCATCATGTGCTATGCG
>Ga0185299_10002473_pt1 | contig 28301 bp, 27 predicted proteins | sample PaiPotPPA55metaG_FD_128002 | JGI IMG/M metagenome (GOLD analysis project Ga0185299, IMG submission 128002) | Iron sulfur acid spring bacterial and archeal communities from Banff, Canada, to study Microbial Dark Matter (Phase II) - Paint Pots PPA... ...
GCGACCTTCAAGACTGGCTTCGAGCCCGCGTCCGTTCCTCTACTTCCGAAGGCAAAAAGCCCCTTCCCGCCGGGCTGGAGAACCGCGGGGAAGCATGACGATGCACGCCAAAGGAAACCCCGCGGCGCCAGCCAACACGAATCGCATGCGCTCATCGCCGCCCGTGGCTGATGCATCCAATTGCTTGCCGCTGAGCCGAAGGGCTGCGGGCGGCGGGGCGCCCTGCCATCGTGGACAGGACGAACGCTAGCGACCTCCTTCGTCGGCCTTGGTGCCGACACGGTGCCGACACGAAGCCTTCACATGCTCCAAAGCCGGGGCTCTAATACTCGTAACCCATTGATTTCGATGGTGGGCGCACACGGGCTCGAACCGTGGACCCGCTGATTAAGAGACTGCTAGATTACTTATGCAGAAGTACGCAAGGACCCGCAATTACCTTGTAAACCCGAGAAAATAAGGCTAGACCGGCTGTCTAACGAGGGCAGGAATAGGCAGGGGAAGGCAGTATAAATCTTCCCATGGTCTTCCCAGATTTCGAGCGAACAAAAATGAAACTCACGCAAAAGGTGGTTGCGGGCCTCACTCTCCCAGATGGGAAGGCCGAAGCCATCTTTTTTGACGAGACCCTTGCCGGTTTCGGCCTGCGCTTGCGCGCCGGCGGATCGCGAACGTGGATTTTTCAGTACAAGCAGGGCCTTAAACAGCGCCGGATGGCCATAGGCTCATTCCTGGCCGTCCGAGCCGAGCAGGCCCGTCAAATTGCCGAAGGCCTCCACGCCAAGGTCCATCTTGGTCATGATCCGGCCGGCGACAAGCTCGAAGGCCGCGTTAGGGCAGCCGAGATTATGGGCGCTGTGCTGAAGGCCTACATGCCGCACGCGAGGGCGCGCCAGCGGGACAGCACGCTCAAGGAGACGGAGCGACACTTGCTTGAGTATTGCAAGCCGCTGCATGGCCTGCAAATCGCAAAAATAGATCGACGCGTTATTGCAGCCCGGCTCGGCGAAATTGCGGCCACGAGCGGTTCCGTCACGTCCAATCGCGTACGCAGCTCATTATCCGCCTTTTGCGCATGGTGCCTGCGTCAAGGCCTTCTTGACACCAATCCGGTAATAGGCACAGGCCGTGAGGCTGAAGCCTCTCGCTCCCGTGTGCTCGACGATAGCGAGCTTAGGTCGATCTGGAACGGCCTCAAAAACAACGACTTCGGCGCGATCGTCAAGCTGTTGATATTGACGGGCCAAAGAGCCGGGGAAATCGCCGGGCTGCGCTGGTCCGAGGTGCGCAAAGACGCAATCGTGTTGCCGCCCGAGCGCACGAAAAACGCGCGCCAGCACACCGTGCCGCTGAGCGAGCCCCTGCGCGCGATCTTGGACGTGCAGACGCCGCGCCAAGATCGCGATTTCATATTCGGGCGCACCGGGAGATCGTTCAGCGGCTGGTCCAAGTCCAAACGCGAGCTTGACGAGCGTATCCGCGAAATGACTGGCAGTAGCCTTTCACCATGGACGTTGCACGATCTCAGACGAAGTGCGGCGACCCATATGGCGGACCTCGGGGTCGCACCGCATATCATCGAGGCGATTTTGAACCACGCGAGCGGCCACAAGGCGGGCGTCGCCGGAATTTATAATCGCGCATGTTACGGGGTCGAGAAAGGTCAGGCGCTCGACCGCTGGGCCGAGCACGTGCTCGCGGTCGTTGAGGGACGCGATAGCAAGATCGTGCCGCTACGGGGCGCGCGGTGACGCCCGCCGAGATCTCCCAAAGCTACACTCTCAGACCAGCTATTTATGGCTTTGCGCGACCAAAGGATAAGGAGGCAGGAGCTGAATTCATCGTCGAATACGAAAAGGCGATTGAAACGTATAATGACCGAGTGCGCCAGGTCGAAGCAAGACTTCACCAAAAACGAACGCTTGCTCCTTTCGGTGACTTTGAAGCCTGGCAGGCTGAAAATGAACGGCTGCATCAGAAATGCCAGGCTAAGCAAAGCGAGCGGCTGAATAAGCTCATCAAGAAATTCGGCGGCCAAATACCAACGCTGGGCGCAAAAGCCTACTCTTCCAAAAACCCGGTCACGCACGGCTTACTCGAGGCGCTGAACACCGGCGTGGCCGTTCTAGTTGGAAGGGCAGGCGGTGTGGTGACGGAAATCCCGGCGAGCACGTGGAGCAGCGGTGAATGGGAATTCCAAACGCAGGGAAATTTCGTCTGCGGAGGCGTTCCGCGCCTTGAAATTTATGACGTAACGATTTGGCCGGCAGCGGTCTTGCAACAAAAGGCAAATGCACCAGACGTTTCAAATGGCCTGATAGAACCTTCCAAGCGAGGAACCAAAGCGAAATTCGATTGGGAAGTGTTACAGGCAAAATTCTATCGCATGGCTGACGACGACGCTTTGTCCTATTCATCGGATCCCAACTACAGCGATTACGCCAGACGCATAGCGGAATGGTCCGCAGAACAATTCGGTGAAAAGAACACGCCAGACGAGGAGACGATAAGGCCCAAAGTCAAGCCTTGGTTCGAAATCTATTTGCGTACGGTTTCGCGCAAATAGGTCAAATTTTAATTCAACCAATTCACACCAATTTCAAACAGACAACCTCGTGGGGTTAGGTGCATCTTTTTACGCATCAGCGCGGCGTTCCGCGTTTTTGCCAAAAGAGAGCCACCCAACATGAAAACTAACCCGGCGCCTGAGACGACCGGCCAGCCGAACTGGATCGACCTACAACGAATTGTTTCCGAACAAGAGGCCGCGCAGCTGCGCGGCATTTCAGTTGACACCCTGCGCCGGCAAGTTGACCGCGGAGAGGGTCCCACCCGCGTCCGACTGTCGCCTCGAAGAATTGGTTACCGCCTCGGCGAAGTCCTGAACTTGGAGGCGCGCTGATCGGCAATGGCCCAAACAGCAGATAGGCCGCCAACCCCGCAAGGGGAAGGCGGCCCGGAAGCGTCTTTGCGTGGCGGCACTGACAGTCTTCCGAATAAGCGAAATCCCCCTTCGGCGCAAGCCCAAAACCCCGTCGCGGTCGCTGCCGCGATCGCCGATCTCACGATCGAGTGCGCCGTTGAGGCCGCGCACGTTGCGTCGGTTGCCGCGCGCTATTTCGTCGAGCAAATGGAACTCGGCGACCTATGGGCGGCTGAGCATTCACTCCGCGTCGCAGCTCGTCATCTTCGTGCAGCAATCGTCCAATTTTCCGAGTGGCGCACTCTTGAAGTGAGGGCTCGCCGATGACCTCACTCTCCCTCGTTCGCAAAGTTTTCACGACCTCGCGCCTGGCCGAGTTCTGCTCGGAGAAGGAGCTTGTCAACCAGACGGGTCATGACTCCGACGATTGGCCGCTTGTCGTCTTAAAGGAGCTCATCGATAACGCCCTCGACGCCTGCGAGGAGGCTGGCGCGGCGCCGGTTATCCATGTCGCGGTTTCGGATGCCGAGATCGCCGTCTTCGACAACGGTCCAGGGATCGCGCCAGAGACGGTCGCCGGCATCCTTGACTATAATACGCGCACATCAAGCCGCGAGGCCTACGTGAGCCCGACGCGCGGCGCGCAGGGCAATGCCCTAAAGACCCTTCTCGGCATGCCTTTCGCCCTCGACGGCGAGCGCGGCGAGACAACACTCGAGAGCCAAGGCGTCGCGCATCGGATCACATTCTCGATCGATCCGATCCGACAAGAGCCAAGGCTCGTCCGGGTTTGCGAAGACGGTTCCGTAAAAAGCGGCACGCGGGTCGCGGTCTCCTGGCCAATTTCAGCAAGCTCAATTTTGGAAGATGCGCAGGCTGCATTTTTACGAATCGCCGAGGATTACACGTGGGTCAACCCGCATCTGACTCTAACCGTCAAATGGGACCGCGACGGTTGCGACCCAGTTCAATGGGCCATTCCGGCGACGGACCCAACTTGGCGCAAATGGCGGCCGTCGGATCCGACCTCGCCTCATTGGTATGATGTGCCGAGGCTTGCCCGGCTCATCGCAAATAATATCGCATATGCCCAAGATCACGGGATACCCTGCCGCACCATATGGGATTTCGTGCGCGAATTTCGTGGCCTCAGCGCAACCGTGAAGGCGAAAGCTATTTGCGAGACGGTCAGCGCGTCACGGCTGTCGCTCACCCAATTCTATGGCGATGGCGAAGGGGCTCGCGTCGGCGCCCTTCTCGACGCGATGCGCAAGCAAAGCCGGCCGGTCAAGGCCCGAGACCTCGGTATCATCGGCGAGGCTCACCTACGCGCCAAGTTCGAAAGCGCCGGCGCGGCGGCGGAGAGCTTCTCCTATAAGCGATCCGAACACGACGGCGTCCCGTATCTCGCCGAGGCGGCCTTCGGCTATTGTCCGAATGGGATCAATGAGCGGTGGATCATCACTGGTGTCAACTGGTCCCCGGCCATCGGCAGCGATCCATTCCGGCGTCTCGGCGATCTCGGGCAAAGCCTGGGCGTGTTTTTCGCGAAGCAACGGGCTGGCCCCTCCGAGCCGATAATCACCGTCCTGCACATGACCTGCCCGCGCGTCGAATATCTAGACCGCGGCAAATCGAGCGTGAACCTGCCATGAGCTCGGCATCGCCGGCCAAGGCCATTGCCGACCTCATCGAAGGCGTGACGGAAAAATGGGCGAAGCAGCGCAAGACCGAGGAGCGCGACAGCTCCGCTCGGCTGCGCCGCAACGATCGCCTGGTTTATTATGTCCGCCCGATATCCCTCAAGGAATCTGCCTACCGTGTAATGCGGCAAGCTTATATGGCGGCGAGCGCGAACGACACACTGCCGGCGAACCCTCGGCAAATTATGTATGCCGCGCGCCCGGAGATCCTGAAGATCGCCGACAGGGATAACCTCGACAGTCAGTATTTTTGCCAAACTTTGCTCCCCGACTATATCCGTGAGCACAGGAGCACGTGCGCCGCCTGGGATATTGCCTGGGATGATCGCGGCCATTTTGTCGAGCCCCACACGGGGAAGGCTTTCGGGCTCGGCACGCTCAATGTTCGCGATTATATCGCGAGCTATGCGAGTCCAGCTTTTGAAGACGCTGGATTCGCCGACGCCGCGATCAAGACGCACGGACCCGAGGGACGCTACGGCGGCGTTCTTTATATCGAGAAGGAAGGCTTTATGCCCCTTCTCGAGCGGGCGAGACTGGCTGAGAAATTCGACGTTGCTATCATGTCCTGCAAGGGAATGAGCGTCACGGCGGCGCGGCAGCTCATCGATCGGACATGCGCGCGATATGGCATCCCGCTGCTCATCCTTCATGATTTCGACATCAGCGGCTTTTCGATTGCCAAGACGCTCTGCAGGGATACCCGCCGCTACACTTTCAAGAACGAGTTCGAAACTATCGATCTCGGCCTTCGGTTAGACAATGTCCATCAACTCGGGCTCGTATCTGAACCGGTGTCGTTCGGCAATGCCAGCGAAGACAAGATCCGAGATCGGCTCGAGCACAATGGCGCGACCGAGGATGAGATCACTTTCCTCATGGAGGGTCAGCGCGTCGAGCTCAATGCGATGACCAGCGATCAGTTCGTCGCCTTCGTCGAGGATAAGCTGACCGAGGCCGGCATTGCGAAAGTCGTCCCGCCGAAGGATCAGCTCGCCGAGGCCTATCGCCTCTTTGCGCGGAGGAAGGAGATCGAGGAAGCCGTTGAGAATGCGATCGCCGAGCTCGACGACGAGGAGATCGCAGCGCCACATGATCTCGAGACTCGGGTCCACGCCTATCTCGCCGAGCATCCTGACGAGCCTTGGGAAGATGCTGTGCGGCATGCGGCGGACAGCGCGCCGTGACCGCGATCACGCTGCTTCTCGCGCTCGCCCAGGGCCGCAAGCCACGCCTTCGCCGGGCGTCTCGCGTGCGGCCGAAAGAGATCACGTTGCACTTGGCAGTCGCCAAGGTGGCCGCGATCGATCAGTGGGATTGCTTGCGGATCAAGTTGGGGGCGCGCGCATGAGTGTTTCCCCTATGGAGCAATTTCGCGAGGCCATGCGCACGGCAGGGATTGAGCCTCCGGACTTGATCAAAACGGATGGTAAGCTGCACCGCTTCTCGAGCGACGGCAGGCGCGGCGATGATGCTGGATGGTACATTTTGCACGCGGGCGACATTCCCGCCGGTGCCTTTGGATGTTGGCGCAGTGACATTTACGAGACATGGCGGGCGGACATCGGCCGGGAACTGACTGCCGAAGAGATCGCGGCCAACAAGCGAAAGATTTCCGAGGCCAAACGCAAGCAGGAGGAGGAGAAAAAGAAAAGCCAGGCGAAGGCCCGTGCGCGGGCCGCGAAAATATGGGACAGCGCCGCCAATGCCCCCTCGAACCATCCTTATCTCGCTACAAAGGGGATTAGCGCCCACGGGCTGAGGTTCGATCACGATGAGCTGGTCGTGCCGATGTACGATTCGGCCGGTGTCCTGCACAACCTGCAATTCATCGCGGCGGACGGCGCAAAAAACTTCCTTTTCGGCGGCCGCGTGACCGGCTGCCATCACATCCTCGGCGAGCCAAACGGGGTGCTCTGCACCGCCGAAGGATACGCCACGGCTGCGAGTATTTTTGAAGCGGCGCGTCACGCCGTCGCGGTCGGCTTCAACGCCGCGAACCTGCCGCTGGTCGCGAAGGAGCTGCGGGCGAAGTTCTCCGACTTGCGCTTTATTATATGCGCAGACGACGACGCCAGGACGCCCGGCAATCCGGGCTTGAAACATGCACGCGAGGCGGCAGCGGCCGTTGGCGGCTATCTCGCCGTGCCAGACTTTGGGGAGAACCGGCCGGAGAAGGCATCCGACTTTAACGACCTACACCAATGCGCGGGAGAGGAGGCGGTGCGCGCGTGCATCGAGCGGGCCGTGCCGGTCGAGGTCCGCGCCGGGCATGGCGCCAAAAGGCTCGACGATGCACCTTGCATGAAGAGCGAGAGGTTCACTGATCTCGGTAATGCGCGCCGTCTCGTACGCTTTTACGGTGCTGATATTCGCTACGTCGCACATTTCAATGCCTGGTATATTTGGGCGGGGCACCGATGGCGCCGTGACGAAGACGGCGCGATCATGCGCCTCGCCAAGTCCGCCGTTGAAAAACTATTTGATGAGGCCGCCAAGATCGAAGACGAAACGCTGCGCACCGCGATGCGCAAGTTCGCCCTTGCCTCGCAAAGCTGCGCCCGTCTCGCGGCCATGGTGAAATTGGCCGAAAGCGAGCTGCCCGTCGTTCTTTCCCATAAGCTGTTGGACGCTGACCCAATGCTATTGGGTGTCAAAAATGGCGTGGTGGAGCTTGAGACGGGAAAGTTCCGCGAGGGAAGGCGGGAGGAATACATCTCAAAGCAGTGCGATGTCGCCTATGACCCGCGCGCGGCATGCCCGGAATGGCGCAAGTTCCAGGTAACAATCACAAGCAGCGACGCGGATTTGACGTCCTACAAGCAGCGCCTGGCCGGAGTCCTTCTGACCGGCAAGCTCATTGAATTTCTTTTTATTCCGTGGGGCTGCGGCAGCAACGGCAAGAGCACGGAGCTTGAAACCTATCAGGCAATTTTAGGCGAGTACGGTCACGCGACGGACGCGAGTTTGCTTCTGGCGCGCAAGGAGACAACCGGCCCAACACCCGAAATCGTTGCGCTGAAAGGCAAGCGCGCGGTTTTTATCAATGAGACGCCGGAGCGGGCGCGCTTGAACGAGGCCAGGGTCAAATATCTGACTGGAAATGACACGCTTTACGGGCGCGGGCTGCATCAGGAACCGATCAACTTCCAGCCAACCCACAAAGTCATCATGCGGACCAATCATAAGCCGATCATTCGAGGCACCGATCACGGTATATGGCGCCGCATTCATCTCATCCCCTACACGGCGACGATCACCGGCGGGGAGCCTGATTTCCGCCAGCGCAAGCTCATGCCGGAACTTCCAGGCATCCTGAATTGGATGATCGAAGGATTAAAGGCCTACCACAGCAAAGAGCTGAGCCCGCCCAAGGCCGTCTGCGACGCAACCGACCTCTACAAGGCCGACATGGACCTTATGGCTCAATGGCTCGCGGAGCGTTGCACGCTCGATCGCCACTTGCCCAAGCCGCCCGAGAAGCCGAGCAAAACGCTGCTCAAGGAGTTGACGGCGGACTTCAACGCTTGGGCCAAAGGCGACCTTCGCCACCCTTGGGCGAACGCGACGCTATCGGAAAAACTCAGCGGGATTGGCCTCGCAAGCCAACACACAATGTACGGGGCGGTTTTTGCCGGGATCAAGCTCAAGCCGCGCGGCGATGGATCGTTCGATTTTGAGCGTAACCCATACCTATGAGGACATGAGGTATTGACGGGAATTTTCCGGTTTTTCTATGCGAAAAAAACGAAACAAAAAAAAAAACGGAAAATTCCCGTCATTGCCTCATGCCCTCATGCCAGCAAGCGAAAACGCAACAGGAAAGAAAGACCGGCGAAAATGGGTGAGGCAAAACGAAAACGCGGCGCGGACATGCCGGAAATGACCTTCGTATTTTTGCCTGTGGCGACGTCCTCGTCGTGATGTGCGCAATGCCGCATCCGACCCATTTTTCAAGTGGACCACAATACACTCCGGATCGTCGGAACCCTTTGGCACGACGGTTGCGCGAATGTCGAAAACTGGCAAACAGTTCACGACTGCGATGGTTAAGAGCGGCACGCAAACGCAGTCACCTCGGCAGAGGCCTCATAGCCGGCGAAGCCTGCGTAAGGCTTTCGGACAGTTTGTCGCACTTTCGGCCATGCCATCGGAAGCATTTGCATGTCCCTCATCTCGGATGTGTGGGGTCTGGCCGGCGTAGCTCAAGCCCAAAACCTTGTCGATGTTGGGCGGCGAAAGTTCGACTCCCCTTGCAAATGCCAGCTTGCATGTCTGAAAATCAGACAGTATATAATGGGTGAGTCGACGAAAGACACGGAGGTGTCTCATGACTGCGACTATCTTGGAAAAGTCGAAAGCCACCCTGACCTTCCCAATTACGGAAGTCGAGGCCGTGCTGCGACGCGAGCTTCTGGCATCGGTCGAACTCGAAGCCTCGATACGCGGGGTCTCTATCCCGAAAGCGCCTGCGGAGGTCGCCCGGCTGGCGGTGGACATCGATTCTCTTATTGTCGTCGACATTCTTTGCGCGGTCGAGCCGGTACTGGGCTTTGAACTGCGCGAGGACGTGGTGCGGCCGGGCGGATACCGTTCCGCCGAAGGCGCCCTCGGCCATATTTTGCCCCTGATCGAACGTGAGTGGACTAAGCGGAAGGGAGCCAAGCCATGAGTAACTTAGCCGTCCACCCGGACAATGACGAGGCAGAACGGCGGCTGCTCGGCGATCGTCTGCGCGAGGCCCGGAAGTATCTCGGGTTGAAGCAAGAGGAGGTCGCTTCCTATCTCAAGATCCCTCGCACCGCCCTCACTGACATCGAAAATGGTCAACGTAAGGTGGAAGCCATTGAGCTTACCCGTCTGGCTAAACTGTACCGACAATCGGTCAGCTATTTCACTGGCGAGGACGAAGCCGCAGCGAGTCTTCCCGCAGATGTCGCGCATCTGGCGCGTCGGGCGGCCGACCTCTCCAAGGAGGATCGTGAGGAACTTGGGCGCTTTGCTGAGTATCTTCGTGCCCGCTCCGGATCAGCGCAGCGCTAGAGATGGCGACGGATTATGCGAGCGCGGTCCGGGCGGGTGCGATGGCGGCTGCGAGGCTGCACCGCCAGCTCGGCAGCCGCAAAATCATCGAAACGCAGGGCGGAAGCATCGATGTGTTCGGCGCGATCTTCGCAATCGACCTTCCGCTTTTGGTTCGTCCGCTTCAAGGCTTGCTTGGGGCATACCTGAACGATCCCACGCCCGGTGTCTTGGTGACGACGCGGCGACCAATGAGCATCCAGCGCTTTACTGCGGCACACGAACTTGGGCACTTCATCCTGCGCCACGAGCCCAGTCTGGACGACGAGAGCATCTTGCGGCGGATGCCCCTCTCTGGCGAGTCGGCTGACAACTTCCAGGAAACGGAGGCCGACGCTTTTGCCGCGGCCTTCATGATGCCACGCTGGCTAATAGGCTTGCATTGCCAACGGCAGGGTTGGCAAACACAGGACTTGGCGCGACCCAACGTGGTCTACCAACTCGCGCTGCGTATCGGTGCAAGTTATGAAGCTACCTGTTGGACGCTAGTCCAGAACCGCCTGATCGCTCGGGCCATCGCACTCAATCTCACACAAATTGAACCTCGCGACCTCAAGATCGCGCTTCTTCAGGAATACCGGCCGGCAAATTACCGCGCCGATGTCTGGCTGCTCACTGAGCGCGACGTCGATATGCGGATCGATGGCAGTCGCAGTGATCTCTTCGTCCTGCGACTCGAAGAGCATAGCGGCGGCGGCTACCTCTGGGACATTGAGCAGCTGAAAGCGAGCGGCTTCGCTGTCGTTCGGGATGAACGTGAGGCGCTCGACAGCGAAGCCATTGGTGGCCCCGTTGTCCGTCGCGTTACCGCAATACCAGAAGCCGCACAGCGCGGGAGGGTGTCGCTGGATGAGCGTCGGCCATGGCAGCCGGCTTCGCCTCTCAGTCAGTTAACGCTTGAATTCGATCTGACAGGACCCGAAGAAGAGGGTCTATCACGCGCCGAACGCCGACACCTCCTTGAGGTGGCATGACCGACGTCGAGGTTTATCGGGATCTGCGAAAGCTGTTTGGGCCAGCTCGCGACCAGGGGGCACGGCCGACTTGTTTACCGTTCGCTGCAAGCGATGCCCATGCGGCCTTGCGGGACAGTTGGAGTCCGTTGTCATGCGAATATGCTTTCTTTCACGCGCAACGACGCTCCGCTCGCCCCCCGACATGCGGGGCGACGCTGCCTTCCATCCTTGAGGTGTTGCAGCATGACGGTCAGCCCATGGAGGTCGATTGGCCCTATCTAGCTCAAATTCCAAGTGATCTTGCCTCTTGGCGTCCTCCCTCCAATATCGGATCATTATTTAGGCGCGCTGGCAGCATTGGCAGTAGCAAGCTCGACGCCGTCATATATCTTCTTGAGCAAGGAAGGCCGGTTATACTTCTGATGACTCTATCGCCCTCCTTTTTCCTGGCGGGACTGGATGGGATCGTCGACCCCGCACTCAACGAGGCCCCCGAGCCTTCCCAACGCCATGCCGTCATCGCGGCTGGCCATGGCAAGGTAAAGGGTCAGCGCGTGATCCTCGTTCGTAATAGCTGGGGTGCGAACTGGGCGATGAATGGCCATGCCTGGCTCACTGAGCGGTTCCTATCTCCGAGGCTATTCAACGCTGCCACCTTGATGGAGGAACTGTATGTATCTTCCCGTCCCGCCGCAGCCTGATTGTTCAACCGCTTGGCTAGCGGCCGTGAAGCTAGTCGATGCCCATGCGGGTCACGAAGCACACAATGTGATCATCGATATAGCGAATCCAGTCGCTGAGACAGCGCGCCAAAACCCAGTCGTTAAAACTGTCGACGATTTCCTCGAAGGTCAAGATAAGTCGGTCGCTTGCGTAGCCAATACCATCTTTCCAGAAGCGCTCTATCATCGTCACGGGGCACCGAAATTCTTCGATGCGTTCCGAGACACTGTTCTCCCGAAGGTGCGTCGCAGCCAACGTTGGTCAGGGTATTACTTCGAACGAATGATGCACCTTCCAACGCGATCAGGCCAACCAATCAACCAGCTGTGGGACATAGTCGGGCGCATACGGGACGACCACAATCGCTCGCGCAATAAGTTCGAATTATCCCTTTTCGACCCTGAGCGCGACGTCGACGGCTCGCCTTATGGCGGCCAATGCCTCAGCTTTCTCAGCTTCAAATTATTGCCCGGATCCGAGAAGCGGTTGGCGCTAACAGCCCTGTATCGCAATCACTACTACATCGAAAAATTGCTCGGAAACCTCATCGGCTTAGGCCGCCTCATGGCCTTTGTAGCCGTGGAGGGCGGCGTGAACCTTGGTCCATTGACAGTCGTCTCCACCCACGCCAAAATTGATCTTCCCGGCCTCACGAAACGCACGGACATCGAAGGCCTTGTGAGCGCATGTGTTCAGGCGAGCGCCAGCTTGCGGGCCGCTGAGTAGTCTTCGCCAAAGGGAAGAGCAGCGCCAACATCGAGCGTGGCGTCGTCCTCGATTCCATAAAGTTTGTAGAGACCTGCGATGAACGCGCCTTGACCGCCATAGCTCGGATGCCGAACTGCAGCGACGGGAATATGAAGTACGCCGAGTGGGATCTGTGCATCCCGGCCGATTGCGATAATTTGTTTCGGTTGACACATACCGAGGAGAGCCTGCAGCAACGGCCAAGTGGCATCGCGCTCGACTTGCCTATGGCAGCGGTTTGAGAATGGATCCTCGGGTTCGTGTGGATGAAGCGGAAATACGTTCCACAACACAACGGGCTGTCCGATTCGCACGAGCGCCTTCCAAACGACTGCGGCGGTGCGCTCCGCGACAAGGGGCCATTCGGTGGCGCGTTCGAGTCCAATCCCGCCAAGTAGGCGGCTGGCGTGACCGAGATGGATTTCGTCGGTAAGCGGAACGCCGGTTCGGCGCCCACCGCGATATCCGAGATCCCGCGCGATCCAAATCGTGTCGACGCGTGCGTCGAGCGCGGCCTCGATAAATCGCTGGAGGTTGTGCCGACGCTTTAACGGCGCATCCGCGCGATCGTGAAGCGGGCATCGCTGTGCATATGGATTAAACACCGAAGGAAGGCGCACATCCGCCAGGGCGGAGACGAACTGTTTTGGAGTCACTATGACAATTCCTCCACATTGAGTCGGCGGTTTACCATATCAATGCAAACCCGGCCGCGGCGCCGCTCCTTGAAATAGCGGAACGCCGCATAGCCTTGGAGGATGGCTTCCTCCCAAAGCCAAAGGGGACAACGCTCGGACTCGTAGCCCGTGACGAATTCTCGCACGTGCTTGAGCAGATTGAGCGGCAGATCACCCGACTTCATATTTGTGAAGAAATTGAGTTCCTGCGCCTGGCCGAAGATCCAAGTTGTTACACCTTCCTCAATCAGGCCGGCGCGCGCGCCATCCTGCGCCTCGTCGATCTTGATGTCGCTCTTCCGCTTCAGACGGAAGAGGGCGCGAACCACGGGTGACCATGTCAGAACCGCCGCGTAAGCGAAATGAAACACGTCATGGAACCGATAATCGTCAGGCCGCAACGTATTATCGGTCAGACGATCGCCGATATTGATGCCATTGCACCGCTGGAACACGTACCGCTGGCCAGCAACTTCGCGTTCGAAGATCTCGATAGCCAAAGCACGAGGTAGTTGCTCTGACGCGACCGCCTCGATATCGAAGGGATCTGGGTAGATCCTTGTTTGCGGCCATCGATCAAAGATCTTCCAGAGATTTTTCACAGCCGCCGCTTCAAGCGTCACACCGGCTTCGTTGGCGGCCTCTACAAGTATGCGCATAACCCCTACGAGCCGGTCCATCAGGGCAGTTTGATTGTGGTCAACTCGCTTTGCCTGACAGTCGATGACAAGAAGCCCGACTTCGCCGGCAAGCCTCAAAAGCGTTTGTTCAAAGGCTGGCGTGGGTTCGCCCAATCCAGTGACGACCTTCGGTTGCAGAACTGCGAACGACAAGTCAGGGGCATCCCCGCTATGCCAATCTGAACAGCCCAGACTCACATTGTAGGCGATGTCGGCGAGTGAGAGGCCAACCCGCGCCGCGACCGCGTTCAGGTACCAGAGCACGTCGCCCAATTCTTCAACGACGGCGGAAGCGTAACCGACATATGAGACTCGATCTCGTTGGTTCTTCTTCACCTCACTGAGCAAACTGCCGGTCTCACCAAACAGGCCGAGGAGCGGAAAGGCAAGCGATGCGGCATCACTTCTCTGGTCGGTAGTCAGGGCCCTGACCGAATACTCCTTGACTGTCAGCGGCTCGAAGTCGGACGTCATGACCGCCGTCGCGTGCGACGATCCGAAATCGCGTCATTCCGGATAGAAATATCTGAGCCCACTGCGGCGCGCAGTACGATCAAGCGGATCGGCTCGCGTATTTCAACCGAGTCCAAGATGCTTCTTGGTGATCGCTGCCACCTGGAATTGCAGGGTCTCGTCGGCATTCTCATCAAGCACCTAAGAATGTCTCGCCAGTCTTTAACGCGGCCATTCGCATCGCGCGGCTGCCCGCCTAGGTTGGTTTTCAACTCGGGTCCTCTAGCTTCACCCTCGCGCTCAGGACCATCATCTCGGCCTTCTCCCATGTAAGGCCCACCGCCGAGAGGATTTCCTCCAACCCTGCCGGCGACGTCGCATGAATATCCTTCAGCGTCGCGTGAAGACGACCAAGCCCCGCCAAGAGATTTTGCTCTCGTAATGTCGGCATCTTCGATGACCTCTCTTAGAATCCGCTCGTTGATTTCAAACTGATTCCTGGGCGAACGACTGATCCACGCCTGAACCTCTTTCGCGGCGGAAATATATGCGGCGGTCGGCGTCTTGGTTATTTCCTGCCCAGGCACGTAAGTTCGCCAGATTGCGTCACGAAGCCGCTTCGGAAGACGAAACCAATGCTCGCGGCATCCCCACATTTTAGGCGGGACTGCCCTGTCGCACCCTGGCCAGTGGCATGTATGGGTCAATGGTTTCTACTCGTTAATTTTCAAACGGGCATTTGGGAAACGAACCCCCTACGAAATAGATAAGTTGCGAGATATATCGGGCGCGGCGCCGCCCGCGCATCAACGGTCAAGAATACGGTCCCTATAGGGGGGCGGCATGGCGTTACTCTGGAGATCGGCTGTTGAAGACCTTCTTGCGCGGAGCCGGTAAAGGCCGGCAGAAGCTCGCGGAGATAGCCGGAGGCGCGTTCGCGTGTGTGCCCCCAGGGCGCGAGCAAATTGAACGTCAAGGGCATGCTCGACAGGAGGTTTGTCGCCAGCCGCTCCGCGTCGATCAGTGCGCCGACCTCGCGATAGGCAGCCTCGCGCCGGGCGGTATGGGCGATCTCGGGCGTGAGGAAATTGCCGCCTGCCCCACCTGCCGCTTCCGAGATGCGGCTTCCGAGTTTGCGCCGCTTGCCGTCCTCGCCGACATAGCCGCCGATCGCGAGGGCCCGGTCTTCGCGCCAGAGCGCCTGAAGTAGGCGGGCGGCAGACCGAAACCGCGTATCGAGCGGCTCATGAACGCAATGTTTTTTGAGGACGTTGGCCGGGATGAGCGGCAGTTGGTGAATGGGCCTTCCGAATTCCGGGGCCATGCTTCGCGCTCCAATGGACACGAAGCAAATTCAGGTTATGGCGGCAGAAATTTACCGCGTGCGACCGGACGGGCAGGATTTCTGTTGGCTGGTAAGCGCCGGGAGTATAATTTTTTGTGGCGTCCCGTCCGGCGAGCATTAGCCGGAAGGGAGTTCGAATCTCTCCGGGCGCGCCATTCCTGGACAAAAGAGAGAACTGCAGGCGTGGCTTGGCCGGGATCGGTGGATGCGAACCGCGCCAGCATGGCCTTGGAGCCGCTGATGCGGATTTCTTCGCCGGTGACGCTCACCTCCTGCATGACGTTGGCGAGCTGGGGGACATAGAGTCCCGAGTGGAGCGCGTCGTGGCTGAAGCGGCTGAGCGAATGGACGACCACAGGCGAAGGGACGGGCTGCACGCTTCGATGGTTAGACGCGCAGGGCTGTTTGAAACTCGGAAGAACTCCCAACCGTCCTCTCGCGCGATAAATTTATTTGGGGGCCACTCGAAAAACCGCGTGATTTTTCGAAATTCTTCACCGGCGCATGCGCCTTCCGGCGCGGATAGTTGCAATTCACTTGCAAGCCGGAACCGATAGCGGCGCGCGGACAGCTTCGCGAAAGCTCTGAGGCGGACAGGTGGTCGGAAATTTCGCAAAATGACAGCAAGTTTTGGACTGGCTTACCCTGCGTTGACGATGTAGCGTAGCTAGCGCATTTGGAGGCGCCCGTGGCGCGCACGCCCAAGCCAGCCATGACTGTTCGAAATGTGGCCGGGTATTTAAACGTCGACGAAAAGACAGTCTATCGGCTGGCGTCGCGTGGCAAACTCCCCGGGTTTAATGTCGCAGGCGTGCGGAGGATGTTGACGCCTGGATAGAGCAGCCGGAGCGCGAGGTCGGTGGGCGGCAGAGTCACCGGCCTACGCCAAAGGGGGGAGCGTGACGGATCTCGCTGCCTGCTTCGTCGGATCTGTACCTGTACGCGAGGTATCAGTCCGCATTAGCGCGATCGTGGCGGCCCTTCACAACGACTATGGCGAGCGCGATCTCGGAAACCGCCCGGATCCGATTGAGGAACTCATCTACATCAGCCTGACACGACAAACTCACTATCAAAATGCCAGGCGCAGTTGGGATGCTGTCCTGAGGGCCGGCGGGCCGGAGGCGCTTGTCGACATGCCCGAGAAGCAGATTGCGGCCATGCTTCAGCCGGGCGGCTTCTCCCGCCAGAAGGCACGCTGGATCAAGGAGTCCTTAGAGACCATTAGAGAACGCATGGGTGCGCTCTGTCTAGTCGGAACGGCGCTTTGGTCCGACGATGAGGTGGAGCAGTTCCTCCGCTCGCTTCCGGGCCTCGGCATCAAGAGCGCCAAGTGCATCATGCTCTATAGCATAGGACGCAAGGTGCTTCCGGTCGACACTCACGTACGTCGGTTAGCTACGCGGATTGGCCTCGTGCGTGCGCGTATCTCAGAGCAACGTATTCACCGCGAGCTCGAGGCGCTGGTCCCCGCCGACGATCGTTTTGCCTTCCACGTCAACTCGATCTGGCACGGACGTGCCGTCTGCACCGCGCTGCGCCCTCGTTGCAACGACTGCGTCCTCCGTCCGCATTGTGACGTCGGACGATCTTCTCAGCCGCCTCGGCTGCAGCGCGATGCGAGATTTCCCGCATGATACGACCGCCCACCAGCACTTGCGGAACTGCCATTTCCTTGTACACCGGTGCCGGCGGTCTCGATCTCGGCCTCGAGACCGCGGGCTTTGAGTTCACACTTTGTGTCGAAGTCGATGACGATGCGCGGGAGACAATCACGCTGAACCGGCCAAAATGGCAATTGGCGGATCCCGGCGACATCCACAAGCTCTCTGCCGCCAAGCTTCTTAACCAAGCTGGGCTGAAGCCCCGCGAGTTGACGTTGCTGGCGGGGGGCCCGCCGTGTCAGCCGTTTTCAAAGTCCGCCTACTGGAGCAACGGCGATGGCCTTCGCCTCCGAGATCCAAGAGCGCAAACATTGCAAGCATACATTGACGTCGTTGGCGCCACCCTCCCCCGAGTTCTTCTTCTAGAGAATGTGAAGGGCCTCGCCTACGCCAGCAAAGATGAAGGGCTGCACCTGCTTCAGGCGGGTTTGAAGGCGATTAACCGCAAGCACGGGACTTCTTACGCACCGCGCGTGGTCACACTGAACGCAGCGGACTACGGCGTGCCTCAGATTCGAGAACGAGTATTCATTCTCGCCAGCATCGACGGGCAAGAATTTCAAATTCCCAAGCCAACGCACGGTGAGGGGCCGAACCGTGAACCGTTCCTCACTGCATGGGACGCAATTGGTGAGCTCGACGTGGAGGTTTATCCTGCAGAGTTGGTTCCGCGGGGGCGGTGGGCCGCTCTGCTCCCGTCGATACCGGAGGGACATAATTACCTTTGGCATACTCCCCGATACTCAGAGAATGGCGGAGAGCCGATTTTCGGTTGGCGGACTCGCTTCTGGTCATTCCTCTTGAAGCTGGCAAAGAGCAAGCCGTCATGGACCATTCAGGCGTCACCTGGACCAGCGACAGGTCCCTTCCATTGGCGCAGCAGGCTGCTCTCCGTCGAAGAGATGTGTCGCCTACAAACCTTTCCCCGGGGGTACAAGATTGTCGGAGCGCATCGCTCTGCGCCCCGACAGGTGGGCAATGCGGTACCATCGGCGCTCGGTGAACTTCTTGGGTTAGAGATCAGGAGCCAGCTGCTGGGGGAACGAGTCCGTAGCAATCTTTCCCTATTGCCCGCAAGGCGGGACGATTGCCCGAAACCGGAGCGAATGGTCGGCGTCCCGCGTGAATACCTCCTGCTACGCGCCGCCCACCAAGACCACCCTGGTACGGGTCAGGGGCCCGCGGCACGCCGGAGAGAGAGCAGCTCGAAGAGCGGCCGTAGAGGGACAACGATGCCATGAGCTCAACAAACAAGGCGCGCATGGTTCGGAGTCGCTTGGTCGAAGCTCTTCGCCAGGAGCTAATGGGGCCGTCAGAGCCGCATGAGACGATATCGGAGTACCCGACGAGGAGATACATCTCCGGCCGGCTAGCCCCTGCGCGCGCTGCCGACGACGATGCCGATGCCGCAATCGACGATACGGAAAACGACTCGCTAGGTGTCGGTACTGGGGACGATGAAGAAGGAGATGAGGACGCGTCGCCGCCGCTGATAATTGCCTTCAATCCATCGTCGTTCGGGCTCTCGTTCCTGGTCGACCCCTTGGTCAAGAACCTTCGGGTTCTCGTTTCTTGGGGGGACTATAAACGTGTGAAGGACGATCAGGGAGGCACTGTATGGCGCCGACAGCCTCGCGAAGCGATGGTGGATGGTCTTCCTGTCGATGTCCCTGGCGCCATTCGACAAATTGTTCTCTCATCGTCGGGAGCCAACCTTCCAGGAGTAATTGTCACAGGAGTTGACGATCCGGAAATCACTCTTGATGGCGTGGTCCATGATTTTGGTGGCTATCGCGCAGTAAGCATTTTTCTCGTCAACCGGAGAACAAAGGGCGAGCTTGGTAATCGCAGCAAAGATGAAAGGTGAATCTACCAACCTAAGCTGATCATCACGACAGCTGATGGATCGCCCGCATTCGTCGCCAAAGACTTTCACGCCGCTCCGACAACTGCCGACGACGACGGTGAGACGGCAGTCAACGCACTTCTCTACAGTCACGCGCGAGAGTTCGCTACTGGGCACGGTGTTGCAGTCGGATGGGAAAAGCCAGCTGAAGGTGTTCAACGCACACCTGCTGTCTTCACGGACTTCATTCCAGAGTATGAGGTCCCGCTGCTTATCGCGCCAAGCACGCGCGCGAGCGGTGCGACACTGGACATGCGAGCCCTTGCTGGCGCTGCAACACCCGAGGATGTGGTTCGGTTTCTCAGTCCCTTGGCGAAATCATATGAAGACTGGGTAGCAGCCACCGAAAAAACCAGCCTGGCCGCCAACATTCAAGGCGAGGGACAGCTGCGAGATGCTGCCAGGGAGAACATCAAACGGTGCGTCGAAGGTGCACGCCGAATTCGGGCTGGGCTGGAGCTGCTTGGCCGAGATGTGCATGTCTTCGCGGCTTTCTGCTTCGCGAATCGCGTAATGTGGGACCAGCGCATCCACTCGTTATGGGCTTCTGAGAACCGAAAGCGTGGACAGCTTCTCGGCTCGGCGAGGGATTTCGATAAGCCGGAAAACCGGACTTGGCGGCCATTTCAGATGGGATTCATCTTACTAAATCTTGTCGGCATCGCCGACGAGACGAGTACGGACCGTCAACTGGTGGATCTCCTGTGGTTTCCGACAGGCGGTGGCAAAACCGAGGCCTACCTCGGCCTCTCAGCCTTAGCGCTCGCGCTACGCCGACTGCGCGGCGACCGTCACGGCATGCACGCGGGCGCCGGCGTCAGCATAATTATGCGCTATACGCTCCGTCTTCTGACAGTTCAGCAATTTCAGCGCGCCGCGGCACTCATTTGTGCGTGTGAACTCGTGCGTCGAGGTGACCCGCCGATGTGGGGTCGCGAGCCGTTTCGTGTTGGGGTCTGGGTCGGTCGAGGGACCACGCCCAACACGTTCTCGGAATCCCAAAAGGCGCTCGAGGATCTCAAGGATGGGAAAAAACCGAGAGAGGGGAGCCCAATTCAGCTGGTCTCTTGCCCTCGCTGCGGCACTGCTCTCTTGAATGAGAAAGGTACGCCCGAAAGCAACACATACGTTTTGGACACACAGCGACAGAGAACGTTGATCTGGTGTCCCAATCGCGCCTGCGAGTTCTGTGCAGATCAATCGGATCGCGACGGGCTTCCGGTGGTCGTCGTTGATGACGAAATTTATAGAACTTGCCCATCGCTTGTCGTTGGAACGGTCGACAAATTTGCCCGACTGCCCTTCAAGGGCGAGACGCGTGCCCTGTTCGGTCTGAGGGATCGCTATAGCCCAACCTATGGCCACGTCACTGAGGCCCACGGTGACTCTGTCGGCGGGCGGAAGCTTCGCGATGCAAGTCCGGCGCAGCGTATGCTGCCGCCAGAACTCATAATTCAGGATGAACTTCACCTCATCTCCGGGCCACTCGGAACCATGGTGGGGCTCTACGAGATGGCAGTCGACTATGCGACAAGCCTCGTGACTGCAGGGGCTTCGCGAGTCCCGACCAAAATCATAACGTCAACGGCTACCATCCGAAGAGCAGCTCAGCAGACGCGTCAGTTGTACGCGCGCAACCTCGCCATTTTTCCGCCTGCAGGCTTATCAGCCCGCGACTCGTTTTTTGCCAGCGAGCAAGAGATCGATCTGGAAAATGACGCTACAGCGGGCCGTCTCTATGTTGGCGTGAATGCGCCTGGTTCCAGCACTAAGACGCTCCTAGTTCGCGTCTACTCGGTTCTCCTCGCGATGGCGGAGGCTGAACTGCAGGTCGATGCGCCGCCAACTGACCCGTATGCCACCCTGGTCGGCTACTTTAACAGCCTCAGAGCTCTCGGGGGTGCAAAGCGCCTGGTCGAGGACGACGTCAAAATCACACGGCTCAAATACTTGGCCCAACAGCGAGGCCTTCCGAGGCGGAATATCAACGATCCTGATGAGCTAACGAGCCGCCTCGATTCGTGGAGAATCCCAGGCCTCCTCAAAAAGCTGGACAATCCATTCCCGCGCGGCAGCAGTGACTGGCCTGTCGACGTGCTTTTGGCGACGAACATGATATCCGTCGGTGTGGATATCGACCGGCTCGGGCTAATGGCGGTCACTGGTCAACCAAAGACGACCGCAGAGTACATTCAGGCGACAAGCCGCGTCGGCCGCAAGCACCCTGGCCTTGTCGTCACCATGTACAACTGGATGGGTGCCCGCGATCTATCCCACTACGAGCGGTTCGCGTCATATCACTCGGCCCTGTACAAATTCGTCGAAGCGATCAGCGTGACGCCGTTCTCGTCGCGTGCTCTGGACCGCGGTCTCCAAGGCGTATTCGCGGCAATGAACCGGCTATTCGGATGCCAAATGGCGACGGAAATGGGCGCAGAGAACTTCGATCCGGCGTCTGGTACCACGCAAGACATCATTGCGGAGATTTATCAGCGCGCCGCCCTTCTCGTCGGCAAGGAAAACGCAGATCTTGTTCGTGATCGGCTCTTAGCTCACCGCGATGACTGGGCACACCTCGCCGAGGAGCTGCTTCGTTACTCCTGGCTCGATGATGCCCGCCGTCCTCCTGACAACAGTCGCGTGCTCTTACGCACGTCAGGCACGCAGAACGAAGGCAAATGGTCCACTCCTGGATCTCTACGCGAGGTGGAACCCACGGCTGCGTTCTATCTAGACCAAGGCGAGGCTTGATCGATGACCAGGCGGGCAATTGGAAGTGTGCGGCCGAGCCAGGTCATCACGACGTTTGGTCCCGGGGCGATCGTCGATCTGCAGATGCTGTCGGTCATAGTCGCTGGCATTGATACTTGGCCGATCAGTGAGGAGTTCGTCATCCATGAGCCCCGTTTGGAGCGGGCCCTTCGCGTCAAGCGGTTCTTTCCAGCGAAACCGAGCGACGGTGGCTTCTTCAATAAACGTGGCACTGTTCCAACGTACCTCTTTCCCAAGTATCAGGTATGCCCAGTCTGCCAAACCCTCTCGGCGATGGGCGAGGGTTACATCGAGTACGATGCGAAGTGGGTTGAAATCGTTTGCACGGCCCCCGGCTGCAAAGGGCGCAGCCGGCGCCGAGCGACAACGTTGCCGGCACCATTTATCGTTGCGTGTCCTTCTGGGCACATCGACGACTTTCCATGGCGCGAGTATGTGCATCGGGGACCAACTGCTTGCCGCACGCGCATGCGGCTCTACTCGATCGCTAAGACTGGAGCCGTGGCGGACATCCTGGGTCAATGTGAGTGTGGCATGGCACGCTCGGCGAGCGACGCTTTTAGCGAGCGGCGGGCCGATGCTCTCGGACAATGTACGCGGCGGCGTCCATGGCTTGGTCCGGGAAACCAGGATACTTCGGCATGTGCTCACGCAGGCGACGTCCGTGCCATGCAGCGTGGTGCGACAAACGCATGGTTTCCAATTGTCCGAAGCGCGCTTGCAATCAAAGAAGCCGCGACGCCGATCGGTATCGCGCTAAACGCATGCAACCCCACGCAAGTTGAGAAGGTCGACTCCGCGGATAAGCTCAATGTGCTCGTTGGGATGGGAATGTTCCCGACATTGGAGTCCTTTCCGCTCAAGGAGGTGTGGGCCGGGATCCTCAGGCAACGAGGTGAGGTTGAGACTGACGACATCGACTTGCGTTGGCCGGAGTGGCTCGCCTTCCGAGATCCAAGTTCGGCGTCGACCGACAAACTGGAGTTCTTTCTTGAGCCTGGTCACGTCCCCGAGGGGTTTGATGCGCTGGTCGCTCATGTAGTGCGAGTGCGGAAGCTTCTGGAGGTCCGTGCCCTGGTCGGCTTTACCAGGATAGACGCAGCGGGAGCTGGGACGGACGACGTTCTACGGCCCAGCATCGCTCCGATTTATCGCAACCGCCCCGATTGGTTACCCGCGGTAGAGGTGCGTGGCGAAGGCATCTTCATTGAACTCGTCGAGGACGCTGTTACCGCATGGGAGGCAAGACCAGAACCTCAGAGGCGGATGCAGGCGATGGAGGAGAAGTTCAAGCAGTGGGAGGTCGAGCGCGGGGCCGACCCGTCACCTTTCCCTGGAGCACGATACGTCCTGCTCCACTCCTTGGCCCATACGCTGATTCGCCAGCTTTCGCTCGACTGTGGTTACTCCGCGAGCTCGGTCCGAGAACGGATCTATAGCAGTACAGAGCCGAAGCGGCGGATGGCTGGCGTCTTGCTATACACAGCAAGCCCTGATTCCGAGGGAAGCCTTGGGGGGCTCGTGGATCTCGGGAGTCCGCGAAGATTTCCGGACCTGTTCCGGGGCGCTCTTCGGGCGGCGGGGCGCTGCTCGTCGGACCCGTTATGCGCAGATCATCAACCTGATGTGCACGCGACAATCAACGGCGCTGCGTGCCATGCGTGCATTCTTGTGTCGGAATCGTCATGCGAATCATTCAACCGGTTCCTCGACCGCAACGTCCTTGTGCCAACGATGGCGAACAGCAACCTGGCATTCTTCCGGCCAGTAGTCCCTTAGGCTTGGCTCAGGACCTACCATGACAGCTGACGATCTGTCCGCTCGCATAGCTGAGGTCGGGTTGGCGCTCGCCGACATATCGGGTTTGGAGGATATCTGCAGCGCGCTCGAGAGTGGTCGCTTACGGTGCGATTCGACCGCTCCAGTGCGGGCTGCAGTGGCGGGCGGCAGCCCTATCGCTGAGCGTCTCATCTGGTCTCTTCAACAACTCTGGCAATTGGCACCGTCAACCATCTCAGGCTACGCTCTCGCGGTCGTTCTGCGAGCATCCGTTGCGACTGCCAACGCGTGTCGTCGTCAGCTACCCGCAACTCAGGTCGTCTGGACTGGGCCAAACGTAGAAGGGTCTTTTCTCCGTTCGACCCGCGTGGTTATCCGGGAGCTTCTCAGGGGGGCGAGTCATGACCTGCTAGTCATCGGCTATTGGATTGCAGCTCGTGACGATGGCGACGGAATCATCGAAGAGATAATCGTACTACTTAAGGAAGCAGTGCATCGTGAGGTCCGTGTCACTGTTATTCTCGACGAACGGCAGCGTGCCGACGCTCGTGACAACCGTCTTATCCTTGTCGACGCTTGGCCGCAAGGCGCACCACTTCCCGCCATACTTACATGGAAGCTTCCAGCCAACGATCAGTATCTAAAGCTCCATGCCAAGGTACTGGTGGCGGATGGCGGGGACGCTCTGGTCACATCTGCAAATCTCACGTCTTACGCCATGGACCGAAATATTGAGATGGGTGTGCGCGTGAAGGGGCCACCTGCAAAGGCGATCTCCGATCATTTCCGTCGGCTCATCACCAGCGGTGTCCTAACCCCTTATGACGAACGACCAAGGCTATGACGGGATTCGGATGTCATTGGCAGCTCCTTGAGCGCGTGGCGGAGAGACTTGAAAGCACGCTTATCACCACTGACCATTTGCTCCTTACCTCTTGGCGGGCCGTCCGGATATGCCAGTTCCTTCTTGGGACAACGAGCGAAGAGGCCGAGCGCCTTGGTGTACAAGCCCTAGATGCTTTCGCCCGCGATGGGGCAGGTAAGTCAGTTGATGACGCTTTCCGGTGGGCACTTTTCGATCCGAACCACGCGCGTAGCCGGGACGCTTGTATTTTGCCTGAGGTGCTTGGGTCAAAACGCGAGGAAATTCTTCTGTATCTTGGTAAGTACGACACCAGTGGGGCCGAACTCATTCCGAAGGCTCTCGCGGTCATCCCAGGGCTCCAAGCTCGCTTTGAATCACCTGGGGCGCTGCTTGCCGGGCCTCGCCACCGATTCGAACTCCTGACAGCGGTTGTGGTCGACATCGCGGCAGCTGAGCACAACCGGCGTCTTGCTGCCGCCGTCGTACTGAGGCTCGGCAAGTGCCAGCACGAAATCTCGGGGCCTCTAAGGCTAGTGGGGCTGATCCACGAGGACCTCGTGGTGCGCGTCGCGCTCAATGAGCTGGGTCAGCACACTAAGGCCGACCAACTCCATTGGACCGAGCGGATCTCGGCTCTGTGGGACGATTTGCCATTCTTGGAGGGTGTCCGATTCACGAGCGAACATTGCTCGATAACGACGACATGGCTTGACCGGATTAACTCCTACGTTTCATACACGCATGTCCTCGACCGCGGGCTGGCGCCACTGATTCTTGTTCAGCCGTCGGTTGTCTGTTCTCCCCTGCATTCTATTGTTTCCCTTATTGGTCTCCTGGTCCTTGATGGGCTTACGTCATCGAAGGATCTGGTCGGGACGCTGCAGCCGGGTCAGGTCTACGAGATAGACGGGAAATTCCGCGCCCGATTCGACGGAGTCGCCGGGCCGCCTGTACCCGGTTGGCTACGCTTAAAGTTTCTTGATTGTATTGTGTTTCGTCCGGCGACTATGGCTCGTCGCATGGTGCCGATCGCCGAAAGGAAGCTCTCCCGCGCCAAGGATTTTGCTGCTTTCACTACGTCCCACGATACTGAGCCAGTCCAACGCTTCTTCAATTGGCCCGAAGCAATTGGCGTCGCGGCTATCTCTGGGCGAGTACTGTTCGTAGCGTCGAGGCGGCGGGCGGCGGAGCTGTTCGCAGGTGTCGCCTCGAATGGTACCAGCTTGCTTGACGATGGGTTGATCAGCTTTCTTGGTTCGTCACCGAGAGCGGAACTGCTGCCGGGTGGTCCGGTCGTCGTAGTTCCATCGGTCACCGTGGCAAGGCAGCTTGTTGACCAAGGCGAGAATGTACTAGCCATCGTCGTTGACGGTTATGGGCATTTCTATCGGGGGCGCCATGATCTTCCATTCCTGCTCTCAGGCACGACACGCCCATCCATCATCGTGTGGTCGCCGAAGGGTTATTACCCGTCGGAGCCACCGAGCTGGCTATCTGCGCATAGGCAGCTTGCGTTATCGCCGGAGGACCTCTCTTCAATTATCAGGGTTGATGGGGATCTCGCTCAGGCGGCGTTTCCGCGCCAGGATTCACTGTCGATGGCGGCCGACGGCCCCAAGATGGAAAAGCGTTGGGTTGATGTTACGCCGACTGAAAGGGAGGTAGTGGCATCAGTCCAGCAATTTATTGGAGTCGTTTCGCAATCTACAGAGCTTCCCGAGTACTGGAAGTACCACCTCTTATCATCTGCAACGACGCTCAGATCACTCGTCGAAGCCACCCCGGCATATTGGTGCGATATCAGGAAGTTTGCGAATGAATGGGCGAAGGCCTTCACCGAGCAATGGGCTACCCTACGACGAGGCGCGGCTGCGGCGCTCGCGAATGTCGATCAAGCTCACCGAGGAATTCTTGCGGCTCTCAATACGAACTCGACCGCGCGAAACACTAAGGCAGACGCGCTTCTCAGTCTTGTCGCAATTGAGCCGAGTGAGAATTGGTTTGTGGTTTGCGAGTACCCTCATCAAGTTAGGGCCGTTACCCACCTTGCTTGGCGAGCGGGAGTAGCTGGTTTTCAAGCTGTGCTGCTCCGAGATCTGGAAGTCTGCCGTTCGTGCGTCGTAGCCGGCTGGACGAGTAGGTCCTTTGGGCGCTGTCTGTGGGCTCATACGCCTCGGCGTGTAACTGCGCTCGTAGACGAATCCGAAGCAAGGCGTTGGGATCGGGTCGCAGATGAGATGCGCCAGCGCGGAGGTGACTCACTGCTTGAGGCTGTCAGCCGCGTTCCACAGGCAGCCGGCGCTGCACCAGCAATTCAGCAGCTACTGACGCGCGATTGGGTGCCGGCGGGAAATCCCCCTAAAGTTGTTGACACGAATGATTTCGAATGTGACGGCGCACTCTGTCTATTCATCTGGCCTAGTGACGGATCAGACGGGAAGATCGTCGCGCGGGACAGCCGGATACTTGTGGAGACCGAGGACCACGTCGCGGACCGGCGAGCGTGCCGGATTATGGTCGGAGATCGCGTAATCCTCGGTCACGGATCAAACCGATGGTCTCCGGCCGACGAATTTACGGAAGCAGTGGTAGAGGCTATCGAGGCCTCCCACCCGGAGCTCGTTCGGGATGCCAAGGAGTGGCGACGCGCACTCAGTAAGCTGCAGCACGAAAAGGGTTGGTCACCGGCGGAACTCAGGGCAAGTTTAGAGCGAGTCGGTGTGCGGCGCGAGATGCTCACCATTGAGGGTTGGTTGCTGCTTGAGCGGGCCGCACCCATCGGCCCTCGGTACGTCCACAAGGAGCTAGCAGCCATCTGGAATCTAGTTGGTGCCCATGCGGAGACGACGTTGGAGCAGGCCGCCAGTGCGTGCTCGCAGCTTCGGTCGCTCCGTTCGACAGCTGGACGCGCGTTGATCAAACAATGGAAAGGCGTAAGTGTAGATCTCGGGGTCGACAGTACATGGCTCGCCGAGCTGGTTAGGCAGCTTCGTCAGCAAGTGGACGTGCACGAGGTCGAGAGCCTGTCGTATGGAATGGTACCATCGATGATGCTCGGCTGGTGGATTTCACCCGAGATGGCCACGGGGTTCGAGCAGGCATCTGAATCCAGAATGACGAATTCACTAGAGGAGTCGGGCGTTCATGAGGACTTTGAGGGCGATGCGTGATGAGCCCGTTTCGTCCAAGTGCCTCCACATAGGGCTGCGAACGGCGCTTTGGCCAGCGCTTGCACGCAGCACGAGGTGAGGCCATTGCTACGTGCTAGCGCACGTCGCATAATCGATCGCATTCCTGCAATTACCACATTATTTCGTCAGCTTTCCGTCCTGCGCCAGCGCCCTTTCGAGCTCCTGTTTGACACCGAGAGCATCAGCGGGGGCGCGGGCCAGCTGATCTGAGCCTGAGGGTCTTTCCGGCGTTCACGGAGGAAGGCGACGATGCGGTCGGCGAGTTGGCCGAGGGGCACCGTGTCGAGGGGCGCGGCGTCGAGCCAATCGATGATGAGCGCGCCGTGGCCAATGGAGGCAGACGGGTTGGCTACCATAATCAGCAGCTTTGGGCCGAATGAAACGATGGATCGGCTCGAGGCCGAGATTAAGGCCAAGGTCATGCCCGTGTTTGCCCGCATCGATCATGCGGCGGGAGCTGCGGAGGTCGGTTTGCCGCTGCGACCAACTGAGCTCCTGATCTTCGGCAGCGCCAAAGCCGGGACGCCGCTCATGCAGGCCAACCAGGCGATCGGCATCGATCTGCCATTGAAGGCAATACGGCCGGAAAGGTATGGCTCTCCTGCAATGATCCGCCCGAACCGATTCGCCTCGATGTGCCCGGCCGCAATCTCCAGGGCATCCACGACTACGCGACCCTGGTCGAGACGCTCGACCGCGAGCCGGGCAACACCGTGGTGGTCATCGGGGGCGGCAAGACGGCAGTCGAATACGGCTGTTTCTTCAATGCCACCGGCCGTCGCGTGATCATGCTGGTCCGCGACGGCCTTCTTAAGATGATTAGCGATGGCGAAAC